>Ga0180216_1000663_pt1 | contig 33954 bp, 21 predicted proteins | sample eDN3rd37CBELigMG_FD_128879 | JGI IMG/M metagenome (GOLD analysis project Ga0180216, IMG submission 128879) | Enriched Miracle-Growth compost microbial communities from Emeryville, California, USA - eDNA 3rd pass 37_C BE-Lig MG (version 2)... ... | reverse complement strand
TGACGATAAACGCTACGTTCTATTTCAATACCACGGACTGATGCGTATGTTTGAATTTCCTTGAAGTCCATTGCATTTACGGTAATTGGTCCAAAAACAACGACACATCCTGTTACATCTAAAAAGACAGGATATAAATAGGTATCTTCGTCAATCTCAATAAACGCTTTTGTCTCCTGAGCTGCTATAGAATGAAAGATTTTTTCTTTTAAAGGCTCATATGAAATGGAGTCGTAATGAGGGGAATAGCCTCTGCTAAAAAGCGTTGTCGCACCACTCTTATCGTAACAGCGAATAGGAATAGAAGTCATGTTAAACAGATGCTCTAACGAATAGCATAACGTGTCCACGAATACACCTCCTTGGTGTCTTTTACTTTAAATCATTTAGCTAAGGAGCACTATCGTTTTCACGATTATTTAATAGTACTTATCCGACAATTGCTTGTTTATAGGAAAAGTCGTAAAAGTACTAGTTAACATCTCGTGAGAGTGTTAGAGACTGTAGATGAAAATCGGTATGCTTAATATGCGAAGAGGACGTAGCAGTACAATTTATGATTAAAGTGAGGAGCTGGTTTAAATGAGTTACGTATGTAATCCGATGAACATCCCCTACAAGTATCAATTCGTTGATGAACAGGGAGTATTGATGCTCTATAGAGAAGCAGCTGATCCTTCTATGGTTTATTTTAATGACAAGTACTTTATATTTCCTTCCATGGCTGCAGGATTTCTATGGAGTGAAAATTTAGTCGACTGGGAATATCAGTCTTTGGAAGGTTTACCGATCAATGATTATGCTCCAGACGTTCGCGTTATAGGTGATTACTTATATTTCAGTGCATCCAGTTTTTCGCATAATTGCTCGTTTTATCGAACGAAGGATCCGATTCAGGGAACCTTTGAGGAAATTGAAGGAAGCTTTCCATTTTGGGATCCGAATTTATTTGTAGATGATGATGGCAAGGTGTATTTTTACTGGGGCTGTTCTAATGTTACTCCTATATGGGGGGCAGAGATCAATCCCGTGGATATGAAGCTGAAGATGGAGCCAGTGGAACTCATCCACAGCAATATCACCATTCATGGGTATGAACGGAACGGAGAAGATCATCTTACTCCACCAGTAAATGCTGAGCAGATTGAGCAAATGGTTCAAGCAACTGCAAGCAGCATGGGGAATACTTCAGAGGAGTTTTTAGACAGGCTCAGAAAGGTATTCGGCAATGATCCGTATATCGAAGGAGCGTGGATGGATAAGCATAATGGCAAGTACTATTTGCAGTATGCAAGTCCAGCTACACAATATAACACCTACTCTGATGCTGTGTATGTTTCTGATCATCCGCTTGGACCGTTTACGCTTGCCAATAACAATCCATACTCTTATAAGCCAGCAGGTTTTATTACTGGTGCAGGACATGGCTCTACGATGCAGGATACATTAGGAAATGTTTGGCATGCGTCCTCGCTGAGAATTAGTGTTAATCATAAATTTGAAAGACGATTAGGCTTATGGCCTGCTGGTTTTGATCAAGATGGAGAATTGTTCTGCAATCAGCGTTATGGGGATTGGCCGTTTAAGCTTGAACAGGCTTCGATTGATCCTTGGCGTAACCCTGAATGGATGCTGCTCTCGTATGGGAAACCAGCAACAGCATCTTCCTTTGTAGAAGGGAAGGATGCCTCTAATGTAAGCAATGAAGATGTACGCAGTTGGTGGAAAGCAGCTTCCAGTCAACCAGGTGAATGGGTAGAGCTTGATCTTATGCAAACTTATGATGTACATGCGATACAACTAAACTTTGCAGATGATGAGCTTGATGTGCCATTGCCTGCAGGAGCAGTGCTAGAAGAAAAAAGATATATAGAGCAAAGAGAGCATGCTACGAGATGGCTGCTAGAAGGATCATTGGATGGTGAACATTATTTCACGATAGAGGACAAGCGCAATGCAGCTACAGATTTGCCGCATGATTTTATTGTAAGGGAAGAAGGATTAAAGGTTCGTTATCTGCGATGCACGATTACGGAGCTGCCGTACAATCAAGCTGCATGCATCTCAGGTATTCGAGTATTTGGAATCGGCAATGGTGAACTTCCAGGAAAGGTTACTGGTGTAAAAACTAAACTGGAAACAGAGCTAGATCTGTATGTTTCATGGAATCAAGCAGATGTCATTGGCTACAATGTGCTGTGGGGCTTTGCACCAGACAAACTATATCATAGCTATATGGTCTATGGCAGTACTAACTGTGAGGCTAAAATAGGTGCGTTAATCAAAGACCAGTCGCTGTATGTAAGGGTAGATGCTTTCAACGAAGCAGGAATTACCCAAGGTGATGTCTACAAAGTAATCGAGTGACTTGTGAAAGTATTATAGCTTGAGCTTAGAAATCGCAGATGTAGGAGGAAAAATTATAATGATTCAATTTCCAACAAACTTTTTTATCGGTGCTTCAACAGCAGCTCATCAAGTGGAAGGTAATAATATCTATTCAGATTATTGGTTAATGGAAAACCTTAAGAAATCTATGTTTGCAGAGCCTTCAGGTGATGCTGTGAATCATTATAAGCTATATCGTGAAGATATCGCTATGATGGTAGACTTCGGATTAAATGCCTACCGCTTTTCGATAGAATGGGCAAGAATCGAGCCTGAAGAGGGGGAGTTCAATGATGAAGCGATCAACCATTACCGTGATGTGCTTTTAACGTGTAAAAAGAATAATATTACTCCACTCGTGACGTTGCATCACTTCACCTCCCCGAAATGGCTCATACGTTTGGGAGGTTGGGAATCCGAACAAACTCCAGACTATTTTGCGCGTTACTGTGCTCACGTAATGAAGGAACTCGGTGAGCTGATTCCATACGTATGCACGATTAACGAGGCAAACATCGCAATAGGTATTACAAGAATGATGAAGCAAAACTCTGCATCTGCTGCACAAGTCGGTGTGAACCCGGAAATGCTTGCTCATATGCAGGCTTATCAAGCGGAGCTAGGGGAAGCATTCGGAATGAATCCGAAAGAGATTCACACCTTTCTTGCTCCAAGAACTGAGCAGGGGATGAGCGTTATCTTTCAAGCTCATGTTGCAGCGAGAACGGCGATTAAACAGATTTCTCCTGACACCCGGATCGGCATCACGATGTCTCTGCATGATCTACAAAGCATACCAGGGGGAGAGAAGCTCGCAGCACAAGAACTGCATGAGGAATTTCTTCAATTCTTGCCTTATTTGCAAGAAGACGATTTCTTTGGATTGCAAAACTATACGAGAGAGGTATATGGCCCTGAAGGCGTTGTGCCTGCTGCCTCTGAAGTGGAAAAGACACAAATGGGCTATGAATACTATCCACAAGGCTTGGAGTCTGTCATTAGAAGTGTGTACAAGCATCTAAACAAGCCGATTATTGTAACGGAAAACGGCGTTGCGACGGAGGATGATCACAGACGGGTTGAATTCATTGATCAGGCGTTAAAGGGCGTGCATGCTTGTATTTCCGATGGGATTCCAGTTTACGGTTATATGCATTGGTCGTTGCTCGACAATTTTGAATGGCAGTTGGGATACTCCAAGCATTTTGGACTTGTTGCTGTAGATCGTTCTCAACAGTTACGGATACCAAAGCCGAGCGCCTATCATCTGGGGAAATATACTAAATTAATAAATTCAGAGAATTTTGAAGGGGGGTTATAAAATGAAGCTTGATATTGATAAATTAATAGCTGAAATGACACTCGAAGAAAAAGCAAGTTTATGCTCTGGATTGGACTTCTGGAGTACTAAACCGATCGAAAGACTAGGTATTCCTTCTTTTACAATGACGGACGGACCACATGGTTTGCGAAAACCTATACCGGGAGCACCTGAGCACGGCATAGGCTACAGCGAACCTTCAACATGTTTTCCTACCGGTCCAATATTAGCGGCAACTTGGGATAAAGAGTTGCTTGAGCAGGTAGGAAGTTCAATAGGTAAAGCCGCTCAAGCAGCAGGTGTTAATATGGTACTTGGACCAGCGATCAACATTAAGCGCTCCCCTCTTAGTGGACGAAACTTCGAATATTACTCGGAGGATCCTTATTTGACGGGAGAATTAGCGGCAAGCTTTATTAATGGAGTGCAAAGCCAAGGTGTCGGTACGTCGGTGAAGCATTATGCGGTGCACAATCAAGAATATCGCAGGATGTCTGTAGATGCTGTTGTCGATGAAAGGACTTTACGAGAAATTTATTTGCCAGGGTTTGAAGGTGCTGTTAAGGACGCACAGCCGTGGACGATTATGGCAGCCTACAACAAAGTGAACGGTACGTATGCAACGGAGAATCCTTATTTACTAACGGATATTTTACGAGAGGAATGGGGATTTGAAGGTGCTGTTATTTCTGATTGGATGGCTGTCAATGAGCGAGTCGTAGCATTGGCGGCAGGGCTTGACTTGGAGATGCCAGGAAATGGCGGATATGGAGATCAAAAAATTGTTAAAGCGGTTCAAGAAGGTAAGCTGTCAGTTGAGCAAGTAGATCAGGCTGTAGAGCGCGTCCTATCACTTATAAACAAGGCTTTGGATAATAGTAACAGCATTGCTGTTTATGATAAAGAGGAGCACCATCAGCTTGCAAGACGAGTAGCAACTGAAGGGATGGTTCTGCTTAAAAATGAAAATGGTCTATTGCCGCTCCAAAAAACGGGACGAGTTGCAGTCATTGGAGAGATGGCTAAAAACCCAAGATATCAAGGTGGGGGAAGCTCTCATATGATCCCGACCCAAATTGATGTGCCATGGGAGAAGTTGGTTGCAGGAGCAGCGGGGCAAATTGAATGGAGCTATGCTCAAGGATATGAGCTGGTAAAAGATGAGTGGAACGAAGAGCTTGTTAATGAGGCGATCCGGTCAGCACAGCATGCGGATTATGCCATTGTGTTCGCTGGACTGCCTGAGTTGTATGAATCAGAAGGTTTTGACAGAGAGCATATGCGGATGCCAGATCATCATAACCGCTTGATTGAAGAAGTAGCTAAAGTTCAACCCAATTTGATCGTTGTACTTAGCAACGGCTCTCCAGTAGAAATGCCATGGATCGGGCATGCAAAAGCGATCCTTGAAGCTTATCTTGGCGGGCAGGCAGCTGGAAGTGCAATTGCAGATATTTTGCTGGGGGAAGCTAATCCTTGCGGAAAACTCGCAGAAACTTTCCCAGAGCAGGCTGAGCATAACCCATCGCATTTTAATTTTCCTGGTCATAACGATGAGGTCGTATATCGCGAAGGATTGCTCGTTGGTTATCGGTACTATGATGCAAAGAAAATTAAATCATTATTTCCATTCGGACATGGGCTTAGTTATACAAGCTTTGAGTATAGCGGTATGAGGCTTGATAAAACACAGCTGACTGACCAAGAAACCGTTAAAGTTGTTGTATCGGTTAAAAATACAGGACCATTCGCGGGTAAGGAAATCGTGCAATTGTACGTACGTGATGTCAAAAGCAGTGTAGCGCGTCCAGCAAAAGAATTGAAGGCTTTCAGCAAGATTTATCTTGAGCCGGGCGAAGCGAAGGATATAGAGTTTGTTTTAGATAAACGAGCTTTTGCATACTACAACACAATATTAAAGGACTGGCATGTGGAAAGCGGTGAATTTGAAATTTTGGCGGGGGCTTCTTCTGACAACATTTTGCTGACAGCTACAGTTCAAGTTGACTCTACAGTAGCTGTGCCGAAGAGATTTACCCGAAATTCAACAATTGGAGATTTGTCAGAAGATCCGATTGGAGCGAAAATTGTACAACAAATTATGCAAGGGATGGGGCAATCACCAAGCGAAGCGGAGAAAGATGAATCTGCCGATAGTGAAACAACTCGCAAGATGATGGCTGAAATCGTGAAAAGTATGCCAATGCGTACCCTTGTTGCTACAAGCAAAGGAGCATTTGACGATCAGAAATTAGATTATATTCTAGGGCAAATAGAGTCTAATATACGCAGTTAATGATCTTTTCTATACTTAAATCCATGTAGAGGCTTTACCACCATTAGAAGATGGTGGATAGCCTCTTTCTTATATATAGAGTTAAAAGATTAGCAAGAAATTCAATAGAAACTATTGGATGAGGTCGGATAAATATGAAAATTCTTAAGCGAATCGGTTCAATGCCAATATTGCCGAAGCTGGCATTGACATTCCTGGCGGTACTAACACCGTTATTTTATATAGGATTTCAAATGAATGAAGCTGGTTCAGATATCGTTCGTGAAGAGATTGGTAAATCACTCGTATCACGTATTGAACTGTACATGGATATTCTAAACAATGATTTTGAACAAACAATCCGCTTGCAACGCGAGTATATGTATGACGAGGATCTAATAAAACTAAGTACAATTTCTGAAATTATGCCGCCCGCCGAACGAAATGCTTCAATACTTCGATTGAAAAATCGTATGGATTTGTTAAAAGGCTCAAGCAGTTTTGTGGAAAATGCCATGGCCTTTATTCCAGCATTAAATCGCATCGTAAGCTCGAATGCGAATGCTGTTGATGAATTTGATTCTAAGATGTTTCAAGCGCTCACTAAACCAGATAATATGTTTTCTTTACCGTTTACTGTTTGGGATGATCGGCTCTTTGTTTGCATGTCTTATCCGGGAGGGGAAGATCCACAGGAGTTTCTGCTTGCTGTAGAAATATCTAAAAAGGCACTTACCACTAAGCTTCAGCAGATTGCACAAGATAACAGTATGGCAGTATTAATGGGGAGCGAGCGAGAATGGAGGGTAGCTAGTTTTGATGATCAGAATATGGATGAGCAATGGCTTCGTGAGCTAGAGAACATTGATGCGGGCACAGAGCCAGTTAATAATGTCAGTCTGGGCCAGAAAAATTATCTGCTAGTAAGCAAGGAATCGAGTTTCCTTAATGCGAGACTCAACCTGCTTACACCAACCGTGCAAATTGAAGAGCCTTTGCATAACTATCGAAACTGGATGTTTATCTTATATGGAGTCGCGGTATTAGTTATCATTGCATTTTCTTTTAGCATGTATCGAATTATTCATCGTCCATTAAAGCTGCTTGTTCGTTCATTTCGAAAAATTGAACAAGGACGGTTTGATATTGCAATTGAATATCAGTTTACTGATGAATTTGGTTATTTGTACAAGCAATTGAATGCGATGGTACGGGAACTAAAACGTCTGATTCATGAAGTGTATGAGCAGCAATATCGCGTAAGGATAGCGGAGTTAAGACATCTGCAATCACAAATTAACCCTCATTTTCTATACAATACGTTCTTTATTTTATACCGAATGGCGAAGCAAGAAGGAAATGAAAACATTGTACGGTTAACGAAACATCTTGGTGAATATTTCGAGTTTATTACAAGAGATGGAACTGAAGAAGTAATGCTATCTAGCGAAGCCGCTCATGCTAAGTCGTATACGGAACTTCAGTCGATTCGTTTTTCTAATCGTATTATGACTACTTTTTCAGAGATACCTAAGCAGGCGGAGCAAATTTTAGTTCCAAGACTAATTTTACAGCCGATTATAGAAAATGCCTTTGTACACTCACTTGAGAAAAAGGCAAAAGGTGGACAACTCGAAATAGATTTTACTATTACGGAAACAGAGTTGGCGATTCGTATAGAGGACAGCGGTGGTGTAGATGAACTTGATGTTGATCGCCTGCGTCTTATGTTGAACAGTCAGCAGGATGTAACAGAAGTTACTGGAATGGTGAATGTTCATCGACGTTTGAAGATTAAATATGGTAATCAAGCAGGATTACAATTAAGCCAAGGGGAGCTTGGCGGGCTTAAGATTATAATTATTATCCCGATTAAGGAGAATGAAGGATATGCATAAGTTACTTATCGTTGATGATGAACCCTTTACAGTTGACGGACTTTTCGAAATGCTTTTGGAGTTGTCTGATCTTGAGTTGGATATTTATCGAGCATATTCAGCACAAGAAGCAATTAATTGGATGTCACGAACAAAGATGGATATTATTCTGAGCGATATTCGTATGCCGGAGATGGATGGCTTGGAGCTCCAGCAATGGATACAAGCACAATGGCCTCGTTGCAAAGTGATTTTTTTGACGGGAATCAATGATATTCAGTTTGCCCAAAAAGCACAGAGGAACGGTGGAACGGATTATATATTGAAGACCGAAGGCGATGAAGCGATAGTAAGAAGTGTCAAGAAGGCAATAGATTCCTTGCAGGAGGAAATATACAATGAAGAAACTTTAATTCGAGCAAAAGGGCAATTAAGAGGAATGCTACCAATATTACGCCGCGAATGGTTTTTAACTTTATTGGAGCAAAGTAATCTGACTGAACAAGAGCTGGCTCATCGGCTAAGTGAGCTGGATACATCGTTAAGATCTGATGAAAACATTTTACTTGTTTGCGGTCGCGCTGACTATTGGAATGAAGAGATGAGCATCTCTGATCAAATGCTGCTGTTATACGCGATTCAGAACATTGGAGAAGAGTATATGGAACGTGTTGTTATGCTGCCAGTGATGCTGGGAGGCTCTTATTTTGTATGGCTGATTCAGCCGAAGATTGATGACACATCTAATTGGGATCATAACGTTTTTTATGTACAAGGAACTTTGGAAAGCATTCAAGAAACATGTAAAGCATTGCTTAAAGTATCCGTATCATTCATTTGTCATCAAAAAGCAGTTGGCTGGAAAGGCATTGCTGCACCATTTAACGAGTTGCGACAAAATCTGATTCTCGGTCTTGGGAATGGACAAGAAATGATTCTTATACATCGTGAGGAGGCGTCGTCTGAACCTGTAGAGTTTTCTGGTCAGATATTGTCAAGGATTGAGAATGCGATCGAAATGGGACAGGAGAAAATTTTTCAAAATTTACTAAGTGAGCTGTTCGAACGTATACCTAACCGTTTCAGCATTTATGCACAAATCTATTATGCAGTTGCTGTTATATTACTTAATCAATGGAACAAAATTCAATGGAGTATTAAAGAGTCGGATCGTCATACAGACGCGAGGATTAGCAAGCTTCTTGACGTGAATGCTCACCATTCAAAGGAGCAAGCAGTACAATTTTTACGCGATATGAGCCAATATGTATTCCAAAGCGCCAAAAGAGAACAAAATGATCGGACAGATCGTATCATCCATAAGCTCAATCGCTATATCGAGGATAATTTAAATGCTGATCTATCATTAACAGTTCTCGCAGATGCTGTATATCTTAATCCGTCTTATTTGTCGAATTTGTATAAAACCTATACGGGGAGGAACATATCCGAGTATATAACAGAGCTGCGAGTTGAGAGAGCAAAAAGCATGCTTGCCAATTCTCAAGCAAAGGTACAGGAGATCGGAATGGCAATTGGCTTCGATGCAGCGGGATATTTTACACGATTTTTCAAAAAGCATGTTGGTGTTACCCCACAGGAATTCCGTAGTCGGCTTAACTAAATAAGTGCTGAATAGAAAACAAACAAAGGAAAGATAAGAATCCAAAATGTGTCTCATATTCTCTCCTATGCCCTTCTTGTATAGTTGAATTAAGAGATCTCTTACTTAGTTGAAGGGGGAATATTAAATGAAAAAGCAAAGTGCAGTATTGGTTACATCTGTATTATTGATTTTCAGCTTATTAGTAAGCGCTTGCTCCAGCAATAATGTGCCTGCTAACAAGGGCAATGAAGAGAACGCAAATACAAACGATTCGCAGTCTATTGAATCTCAAACTCCAGAAGAGTTGCAGTTTGGAAAGTATGAACCTGCTATCGAGTTATCAACTGTACGAATTTTAAGTCCTTCAGTAAAGTTTGTGAATGGAGAAACGATTGATAACAACGTATGGTATCAGGAGTATGAGAACAAACTCGGAATAAAGCTTACTAATGAATGGACGGTAACTGGAGATGAGCCTGGCGGACAAGGTGAACAAAAAATGAACGTATCGATTTCCTCAGGCGCCCTGCCAGATATTGTTCCTCTTAATGCTACGCAACTAAGGCAACTAGCAGAAGCAGACAAGTTAGCAGACTTGACAGAAATCTATGAGAAATATGCCAGCCCGTTAACTAAGGAAATATTGATGTCATCAGGAACTGCTGCCATTGATTCAGCTACTTTTGATGGCAAGTTGCTCGCAATTCCTGCTCCTACCTCAAGGATTGATCAGGCGCCAATGGTATGGATTCGTGCCGATTGGATGGAGAAGCTAGGTCTGCAGCCACCTAAAACGATGGATGATGTATTTCAGATTATGGAAGCCTTCGTGAACCAAGATCCAGACGATAACGGAAAGAAAGATACGTATGGAATGGCTATACACAAGGATTTGTATGGAGGTCTTAGTGGCATTGAAGGCTTTTTCAATAGCTATCATGCATATGCACGTCAGGACGGAAAAGGAAATTGGGTAACAAGCAATGAAGGTAACCTTGAATTTGGCAGCATTCAACCAGAAGTGAAAAATGCACTGGAAAAGCTTCAACAATTATATAAAGAAGGATATATCGATCCTGAATTTGGTGTAAAGGATTGGAACAAGGAAAAAGAATTGATTGTCGCTGGTAAGATTGGTTTATGGTTTGGTGCAATGCCAGCACCATTAATACTGCAGGATCTTAAAAATAATGATCCCGAAGCAGATATTCAGCCCTTTGCACTTGCATCGGTAGATGGTGATACTGTCAAGTCGCAAGTACCGGGTATTAATCTTAAAAATCCATCATATCTAGCCGTAAGCAATACTTCTGCTCACCCGGAAGCGCTAATTAAATTAATAAACCTTTATACTGAAATTTCATATGGCACTTCATACTCACAAGAAGAAAGAGAGAAATTAGATACAAGCCCAGTTGATGGTGTTGAAAGATGGATGTATTCAATCTATACAGCTGAGCCAGAGAAAAACTTAAACGTGCATCGTACAATTAAAGACGTAATCTCAGGACAAAAAGATGAATCCGCGATTACTGTTGCACAGCTGGATGCTTATAATAGCGCCAAGAAAGCTATTAATGGCGAAGATATGGAGACTATTGAATGGGCTTTAAATGGAATTTTTGGTGTTGAGAATTCAGCGTTCAGTGTTATTGATTACTATGTCAATAATGAGCTGCTGATACCAAGTGCCTTTAATCAGGTGATGACAGAAACGATGGCAAAACGTGACGCGACTTTGCATAAGTTAGAGCTTGAAACCTTCACTAAAATTATTCTAGGCGAATCTATTGATAGCTTTGATACATTCGTAGAAAACTGGAAAAAACTTGGTGGAGATGAAATGACAAAAGAAGTTAATGAATTAATGAATTAAAAATAGTGTGATTTTATTCGGATTCTGTCCTCTCGAGGACAGAATTCGCTCATCTTGTCGGGAGAGGAAGAGCCGATGTGTCAAAACAAAAGATAGAAGGAAAAGCAGTAGTGGCAGCTTCGGCTTCCAGTCTAGGGAAAAGACGAAGTAATTATACCCAATGGCCGCTGCATCTTATGATTCTACCTGCGCTTATTTTAATTATTATATACAGCTATGGTCCAATGCTCGGGACGATTATTGCATTCCAAGATTTCAACCCCGCTTTAGGGATTTTTAAATCAAAATGGGATGGGCTTGAAAATTTTAAGTATGTTATGGCTTTGCCTGGGACGATGCAGGTGGTTTGGAATACCCTTATTATTGCTGTAATGAAGATAGTAGTTGGCCTTATTGTACCGATCGCTGTTTCGTTGCTGCTTAATGAGGTTCGCAAGGAATTATTCAAACGTACCGTTCAAACAATGATTTATTTACCGCATTTTTTATCTTGGATTATTTTAGGAGGAGTACTCATTGATATTCTATCTCCTTCTTATGGAATTGTGAATCAGTTTTTAAATTGGTTAGGAATTGACTCTATTTACTTTTTAGGCAGTAATGATTGGTTCCGTCCTGTTCTTGTTATGTCTGATGTGTGGAAGGAATTTGGTTTTAATACGATTGTTTATTTAGCTGCTTTAACAGGCATTAATCCCGCTCTTTATGAATCAGCAGTTATTGATGGAGCGAATCGCTGGAAACAAACATTATATGTTACATTGCCAGGGATGACTCCTATTATTGTTTTGACAGCAACACTAGCGATAGGACAAGTGCTTAATGCCGGTTTTGATCAGGTATTTAATCTTTACAGCCCGCAAGTATATGAAACCGGTGATATTATTGATACTTTTGTGTATCGGATAGGTATTGTCGATGCGCAATATGGAGTGGCTACAGCCGTAGGTTTATTTAAATCAGTTGTGTCTCTTATTCTACTTTCAGTATCGTACTTTTTAGCTTATCGTTTTGCCAACTACCGGATATTTTAAGAGAGAAAGGAGAGAGCTAAATGGTGGAACGATTTACGCTGAGCCGCAAACTATTTATTGGGTTTAATTATGTCTTTCTTACATTATTATCTATTCTTTGTTTGCTGCCGCTCATTCATGTTTTAGCAGTTTCGTTCAGCTCAAGTGCTGCAGCAGCTGCGGGTTATGTCAAGCTTTGGCCAGTAGACTTCACACTGGAATCCTATAAATATGTACTAGGAAAAGATGAATTCTTTCAATCCATTTTTATGACCTTAAAGCGCGTTTCCGTAGGATTGGTAGTTAATATGTTTTTAACAATACTGGTTGCTTATCCTCTTTCAAAAGAAGTTCAAAAGTTTCGTGGACGGACAATATATGCATGGGTGTTTGTTTTCACAATGCTTTTTAATGGTGGGCTGATCCCCGTATATATGATTGTAAGATACACAGGCATTCTTGATAGCGTATGGGCGCTTGTCCTACCGCAAGCCGTTCCGATCTTTAATATGATACTGCTGCTTAATTTCTTTCGTGGTTTGCCTAAGGAAATAGAGGAAGCAGCCTTTATGGATGGGGCAGGTCACTGGACGACACTTTGGAAAATAGTTGTACCATTGTCGATGCCAGCTATTGCCACAGTTACGTTGTTCACGATGGTTTTTCACTGGAATTCCTGGTTTGATGGACTCATTTTTATGAATTCTCCAAAAAATTATCCTTTGCAAAGCTACCTGCAAACGATTGTTATCCAGCAAAATTTCAGCTCAGCTAGCCTTGAAAGCATAGCGGAGCTACAAAAAATTAGTGATCGAACATTTAAATCGGCACAGATTTTTCTTGGTTCGCTGCCTATTTTGCTGGTATATCCATTCCTGCAAAAGTTTTTTATGAAGGGAATTGTGCTAGGCAGTGTGAAAGGATAATAGATAGCTCTGTTCATTTTGAACCACTTTTCTAAGAACATTCAAGAATCTACTTCTTGAATGTTCTTATCTTTAACGGTTGGAAAACGAAATAAAGTTAAGTTGTCGTCATAGTGCTAACATAATCTCGTGAAAGTGTTAGTGAACATAGATAAACGAAGATAAAATTAAATTTACTAAAGTTTATGGTTTACAAAAATAATTGAAGTTCAAAGCTAGGGAGTTGTGTATTATGCAATACAATTCTATTCGACCAGGTCAATTATGGCTGGACACTTCCGGAAATCGCATTCAGGCGCACGGTGGTTCCATCATAACTGTAGGAGATACGTTTTATTGGTACGGTGAAAATAAAGAGAAAACAAAGCCTGGCAACGGCATATGGCATTGGGGAGTCAGATGCTATGCGTCTAAGGATTTATACAATTGGGAGGATAAGGGGCTGATTATTCCACCTAATGAACAGGATGAGCTATCTCCTCTGCATCCTTCCCAGTATATGGACAGACCTCATATTATTTTTAACGAGAAGACAAATAAGTTTGTATGCTGGCTGAAAATTATGAAGAAGGATGGAAAGCAGGCATCGACCGTACTGACTGCAGATCATGTATTAGGACCATATACGATTGTTCGGTCAGATTTACGTCCATTGAACATGAGTGCAGGAGATTTTGATCTGGTCGTAAGCTCAGATGGAAAGGCATATTACTATTTTGAAAGAGTGCATAGCGAGCTGATCTGCGCGGATTTGACAGAAGATTATACAGATGTGACCGATTACTACTCTACACATTTCCCTAACATCCAGCCGCCATATGTAAGAGAGGCACCTGCATATTTTAATCGTCAAGGGCTTCATTACTTATTTACATCTGGGACAACAGGTTATCACCCGAATCCTTCAGAGGTTGCTTGTGCAAAGACCTATCATGGACCATGGACAGTATTAGGGAATCCACATCCAAACGATGCTTCCTGTACATCATATAATTCTCAAATTACATCGGTATTCAAGCATCCATTCAAAAAGGATCTATATATAGCTTTGGCAGACCGTTGGGTACCGAATTTACCAAAACTCGTTGGAGATATATTTGACAGTGGAGAACAGTCTCAGAAAGCAGCAGATATCTACAAGAAAGTTTTTGATCCGCAAATTCAATATGCTGCCAAGGAAGAGGAAATGCTGCCACTATCATTAGATTTTGATACATCTATTTCTGACTATGTATGGCTTCCCGTTCGTTTTGAGGGAGAAATGGCTTATTTGGATTGGAAGGATGAATGGAAAATCGAGGATTATGAATAAATAAACGATAAATTTGGAGGGAATTATGCTTAAATATTTAGATATTTCATGTACACCGGAAGAGCGTGCCGATGATTTATTGCAACGAATGAGTATCGAAGAAAAAATGGGACAAATTGTTGGCTATATGCCAGATAAGGGATCAATTGAACAGCTTGAGCTGAACTATCCTCAAGGAGCTGGCGAGGTTGCAATGCTATTTGCTGGTGCGCTAAGCAGCAAGGAGGAAGTAGTTGAGAAGATTACTCAAATTCAAAGAAAGATTATGGATTTATCCGAGCACCATATCCCTGCAATTTTTCATTTGGAGACATTAGCAGGTGCCTTTTTGCCAGAAGCAACCAGCTTTCCAACGGGAATCGGTCAAGCAGCAACTTGGAATCCTGACTTGCAAAAAGAGCTAGCGACCATAATTAGCAAGCAAGCTCGTGCTGTTGGTGTTTCACATGCATTTGCACCTGTATTAGATATAGCTAGAGATCCTCGCTTTGGACGGTACGGTGAAACATATGGAGAAGATCCTACACTTGCCTCAGCAATAGGAACAGCTTATGTAGCAGGACTTCAACGAGATGGAAAGCTGAAGGAAGGCGTACTTGCCTGTGCGAAGCACTTTATCGGCTATCATATGACGCAAGGTGGTATTCATGCTGCACCTACAGCCATACCTCCGAGAATGCTGAGAGAAATATATGCCAAGCCGTTTCAGGCGGTCATTACAGAAGCTGATATGAAATCAATTATGAATGATTATAGCTCGATCGATGGTGAGCCAGTTGTCGGTTCCCAAAAAATACTGACCGATCTCTTACGCAAGGAAATGGGCTTTAACGGGTTAATTGTAGCTGATTATGCCTCTATTTCAGAGCTGCATACACGACATATGGTTAGTGAAAGCAGAGCGGATGCCGGAGAACGAGCGCTGCGTGCGGGCATGGAGATCGAGTTGCCTTCTAAGGACTGCTATAACGAGGAGCTAATGGAGCGAATGAAAGCTGGCAAGCTTGAGATCGCGCTTCTTGATCAAGCTGTACGGAGACTGCTTGTATTGAAGTTTGAGTTAGGCTTGTTCGAGCAGCCTTATCCAATGCAACGTGAAAAGATTGAGCAAGTATTTAGCGACCCGAGCAATAAGCAGGTAAGCTTGGAGGCCGCACGACAATCAATCGTGTTGCTAAAAAACAACAATAACATACTGCCATTAAAGCGAAAAAAACAAAAAATAGCAGTCATTGGTCATCATGCTAACTCTCTTCGCTCATTTTTTGGCGGATATTCTTACACCAACTTATTTGATGCAATGTTGAACGTGGGCAATACGATGGCAGGAGTTGATTTTGAGAAAATTTCTAATCTGAACATCGACGAGTTTGGAAAGGAACAGGATCATTATACGTATCCTGGCAGCATTGTTCAACTGGAAGCACCACAAACAGATGAGCTTGTTAGAAAGCACTATCCGATGTGCCGCAGCTTGCTCCAGCAATTACGTTTAGAATGCTCGGAAGCGAAAGTGAGCTATGCGTATGGTTATGCCTATGCTGGCAGTGATACTTCGATGCATGATGAGGCTTTAGAGCTCGCCAAAGCTGCAGATGTTGTTATTCTTACTCTTGGCGGTAAATTTGGCTGGGGTAAATTCTGTACGACTGGTGAGGGAATTGATTCTACTTCAATTAATCTACCAGAATGTCAAGAAATATTTATCGAAAAACTAGCAGCCTTAAATAAACCATCTGTAGCTATTCACTTCGATGGTAGACCAATATCTAGCGATATGGCGGATCGACATATTGATGCAATTGTTGAAGCATGGAATCCTGGCGAGCATGGAGCAGAGGCAATTGTAGACATTTTATTAGGTAAGGTAAATCCAGCAGGAAGGCTCCCTGTATCCATCGTATACAATTCAGGGCAGATTCCGCTTTTTTACAACCATGACCATGGAGCAAGTTATCATGTTGGAACGATCAACGAATATACGAGTTATTTAGATTGTCCACGTGAGCCTAGATATTATTTTGGTCATGGGCTTTCCTATACAACATTTGCGTATAGAAATTTGAGGATAAGTAAAGACGTCTATGATCCGCAAGAAGCTTTGGTTGTCACAATTGATATTAGCAATAGTGGGATTGTAGCGGGCGAGGAGGTTGTTCAGCTATATGTTCGGGATAAATATGCAAGCGTTGTACGTCCAGTACAGGAGCTAGCAGGCTTCATTCGAGTTCCATTAGCGGCCAACGAAACGAAACAAATTCAATTTACGATGAAATTAAGTCAGTTAGCTTTTTTGGATGAGGATATGAAATGGAAGGTTGAGGCAGGTGACATCGAAGTCATGATAGGAGCATCCGCTCACGACATCCGTCAGAGTGGAATGTTCCGTATTGGATCAGATATGTTTATCGATGAGAAAACACGTGGTTTTTATGCAAAAGCTGAGGTGCTGATCTAGGCTGAGTAACGTACAAGAAGCGAATTAGCATTGCAGGTTATTTACAAGGGAAGAGGAGAGGTAGATATGAAACCATTTTCAGTCAGCAAGCTTAGAGTTAATTATAGAAATAATCCGCTTGGAATCGATGATCCTACCCCGCGCCTTAGCTGGCAAATCAATGCAAGCACGAGGGGCTTCATTCAGCATGCCTATCAAATACAAGTATCTACGGATGAAGCATTTCAAGCACCATGCATATGGGACAGTGGTCAGGTGCAATCTGTAGAAACTATTCATATTGAATATGAAGGAGCAGCCTTAGAATCACGTACACGTTATTATGTTCGAGTTCGTGTATGGGGTGATTTGGGTCAAGTCTCAGAGTGGAGTGTTCCTGCATATTGGGAAACAGCTTTCTTAACTGGTGATGAGTGGCAGGCCAGTTGGATATCTGCACCACTTCAGCAGGATAAGAATATGGATAAAGATACGGATGAGCCTTGCGATTATATGCGTAAGGAGTTCACTGTTGAAAAGCCTATTCAATCAGCACGCATATATGCTACTTCGCTAGGCTTGTATCGCTTATATGTGAATGGTGTACCCGCAGACGATACGCTGTTCAATCCAGGCTGGACGAGTTATAAAAAAAGACTGCAGTACCAAACCTATGATGTTACTCATTTAATCGATAGTGGTGAAAATGCAATTGGCTGTATTCTCGGTAATGGCTGGTACAAAGGGTACTTGGCATGGGAGGGGGATAAAGAGTTATACGGTTCTAACCGTGCATTACTATTGCAGATGCATCTTAAATTCGCGGATGGCAGCGAGCAAGTGATTGGTACAGATCAGAGCTGGAAGACAGGACATGGTCCGCTGCAAATGTCTGAGCTGTATCATGGCGAACGCTATGATGCGAGAATTGATATTGAAGGCTGGGCTTCCAGCGGTTTCGTAGATCAGGACTGGCTGCAAGCAGTACAAGCATCGTCTCTTGAAACGGATTTAATCGCTCAGGAAAATGAGCAAACAAGAATCATCGAGGACATTAAACCAATAGCCATTATTACCACACCAAGCAAGGAAACAGTAATCGACTTCGGTCAAAATATGGTGGGCTGGGTAAGATTCTCGGTTCAAGCAGAAGCAGGAGCAATCATTACGATAGAGCATGCTGAGATTCTGGATCGTGACGGCAACTTTTACACCGGCAATTTAAGATCGGCAAAGCAAACAATCACCTATATTTGCAGCGGGGAAGGAACTGAAACCTACGAGCCGATTCATTCCTTTCAAGGATTTCGCTATGTAAAGGTGAGTGGAATCAAGCAGCCGCTTAATCTAGATCAGTTTACTGGCTGTGTCATCTATTCAGATTTAGAGGCAACAGGCAGCTTCGAGTGCTCGGATGAGCTGGTGAATCAACTGCAGCGCAATATTGTCTGGGGGCAAAAAGGAAATTTCCTTGATATTCCGACAGATTGTCCGCAGCGCGATGAACGACTAGGGTGGACGGGGGATGCTCAAGTTTTTATTCGTACCGCTGCCTTTAATATGAATGTCGTTCCTTTCTTCGAGAAATGGCTGAAGGATCTGGCTCTTGATCAGGAGCCAAGCGGTCGAGTACCGCATGTTATTCCTGATGTACCTATCGCTGGTCATGGATCTTCTGCCTGGGGCGATGCAGCGGTCATTTGTCCGTGGACGCTCTATCAATGCTATGGAGATATTCGTGTCCTCGAAACGCAATACCCTAGCATGAAGGCGTGGGTAGAGTACATTAGAGGAGAAGGAGAGGACGAATACCTATGGAATACTGGCTTCCACTTTGGTGATTGGCTGGGATTAGATGCGAAGGAAAATAGCTATGTTGGTGCCACGCCAAAGGATTTAATTGCGACTGCTTTTTATGCATACTCTACGCAATTATTAGCCCAAACTGCAGAAATTCTAGGAAAGCATGAGGATGCAAAAGCTTATGAAGCTCTGCACCGCAATATTGTGTCGGCTTTCCGTCAGGAGTTTGTAACACCACGAGGTCGAGTTGCTTCACCAACACAAACAGCCTACGCGCTTGCGCTCATGTTTGACCTGCTAGAGGAAGGGGATCGGGCTAGAACTGCTCGCATGCTGGCAGAGCATGTTGAAGAGAACGGCATTCATCTAACAACGGGCTTTGTAGGCACACCATATCTATGCCTTGTGCTGTCGCGCTTTGGTTATACAGAGCTGGCGTACAAGCTGGTGCTGCAAAAGGAATATCCATCATGGCTTTATTCTGTAGTGCAAGGCGCAACGACGATTTGGGAGCATTGGGATGGAGTTAAGCCTGACGGCAGCTTCTGGAGTGATGCGATGAATTCTTATAATCATTATGCATACGGCGCAATCGGGGATTGGCTGTACCGCATTGCAGGCGGAATTGACTTGCTGGAGCCAGGCTATAAGAAAATTAAAATAGCGCCTCAGTTTGGTGAACATTTTACATGGGTTAAAGCATCCTATGAATCAGTGTACGGTGAAATTAAGGTGTCTTGGTGTAAAGGGGAGCACAACACGGTGGCGATGGAGGTTACGATACCTGCGAACACAACCGCTGAAGTAATCATCCCAGCTCATGTAGGAAAAATCATAGAAAATGGTGTAACTCTAGCAACAACTGCAGGGTTACTAGGCGTTACTGAAAAGGGTGAAGAAACTTCGCTTACGATTGGTTCAGGAAGCTATCAGTTTTCGTTACCATGGTCAGGCAGAGAGTTGAATGAAGGGCAATAACTGTTGATACTTTCCAGGTGTACTGATTTTTCATAGTCGTGACCTAGTCAACTGGACTTAGAGACTGGAAAGCTACTGTCAGAACGACGTTTGATCTGGGAGGGAACGAAAGGAATAACTTCAGAAGGAGGATTTTATGGAATATATATATACAATTCGGCAAATGAAAATCAGTGATAAGGAAGCAGCAGAATATATTTGTTGCAACGCGTCAGAACCAATGGATTTAGGAAGTGAAGAAATAAATCAGGCATTTTCACAAGGGGCGTTAACTGTTTTCTGTCACTATTATGTGGAAAAGGAACCGGAGCATTGCTTTGTAGTGGTAGATGAAAATGATGTGCCAAAGGGGTACGTGCTTTGTGCTGTAGATTTCGAAAAATGGAAGAAGGTATTTACGGAAGAATACATGAATGTGTCACAAATTCCGGTAGTAAAAGGAATGGGTGCAGGGAGTATAGCAGCATTAGAGCCTTTTGCGAAGGAATATCCGGCGCACTTACATATTGATTTGCTTCCGGAATTGCAGCGACAGGGTTTTGGAGTTAAATTGATGGATGCTTTGGTTGATATGTTACGTAAGATAGGTGTGTCGGGAGTCATGCTAAATGTTGCAGCAGACAATGAAAAAGGAATGAACTTTTACAAAAAATATGGATTTGCTTTGCTGGCAGAAGGCCAGCAGGAAGTTGTATTTGGACTAAAAATTTAGTTCATATGAGGGTGTTTTGCGGCTGCATTTTTAACGTAGCATTCCAATTCTTATTATTATGTAGATCTTTGATAGTAAAGAAATCATATCAAAACTGTATTTAAGAAAGTCGTAAAAACGCAATAGATTAAGTCGTAATAACGTTAGCTAACTATAGTTGGTTTTAGTATGGTATAAGTGCGAACAACAAAAAATCGTCTTTTCTTGAAATGTTGGTGTAATAACTTTCATTTTAGTTTAGAAAAGACGATTTTTTATATTTGATTTATAAAGTATTTGATATTTTGAAATACATCTATTTATCTATTCAAAATCTCGGATTTTATATGCTTGTTTGTATAGTTCTAACAGCTCTCGATTTTTATGATCGAGTATCGTTTTAAATTTTTTAAGCTGCATTTTTAATATTAGTTCATAAACAAACAACGGTAATATGCAGCTAATTAAACCTAATAATCCAAATGGTATAACCCAAAAGATTTTACTTTGTAATAAAAACTGAATTGCAAAAATAATCAGCGTTACTCCGATTAGTCCCAGTGAAATAGCAAGACTTAGAGGCAACCTATGACCTCTGCTTTCAAACCTTTCAATTTCACCAAGCAATTGCTCACCTTTATATTGCAGCAACTGTAATTGCTTATATTCAGCGCTTTGAACATTACGTTTCATCTTTATTTCAATCAATCTGCTTTGTTTATTTTGAGGGTAATGGTTTTCTATAGCCCAGCCAAATTGTTGATAGAAGTGAATATAAAAATCCAGCTTGTCTCTTTCGATCAACAGTTGTTTTGATTCAAAATCGATCTGATCCTTGTGGTCTGTTGACGTATACATGCACATAACCCCTTACTTGTATTTGTGTTCATCATAGGGGGCGAAGGTAAATTTAAAGTAAACTTTTTGTTTACGAACTGTTTACGGTAACGCGTTAAGATGTTACCAACAACAGTTGAAGCTGCCTCATTAAAGGAGTGAGAAATTTGGCTACTATTTTAGTTGTAGAGGATCATCTCCCTACTCAACTGTTGACTGCTTCCAGAATTAAACCTTATTTTGAAGTCATTTGCGCAAATGACGGACTGCAAGCATTGGAGATTATTTATTCCAAGCAAGTAGATTTAATCGTAGCAGATATTATGATGCCTAGTATGGATGGCTATGCGCTGCTCAAAACATTACGTGCTGAACGCAATGATGTCCCTGTTATTCTGCTGACAGCCAAACAAGCTTTTGAGGATAAGCTGGAAGGGTTTATGCTCGGCAGCGATGATTATCTAACGAAGCCACTCGATTACGGCGAACTGCTGCTGCGTATTGGCGCCATATTACGGCGCAGTAAAATTGCCACACAGCATAAAATTGTCATTGGTGATGTAGTCATTGATTCATTAACCTATACAGTTTCTAAGCAGCTGGTAACGATTGAATTGCCCAAAAAGGAATTTGACTTATTATTTAAGCTTTTATCCTACCCGAACCAGATTTTTACGCGTACACAGCTGCTGGATGAGATATGGGGATATGACTCTCCAAGTGGAGATGAGACGATTAAAACGCATATTAGTAGAATACGGAAAAAGCTCATTCATATGCGAGAGTTTGATATTGTCACGATTAAAGGTGTTGGGTATAAAGCTGAGATAAAAGAGGGATAGCATGAAAAAGCAGCTTTTTAACAATTCATCGCTTAAAGTAACACTTTGGATTGCGTGGCAATCATTAACGATTATTTTAGCTGCGATTCTCTCCTTTCTAGTTGTGGAGTTGATGTACAATTGGATATTTCCAAGCAAGCTGGAAAGTAACAGGATGTGGCTGCAGGCATTGAGTCTGATCATTCCGATGTCGTTCTTTTTAGGCGGATTAAATTACTTGTTTTCACGTTTAATGGTGAAATATTACGCAGGCTTAATCAAAGGGATCAATAAAATTGCTAATGGAGATTTCGACGTTAAGCTTGATGAAGAAAAGGCTGGACCTTTGCAGTCCATCTACAAAAATTTTAACCGTATGGTTAAGCAATTAAAGCATACGCAAGCTGTTCATTTAGAGTTTGTTAATAATTATTCCCATGAGTTTAAAACACCAATCCATGCCATCCACGGCTTTGCCAATTTGCTTGTTGAGCAAGAGCTTGACGAGCAGGAGCGAAAAGCGTATTTAACGGTCATTGCCGAGGAAACAGCAAGATTGGCAGATATGGCGAACAGCACGATTTTGCTTAGTCAATTAAATGTTCAGTATAGTATCGCAGATAAAAAACATTACGTATTAGATGAGCAAATCAGGCAATGTATTATTTTACTTTCCCAAGCGTGGCAAGCAAAGCATATTGAGCTGGATGTTGATTTAGATAATATTGTTTTTTACAACAATGAAAACATGATGAAGCATGTATGGCTCAATTTATTATCTAATGCCATAAAATTTACTCCTGAATATGGTCGTATTGAACTTAGAATAAAAAAGCTGGATACGTGGATCAAATTTTTAATTAGCGACACAGGCAGAGGAATTAGTAATGAAGCGATGCAGCATATTTTTACGCAATATTTTCAAGAGGAAAGCAATGAGACACATAAAGGACTAGGTTTAGGATTAGCGATTGTAAAGCGAATTGTTGATTTAAGCGGTGGTCATATTGAAGTGCGAAGTACAAAGTCGCTAGGCACAACCTTTACAATATGGATGCCTAATAGCGAAGTGGACTAGAACGATAGGGAGAAGCGTGCCAAATGATTAAAATATTCAACTACTTAACCCGCCAAAACTGGTTTTTCATTGCCATCATTTCTTGCTTTATCGTTGTGCAAGTATGGCTTGATCTGAAGCTGCCAGAGTATTTGGCTGATATTACGCAATTGGTGCAAGGCTCTGCCCATTCCTTGCATGAACTATGGGAGCCTGCGTTATATATGATGCTATGTGCGGTGGGCAGTGCGCTGGCAGCAGTCATTGTCGGTTATTTTGTGGCGCGTACAGCCTCCTCGTTTGCAGCACGTTTGCGAGAGCTGGTGTTTCATAAAGTGTCGGCTTTTTCAATGAATGAGCTGAATCAATTTTCTACCGCCAGCTTAATTACGAGATCGACGAATGATATTACGCAAATTCAAACATTAGTTGTAACAGGACTGCAAATTTTGCTGAAGTCTCCGCTGCTGGCGACATGGGCCATTATTAAAATCGCTGATAAAAGCTGGCAATGGACGACAACGACGGCGATAGCGGTCGTGTTATTAATCTCGCTTATCGCTTTTATTATTGTGCTTGTAATGCCAAAGTTCAAGCTGGTGCAAGCATTAACAGATAATTTGAACAAAGTAACACGTGAAAATCTAATCGGCATGCGGGTTATTCGTGCCTATAACGCTGAAGCTCCGCAGCAAGCAAAGTTTGATGCTGTCAATGAGCAGCTCACAGCTGTGAACTTGTTCACGACACGGGCAATGACGGTGATGATGCCGGTTATTAGCTTGATGATGAGTGGATTAACGCTGGCTATTTATTGGATTGGGGCTTACTTGATCGATGAAGCGCAAGCAGCGATTAGGCTGCAGCTATTTACGGATATGATTATTTTCTCTTCTTATGCAATGCAGGTTGTGATGTCGTTTATGATGCTATCGATGGTGTTTATTGTAATGCCAAGAGCAGCAGTATCTGCGAAACGGATCATGGAAGTTTTACAAGCGAAGATCAGTATCCGTGATGGAAGCAACGGGGCTGAAGATAGTAGAGAGGTTGCAGGACAAGAGCAACAACAAGGACAGGAACATGAGAAACGTGAGGTTAAAGTTAAGGGGCGTGACTATATCGATGAAGCCGAGCGACGCCTAGATGATCGGGATGCGCGTGATAACAAGGTCAAGGAAAAACAGGATACAGAAGTTCCGCGTGCAAGCGCTGGAGCCGGCATTCAGTTCCGCAACGTTAGCTTCAAATATCCAGATGCAGGCGATTATGTGCTGCGTAACATCAGCTTTACTGCGAAAAAAGGAGAGACGGTTGCCATAATTGGTGCAACAGGCAGTGGGAAAACGACATTAGTGAATTTAATTCCACGTTTGTATGACGCTACTGACGGTCAAGTGTTGGTCGATGGCGTGGATGTTAAGCAGATGTCACTTCATGAGGTGCACCATAAAATCGGCTACGTATCGCAAAAGCCCGTTTTATTTAGCGGAACGGTAGCAGCAAACATCGCATTTGGTGAGCAGGAGCCGTCTAATTCTAACACGGATCATATGCAAAATGCGCTTGAAATTGCTCAAGCCAAGGACTTTGTTGACAAGCTGGAACATAAGCAGCAAGCAGCTGTTGCGCAAGGTGGATCCAATCTATCTGGCGGACAAAAGCAGCGATTGGCGATAGCACGAGCGATTTATCGTCAGCCGGACATTTACATTTTTGATGATTCATTTTCGGCGCTGGACTATAGGACGGATCGCCAGCTAAGACAACGCTTGAAGCAAGAGACTGCGAACAGCATTAAAATCATTGTGGCGCAGCGCATTACGACCATTAAGGATGCTGATCTTATCCTTGTGCTGGAGAAAGGTGAATTGGTTGGCACAGGAACCTATGAACAACTGCTCCACAGCTGTGAAGTATTCCAAGAAATTGCCTATTCCCAGCTGACAAAGGAGGAAGTTGCCCATGCCTAAATTAATATCCTATTGTAAGCCTTATGTGGCTTCCATACTGCTTGCTGTAGTGCTGGCGATTAGCGGCTCGATCTTTACCATTGTCGGACCGAGTATTTTGCAAGATATGACCGATATTATTGCCGAAGGCTTGAACGGGCACATTGATATCGCTTCGCTGCAGCACATTGCAATTATATTAGCGATTTTATATGGATTAAGTTTGCTGTTTTCTATCTTTCAGGGTTTGATTATGGCTACTGTTACTCAAAAAGTTTCAAAAGGCTTGCGCGGTAAGCTGTCTCAGAAAATGAACAAGCTGCCGTTGAAATATTTTGACGCTTATAGCTATGGCGATACGCTTAGCCGAGTGACGAATGATGTAGATATGATTGGACAAACGTTGAATCAAAGTGTCGGGGCGCTTGTTTCTTCCACAACGCTGTTTGTTGGCTGTACCATTATGATGTTTTATACGAATGGCTGGATGGCATTGACGGCAATTGTAGCAACGTTTATTGGCATGGGCTTGATGCAACTTATATTGAAGCGTTCGCAGCAATACTTTGTAAAGCAACAAAACAATCTAGGGGCTATGAACGGTCATATCGAAGAGATTTATACCGGCCATCAAATCGTCAAGCTGTACAATGCGGAGAAGCAAGTGAAGGAGCAATTTTCCGATATTAATCAGCAGCTGTTTGAAAGTAGTTGGAAGTCTCAATTTTTCTCAGGGTTAATGATGCCGCTAATGATGTTTATTGGCAACTTTGGCTATGTGGCGGTATGTATTGTCGGCGGAGTGCTCGCGATGAACGGTCATATTTCCTTCGGGGTGATTGTAGCATTTATGCTGTATACTCGCTTGTTTACCCAGCCATTGACGCAAATTGCTCAAGTTGCTACCAGCCTGCAAGCAACAGCGGCAGCGAGTAAACGTGTGTTTGAGTTTCTGGATGAAGAAGAATTGGCGGATGAAAGCTCCAAGACGAACACGTTAGCTCATGTAACGGGGGAAGTGGAGTTTAAGCATGTACGCTTCGGTTATCATCCAGAAAAAACGATTATTCACGATTTTTGCGCGAAAGCTTTGCCAGGACAGAAAATTGCCATTGTTGGACCTACAGGTGCCGGAAAAACGACGATTGTTAATTTGTTGATGCGTTTTTATGAGGTGAATGGCGGGGAAATTTTAATTGATGGTGTGCCAATTCATCAGCTAACCCGCGAAAATGTGCACGAGCTGTTTTGTATGGTACTGCAGGATACATGGATTTTTGAAGGGACTATTAAAGACAACATCGTGTTTAGCAAGAAAGGTGTGAGCGAACAGCAAGTAAGAGAAGTATGCAAGGCAGTAGGTATTGATCATTTTATTCAATCGTTGCCATTAGGATATAACACTGTGCTCAGTGAGCAGGTTAATTTATCAGCAGGTCAGAAGCAGCTAATAACGATTGCTCGAGCGTTAATTGCAGATGCTCCGTTGCTTATTTTAGATGAAGCGACCAGTTCTGTAGACACTAGAACCGAACTATTGATTCAAAGTGCAATGGAAAAGTTGATGGTAGGTAGAACGTCATTCGTAATTGCTCATCGCTTATCAACAATTAAAAATGCCGACTTGATTTTAGTTATGAAAGACGGAGATGTTATTGAAAGTGGTAGCCACGAACAATTGCTAACAAAGCAAGGCTTTTATTCCGATTTGTACAATAGTCAGTTTGAGGAAGCAGTAGGATAAAGCCTTTTTATATGTAGATTAATATCATTACTTAAAAAAGTACTAAGAACTATCAATCTGAATTTTAAGGAGAAACTATAAAAAAGATACTATTAAATCGAGAACGTACGTTTGATGAGAGTTAAGACTGTTAATACCCGGTAATAATAAACCCAAAACGATTTTGTGAAAGCCAATGCGCTTACGCATTGGCTTATTAGATTTTGTATCAAGAAATTAGATTTAATTCTCTGATGAAAATGGTCGTAAAAGTGCTATTGATTTAGCCGTTATAGTGATAGTGAACAAAAAATGGTAGTGATATCGTTAAAGATACTAGACTAGTTGAAAGGAAGAGCAAGCGTGAGCATTAAAACAAAAAGTATACTGTCCTTCGGAGTACTCATATTCTTGTTCGTAATATGTATTGTGTACCAATTGATTACTTCGAATTCACACAATAAGGAGATTAGAGAAGCCAATGAAGTGACTTTACAGTCAGCGCTTTATGCACAAGAAATGGAAAAAACGCTGTACTCTTATCAAATACAGAGTCTTCTTTCAGCGGTTGGTTATACATCAGCTGAATATGCACAACCCGTGCTTGATGAGTTCTCGAAGCGTATAGGTGATTTAATAGTTTTATATGAGGAGCTAAATCCACAAACTGATCAAATGAATATGATCAGTCGCTATTTTGAAGAATTTCAAAACCCTACAGCCGATGGAGACAGGGAAGCACCGCAGAAATTATACGCTGAAGTAGAAAAATTAAATCAAAGTAATATCGAGCATATTTCAGAGACACTAGACAACATCGTAGACTCTTCAGAGAAACAGTTGAGCATTACCACTTATTTGCAAGTGGGTATCATCCTAATTGGTCTGATGGTCTCTTTTCTGTTCGCGCATAAAATTGTTCAACCGCTTAAGGCATTGATACGTGCTACTACCACTATATCCGACGGTGATTTGAGTCAACCCTTGAAAAATAAAAACAAGGATGAAATCGGTAAACTTGCTAAGATTTTCGAGGGAATGAGGGTCAACTTAACGGCTTTTATTCAGACCTCTCAATCGGCTTCTCGAGAAGTTGCCGTATCAAGTGACATGTTGTCCTTACATGCAAAAGATACTGTGAATTCATTTTCGAATGTAGCAGTCAAACTCGATAAGATATCCGAAGGAGCTTACGCTCAAATGCAAAGTACGGAAGATACTTCCTCGGCCATGGAAGAGATGGCACGTGCAGTCGGACAGATAACGGATTCGGCAGGACTGGTAGCAGAGCTTTCGATGTCAATGGAGAGCGAAGCAAAAGAAGGAAACGAACTCTTAATAGCCTCAGATCATCAAAATGCTTCCGTCCAAAAAACCATCTACCACTTTGAAAATACGGTTCATACATTAGAGGAGCATTCAAAATCTATAAATCAAATTATTGAAGTGATTAAAGAGATTTCTTCTCAAACAAATTTGCTTTCTTTAAACGCTGGGATTGAGGCAGCTCGTGCAGGAGAACATGGGAAGGGGTTCGCGGTTGTAGCAAGTGAAATTAGAAAATTGGCTGATCAAACCAGTACGTCGTCGGAAAGCATAACGGACATTATCGTTAAGATACAAAAAGATATCCAAACTGCTGTTAGTGATGTGGAATCGGGAAAAGTCGAAGTTGAACGCGGAAGTCAAGCAATCCGAGCGGCACGCGAAGCATTTGAGCATATCATGAGGGCGACTATGAAAATATCTGAACAAGCGCAGGCGGTTTCAGCGGCAACTGAGCAAGTGTCTGCAGGTACAGAGGAAGTAAATGCTTCTGTAAAGGAGCTAGCTGATATCTCTAGATCTGCATTCGAACAAAGTAAGTCAATCGTAGAAGCAGTTCAACAACAAATGTTAGCAATACAGGAGACAGCGGTTTCAACTGATGGGCTTAAACAAGTATCGCTTGAGCTAGAATCTAGTCTTTCTAGGTATCGACTCTAATAAAGATGGAGTATGAGAACCTTTCACTCTCTACTATAAAATTTTCATTTCGTTAAAAATAACTAAGATTTTCTTGGGGAGCTTGCCTAGAAAAACAAATAACAAAATTCACCCAGTATTAAACTAAACATTCAGAAAGATATTGGTCACATCAAGGTTTATTTCAATTATTCTTATAGCTTTACAATAAATTAAGAACTAGGTTAATCATCTTGAGTGTATGGTACCTGGTAATTATAGTTTAATCATGACTGTACTGCTGCTAGATTAATAATTTGTTTTTAGCAGCTCAGCAGGATTATTTTTATAACAAATCGATGCAGGAGGAATTTTTATGAGATTACAAGGAAAAGTAGCAGTGGTGACAGGTGCCGCGTCAGGAATGGGTAAAGCAATTGCAGAGTTGTATGCTCAAGAGGGAGCAAGTGTTGTAGTTTCAGATTTGAATTTTGAAGGAGTAGAATTAGTTGCAGCAAGCATTAGAGGAAACGGCGGGAAAGCAATTGCTATAAAGACGAATGTTGGGAATTTGCAGGATATTAACGAGATGATTGATAAAGCTGTTAGTGAATTTGGCACATTAGATATTTTGGTTAACAATGCAGGAATTATGGATAATATGGCTCCTGTCGCTGATGTCGATGATGAAAAATGGGATCTTATCTTCGATGTGAACACGAAAGGAGTTATGCGTGCCATTCGAAAGGCACTGCCGATTTTCTTGGAGAAAGGCAGAGGTGTCATTATCAATACTGCTTCAACAGGTGGATTTAGCGGTGCTCATGCGGGAGTGGCATATACAGCTTCAAAACATGCGGTTGTAGGGATTACCAAAAATACCGGCTTTATGTATGCACAAAAAGGTATTCGTTGTAATGCAATAGCTCCAGGGGCGACAATGACGAATATAACGGCTTCAATTCGAAATGTAGATGAGTTCGGTGCTTCGCGAACAAAGGTAACACAAGGCGTAATTCCTCGACTTGGACAAGCTGAGGAAATCGCACAAGTGGCATTATTCCTAGCATCTGATGAATCAAGCTTTATTAACGGTGCAGTTATTGCTGCTGATGGTGGCTGGACTGCAGGGTTTTAATAACGAAGGAAACATTATTTTTAATACAAGTTATGCGAGGTATAACAACAATAATTAGTTATTTAAGATTGAAGTGAAGTTGGTGCGAAATTGGTGTTAAACTTTAACACCAACCATCATATTACAGCATACTGTAGCCTACAGTGATCGCGAAAAAGCCTGATATATCAGGCTTTTTCACATTACAACCTACTTAATCCAACCGGCCTGCTCACCCGCATACAGGTCATGTGGAGTGTGTGGCGTGGTTGAAAAGAATATAGAGTGTGGCTGGGAACCCTTGCGTAGCAAGGGTTTTTTTGTGTTGTGATGTTTTTGAGTGAGTAGCAAGGTTCTTGATGCATTAATCTCATTACGTTGAATAAGTCCACATCGTAGATTGCAGAGAGCTTATCAGTGATAAGTTTTACCATATTTTGTGGTTGTTTATAAAGTGTTTCCATGTATACTAAAGTAGTTAAAGCACTTATAAATTAGATTAATCGGAGGACATCAGAACATCATGGGGCGCAAATGGCACTACTTAGGATTAATATTTGTAGCAATAATATGGGGAAGTAATTTTGGGATTTCGAAGCTAGCTTTAGATTCATTCCACCCGATTGTATTTACGTTTTTGCGGTTTGGTATTGCAGCACCACTTTTCTTTATCCTTCTTAAATGGCGTGAAGGCAGCGTTGGAATTGAGCGACGACATATCCCACAGTTGATTATTGTATCAATTCTTGGTATAGCAGTTCTTGAGATATTGGTTGTTTATTCAATAAAGCTAACAACGTTAGCGAATGCATCACTTTTAAATGTTGCACCCTGGCCAATCTTTGTGGCACTTCTTGCACCACTTTTTATAAAAGAGCAGCTCACTAAACGTATTATTGTAGGTGGCTGTTTAGCATTAGTAGGTGTTTCAATTGTTATTGTAGGTGGAACAGAGAAGATTAATCTGTCTTCTGTACATATGCTTGGAAATTTATTTGCATTCCTCGTCAGTATAATAGGCGCAATTTATAATCTGATGTCGATGTCATTGATGAAGCATTATTCAGCATTAAGAATAAGTACCTGGACAATAGCGATTGGTTCTATTGCTATGTTTCCATTTACACTCCCTTATTGGGGCGAAACTGAATGGACTAATCTAGCTGCAGGCCAGTTTATAGTAATCGCATTTAACGTACTTATATGTACAGTACTTGCATTTATTTTATGGAACTTGTGTATGTTTAAGGTTGGAGCAACGAAGGCTAACTTCTTTCGCTATCTTGTACCCTTAACTGCAACAATAATGGGGTATGTAGTATTTAAAGAGTCGATTACCGTTATTCAAATTCTAGGTGCACTATTAATCGCATTTGGTCTAGTTTGGATATCGTTAGAGAAAAAGAAACCAAATGATTAATTTCTAGCATTTACTCAATTGGCACTTACTACGACCAGCAGACGACACATGTGGAGTGCGTAATATGGATGAAAAGGAGGGGCTAGCCTTATGGGCTATGCCCTTTTTTAATGCATGTTGAAAGTTATACTGATGCCGATTGAATCGTCATCGTGTTCGTTAGCAATTTCTAATTAAACTCCAAATTTCAGGTTGTATGATATTTCGATTACAGGGCAAGATAATTACCACATGATTTGAGTACGTAAATAATGGGAGAAGACGGAGAAGACTATGGTTGAAAAATACGACACCCAAATGTCCACATGGCTCGATGAACTAAAACAGAAATTAAACAATATGGATGATGCTGAAGTCGTTGAGCACAAAATGGGTACCAGAGCAACAGTCCATGTTTTATACATAAAAACGTTAATCGATCAAGAACGTTTAAACGAGGCGATTATCCAACCACTTCATCGATCTGCCGGCATTTCGCTTTCTTCATACATAAACAATGCCAAAGTATCGGAAGTTAAATCGATCGAAGATGCCGAACAAAAAATAATGCAAGGATTTATTCTTCTAAACGATTCAGTTAACGATCAATGGATAGGCGTCCAAATGGAAAATCCTCTTGGCCGAGCAGTTGAACCCTCCCAAACGGAAACTGTTATATATGGAGCCAAAGACAGCTTCAGTGAACAAATCGATAAGAACATTACAATGTTGCGCAGACGTTTGCCTATAACGACATTAAAAACGGAAAGCTTCACTGTCGGTTCACTGAGTAAATCGAAAGTTGTGTTACTGTACATAGACGGATTAATTAATCCGGAATATGTTTCCCTTGCAAGAAAAAAAATTGAAAGTGTGGATTATGATCAATTATTAGACTCCTCTCAGCTTGCAGCTTTTATTGAAGATCATCATCATACGGTCTTACCGCAGTTTATACAAACGGATCGGCCGGATGCCTGCGCCCAAGCCTTAGGAGAGGGAAAGCTGACGCTATTGATTTCCAATTCTCCGTTTGCATTAATTGGACCCATTACTTTTTTTCAACTATTCCAATCGCCGGAAGACTACTTCCTTCGTTGGCCGGTAGCCAGTGCTTTACGTTTAATTCGTTACGGAAGTTTTGTTGTTTCTTTGACGATGATTCCTTTTTATGTTGCGTTAACGACATTTCACTACCAAATGATTCCATTGCAGACTCTTTTCGTATTATTGGAATCGAGAAGCAAATTGCCCTTTACTCCGTTTACGGAAGGATTTTTTATGATCATAACGCTGGAAATCATCAAAGAAGCAAGTTTGCGAATGCCGTCTAAAACCAGCCAAACGTTAGGTGTGATCGGTGGTATCGTTATTGGACAAGCGGCTGTAGAAGCAGGCTTTGCAAGTAAGATATTGATTGTTTTGATGGGTATATCCGCGATTGCTTTCTTTTTAATTCCCAATTATCAAGTGACAAAATCCATGGTGCTGATGCAAGTTCTTCTTCTTATCCTTGCTTCGTTTCTTGGGTTGCCGGGAATCGTGATCGGGCTGATCGGGATTCTTGCACATATCCATGGCTTAACGTCATTAGGTCAACCTTATTTTGCGCCGATTGCCCCTTTTTATGGGAAGGACTGGAAGGACCTCTTTATCCGCGGCCCTTTAATATGGATGAAAACGCGTCCTAAAAACCTAAAACCACTGCGGAAATCGCGTAAGGAGATAAAGAAGTGAAGAGTTTATACAATCGAACTTCAACCTTTGATGGAATATATTTCCTATTATTGGTAAATCGCACGCAGATGCATTATTATGTTTTAATCATGCCGGTTTATTTGGTTCATTCTTATATGATTTGGGGAATTGTCGTGATGGGTCTGCTGTCCCAACTTAATGTGATGCTGCTATCTAAATGGTTTACTTCCAGTTATGCAGCAAAAGGTTATCAAGGATTTTTACAGCTTTTCGGTAAACGGATGGTTCAACTTTTCGCAATATTTGGTTTTCTGATAATATTGTTAAAAATTTCAATACTATCACTGGGATACGTTGAAATGCTCCATAGTTTTATTTATCCATCAATGGATAAAAAGTGGCTGATCCTAGTGATTCTTTTGATTAGCTTATTTGTGGCATCACATGGAATGGAGAAAACATTGCGTTTTGTCGTCATCGCCTTTCTTTGCGGGGCGTGGATATTAATTGTGTTTATTCCTTTTTTCTTTCCACCGATTGCAAATTATCGCGATTTATATCCCCTCATACCTACCGAATGGTCAGGACAATCATGGCAGGGTTTATTGTTTATTTGGTCGGCATATTCTGGTTCAGTATATTTAGCCTTTATGGTTCCATGGCTAAGCTCTAATAAAAAAATAACGAAATATCTGGTCATTGGTAACATGCTGACGATCATTGAATATTTATTATTGTTCATTGCTACGATATTGTTTTACGGTTCGAGCTTCTTAAGCAAGATCAATTTTCCGGTAGTATATATGGCAAGCTACATTGAAACGAAAGCATTAGATCGAATCGATTACATCCTTATCTCTTTTCATATGTTTAATTATGTGTTCGACATTTCAATTCTTCTGT
>Ga0180216_1000662_pt1 | contig 33971 bp, 30 predicted proteins | sample eDN3rd37CBELigMG_FD_128879 | JGI IMG/M metagenome (GOLD analysis project Ga0180216, IMG submission 128879) | Enriched Miracle-Growth compost microbial communities from Emeryville, California, USA - eDNA 3rd pass 37_C BE-Lig MG (version 2)... ... | reverse complement strand
CATGATCTTTGCTCGACTGCGCAGCATCATTTCGACATTCAAAAAACAGCAACGCTCTTTGTTATCTTCTCTTACCGAAGCTCTAAATGATCAATTCACATTCTGATGACCTAAGCAGTAACACCTCTTTTTATAGTTTTAGTACAATTTCCATATTACACCATATAATTCGCTAAAACACAGTAAAAAAATGTAAAATAACCCCATCTATAAGGACGGGGTTAAAAAGAGTTTAGACAATAGAATTTACATAATTAAAACAAGCAGCCCATTCTCCAAGCATGGCGCAAGGGCTAGGCGCTTACTCTCTGTCGCGAATTGTATAGCAATGCGATCCTCAGTAAGCTCGGTAATAATCCCTTCGCCAAATGTGAGATGCTTCACCTTCTGCTGAACCCGCAGTCCATCACGCGATGATATACTATTCGGATGCTTGGGTGTTTTTGGCTTATCTAATTGCTGCTTAGCATATTGTGTCGCTTGCTTTACTACATATTTTGTGGATTTGCTTTGCTTAATCAGTGACTTGTCACTACTAGCTGATCTAACGGTCGGTTGTCGCTCAGTATATGCAGCTACGTCCCCGTCACTAATACCACTACCACCACCATAACGATGCGCTTGCTGCCGCGGCTCTACAATATCACGAATCGCGCTCATAAAGCTAGATTCTGCAGCCTTCTCTCCGCCACGCTCACTATACGTTATAAGCTCAAGATGCCGTTTCGCTCTCGTTATACCAACATAAAACAATCTTGTTGCTTCCTCCAGCTCATCCTGCTTACTATCATGCTTAGATGGAAGCACGCCATCTAGTAGATCGATCATATACACCTTTTCAAATTCTAAACCTTTGGCACTGTGCAGTGTCGAAAGCGTCACGACATTGCTCCCTCTACGTCTAGATGCTTGCTTTAACGTCTGATGCAAATGCTTTAAGCGACTAGCAAACTGCTCCATACTTTCTAGCTCAGCAGCAATTTCCTCTAACGTATTCACAATGCCGATAATATAATCTTTGCGAAAGCCCAGTCGATCGCATATTTTCCCAAGCGCTTTTTCATAACCAAGACGTTCGCGGATGACTTTAATCGCTGGCAGCGGCGGCATTCCCTTCATCTCTTGAAACACCAGCTTATTACTTTCGATTAGCTCAACCTGATAAGATTGTAGCTGCACAAAATTAAGCAGATTATCAAATACTGACTGATCGTTTTGAATTCCCTTCAGCACCGCCATCTGCTGCTTACTAATATAGCTATTTAATTTCAGATGAATCCGCTCTAGCAAATCCACTCGCTTATCGGTATAGGACATCCGCATAAAATTCAATATATCCTCAACTACCCAATGTGAGAAAAAACGCAAATCGCCATCCTTCACATAAAACGGAATCCCCGCTCGCTCCAAAGCATTCATAAGCGGAATGGAGGAAGCATTATTGCGATAAAGCACCGCGATATCTCCCCAATTGTCCGTCTTACTGAGCTGCTCCACTACATAGTTGCTCTGCGCAGCTGCATTGCTTACGGTTCGAAACTGAATTGGCGAACCGTCTTCATTGCTAGTAAACATCGTCTTAGGGTAACGCTGCTTATTACGCGTTATAAATTGGGCTGCTGCGTTAACAATCGTTGCTGTGGAGCGATAGTTTTGCTCCATATATAACACAACAGCCTCTGGATACACCCCTTTAAAATTCAATAAATATGCAGGCTCAGCACCTCGCCAGCTATAAATCGACTGATCATCATCGGCGACAACACATAAATTGCGATGACTCCCAGCAAGCTGTGCAATAATATGATGCTGAACAAGCGATGTATCCTGGCTTTCATCCGTTAGCACATAATCATAGCGTTGCTGCAATAGCTTACGCAGCCGTTCGTCCTCTTGCAGCGCCTTATTGGCAATGAGCAGCATATCATCAAAATCCAGCAACAGTAGCTTGTCATAAGCTGACTGCTTAAACTGCTCATATTGCCCCAACAGCTCTGCAGCATGTGGAACGTCACAGCTAACTTGTGACCATTGCTCCTGTGGAATTAATTTATTTTTAATATAGCTAATGTAGGTGGTTAGCTCCTCCATCTGCTCATCACTTAACGTTTCTCCAGAGATCGAGCTATAAAGCTGACGTATAATGTGCTTTTTAGATATATTCTCCGCACTTGCTTCCTCATTACTTCCTTCAGTATCACCTTCAATAATTTGAAAAGCGATACCCTGCTTACGCAAATACATTCTCGTAACCTCAAAAGCAAAGCTATGAATGGTAGAGAAGGATGCTAACGTAAGCTCAGGAAATAGCTGCTTAAAGCGACGCTGCATATCTGCCGCAGCCGCTTTACTAAACGTCAGTGCCTTAATTCGAGCTGGAGCAACCTCCTTAACCTCTATTAAATAGCCAATCTTCATGATGATTGTTGTTGTTTTACCAGAACCGGGTGAAGCAAGCAGCAACAATGGACCAGACGTATGAACAACTGCTTGCTGCTGAATCTCATTAAGCAGTATTGCTGACTCCTTATACTTTCTATCAAAAAATTGCTGCTGCTCCACTTCCGTTGAAATTACCATTGCTTTCTCCATTTCTACCTTCAATCTATTTATTGCTCAATGATGAAACTCTATTATACCATCCATCTGTCAATAAGCTCTAACGTCAAAAAAAAGCTAATGCCATTACCTATTTCGCTGCTTCGGAAGTATGAACTCTAACAGAGCCCTAGCAGCAGTAGACAATGGTACATCCTGGAGCATAGCAATCCCAACCTGGCGTGGTGGTATCGCACTAACAAGTGGAATTTCTACTAGCTTCCCCGCTTCTAGCTCCTCTTGAATATATTGACGACCGACAAACGTAAGTCCAAAGCCACTCTGTGCAAATTTTATTAGCAAATCTACACTACCAAGCTCAAACTCAGGCTTCAGCAATATGCCTTGCGAAACAGCGTATTGATCAAGATATGCACGAGTGCTTCCTCCCTGCTCCAATAACAGGAGTGGATAGTGCTGCAGCTCTTCGAATGACATTGGTTTTTCCAACAAATGCGCATATTGAGGTCCACCGACTAAAATATCCTGCAAGTCCATGCTCGGAACCACAACTAGATCCCTCTCGTTAATTGGCATATGTACAATCCCAAAATCTATTGTACCGCTTTTTAATAACGTAATTGTTTCTGGAGTCGTGCGATTATTTACTGAAATTTTTATTTGTGGATACTGCAAATGAAATTGTTCCAAAAAGGGCAGTAGATACAGCTTGCATAATGTATCACTTGCGCCAATCGTAACCTCACCATAATGCAGCTGCGACATCTCTGCCATCTTCTTCTCCCCAGCTTGAACAAGCCCCATCGCTTGCTCAATATAGCGAAATAAGACAGTCCCCTCCGCAGTAAGCTTTACTCCCTTAGGTGTACGAAAAAATAAAGGATTGCCTAAGCTAGCTTCCAGCTGTTTAAGTGTATGACTAACCGCTGGCTGTGTAATATGCAGCTGCTTAGCTGCATTCGTCACACTTCCAAGCTGTGCTGTCCAATAAAATACGCGGTACCATTCAAGATTAAGCTCCATTAGGCATTACCTCTCTTTATGGCTGTCATTACTAACAATAATTTTATTTATGTCTATATCCTCATTATAATAAGCAGTGTAAAACATTACAAATTATGGAGGCGTTCGTATGGGAGCTACTGCTATTGTAGGGGCAAACTGGGGTGACGAAGGTAAAGGAAAGATGACGGATTACTTAGCGGCACAGTCACATTTTGTTGTTCGATATCAAGGAGGAAGTAACGCAGGACATACAATCATCAATGATTATGGCAAATTCGCCCTTCATTTACTGCCGTCAGGAGTGTTTCATCCACATGTTATTAACGTCATTAGTACCGGTGTAGCGATGGATATCGAGGTGTTTTTCAAGGAATTGGAGTTGCTTTCTGAGAGAGGGGTAGCGAAACCACAGCTATATGTATCGGAACGAGCACAAATCGTCCTGCCTCTTCACCGCTTGTTAGATGAGCTTGAGGAAGAGCGACTTGGAGAACATCGTTATGGCTCGACACGTCGAGGGATATCACCATTTTATACAGATAAATATGCGAAGCTAGGTATTCAGGCTTCCGATTTACTGCATGAACCTACATTAAAGCGTAAGCTCGAGCAATTACTAGCGCAAAAAAACGTATTACTACAGCATCTTTACGGCAAATCTCCACTTGAAGCCGAGCAGCTCCTATCACAGTTAATGGCGCAGGGAGAAAAGCTGCGACCTTACCTGCGTGATACAACTATCCTGCTTCATGAAGCAGTGGCTGAAGGAAAATCTATTTTATTAGAAGGTCAGCTAGGCGCATTACGTGATGTTGATCATGGCATCTACCCTTATACGACCTCCACTTCAACATTAGCTGGTTTTGCTACTGTCGGTGCTAATCTGCCTCCTCGCGCTTTAACAACGATCATTGCAGTAGTAAAAGCCTACTCAAGCTGTGTCGGAGCAGGCCCATTTGTCACAGAGCTTTTTGGGGCAGAAGCTGAAGAGCTACGGCAACGAGGCGGAGATGCTGGTGAATATGGAGCAACGACTGGACGCCCTCGCCGCGTAGGTTGGTTTGATGCAGTAGCAACACGTTATGGCTGTATGCTGCAAGGGGCGACAACGATTGCCTTAACGAATCTTGATGTGCTGGGCTATCTGGACGACATTCCTGTCTGTGTCGCCTATGAGCTAGAGGATGGAACCTTTACAACCAATTTCCCTGTTAATATACAGTTAGAGGGCGCTAAACCTGTTATTCAGCATTTATCGGGATGGAAATGCGATATTTCTCATATTCGAACCTTCGCTGAACTGCCTAGCGAAGCCCAACAGTATGTTAGGTTCATTGAACAAGCTACTGGTATTAGCGCTGGTTATATATCTGTTGGACCAGAGCGATCACAGCTCATCATGACATAAGCCTGCTGCTGCGGGCTTATTTTGTCATTTAGCCACCGTACTATTCTGCTGCGATTGTTACTACCTACTCCATATCCTCATCTTCCATTATTTCTTGTTCCTTGCAAACTAGTTACGACTCTCCTCTTCCATTCCCTGCTCGTTCTCGTAGTCATCGTAGTCTTCATAGTCATCATAGTCATCATAATCTTCATGGTAGTAAGCATTATAGCTGTGACTTAATAGCTCTTCTACTTCATCTTTATTTAAGCCTACTTTTTGGGCATATTCACTAACAAGATTATACATAATATCACTGCCATTAAACTCTAGCTCTTCAGATGTTTTGAACAATAATTCCATCGCCATCGTCAAATGCCGGCTTGCCTCAATTAATGTTTCTTGTGTCCTAGTTTTTGGCGCGAAATCAACACTATTTAATAAACTAGGCACGACATCCATTGCGCTCTTCTCATCTCCACCCATTTCATGAGCGGTATTACTTAACGCGATAATTTGCTTTTTCGCATCTTTTTCAGTTTGTCCTCCACCACCGCCAGTTGTTTTCCCTTCATCTCGCTTATAAGCTGCACCCACTCTTTTATTCCACAGACGTAAATACCCATCCATTACATTCTCTAAAGCTTCATTAAGATCTTCGCCTTCCGTCGAAGGGTTTTGCGTCATAACACGATAGCTATTTAGCTGCGCATTTATAGTATCTAGTGATACCTTGATCATTTTTCCATCGTCATTCTTAAATTTGGTTTGAGTTTGTGCGTCTATGTCGTTCAATAAATATGGTAATCGTTCTGCTGCTTGGGCATGGGTAATGCCTATTAGATTGCTCTCCAGCATTAACTTAGGCAGAAAGTCTGCCACCGTATGATCTCCCTGCCCATTTTTAACGCTCGTCGGCACTCGACCTTCAAATTCAACGGAAGAGATATAACGACCGCCTTCTCCCCTTTTGGTTTTCACTTTAATGAGCATCAGCTGAGCTACCGGCATAGAAGGGGAACCCATTGCAAGACCAGTTGCTGTAGTAGCTGAACGCAGCTGCATCGCTTGATCGCCAAACTCCATCGCACGATTTCCAAGCTCTGTCGCTTCCTTCTCTAAAGCTTCATTATCATTGACTTCCACACCCTTAAGCTGCATCGTTGGCTGCACTCGCCCTTGGCGCTGCTGCACAACATGCCACACTTCATGAGGCAAATGCTGCTCCTGACCGGGTGCTAGATGAATCTCATTACCTTGTGCATAAGCGTGAGCATTCAACTCCTGCGGCCTACTAGAGTTATAATGAACCCTCACATCATCCATTGAGTAGCCTGACATACTTTCAATCCCGCTTTTTAGTTGATCGGGCAACCCTGTATTATTAGACTTTGCTGCTCGTTGAATAGTTATATTACTGCTGGAGGAAGAACGTCCGTTGACGTTGCCGGAGCCCTGCATTGCCTGTAGTACTTGCCCCACTCCACGATTACCAACCATTCGTTGCAGTACAGCGGCCGCTCTATTCGTAAGCGTACCTTCCATACCTTGCCGCTGTGTTACTTCTGATTCACGACTATTTATTTGCTTGAGAATCGCACCGCTATCTTTGCCAGCGGTTGCATCAATCTTGTCATGCATGGATTACCCGCACCTCCACATTCATTATTTGTGCATGGTCTTAGCTGCATGGAATTGTTCCTTCACTCTTGCTTTCTTAATACTCAGTTGTAAAATTATATGACACTCAAAGGATATGCTGGTATTTCGCTAAATCCAGCTGTCCGTTGTCGTCTACTTCAACCTGTTCACCGCTAAGATACAGTATTTGCTTAAATCGCCCTTCTTCATCCTGCAAGGCAATCTTCCCTTGTGCATTGACGACCCGATGCCAAGGCAGACGATATTTATCGCTCATCGAATGCAATATTCGTACGACTTGTCGTGCTGCTCCTGGACTTCCTGCTGCAGCAGCAATTTGGCCATATGTCATAACCTTCCCTTCAGGAATAGCGGCAATGATTGCAATCACTTTTTCTGTAAATGGCGTCACAGCACCTAGTCACTCCGTTCTACTATTACATACAGCTACATACGAGGAATTATATTACATTTTATGTTAATTCGCTACTGAACAGATAGTTTCCTTCCTAATTTGGCAAATCCCTAACTATAACATACGAAATGTGAACATTACAGCGATAGCAGCCTCTGCAACATTCTCTAGACACTCCACGTTCTTATAATGGGAGTGATTACTTAAATGAATAATAAATGGAAGATCATTATACCGAGTATTGCTGCGATCTGCTTAGTTGTTATGGTTATCGCTGGATTATACATCAATGCAATTGGATGGAACAATGTGAAGCTGATGATTGAACTCAATAAGCATCCACAAGCTATTGTTGCGATGGAAGCTGAGGGAGAATACTTGGCGAAAAGTAAGCATCATCGCGAGCTATTGAAAGAGAAAATGAAAAATGAAGGATGGACCTTTATACAGCAAGAGGGCTCGGGCTACTTCTTCGAGAAAAACGGTGAACAAGCCATCATTACGACAAGACAAATTTGGAATCGTCACCATATGGTGCTTAGCGTTAACAATAACGTAGTTGATTTAACAAAGTGATTGCTATATGAAGAGAAAGAAGGGAGCTCATGAAACAGCTCCCTTTCCTTGTATCAATTATTCATTAATATAGCTTCTTGTTGGCATGTAGCGTACAGTATAGCTTCCTGCTGTAAGTGTGAAGCTTACTTTGTTGCCTTGCTGCTGTCCGACAAGCTCAGCTTGCTGAACGGCTACTTGTTGTCCCGCTCCAGCTCCACCACTCGCTTGTCTACCTACCTCCTGCAATGCTGCCCCATTTACCGTTACTCCCGCTAGCTCGGCATCTGGAAGTACGACCTCTGCAGTTGTATTAAATGGAACCGTGAAGTTATACGTTAAACTTCCGTCTTCGCCTAAGCCCCAGCCACTTTCAATAAGGCCGGATGGCGATTGGAAGCTTGCTTTCGCATAATTGAGCTTGCCAGAAGGCTTGGGACTAAGCAGTATGTTGCGATAACCAGGAGCCTCAGCAACTGGATTGATGCCGCACATATGCTGATACATCCATTGGACGATCGAGCCATAGGAGTAATGGTTCAGCGAGTTCATACCTGTGTCGCTAATACTACCATCAGCAAGCACGGAATTCCAACGCTCCCAGATCGTCGTTGCGCCAAGCTTAACCGCAAAAAGCCAGCTTGGGTAATCATCATTCAATAGTAATGTATATGCCGCTTCTGTCGCATCATGCTCCGATAACACAAGACATAAGTACGGTGTACCAACAAAGCCCGTCGTTAGGTGCATGTTATCCTTAGCCAGCTTATCCTGCAGATCCTGTGCCACTCGCTCACGCATATGCTCTGGCACAATATCCATATATAAAGCAACGATCATTGCTGTCTGTGTAGAAATCGCAATGCGACCCGATGGCGTGAAGTATTCATTCAGCATCGCCGCCTTGATCTCTTCTGCAAGCGCCGCATACTGTGCTGCTAGCTCATTTTCGCCCAATACTTTCGCCGCTTTAGCAACTAATTGAGCAGAGTAGCAATAATAGGCCGACGCAATATAGTATTCATCTGTTCCACCGAATGGGCTTTTCGGATCTTTGCCATCAAGCGCGAGCCAATCGCCAAAATGGAAGCCTTCTGTCCAAAGCCTTCTACCGCCTGATGCCTCGTCTATCCCTTTAATATAATCAACCCAATCCTTCATCGTCTGGAACTGAGAACGCAATAGCCCCTTATCGCCGTAGTTCACGTACAGTGTCCAAGGAATTACCGTTGCCGCATCGCCCCAAGCTGAAGAACCATCAAATTTACCGCCAAAAACGTCATTATGTTTGCGAATACTAGGAACGGTAAATGGCACGGAACCGCCTAGACGAAGCTGCTCCTCGCGTAAATCCGTCATATATTTCGTATAGAAGGCTGGTGAGTACATGTTAAAGCATGCAGTAGGAGCAAACACCTGTGCATCCCCCGTCCATCCCATTCGCTCATCACGCTGCGGGCAATCTGTTGGTACATCTAAGAAATTGCCCTTTTGCCCCCATAGCGCATTAAGAAACAATCGATTAACGAGTGGATTAGAGGTTTCAATATTTCCTGTCTGTACAAGCTCACTATGCACAACAGAAGCAGTGAAGTCCTCTGCCTTCACTTCTCCCTGAAAGCCTTGCACCTTTACATAGCGGAAGCCGAAAAACGTAAAGTGTGGACGCACCTCTACCTGCGAGCCATTGGCAATATAAATATGCTCTGCTTTCGCTGTACGTAAATTATCGCGATAGAAATTATCCTCCTGCAGAATTTCCCCATATTGCAGATGGAGCTTACTTCCTTCGCTTGCATTGGTCTTAAAGGAAACCCAGCCCGTCATAATTTGACCAAAATCTAGCACCGTCTCGCCAGCAGGTGTATGAATGATCTCTACTGGCTTTCGTTGCTCCATAATTTTAATAGGTAAATTCAGTCTTGCCTGCAGGCGCTCCGTGTTGGCTGAAGTTACATTCACACCGTGCCAAGCTTGATCATCTAAGCTGCTATGTGACCAGTTACCAATTTCCTTCGTTGCATCATAGATTTCCCCATCATAGATGTTACTGAACTGCACAGGTCCTGGAGCTGAGCGCCAAGTATTATCGGTAGCAACGGTAATCTCTGTACCGTCGGTAAGCGTCACAATTAGCTCAGCTAGTAGTGCAAAAGAATCGCCGAACCATTCATCAAGCCCACTCTCAAAGCCAAATCTTCCTTTATACCAGCCATTGCCTAAAGCGACGCCAATTGCATTGTCTCCGCCAGCTAGCAATGTCGTTACATCATACGTCTGGTATTGCAGCCAGTAGTCGTAGCTATGGTAGCCTGGTGCCAAATACTCGTCACTTACGCGCTGACCGTTAATCTCTAGCTCATATAAGCCGACGCCACATATATAGATGCGTGCTTGCTGCAGCTTACTTGTCACATCGTTAGGCAATTGGAATAGCTTTCTCATAAGTGGATGAATCTCTTTGTCAAGCTGAGGTGTAATCCATTCGCCTTGCCAAGGCTCGTTCATTTTAGCTGTTTCAAACCAAGCGATCTCGCTTGTCGCCACATCACCAGCATCGCCCCATACCGTAACGCGCCAGAAATAACGCGTGCGTGGTTTTAATTGCAGATCAGGCTGATAGGCTAAGCTATCGATCTGCTGCTGTTGACCGCTATCATGTACGTTTTGCTCAAAGTTAACATCGTAAGCAATTTCAACACGAGCGGATTGTTGGAATTTAGAGTTACTCTCCCCTGCTTCCGTAACCCAAGACAAGCTTAATCGATCAAACTCATAGCCTAGTGGATTGTCCACATGATTACAACGTAGCTGCGATACCTTCATTGAAACCTCTCCTTTACTAACTATATATTCGTTATGAATGTTGAATGTAGTAATATTAGATAGCGCTTTCTATTCCTATTTTATAGCTAATACCAGATATCTTATATATCTAAACATAACTACTTGACTGACCAAATGTTAGATCATACAATAAGCAAAATGATATGTGAGGGGGCAGAGCGAATATGGATGAGGCACAGCTAGATCATTACTTACGCAGCTATAGCGAATTAGAGGTAGCACATTTACAGAAACAGAATGATTACAAGCATTCCTATTCCCCGTCTTCCATCAGTCTTAATGGACGAACGGTCTATGTCTTTGATCGTATCGGTGATCTGTCATTGGATAAAATAACGATTACGAAGCATGAGCGCTTTAATCCCGTCCCGCTGCATGTGCATGCTTGGGTGGAGATTAACTATATCTATTCTGGAAGCTGTACGCAGATCATTAACGATGAAACGGTTGTATTAACGGAGGGGCAGCTCTGCCTGATCGATACGGAAACACCACATGCCATTATGGAAACAGGAGAAAATGATATCGTCATTAATATTCTGCTGTCCAAAAAGATGCTAACAACAGCGTTTTTGAGCAGACTATCGAACAAAGGCATTATTGCTGACTTTCTTGTGAACGCCATTAGTGAGGGAGGCGCGCACAATCACTATATCATCTTCCATTCGCAGGAAAACAAAAAAGTCTCTCGACTAATGCGAGAGATGCTATGTGAATATTTTGATCAAACGACTTATTTTGATGAAATCATTGAATCGTATATGGTGATCATTTTTACCGAGCTGCTGCGTGTATTTCGCTACGATGCACATCAGCCGCATGCTCAAATCGCCAACGAGACCAGCCTTATCGACATATTACAATATATCGAAAACCACTATATGAGCTGCACGCTCGCTTCTGCTGCTGCTCACTTTAATTATAGTCGAAGCTATTTTAGTACGCTTATTAAGAAGCTCACAGGCAAATCGTTTAATGAGCTGGTGCGTATCCAGAAGCTCTCCCATGCATCCCTGTTAATTCAGAAAACATCGCAGCCTATTTACGAAATTGCGAGTAAGGTAGGCTACGATAATTTGACGTTCTTCTATCGCAAATTCAAGCAATATTACGGTATGTCGCCACAGGAATATAGGGAAAGAGGCAATCAGCTCTGACATAACCAAGCAATTTCCACCCGATTGCCTTCTGGATCGCTAAAGCGAAAGAAAACTCCATCGTCTCTAAGCAATAGCTGTCCAGCGGGAATGTTAGACATCAATAAACGTTGTCTAAACGTCACTAGATCTGACAACGTTTTTGTATAAAACGTCATATGCACCTCTTTCGGATGACTAACCACACTTAACTGATAATGCTTATGACCTTGATAGGCAAGTCTTGATACCTCTTCAACCGCTAAATCCTGCATTACCTTCATATTAAATACCTCCTCATAAAATGATAGCAATCTACTTTTATTTCTTGCATATATCGCCACATGGCCAATTCGTAAATTCAAGTTCATTATTCCGTCGCCTCCAAGTGCACTGGATGATTATGCTTCTATCGTATCACTCGTTAGGTGCCATCATAAGTATCTGAAACGGTAAATTAGGGTATCCAAAAGGATACTTCTGACTGTAATATAGTAGTAGCATTTAGTGATATGAAAGAAAGTGTGGGGTGGCATGAGTAATCAAGCTTATCGTGATGAATGGCAAAGCGATACGTTGGTAGGCAGGGAGCAAGAATTTGCTGCGTTTATCCAATGTCGTCAGGACACTATTCATTCATTAAAAATAATAAATGTCTACGGAACAGCTGGCATTGGAAAAAGCAGCCTGCTTGACGAGTATCAGCTGATTGCAGCATCAAAGGGCGATCTCTGTATTACGATGGATGGCGAAGGAATGGTAAAAACTCCTGAAGCAGTTTGTCATCATATTCTCAACACGATAGACTCCACACAGCATGTTGATCGATCAACTGCAATGATAACAGAAACAACGCTACAAGTTCTCAATGAGCTAGCTAAACATAGACCAATCTGTATGTTCATCGATGGATATGAGCATATGGAAAGCTTGGACCACTGGCTGCGGAATCACTTTTTTAAGAAGCTAGGTAATCGTATACTCATTGTACTAGCAGGCAGATATCAGCTTAGCGAAGGATGGCTGCTCTCCCCTCACTGGCGCAGGCTCATCACCTTTATTCCGCTTGCCGATCTTGATTTTGAAGCAGTAAGCCATTTTGCACAATCGATGTATGTGTCTAACAGTAATGCCGTGCAAACGATATGGCGTACCTCTCGTGGTCATCCGCTAACGATGTCCTTAATGACCTTTCTACTCGCTCAACAGCATGAAGGTGACTACAGTAACGACCCAACTAGCTATGATACGCTCGCCTATATCGTAAGCCAATGGCTTCGTGAGGTGCCTGGTGAGCATTTGCGTCCGTTAATAGAAGCAGCTTGTATTATGCGCCGCTTCAACCAAGAAAGTTTATCCTTCTTATTGGAACGAGAGATGGATGCAGCCGAATTTTATCAAATTATTCGCTTCTCCTTCATTCGTAAAGTCGATCAAGGATGGGCTGTGCATAGCTTGATGCGTGAGCTGATTAACCGTGAGCTGCAAGCGCGAACACCTGCACACTATGAGCAGCTACGAGCTCAAGCGCTGCGCTATCAGTACTATCGATGGATAGAAGTGTGCAATAACGGGGCAGAGTCTATGCAACAAGAGGGCATTGAGCTTATGAACTATATCGGTGATCCACTCATTCGAGCATTTATGAACTGGTTTGAGCTATCGCCACAACACTATGAAACGGCACAGATGAAAGACAAAGAGGAATTAAAAACATATGTTAGCCAACGACTACAGCATACTAAGGACAGTCAGATTGATATGGTGGACCCTCGCTCGAATCAGCGGTTCTCCTTTACAGTAACTGCTCAAGAAAGTCGATACACATTGCTATATATTGACTTTGACGTATTATTTCAATTAGGCTACGATGTCGTTCGTATTATGCGAAATCATTCAGGTGAGATTGTCGGATTTGCTGTAATCATTCCCATTAACCAGGAAACATTGCCGTATTTGCAACAGGCTCCACGTTCTAAAGCGTATTTTAGTGGTATATCTGAGCAAATGTGTGCACGCCTTACAGCTCCACCTCATTCTCGCAGCGGTTGGTTTATCGAAACGATTGACACCGCTGATCTTGGTGATGTGCAGCAGCAAACAGCAATGGGCGCTTTATTACACTCGCTAATATTTACAGGTGAGCTATTAATCGAATCACCAGCACCAACTGACTATTTCAACGAAACACATAAAAGCTTAGGCTTCTCGATTGTGGAGCATGGAAATCATTACGCGTACGACGAGAACAGAGAAGCATTCACCTTTATTATGGATCGTCAAGGAGAACGAGCACTTAACTACATCCATCATATGCTGCATATGACAGGGCAAGCTCATCTAATTGTCGATGATGGTCCTTTGGGTGCACCAGCTCACAGCAATATGGATAGCAATAGTGAGAATAACAACACTGGTGATGATCGCAAAGCGACAATGGATAATGCTAATACTGGAAACAGTGATCAGCCAGCCCCCCTCTCTAACGTTGAACGGATTATGAATCGCAGTGAGCTTACGTCACGTGAGAAGGACGTCGCATTAATGCTGGAAAAGGGCTGCACTAACGCCGAAATCGCCAAATCTCTATATATTAGTGAGGTTACGGTTAAAAAGCATCTGCGATCTATGATGGATAAATTTCATGCATCTAATCGTACACAGCTGCTTAAGGAATTACTGAAATAACCCACAACAAGGGGGCACACAACATGATTGAAGAAAATATTATCGTAGGAGAAGGCAGTGAATATCCGCTGAACGGCAAGCTGACATTGCCTAGCGAAGCTAGCTCACCAGTTCCAGCGGTTGTATTGGTGCATGGCTCCGGCCCTAGCAATATGGACGCGAAGGTTGGGAATAATAGCTTCTTCAAGGAGCTGGCGCATGGCTTAGCCGCACAAGGCATTGCCTCTATTCGCTATGACAAGCGAACAAAGGTTTATGGCAGGAAGATGATACGTAATACTGCAATGAGCGTTAAGGAGGAAACGGTCGAGGATGCCGTGCAAGCTGCTGAGCTGTTACGCAACGATAATCGAATTGCTACTGATCGTATTTATATAATCGGTCATAGTATGGGTGGCATGCTCGCTCCTCGAATTGATGCCGAAGGTGGAAACTTTGCTGGAATAATAATAATGGCAGGCTCACCTCGCACATTAGAGCAAATTATGATATCGCAAAATGAAGAGGCATTAAAGTCCATTAATAAGCTGCTGAAGTGGGTCGTTAAGAAACAAATTTCCTCTCTTAATGCAAAGTTCAGCAATCTTTATAGCTTAACGGACGAGCAGGCCATGAACACTAAGCTGATGGGCAATATACGAGCGTATTATCTTAAGGAGATGGGAGAACATCCTGCACGTCAATATTTAGAAGTGCTGAATAAGCCAGTTCTAATTATGCAGGGCGACAGTGACTTGCAAGTGTCGGTAGAAAAGGACTACAATGCCTACAAGGCTTTGCTGGATGGTAATCCCCATGTGACCTTCAAGCTGTACTCGGGCTTAAATCATTTATTTATGCCATATGTATACAATCAAATTCTAAAGGCGAGGCAGGAGTATAACAAACCTCAGCATATTCAGCCTCAGGTTATACAAGATATCGCCAATTGGATTCAGCGCTGAAACATTAAGCACCCCTCCTTCGTTTCTAATATATAGAAATAAGAGATTAGGAGGATGCTAAATGCCATTTCGTAATATGCCGAGGCTCGGTCAGACTCGAACTCGTAATAAACGCAGACGTATTCATGTGTGGAAGCTAGCAGCCGTGCTACTACTGCTGTTTAATATTATTGTGATCATTGCGTGGTCGAGCTCTGCTTACGCTCTAAAAACGGCAAGAAATATCCAGAGAGAAGCATTCGGCCAGCATTATAGCTACATAATAGGAGAATTAAAGAGCTTAATCACGCAAAATATTAACGGAGAGAACATTCCCGAAGAAAGTCGTGAGCAGCTAATTAGCAGCATAGTCTTATTAAAATACACTGGAGAACAGCTCGAAGCGCAGCTAAATAAGCGTGACACATCGAAGCTAAATATGATCGTCGTCGTTCTAAATTCTCTCCAGCAATCCATTCAAAATAAGCAATTCCAAAACTACTGCCATCTGTCTGATTCAGATACAGTTAAAGATCTTGCAGGCTACGTCTACTTGCTCGATCAGCTTCCTAACAATGGGAATGGGGACAACGATAATGCTGTACAGGTTTATAAAGATGTTATCGAAAAATGGCCTTATCGTTCGATAAACGAGCTCTACAGCTCATGCAGCCTAAAACAAAGTTAATATCATTAATAAGCCAAGTGCTATGCAGTTTGGACAGTGAAACTGCTAGCACTTGGCTTATTTTGTCGTTGTGCAGTTATAGCCACGTACCACTCTGTATAAATCGTATGACCGCCATGCTAATGATGCCGACAATGACCGTTAAGCTCAGGCTTTTACTCCAGATTGCCACTAGAAGCGTCGGTAATATAGCTATGACCACAGTCCAGTCGATACTTAACAGCGATGATGAATCCTGAATAATAACACTATCTACAATAAGTGCGGTAAAGATACATATAGGAATATACGATAGCCACCTCACAAGCTTGTCCGGCAGCTCAACCTTACGGATTACAATAAACGGAATAACTCTTGGGATTACTGTAACGAGCGCGCAGCCAACAATAATCAATAGAATGGACAGATGAATACTCATTACTCCTTTAACACCCCAATCGTAGCACCAATTACCGTTGACAGGATGACCGCAATATAGGCTGGGACAACCATGCTTAATAGCAGCATCAGGATAACAACATAAGACATAATCGATAAATAGAACATCAGCTTACTTCGCTCTACCGTTTGCAGCTGAAGTACAAGCAAGGCAATAAACATCGCTGTCAGTGAGAAGTCCAGCCCCAATGCCTCTGGATTAGCAATCCACTTGCCGAAGCTTGCGCCAAGCATACTTGATGCGATCCAAAATAAATAAGCTGACACATTTAGCCCATTCATCCAGCGATCATTAATAGACTGCTTACTAGCGATTTTATGTGCTGCAACACCGAATGTCTCATCTGTGACAAGCGCACCTATGCCTATATTTTTTAGCAGTGAATAGGATTTGAAATGTGGAGCCAGAGTCATACACAGCAACAAATGACGCACATTAACAATAAACGTCGTAAACAAAATAACAGCTACAGGGCTTCCCGCTACAAGCAGGGCACAAATAATAAACTGCGATGCGCCAGCATACACCAACGCCGATAGCAACGTGACCTCGATAATGCTTAAGTTAGAAGCTGCGCCAACTACTCCAGCAGCAAAGCCAATGCTTAGATAGCCGATCAAGGTCGGAATACAATCCCTCACTCCCTCATAAAAAGTGGAGGAATGTTGTTTGCTGGTCACTTCATAAGATACTTCATTCATAGCTCGTTACCTTTCTATGTTGTGCTTCGATACATTAAGTTAATTTGATTAGCGATCGTTTCCGCAGATAGATGCTCCCCCTTCTTCAACCACCACATAATGATGCCGACAATTGAAGCTGTTTTAATATCAGAATCCACCTTAGACTGCTTAGAGACTGACCGCGATTGACTGCGACGAGTAATAATTAATCCCTTCATTAGTTCAAATAAATGAGCTTCCAACTTCTCAAACTGCGCTAGCACAATAATGGGCTCGCGCTGTAACTGTAAATAATTCAACAGCTGAATAAGCTGACTCGTGCGATCATTATCTTTTTCAGCTGTTAAGCCCGCTACCATCGTCGTCAGCTCTTGCAATATATCATTGACTAATTGATCACGCAGCTCATCGATATGCTCGTAATGCAAATAAAACGTCGTTCGATTAAGACGAGCCTCCTTCATCAGCTTTTGTACGGAAATTTGATGTAGCGAAATACCGGATTGCAATAAGCGGTATAACGCAGATTTGAGCAATTCCTGCGTCCGTATGACACGTGGGTCCATATAATCCGACATATAATCAGTTCTTTCTTTTTAGACAAATTATACAATTGTGTCTTATAGAAGACAATATGATGATTACTGTTTTTGGATTTTCTCATATTTTTGTTACGATGCTTTTTGGACAAATAAATACAAGGGTAGGAGATGTATATGCAACAGAGCATAACCGAATCAACCAAAAAGCTGCTGCTAATTATTATGATTATTGGCTGTTTCTTTTCTACATTAAATCAAACCTTGCTTAATGTAGCGCTTAGTGATTTGATGGATATTTTTCATGTTGGTGAATCAACCATTCAATGGCTTTCGACAGGCTTTATGCTTGTTAACGGGGTATGCGTTCCGATTACTGCCTTTTTAATGAAGCGTTTCTCCACACGACAGCTGTTTATTTTCTCAATGGGTTCCTTATTAGTCGGATCAATTATTGCCGCTTGTGCTGGCAGCTTTGCAGTGCTGCTTACAGGTCGAATGATTCAAGCGGTTGGGGCAGGGATTATTATGCCGCTAATGATGACGATCATTACGTATCTGTTCCCAGTTGAAAAGCGTGGAAAAATTATGGGGAATATGGGCTTTGCCATCATATTTGCACCAGCGATCGCTCCAACCTTAGCTGGATTTTTACTTGATTATGTATCTTGGCGCTGGCTATTTATTATGATGATTCCGATTGTTAGCTTAATCATCATATTTGCCCTCAAGTATTTAGTAAACGTAAATACGCCGCAGAAGGTAAGCCTGGATGCGATAAGTGTTATTTACTCTACGCTTGGCTTTGGCTTTATATTGTTTGGCTTTAGTAGTGCAGGCAGTCGTGGCTGGGGAGATCTCCTAGTGCTTGCAAGCATTATTGGCGGTGTACTAATTACTACGCTCTTTGTAATGCGTCAGCTTCGCTCAAGCGATCCGCTGCTAAATCTAAAGGTATTCGGCTCTAACGTTTTTACGATGACGACCGTTGTAAATATCGCAGTAACCATTTTAATGTATGCAGACTTAATCTTGCTTCCGCTTTATTTGCAAAATGGTCGCGAACTAACTGCTTTTGCAGCAGGATTAATCCTACTGCCAGGCTCGATTGTTAATGCAGTGCTCTCACCAGTAGCTGGCAAGCTATTCGACCGAATTGGCGCTAAACCATTATTCCTTGTTGGAACAGCATTAATCGCTATTTCAATGCTTGCTGTAGTAGATCTAAGCAGCACAACGTCAATCACTTATATCATTATTCGTACGATCGTGTTACGTATCGGCTTAACCTGTATTACGATGCCGCTTAACACAGCAGCACTTAACGCGTTGCCACGTGAGCTAGTGGCACATGGCTCAGCAGTCAATAACACGATCCGTCAGATTGCTGGCGCTGTCGGAACAGCCGTCATCGTCACTATCTATACAACCCAATTAACTGGCGCGATGGCCACTTCAGCTACATCACCGATGGCAACAGCGGCTGGCAACACCTATATTTATATGCTAGTTATCGCTTGTCTAGCGTTTATCCTATGCTGGTTCACTCCAAAGAAACAAAAAAAGCCGTCATCAGCGGCGTAAGCCACAGCTTGATAACTTATGAGGAAGGAAGAACTGCTTCTATGGCGTTCTTCCTTCCTCATTATTACCATTAAAAATTAGCAGCATCCAGAATCGTTACAATCTTGGTTGTCTCCACAGCAGTTCGGCTCGCAACAGTTCGGCTCACAGCAAGAATTAGCATATTTCATACTTTCCACCTCCTTTCATTATTTGCATTTTGCAAGTATTGTTCAATAAGGAAGCCTCCATTAATTCGGAGGCGAACAGCAATTATTAGAAGATTTACTATTAGGCTTAGAGGGAATACAACAAAGATCTGACTTTTGCATCGCGCTGCTTAATAAGTTTAACGAGTTAATAATAGACTGTCGCTCAAACTGACTGAACTGACTCATAATTTGATCCAAGTTTTCATTCATTGTCGTTTCAAGGTCTGTCTCCACTTGTTCACCAGCTTCAGTTAGCGACAATATATTGATACGGTTGTCATCCTTGTGAGGTGTTTTCTTAACATAGCCCTTCTCTACTAATGTTTTTACTTGCCGACTAAACGTTGTAATATCAACGCCTAGTGCGTTCGCAACGTCCTGCATTGAAGGTTTATGTTGTCGTTTAATTTCATATATAATATGACTCTGTATCAAGGAGACTTCTTGACCGCAGCAGCTCTCACAGCAATTTTCACTCAGCAATCCAAAACTTCTGCTTAGGAGCTGAAACGTTGTTCTTAAACTTTCCATTATTCTCACCTCTTGACTTGAGTTTAACATTTATATTTGCAAAGTGCAACTAATAATATTAAACCATTAACCCCTCCAGAGAAATATCCAATCCAATCTCTTTTATTCGATTTCACTGCTACAAAGATTGGAATGTACTACCAAGTAAGTAGAGCATCCCAATCCTTTTCACCGTTTCTAGCCTTCTCTATTAAACGGATGCTCGCTAACTCTGACCGATAGGGTTGGACAACCGTCAAGAGCATCTTCTAAATCATCATAAAGATCAACCGGAATCTCGGTAATACCTCGGTTTGCGTCACCATTAATAGTCACTAAAGCATAACCATCATGGTCATGACCGTAAATATCAGGCGCTGTCGCATAACAGCCTCCACAGCCAATACATCTTTCTCTTTCAATCCAAGTATATTTCGCCAACTATGACTACCTCCCTCAAATGTACAGCAGTAACATATCGATATAAATGAATTCATACTAGTATCATAGTTTACATTGTTATCAACTATTTTCTAGTATAGCAAAATGATTAAGTACGATATTGATTCACCATCTGCAGTAAATATCGTTTAAATTCCTCGACATATGCTTCTGGTTCAAGAAGTTGAATATTAGTGCCAAGACCTGCTATAAATTGAAAGCCGATATTATTTTGTGGAACGGTGAGAGTTGCCAGTAAATGCTCAGCGCTATAAGCTTCAAGACTCTTGCGACCATAACGTTCGATCAATTGATCACTTATGCTTGGAGAAACAAAAGCCTTGACGGTTACTAGCTCAGGTTGATAGCTCCCTTTCTTTTCAGGCTCCATCAATAGGTCATCTCTAGCAACAAAGCTTTGCTCACTGCTAGTAAGATCATTAATCCGAGATAATTTAAACGTCCTATAGTCCAAACGATCTGTGCAGTAGCCCTTCAAATACCAGCTCGATTCGCTAAAATGCAGCTGGTATGGCTCAACGATTCGTTTCGTTGCAACGCCAAGCTTATCGATGTAGTGAAATGAAACCAATCTTCTCTTCGCTATAGCCTCCTGACACATTTTTAAGCTTTCGCTAATTTCAGCACGCCCCTTCCATTCATAAAAGGAAAGATGGATTGATCCTTTATTAGAGGAATGCGGATTAACCATTGCTTCAATTTTCCGAATCGTCATCTCAATTTCTTCATTAAGATAGATCTTCTCCAAGCCACTAAGCGCCGTTAATATATTTTCTAGGTCGGTGCTGCTTAACAACCGTTTATCCACCTTATATTCATCCATAATCGCATATCCACCGTTCACGCCATTAATTGCATAGATCGGAATATTGGACATACTTAATGTTTCCATGTCGCGAAGAATCGTTCTTTTCGAAACATTAAACAGTCGCGCGAATGTTTGTGCAGAAACGACATCCTTCTTTAACAAAATCATAATAATAGAAATTAATCGCTCGACCTTCTCCATAAAAATTCTCCTTTTTTTTACGATCGACGTTAAAACGGTGACAATATGCTGTCACCTATTCTATATTATACTGCATTTATAACAAGAAGGAGGTCATAATCTATGACAGCTATTGCATATTTGAATTTTGATGGAAATGCAGAACAAGTAATTGATTTTTATGCGGAGGCTTTAAATGCAATTGAAGTGAAAAAGGTGAAGTTTGGAGATATCCCACAGGATCCGAACTACTCGTTGCCTGACAATGAATTGAATATGGTTATGGAGTGTTCCATTGAATTTACAGGTGGAAGGCTAATGATGTCGGACATTCTGCCTTCCATGAAAGCAACAACAGGTGAACTGGTACAAGGAAATAATATGATGATCAGCCTCGTTATGGATGATAAAGCGGCACTGCGATCGTATTTTACTAATTTGTCTGTCGATGGTTACGTGATCATGCCATTATCTGAGGTTCCTTGGTCCTCTTGCTTTGGGATGCTAGCAGATAAGTTCGGAATCGTGTGGAAATTCAATAGTGATGCCGATAAATTTTTGGATCAAGTGCTTGCTAATAAGCAGTAGTTAGCTATTGAACCGTATGGTACTCCTCTCCGCGCACACCTGGTTCGCGATGGCCAAAGTAAGATAGAGTGTAACCGAGTAAGGATACACTTGATAGACTAAAATATAAAAGCCGAGCAGTTTCAGAGCTGCCCCTGTTAGCATTAACAAGTGGATTGCAGCTTAGAAACCAGCTCGGCTTCTTCTTATCGTTGATGAATATGATGTCTTCCAATCGGAACGACAGATGGGGATAGTGAAACTGGGTCCTCGACGACCGTACACTCTAGCCCAAATACCTCTTTGACCAGCTCGCGCGTCACAACCTCTGATGGTGCCCCTTCAGAAATTAGCCGGCCTTCCTTCAAGGCAAACAAATAATCCGCATATCGTGCAGCTAAGTTAATATCATGAAGCACCATAACGATTGTTGTGCCGTATTTGCGATTAAGATCCGTTAATAGATCAAGAATTTCAACCTGATATGTAATATCAAGATAGGTTGTCGGCTCATCTAAAAACAAAATGTCTGTCTGCTGCGCCAATGCCATAGCGATCCAAACCCGTTGACGTTGTCCACCAGATAGCTCGTCAATACTTGCATTAGCGAGCTCCGTAATTTTCATAATATCCATTGCTTCAGCTACCGCTTCATAGTCCTTCTTGCTCCATCCACCGAAGATCGACTGATGAGGAAATCTACCGCGACCTACCAGATCCGTTACCGAAATTCCTTCAGGAACGATTGGCGACTGCGGTAATAAGCCTACGATACGAGCAAGCTTTTTCGCAGCAATTTTATGAATGGACTGTCCGTCGAGTGTAATATTACCCGATGTTGGCTTGATTAACCTTGCCAACGTTTTGAGCAGCGTAGACTTCCCACAAGCATTGGAGCCGATTATAACGCTGATCTTATTACTTGGAATCTCCAACGATATGTCGTGAATGATCGTCCGGCGATCATAGCCAGCAACAATATGCTCCGCTCTAAATGAATGTTTGGGTTGCATCAGAAATCTCCTCTTCGGTTCATACGAATAAGCAAATAAATTAAATAAGGTGCGCCTATTATGCCTGTAATGATTCCGACGGGGAATCTGACTTGAAACGCAAATTGTCCAATTAAGTCTGCAGCAAGTACTAGAATTGCACCTACCAAACCAGCAGGGATTGTCGCAGCAAATCCTCCGCCAATTAGTCGTCTAGCAATTGGTCCTGCAAGAAATGAAACAGCTGCAATCGGACCTGTAGCCGCTGTTGCAACAGCGACCATAATCACCGCGCCAACAATTAATAATACTCTCGTTCGATCTGTATTTACTCCCATAGATGTTGCCGCTTGGTCTCCTAGCTCAAGCAAGGAGAGATGCTTACTTAACATAACAATAATTGGAGCAAATACCAACACAGAGATGATCAGCATCGGAAGCTCATCCATCTTAGAGCCATTTAAACTACCCGATAACCAGCGTATAGCAGCAGGTAAGTTTTCCTCTCTGCCGACCAACATCAAATACGTAATAATGGAGTTACATACAGCTTGAATCCCTATCCCGACGAGAATTAATCGTCCGATAGAAAAAGATCGCCCCTTGGACAGAAAATAAATGAGTAACACCGTTAACAGTCCCGCGATAATCGATACCAATGAGACGACCGCTTCGCTTACACTAAGCAAAATAATACAAAAAACTGCCGCCGCACTTGAGCCTGATGTAATCCCAATAACATTAGGATTAGCAAGCGGATTACGCAGCATCGTTTGAAATGTTACGCCCGCAATACCAAAGGCAAATCCTGCAAATAGTCCTGCCAGCATTCTAGGTAATCGAATGGTGCCAACTGCAAACGATGCACCTTGGACCTTCTCACCCATTAACACCGCAATGACGTCTTTTACAGGATATATCGTATTCCCTAGCATTAGCATCGCACAACAAAGTGCAATTGCTAATACAACCATTGTGCCAGTGACGAGATAGCTGCGTCGCTTACGTTGCAGCCTTCCTTGCTTTATAAAACCGATCAGTTGATTATTCATAGTGAACGCACTTTCGCTTTCATCGCTAATAGAATTAATATCGGAGCGCCAATGAAGGCAGTAAGCACGCCAACCTCAAGCTCTCCAGGACGCCCTAGCAATCTGCCAATTACATCAGAAATCGTTAAAATAATCGCTCCTGCTAATGCAGACATCGGAATCATATAGCGGATATCTGCTCCCAGCATTAATCGTATCACATGGGTCGCTAACAAGCCTACAAATCCAATTGGACCTGCTAATGCAGTGGTAACCGCGCAGAGCAATACGCCTGCAAAAGCGGATAAGAAGCGGAGCGCTCCTGTCTTAACACCTAAGCCAGTCGCCGCTTCATCACCAAGCGCTAATGCATTTAATGCAGGTGCAACAACGACAGCTAGTCCAATTCCAACGATAAGAAAAGGAAGGAAAACCTTAATGGATTCCCAGTTACCCGAGCCTACGCTGCCTACCTGCCAGAAACGAAATTGATCCATTACATAAGATCGTGGAATCATAATTGCTGTCACTAACGAAGATAACGCCGCACTTGTCGCTGCCCCTGCAAGTACCAGCTTAAGTGGCGTCGCTCCTCCACGTCCCATCGAGCCTATACCGAATACGATAACTGCTGTAATCATTGAGCCAACCATTGCGTAAGCAATGTACTCATTTGCCGAGCTAATATTCATAAACGCAATCCCTATAACGACAAACAAAGCTGCACCCGTATTTACACCTAAAATACTCGGGTCAGCAATTGGATTACGTGTAACTGACTGCATAAGTGCTCCCGCTACTCCCAGAGCTGCTCCACAGCAGATACTAAATATTGTTCTAGAAACTCGTTTGCGTACAACATTGGCACCGTAGCTATCAACCTCTGGATGAAACAAGCCGTCGAGCAGCTCTTGCATGCTCGACGGACGTGCTCCAAATATAAATGATGCGACGATACAAAGTAGTAGCAAGATGATCCCAGCAATCAGTATCTTCATGAAATGCTTCGGCATAGAAGATACAGCTTTAACTGATTGCGAGCTAGCTACATTACTCATTGACTTTTTCAATTGCAGCCGCAAGTAGTTCTAGATATTCATCGATTGTATATTCAATCGAAAGTGGGTTTGGATTACCAGATGCAGCTAGTGGCGTACCGTTACCAATAAACAATACTGAACCTCTTTCGATTGCAGGGATTTTGCCTAGTAGCGGATCTGCTTTAACTGCTTCATACAAAGCGTCATCGCCATAACCAACAATTATATCAGCGTCATTCAATAGATCAGCGTTCTCAGCGCTTAGACTTAATGAATAGCTAGTTGGATCTTCAATTGCATTAATGATGCTTTCAGGATATTCCATACCAAGCTCAATTAAGAAGGAACCACGTGGATCAGTTGGTGTGTACGTATGCAGCTTAGACATATCCTTAGCTGAGAAGTTTACCCACACAACTTTAACACCTTTCATTTGTGGATATTCAGCCGCTTTATCTTGAATCAATTGCTCAACATCTTTAATCAATTGCTCGCCTTCTGCTTCCATACCCATACCAAGAGCAGTGAATTTTACTTGCTCTCTCCAAGTTGTTAGCCAAGGAGCTGATTGGTAAGCAACAACAGGTGCAATTTCGGATAATGTATCATAATCTTCTTGCGTAATACCAGAGTAAGCAGCAAGAATAACATCTGGCTGTGCATCAGCAATCGCTTCAAAATCAAGCCCGTCAGTATCCTGGAATACATTCGGTTCAGTTACGCCAAGCTCATCAAGCTTTTTCTTCGTCCAAGGTAGCAAGCCGCTATCATCTTGTACGCCATAGTTTGCAGCTGAGAAACCAACTGGAACAACGCCTAGTGCCAACGCAACGTCATGGTTCGCCCATTGAATAGTAACAACACGTTCAGGTTTTTTCTCGATAACCGCTTCACCAAGTGCATGTTTAATAACGATTGGATAAGTAGTTGCATCTGCTACTTCTTCAGTTGCTTCTGGCTCAGCCGTTGCAGCTTCAGTAGCCTCCGGAGTTGCAGTCGCTCCTGTTGAAGCTGTAGAGTTGTTATTGGAATTACCGCATGCTGCTAAAACAACAGATAGACATAATACGATCATCAACGTTTTGATGAAATTAAGCTTACTTGTTTTCATTTGATTTCTCCCTTTTCTATATTTATTTAACACATTAACAACTTAATATTGATGAAACTAAGAATCATTATCAATTAACTGCCATGTTTATATTAGTTTTTTCTATCCCCTTTGTCAATAAAAAATTAATAATTTTTTACAGATTAATAATGTAAGCGTTTCATTCTCTTCTCTTTTAATGATTATGAGCAAGTTACTACAAAAAATAACCTTCTACACTAAAAAGAAGAAGGTCATTTCAATCCATTATTCATTAGTTATACAGTTTTTTATTCTCTACTTTGATATGAAGGTTACCCTTCTCAGAATGACTTATTAAGAACTATGCGTCAAAAGAGTATGAACAATTGCGTACTGATCATCAGCTTCATTTTTGCATCCGTATTGGTAATTACCCTTACCATCTTTTGCTCTGGGACAGCATAACTGAATTTATTAAAAATCATCACTCCCACTCCTGTAACTGATTAATAAGTAGCGAACCTCAAACTTATTAACTGTAAGTCCTTCACATCAGTGAACTGAAGCTTAACTTCATGCTTCCCTGCAATTGCACTGATGGATGAAGTAATAACAACTCCATCAGCTACAAGAACATACCCGCTCCGATCGTCATCATCATCCAATATAATTTCAATTAAGCCACTGCCTGTAGCAGTTACGCTGATATTATTCACAGAGCTATCCCATTCGACATAGCGAAAAACAGCTTCATCCCCTTCGCTTATCCCTGTTAACCCTTCAAGCTCTGCATGAATCGGAGCAATATACACATTCCCCTTTAATTCACAAGCTCGATAAGCCTCGATGTCCTCATCCTCCACAAATGGTCTGCCTGCTCCTTGCGAAGTCATAACCACCTCCTGTATTGTCCCATCCTCATTAAAGTAGATCGGTTCAATACAAAGTCTCCGCCATTGCTTCGTACGACGTGAGCATCGATGATAAAACACATACCATTGACCGTTAACTTCTTCTATCGAGCCATGATTATTCCAGCTACTCGGATCACAACGCTCATTGTCGATAATGACTCCTCTATATTCAAAAGGACCTAGTGGAGAATGACTTGTCGCATATGCTAGTGAAGTCGGCTTTCCACGAACAATGCTAGAATAGACAAAATAATAGAGGTCGCCTCTTCGTCTAATTGAGCTCCCTTCATGAAAAAAATGCTGTTGCTCTGTAATAAGATTGTACACAATAGAGTTCTCTTCAAACTCAACCATATTCTCTTTTAACTTAGCGGCATGTGCATAGAATTGTCCCCAGAAATAATATGCCTGCCCATCCTTATCGATAAAAACTGCAGGATCGATTCCACTGCAAGGCAATGGAATCGGATTATGAAACGGTCCAGTTGGCTTGTCAGCGATGGCTACTCCTTCCTTATTGCCAGAGGTACAAAAATAAAGGTAATAGCTCTCATTTTTCTGTATCGCATCAGGTGCAAATAAAAAATCCTTAGGAAATTTCGGTATTTCTAATTTTCCATTTTTCGTATCACGTTCAATCATTTTCTTTAAAAACGGAGTTAGATTAGAGAAGTCAATAACAGGTCCTGCTGTTTCTACCTCATTGTATATCCATTCAACATCTTTAGATTGAAAGGAAACGCCATGGTCAACCCAATCCACCATATTATGTGAGGAAATGACATGATAAGCTGTACTGCAAAACATATCGTCATGAAGATCAAGTGATCCATAGACGTATACACGTCCATCTGACATAACATGAGCTTCGGGGTCTGGAATATGATAATTTACAGGTAGTACAGGATTACGGCAATCTTTGAACGTTAGCATCAGCATGACACCTCCTCAATTATTGACTTTTCTTGATCATTTGAAAATGATAAGTACCACTACCTGCTTCAATATGAATATATTGTTCTTGTGCAGCAAATGAGATAATGCCCAGTGCTTGCTCTAACAGCACATTGGATTCAAGAACAATACCGTTATCTTCTATTGGAAGAATGATTCTCGCCTTCGTATTGGCTGGAATCGTTACATCGTGTTCATAGCCAGCAGGGGTTAACTTCCATTCAGAAATAATTTCTCCATACAGAGATTGATAGGAAGCTTTCGCATATTGCAGTCCTGATTCTAAACCAGGTTTAATTTCAATATGCTTATAGCCAGGACTTAATTTACGTATCCCAGCAATTCGACGGTACATCCAATCTCCAACACAGCCAAAGGCATAATGATTGTAAGACATTTTGCTTACATAACCATCAGGCCTAATAGCATCCCAAGCTTCCCATATAGTCGTTGCCCCATGTTCAACCTCATATAGCCATGACGGGGCCTCCGTCTGATACAATAGCTTATAGGCGATATCAATTCGCTTGTTTTCACATAAAACATCTAGTAAAAATGGAACGGATACAAAACCTGTATCTAGTCGATACTGATTATTTTCGATTAATTGAATGAGTCGATTAAAAACTGCAGTTCGCCATTCCTCAGATACCATTTGGAATTGTAAAGCTAACACATAAATACCTTGATAATCCGCTGAAAACTGACCATCTGGCAGTAAATACTCCTCTTGAAAGGCCATCTTGATTTTTTTGCTGAGCTCTTGATAACGCTCTGCATCCGCTAACTTGCCTATTTTAGCTGCAATTTGCGATAACAGCTCAGTCGAATAAGCATAGAAACAAGTTGCTACGACTTCCTTTGTTGCTAATGCACTTAGAATCGGATTGGGCTCAGAACCATTTAGTCCAGTCGATACACTAGGCAGAAGCCAATCCCCAAAATGAAAACCTGTATTCCATAAATACTTCTGTCTTTCTAGTTGCCCATCATCTAACTCAGCACGATCTGTTGGAAACTCCTCACTCGCACATTTCTCCATAAAACTAACCCATTTCACCATTGATTGGTAGCATTCTTGTAAAATATCGATATTTCCATAGGCTTGATATAATGACCACGGGACGATAAGTACGGCATCTCCCCAACCAGCAGATGAAATTCTGCCACCTAATTGAAGATCAGCTTTGCGATTACTATCATGGTAAGGAATAATATTGGGCACCTCGCCATTACTTGTCTGATCAAGCATGACATTACGCATCCAGCGAGTAAGAAATGCATCCATATTCATATTGAAGCAAGCAGTAGGCGCAAATACTTGAATATCACCCGTCCAGCCAGCACGTTCTCGCTGCGGACAATCCATTGGAATTGAAATCATATTACCAATCTGACTCCATACAATATTGCGTTGAAGTTGATTAAGACGCTCATCTGAACATTCAAAATAACCAGTGAGATTCATGTCAGTGCTTAATACCAATGCTGTAAAGTCATCCGGGTTCAATTTATTATTTGGATAGCCAGTAATCTTAACGTATCGAAATCCATGAAATGTAAATACAGGCTCAAAAACTTCTTCACCCTCACCGCTTAATATATAAACATCCTTCTGATCCTTAAATCTTCCTTTATTGTTATTAAAAAAATTTCCGTCTTGGTCGAGCACTTCACTATGCTCTAAAATAACCTCCGTACCCGCGTCACCAGATACCCTCATTCTTACACGACCAGCAATCACTTGACCGAAATCGATAACCGTTTCTCCTTTTGGAGTTTGAATAATGGCCTGTACAGGCAGCTCCTTAACAATTCGAACAGCCTCACCATATTGAGCCACAAGCTGGTCGTAGCTGTGCGTCACTACTGAAACCCTTTTCCAAGCGGAATCATTAAAGTTAGACGAACTCCAGCCATGCGGATATAACCTCGCATCGATCTTTTCACCGATAAATAAATCTGAATAGAGCAAATGCGCTGTCGTACTTACAAATTCTCTATCACTCGTAACGGTAAATTGACTACCGTCCTCAAAAACGATTTCTAACTGCAACAATAAAGCCAGCTTATCTCCATACTGACAGCTGCTACCTATTAATCCAATTCTGCCAGCATACCATCCATCTCCTAGAATCGCCCCTATAACATTAGTACCCTCAATCAGTTGTTTGGTGACATCATAGGTTTGATATTGCAAATATTTTTCATAAGTAGTGAACTCGGGCGTGAGCTCTTGATTTCCCACTTTTCTTCCATTCAGCTCTAGAGTATAGACACCATGTGCAGTAGCATACATTGTTGCGCGTTTCACTTGCTTGGATATAACGAAAGTTTTGCGAAGCAATTGACATGGATGAAGCCTCGATGTATCTGTAATCTCCTGTGAGTTGATTGCCTCCATTAGATTCAGATCGATCTCACGATGAACAGCTAACTGATCGGGTTCAATCCACTGAGCGACCCAATCTTCCGAGCTCAATAAGCCCATTTCCCAATAAGCAACCTCACTCCATTGCGAGACATTGCCCCCCTCATCCCATACTCTTACTTTCCAATAATATCGCTGGCGAGACTGTAGCTTTAAGCCTTCATATTCAACATAAATCGACTGATCTGACAACACACAGCCGCTATCCCATACATAATCCTTCTGCTCCATTAACTGCTCTGAACTAAGTGCAATCACAATCTGATATGCCGTTTGAGCTACTCCTCTACGATCTGACGATATTACCCAGCTAAACCTTGGCTTTTCGCAATCTATGCCAATCGGGTTAGATTGAGATTCTACTTTAAGATTCAACACTTTTACTTTCATAGCTTACTCCCCCTTTAACCTAAAGGAATTATCCTTTTACAGCACCACTGGCAATTCCTTGAACAAAAAATCTTTGGAGCGAGAAAAATAAAATAACTAGTGGTAATGAAGCAATAATTACTGCAGCAAACGTTAACGTCCAATCTGTAGCATATTGGCTCTTAAACATATAAATTGATAATGGAATGGTGCGAGAATTTTGCGACTGTAGGAAAAGCAATGGTACAAAGAAATCATTCCATATAAATAAAGCATTCGTAATAATTACCGTAGAGGTAATCGGTTTAATCAGTGGGAAGAGAATAACAAAAAACGTTCTAATTGGACCGCAGCCATCAATTTTTGCAGCCTCCTCAAGCTCACGTGGTACCGTTTTGTAAAACGAAGTATACAAAAATATTGCGAATGCCATCGCACTTGACGTATAGATGAGGATGACTCCTAGATGACTGTTATTTAAGCCTAAGCTGTTTAACAATTTATAAAGCGGAACCATTGCAATCTGAAAAGGAACCATAATTCCGCTTAAAAAGTATAGATAAATCACTGAGGCCCATTTCGATTGACTTCTTGCCAAAGGAAATGCTGCCATTGAGGAAAGGATAACAATAAATACTAGAGCCAAGCTCGTTATAATTAAGCTATTGCTAAATCCCGCTAGCATCTTACCTTGCTCAAATGCAACACTATAATTGGACCATTGAAAAGAGCTAGGTAAAGAAAGTGGATTACTTTTCACTTCGGGCATTGTTTTCAAAGAAGTAAGAATAACAACTAGTAATGGAATCGATATAATTAATGTCCATACTCCTAATAAAACGTACACGGGAATTTTTCCTATATGTCCAAGAAATCGATTCATTAATGCTCTACCTCCCGTTTTCGCAAAATGATTACTTGAAGCAAGGAAACAACTAAAATAATTAAGAACATGACAATAGCAATTGCGCTACCATACCCCATCTGACGGAACGTAAAGGCTTGTCGATACAATAGCATCGCAAGATTTTCAGTTACTCCACCAGGTCCGCCATTCGTCATAATAAAGATTTGATCAAAGATTTTAAGACCAAAAATCATGGTAACGACCATGTTTATCGTAAATGCAGGAGCAACAAGCGGGAAGGTAATGTTAACAAACATTCTTCCTTTACCTGCTCCATCAATATTAGCTGCTTCATAGAGGTCTTTAGGGATAGCCTGCAATCCTGCCACATAAATTAGCATGCATAACGCAAAGCTTTGCCAAATTATCGAGAAAATTACACTGTATACGGCTAGATCAGTATTACCAAGCCAATCTTGTGTTAAATTCGATAATCCAACGCTTCTTAGTAAAAAATTAATGATGCCATTACGCGGATCATACATATAATTCCATATATAACTAATGGCTACATAGCTCAGCATTAGCGGAATCATATACCACACTCGCAATACTTTTTGAACCCAGCTTGAACCTTGTAAGCCAAGAGCTAATGCTAAACCGAGTACATTTTGACCTAGCATCAAAATAATTGCGATTTGAAAGGTGACACCTAAGCTTTTCCACACTGTTTCATCATGCAATAAATTCTCAAAGTTTTTTATTCCGATAAATTGAGGTGTTGCCGATAATCCATCCCAGTTCGTAAAACTATAATAAAAGCTCCCGATTACAGGAAATATAATAAAGGTTGTAAATACTAGTAGTGCCGGTAAGAGAAAAAATGCCGGTACGATATACTTTTTCAATTGTCTTCTCTCCTATCCTATGAACTTAGAGAGCATGGGGAATGATTTCCCCATGCTCTACTACTAATCCCTACTGTATTCCTCGTTTAAATGCATCGTCCATTTCCTTTAGGGCAGCTTCAATCGATTGTCCGGTGAACACTTTTTGGACAGCAGTGAACAAGGTTGGTTGTACAGTGTTAGGCCATATCGTATCTAACATTGTATAGGTCCCCTTCTTCATTGCATCCTCTGTCTCCATAATTGCAGGATCAGCCTGTGAAGGTACGTCTACAAATGCAGATAAGCTTCCTTCAATTAACACCATCATATTGTCTGGCTGAGATAAGAAATCTAAATATTGTTTAGCTGCTTCAGGGTGCTTTGTATTAGCATTTACAGCAAACACATTGGAAGTTCCTGTAGATACATAAATCGTTTCACCCTCTTTTACATAAGGTAGTGGAAATACTCCTAATTCGATCTCAGGATTCATTCCACGTATTGCACCAATCATTGGACTAACGATAACACTCATTGCAGCATCACCAGAAGCCATCATTTGGAACATTGAATCTAGTCCTGTCCCCATTACATCATCATTGAAAAAGCCCTTTTCCTCGAGACCTAAATAATCTGCCAACATTTGCTCCCATGGTGAGCCTACAAAGGTTTGTTTACCTTCATACATTTCATTATCAAAATTTGCATGGTCACGATAAATAGCAGAAGGAGCCATTGCATAAGGAATAAACTGGGTAACAAAAGCATCGCGCAGACCTAACGCCAATGGAATCTTGCCACTATCTTTGATCTTTTGCGCTACTTCTAAAAACTCATCCCAGTGCTGAGGAATCGATAAACCAAGCTCTTTAAAAATCTGTTTATTGTATACAACTCCAATAATCGCTTGGAAGCCAGGTAAAGCATACACATTTCCATTTCTGCTTGCTGCCTCTAAGCCTGATGGACTTAAACGAGAAACCCATGATTCATCGTTGAGTGCCATAATATTATTGGAATTAATGAGTGGATCAAGCTTAGTTCCCGAATTGACGTTAAATAAATCTGGACCATCTCCTGAAGCTAGCTTTGTGTTCACTAATGTTTCGTATTGATCGGTAGGAACAGCATCAAACTGAATTTTGATATTTGGATATTGATCTTGAAACCGCTCATTCAGTTCAGACAATGACTGATATTGATCGTTAGGCATTGCTACTGTAATCGTAACTGGCTTGTCTTCTGCACTGGAGCTATTGCTAGAATTCCCTTGGTTTGTCTCACTACATGCTGAAAGTAATAAAGCAATAGATAGTACTGCACCAATCCATTTAACTCTTTTTAAGCTAAGCATTTTCAACTCCCCCTTAATATTAAGAACTATCATCATTATAAAAAGATTGCACAAGTAAAACGGCTTGTTATTATTACTAAAAAGGTGTGTTTTTTTTCTTAATAATCCTAATGATAAAAAAAGCAGACAATCATAATAAGATTGTCCCAGACTGTCGACAAAGTCTCAAGACTTTATCGGCAGTCTGTTTTGTTTTAAAATAGAATTAATTAATCTGGAGGTGAGAAATGATGCTAACGAAACAAACGTCAGAAAATCGAGTACAGCTTG
>Ga0180216_1000658_pt1 | contig 34048 bp, 32 predicted proteins | sample eDN3rd37CBELigMG_FD_128879 | JGI IMG/M metagenome (GOLD analysis project Ga0180216, IMG submission 128879) | Enriched Miracle-Growth compost microbial communities from Emeryville, California, USA - eDNA 3rd pass 37_C BE-Lig MG (version 2)... ... | reverse complement strand
CTTGTGGCTCGCGAGCGCGGTGACCACGAGATCCCCGGCATCGGGCCTCGGCATCGCCCGCCCGCGCCTGGCCGCGACGGCACCGAGCGTGCCGACGGTGGTGAGGTAGACGGACATGAGCACCGCATATCCGCCGAGGGGGCGATCCTCCCCGTTCCGATAGGTGTCGGCCTCGTCCTGGACCGCATCGACCGCACGTTCGGCGTTCTCTCGCGCTGTCGACGGTGCTTCCGGTGTCCGCATGAATCCTCCACTCGTGGCATGTGCTGTCGGCGGCGCGACCGGAGCCGTCACCTTCATCGGGCGGCATACCCCGGGTGCGGACGGCACAACCACCGGCGTCCGATCGCGGTCAGCGCATGCGGCGGTAGAGATCCTCGAGGTCGGTGATCCCGCGGATCACCACGGCTTCGTCGGTTCCACCGGCCCGCAAGGCGCGGCGCAGCAGCATCGGATCGAGGTCATCGAGGGCCGGGCGGAACCGCTCCGCGGGCAACTCGGGCAACTCGGTGTCGTCACCGTAGAAGTCCTGCGACGCGGCCGCGTCGTCGTCGGCATCCGCTTCGTCGACACCCCCGATCAGCGTCGCGAGGTCCAGTCCGCGCAGGGTCAGGACCGCGAGCGGCTGGTCGTCGACGTGTTCTGCGAGCAGGTAGGCAACGGCCGCAGCGTGCTTGCAGGGCCACGAGTCGTCGGGGCACGTGCAGTCGAAATCGAGTTCACCCGCGCGTCGCGGCAGCAGGGAGGATCCCAGCTCTTCGGGGAGGATGCCCGCCGCGAGTCGCGCCAGCATGCCCGGCGACGAGCGGACCAGCGACACGAGTTCACCCACCGCGTCCTCGTCGAGCGTCCGCACCCGCACCGCCGAGGTGAACGGTGTGAGCTGGCTGCCCTGCACCTCGCCGACGGCCGCACCGGGTTCGAGTCGCATGGAGATCACCTGACCGGCGCGCGCGTAGGCACGGCCCCGCGTCAGTCGCCCCTTCTCGGCGACCTCCTCCATCGCCGAGATCAGTTCCTTCGACCACCAGCTTCGGCCGATCGCGCCCCGCTTGGTGCGCGCCTCGATGCCACCGTCGATCCGGCGGGCCGTGCCGTAGCGGCGTACGTTGCCCCGTGCCATCTAGTCCCCCACCGCGTCGTCGCCGAGCGTGAGCAGGCTCTGCAGCTGGTCGGTGGACAACTCGGTGATCCAGTTCTCCCCCGCCCCGACCACGATCTCGGCCAGTTCCTGCTTACCGGTGAGCATCTCGTCGATACGCTCCTCCACCGTTCCGACACAGACGAGCTTTCGGACCTGGACGTCGCGACGCTGCCCGATCCGGAACGCGCGGTCGGTGGCCTGGTTCTCCACCGCCGGATTCCACCATCGGTCGAGATGCACGACGTGGTTGGCGGCGGTGAGGTTCAGTCCGGTACCGCCCGCCTTGAGCGAGAGCACCATGATCGGCGGGCCGCCCTCTCCCTGGAAGCCGGCGACCATCGCGTCGCGACGGCTCTTGGACACTCCCCCGTGCAGGAAGGGCACCGTCGTCGCGAACCGCTCCTCGAGATAGGGGACGACGAGCTCACCGAACTCGCGGAACTGCGTGAACAGCAACACCTTCTCGCCGTCGGCCAGTACCGACTCGACGATGTCCTCGACCAGACCGAGCTTGCCCGAGCGGTGCCGTCCGCGACGCAGGACGGGCGAGCCGTCGCTCAGATAGTGCGCCGGATGGTTGCACACCTGCTTGAGCCGGGTCAGCGCCGCGAGCACCGCACCCTTGCGGGCCATGCCCTCCTTGTCGCGGATCCGGCGCATCATGTCGTCCACCACGGCCCGGTAGAGGGCGGCCTGCTCGGCCGTGAGGTTGGCGCGCACGGTCTGCTCGAACTTCTCGGGCAGATCGGAGATCACGTCGGGATCGGTCTTGACGCGGCGCATCACGAACGGTGCGGACAGTGCCCGCAACCGCGCCGCGGCGACGGCGTCGTGGTCGCGCTCGATCGGCACCGCGAACCGGGCACGGAAGGATGCCGCACTGCCGAGCAGGGACGGATTCGCGAAGTCCAGGATCGCGCGCAGTTCCTCGAGACGGTTCTCCACCGGTGTACCGGTGAGCGCGATCCGGTGCGCGGCGGGCACGGCGCGCGTGGCACGGGACTGCGCCGTCGCGGTGTTCTTCACGTGCTGGGCCTCGTCGAGGACCACGCGTTGCCAGGTCAGGGTCGCAAGCTGCGCGACGTCCCGGGCGGCGATGGCGTAGGTCGTCACCACGAGATCGTGGTCGGCCGCAGCGGCGGCGAGTGCCGGCCCGCTCAGCCGCTGGGCACCGTGGTGGACGTGCACCCGCAGGTCGGGCACGAACCGTTCGGCCTCGCGCTGCCAGTTGCCCACCACGGACATCGGGCAGACGAGCAGTGTCGGCGCCTTCCGCAGCCCCGACTCGCGTTCGTGGGCGAGCAGCGCGAGGACCTGGATGGTCTTGCCCAGGCCCATGTCGTCGGCGAGCACGGCGCCGAGGCCGAGCCGGCTCATGAACGCGAGCCAGTCGAGGCCGCGCTGCTGGTAGAGACGCAGTTCGGCGTTCAGTCCCGCCGGCACGGGGACGGACTCGGGGTGGGCCTGCCCGTCGAGCAGCATCTCGACCCAGCCGGACGCGGAGATCTCGGTGACCTCCGCGGGCGGCGCATCGTCGCCGGTGAACTGGGCGAACAACGACCCGAGGGTCGCATCCTCGGCGGAATGCGCCGTGACGTACCGGGCCGCGCGGGCCAGCGCCTCGGCGTCGGCCCGGACCCACTTGCCGCGCAGCTTGACCAGGTCGCTGTTGGCCGCGACGAGCTCTTCCATCTCCGACTGGGTGAGCAGCATGTCGCCGACGGCGAGCTGCCATTCGTACGAGACGATCGCGCTCATCCCGACGACGCTGTCGTCGGCGCTCACGGGGGCGACGGGCGAGTCGACCTGCAGACGCAGGGACGGATCGACCCGGGTCCAAGCACGCGGCAGCAACACGGCGATGCCCGCGGCCTCGAGTTCGCGGGCGCCGTGCTCGACGAGGTCGACGACGACCGGGGTGGGCAGCAGCAGGTCGAGACTGTCGGGGTCGCGGGGCACGTCCTGCAGACGGGGATAGGCCTGGAGTGCGATCCCGAGCTTGCGCACGCCGATCTGGAGCAGATGAGGGTCGGTGTCCTCGACGGGCAGCGGCGTCGGGGACTGTCCCTCCGGACGCAGGCACACCTCGAGCCGCCAGACGGAGTCGGCTCCGACCGCGTCGTCGGCGTCGTCCGGCTCGACGAGGCGCAGCACGAGGTCGGGTTCGTATCCGGCGAGGCTGGCACGCCATTCCTCGAGCGCGTCGGCCATGCGCTGGGTCCCGCGGGGGTGGGGGCTACCCTCGGCCAGTGCGGCGACGAGCGGGTGCAGCGAGGTCGACGAGCCGTGGAGGGTGCGCACGATCGGATCGGTCAGTTCGCGGCACAGATCGTCGAGGAGATCGACGGGTCGTCCGAGCTGTCGCTGCGCAGGCGACATCGCCGCCGCGAGTTCGGCGGACCACGCCCGCGTCTTCTCACCACCGAGCAGGCGCCACCGCGCCCACCACTGCTTCTCGACACGCACGAGTTCCGGTGCGACGCGGCCGGCCTGCGCCCACCTCTCGATGCCGCGGGCGACGTGCGCGAGATATCGCAGGTCGCCGCCGACGCCCCCGGGACGGCGCGGCATGTCGAGCAGGAGCTCGGCTGCGTCCGCCGGTGCGACCGCGACGGCGGGCAGCGTGCTCGGCTCGGTGTCCGTGGGGAGGGTGAGGGTGACGCGATGGCGGAACGGGCGGTCGATCCACCGGCGCAGCGCAGACGGCAGCGCGTCGGGATCGGGCTCTGCGGCGGGGTCCCACCACAGCATCAGGCCGGATCCCGGTGACCACAGCCCGTGCAACATGCCCACTATCGTGCCAGCTGCACCCGACCCCGATGGCAGGCTGGGTCCCATGGCACGCGCATACGGCTTCGTGGAGTACGGCGGTCCGGAGACACAGCAGCTGTTCGACACCCCCGTCCCCTCACCCGGTCCGGGGCAGCTCCTCGTGGCGGTCCGGGCCGCGGGCGTGAATCCCGCCGACTGGAAGGTGCGGTCCGGACGGCGCACGGGCAGCGTCACGGTGCACTTCCCGGCGGTGCTCGGCCGGGAGGTCTCGGGTGTGGTGGAGGCCGTCGGTCCGGACACCCGCTTCCGGCCGGGCGATGCCGTCTTCGGAGCCACCGCGGAGGGCTACGGCGGCTATGCCGAGTACACCCTCGTCGACGCGCGGGCTGCCGCGCACAAGCCCGACTCCGTGCCGTTCGAGGTTGCGGCCACCCTCCCGGTCGCGTCCGGAACGGCCTTCGACATCGTCGAGCACCTCGAGATCGTCGATGCGGACACCGTCCTTGTCCTGGGGGCCGGTGGTGGTGTCGGGTCGGCAACGACGCAACTCGCGCACGCCGCGGGTGCCGCCGTGCTCGGCGTGGCGAGCGCGGGCAAACGGGAACTCGTCGAATCGTGCGGCGGACTGTGGATCGAGTCCGGTGACGGATTCGACGCGCGGGTCGCGGCCACCACCGAGCGGTGCGGGGCGGTGACCGCGGTCGTCGACCTCGTGGGTGGCGACGTGCTCGAACGGGCGGTCGCGCTGACGCGGGCGCCGGAACGGGTCGTGAGTGTCGCCGATCCGGCCCGCGCGGAGAAGCTGGGCGGTTCGGGCATCACGCGGCGACGGACCCGGGAGGTGTTCGAGCGGGTCGCGGCGTTCGTCGAGCGGGGTGTCCTCGCGCCGCGCATCGAGCGGACCTTCCCGCTCGCCGAAGCCGGGGCCGCCCTGGAACTCGTCGAGTCCGGGCACGCCGGCGGGAAGATCGTCGTCACGCTCCCCTGAATCGCCTCACTCCGAATCGCCTCACTCCGGATCGCTCCGCCCCGAGGGTCCTGTCGGCAGCATCGTGTCGGCCGGGCATGTCAGGATCGCCGCGTGCGTGGGGGGAACGCGACATGGTGGGTGGCGGCAGTGCTGGTCGCGGTGGCGGTGTCGTGGTTGTGGGACCGCACCGCGCCGGGATCCGGGACGGTGCCGGGCAGCCCCGCCCGAGCCGAGGTGCATGCCCTGCTCGAGCAGGTGACGGTGGTCGAGGAGCGCCGGAAGGTGCCCGGCTATCAGCGGGGCTGCGGCGCGGGCGAGCGATGTGTGTTCGGTCCGGCCTGGTCCGACGACCACCCCGGCGCCGGTGGGCACGACGGGTGCGACACCCGCAACAACGTCCTCGCGCGCGACCTCTCCTCCCCCACCTTCCGGGCCGGCACCGACGACTGCGTCGTGACGAGCGGGGTCCTCAACGATCCGTATACCGGGGCGCGCGTGGAGTTCCGGCGCGCCGCGGCGAACGCCGTGCACATCGATCACATCTATCCACTCGCCGCGGCCTGGGATCTCGGTGCCTCCGCATGGCCTGCCGAACGTCGGCGCCGGTTCGCGAACGACATCATCTACAACCTCGTCGCCGTCGACGGGCAGGCGAACCTCGACAAGCGCGACGGCACGCCGGCGCAGTGGTTGCCCCCGGCTCCGGGTTACCGCTGCTGGTTCGCCGGCCGGTACCTGACCGTGGCGGTGCGTTACGCGTTGCCGATCACGGTCGACGACCACCGTGCCCTGCTGGGCGCGGCGGAGTCGTGCCCGTGATGCCGTCGCGGGGAGCGTGCCCGTGTTGCCGCTCAGGCGGGAAGGTTGCGCGGGATCCAGTCGGGCTCGCGCTTCTCCATGAAGGCCCGCATCCCCTCGCGGGGTTCGGGCGAGGTCTCGAGTGCCCCGAACATCGTCTGGTAGTCGAACTGCCCGTAGCGCTCGTTGAGCATGCGCTTGACCTGGGCACGCGCGATCGGCGCGGTCCGCAGGACCTGCCGCGCGGCTTCGAGGGCGGCCTCGCGCAGTTGCTCGTGCGGGACGACGCGGGAGATGACTCCCAGGCGCTGCGCCTCGTGGGCGTCGAAGACCCGCGCCGACAACAGCAGGTCGCGGGCGGCGGCGAGACCGACGTGCGCGGGTAGTGCTGCGGCGAAGGTCGCGTCGGGGATGCCCCGGAGGAGTTCGGGGACACGGAAGGTCGCGCGTTCGCTGGCGACGGCGATGTCGGACATCATCGCGACCAGCAGTCCCCCGGCCTGGCAGATGCCGTTGACGGCGGAGATGACGGGGGCGCGACTGTCGCGGATGGTCAGGAACGGGACGACGTCCACTCCCGAGAGGCCCTCGGGCAGATCGTCGCCGGGTTCGGCGCGACCGCCGAGGTCACCGCCGGGCGCGAAGACGTCGTCGACACCGGTGATGACGAGGGCAGCGAGGTCGGGATCGGAATTGACCAGTCGCACCGCACGTTTGATCCCGTAGTACATCGCCGGGGTGAATGCGTTGCGTGCTGCGGGCCGATCGATGATGCACCAGCCGATCGCGCCTTCCCGTTCGAATCTCAGTCCGCCTGCGCCCAGATCGTCTCCCATGTATCGGACAGTATCTCATTCTTAATCATGAGAACAGCATGCTCAAGCAAGAACATCGATGTTTCCGAGTGCATCCGGTCTACGGTGAGGAAATGCTCGAGCGCATCTCCAAGGACACCCGGCTGTGCATCTCGATGTCCGGCCGCCCCAGCAACATCGGCACCCGGTTCCACAACTACCTCTACGAGGAACTCGGTCTCGACTTCGTCTACAAGGCGTTCGCGCCCGTGAACATCGAGGACGCCGTGGCGGGGATACGCGGCCTGGGCATCCGCGGAGCCGGGGTGTCCATGCCGTTCAAGGAAGCCGTGCTGCCGCTCGTCGACGTGCTGCACGATTCGGCGCGGGCCATCGAGTCCGTGAACACGATCGTCAACGACGACGGCGTCCTGCACGCCTACAACACCGACTATCAGGCGGTGAGCGATCTGCTCGTCGAGCACGGCGTCGACTCCGCCCTACCGGTCACGGTGGTGGGCAGCGGGGGCATGGCGAAGGCGGTGACGGCGGCGCTGCGCCACAACGGATTCACCGACGGAACGATCGTCGCGCGCAACGAGGACACCGGACGGCCGCTCGCGCGCAAGTACGGCTACGAATGGCGCGCCGACACGAGCGAGGTCACCCCTGGGCTGATCGTCAACGCCACTCCGATCGGGATGGCGGGCGGCGCCGAATCGGGCGACCTGCCGCTCCCCCACGACTTCGTCGCCGCAGCGGCGACGGTCTTCGACGTCGTGGCCGTCCCGCCGGACACCCCGCTCGTCCGGTTCGCCCGCGAGCACGACATCCCGGCGATCACGGGCGACGAGGTCATCGCGCTGCAGGCGGCGCTGCAGTTCGAGCTCTACACGGGGGTGGCTCCGACGCGCGAGCAGGTGCGCCGCGCGTCGGAGTACTCCCGTTCCTGAACGGCGGGAACCGAGGACGACCCCGTCGTCAGACGATTCCGGCCTGCTCGAGACCGTCGAGCACCACGGTGGCAGCGTCGACCGCGACGTTCATCTCGAGGCGGGTGATGTCGTGCGTGGCGGGGTTCTGCAGACCGAAGTTGTTGACCCACGCGGCTGTTCGTGCCGACTGGAACATGAACGTGGTGGTCTCGGTGTCGCCCACCAGGTCGCCGACGAACCAGCCGGTGAAGAACGGGCCGAGGTCGACGCCGTAGACCGCCTCGAACTCCTCGGCGATCACGGGTGCAGCATCGACGAGCGCTTCACCGAAGGTGTAGAAATCGCGGGTGTGCTCGGGCGTCGATCCGATGGTCACGAGCGCTTCCGGGAAGTCGACCACCAGGTGGGCGACGATCGCGCCGAGCAACACGCGACCGGGGCTGCGGTCGCACTGTTCGGTGAGCGCGAGCGCGTCCGCCCAGTGCGGCGCCGGCGACCCGCCGGTCACGTACTCGTGCAGATTCGCCAGGTAGAGACGCACCACTTCGACGGCGAGCGCGGACGCCCATTCGGGATCGTCGTAGATCCCGGAGTCGAGGGTCGGGCCGGTGAGTTCGAGGATCTCGTCGAAGGCGAGGACGAACGTGCCACGGTAGTCGTCGCTGCGGGTGAGGAGGTCGCGCAGCTCGGCGATCCGGGTGCGGGCGTCGTCGAAGGTGTCGATTCCCGCGGGATCGGTCAGTGCGGCGATCTCGGCCTGGGGAGTGGCGGATACGCAGTGGGACGGTGCCGTATCGGCCGGCACCGGCGCGGCCGATACGGTCGGTGCGGCGAGCAGGGTCGCCAGGACTGCAGCACCTACGGTGATCGTCGTACGGCCTCGGGCGAAATGCTTCATTTGCGTTAATTTACCGGGCGTTTCTCCGGGATACTCCGGGGTGTCCCATTCGCGGCCGGCTCCGGCGTGCAGTTCTCGTCGGCGATCTCGCGAATCGTCGACGAGAACTGCGCATCGGCCGGCGGATCGCTCAACTGCCGGTGGCGACCTCCCGCTTCGGATCCGCCGACCATTGCGACCACGAGCCCGGATACAGGGCGGCGTCGATGCCTGCGATCTCCAGCGCGGCGATCTCGTGTGCGGCGTTGATTCCCGATCCGCAGTACACGGCGACGTCGGTGCGCTTCACACCCAGCTTCGAGAAGCGGTGCGCGATCTGATCCGCGGGCAGGAACGAACCGTCCTGGCGGAGGTTCTCGGTGGTCGGCGCGCTGACCGCCCCGGGAATGTGCCCCGCCCGGCGGTCCACCGGCTCCTCGTCGCCGCAGTACCGCGCGTGGGCCCGCGCATCGAGCAGGACTCCGTGGGTCGCGAAGGCCGCGGCCTCGTCGGGACCGATCGTGGGCATGTGGCCGGGACTCAACGTCACGTTGCCCGGTTTCTTCTCGCCGCCCGGACCTGCGGCGAGAGGGTGCCCGCCGGCGATCCACGCCTGCAGTCCGCCGTCGAGCAGCCGCACCTCGGAGTGCCCGGCCCAGCGCAACAGCCACCAGGCGCGGGCCGCGGCGAGATCACCACTGTCGTCGTATGCGACGACCAGAGCACCGTCGTCGATCCCCCACCGGCGTGCGGTGGCCTGGAATCGGTCGATGTCGGGCAGCGGATGACGGCCGAGCCCCGGGGCGGGCGGATCGGCGAGATCCTCGTCCAGGTCGACGTAGACCGCGCCGCTGATGTGCCCTTCGTGGAACCGGTCCCGTCCGTGTCTGTCGCCGAGCGCCCAGCGGACGTCGAGTATCACCGGCGACCGGCCCTGCTCGATCATCTCGGCGAGTTCGACGGTGGAGAGGAGAACGGGGGTATCGGACATGACCCGATCCTGACACGAACGGCACATGCCGTTCCGGCTTTGAGGCGACACGCCGCGCGCGCTGGGACGACCCAGCGGCGAACACGCCCTGTACACGTCCGATTCGAGGGTTTTGCGTCTCGGTTCGGGATTGGCGTGGGGGTTGGTCTGATTTGCCGTGCCGAGAGCACTATCGTCGAGACGTGAGCAACCGCCAACCGACGAGCCCAGCCGCCCCGCCTGAGCCGGAGCAGTTCCCGGTGTTGTGGCCCATGCAGACGCGCTGGGCCGACAACGACCATTACGGCCACGTCAACAACGTCACGTACTACTCGTACTTCGACTCGGCGGTCAACGGGTGGCTCATCTCCACCACCGGTGTCGACATCCGCGAACTCGACGCGATCGGGGTCGTGGCCGAGACCTCCTGCCGTTATCTCGCCGAACTGTCCTTCCCCGACCGCCTGCAGGTCGGACTGGCGGTCGAACGCCTGGGCACACAGTCGATCACCTATTCGCTCGCAATCTTCCGGGAGGCCGACGACACCCTGATCCCCGCCGCGACCGGCCGGTTCGTCCACGTCTACGTCGACCCGCAGACGCGCCGCCCCGTCCCGATCCCCGATCAGATCCGCAAGGCCGCCGCACAGCTGGCCACCCCGAACGCGGGCCGCTGACGCTCTACGCCGTCTCGTCTCCGCTGCGCCCGGCCGCCCGGGCCAGCAGCGGAGACGTGCGCTGCGGGACGAGGTCCTGCATGACCAACGACATGTCGGTGCGTTCGACGCCGCGGATCTTCAGGATGCGGCCCGCGAGCCGGTAGAGGTCGTCGGCGTCGCGGGCGACCACCTTCACCGACAGGTCGATCTGCCCGGTCAGCCCGTAGACCTCGGTGACCTCGGGGATCTGCGCGAGTTCGTCGACGACCTCGTCGAGACGGTGCTGATCGACCCGGGTGGCCACGTAGGCGGCGAGCGGATAGCCCAGGCTGACGGGATCCACGCGCCGGTCGAACGAGGCGAGCACACCCTCGGCCTCCCATCGGGCCAGGCGCGCCTGGACGGTGTTGCGGGACAACCCGAGACGCTGCGCCAGCTCGACTCCCGTGGCGCGCGGTGTGCGTGTGAGCTCGAGGAGCAGACGCGCATCGGTGGCATCCAGACTGGTCATTCTTCGCAGTCTGCCAGCTCGGGGCACCCCGAAACCGTGCTTTCTGCACAGTCGGAGGCGGACCGATTGCGCACGCGCGATTCGCCCGGATGATGTGATGTACGGCACACATCATCCGGTCGGGCCTCACGAGGGCACGCCGGATCCGCACCGACGAGGTGATCCGATGGTTGTACCGACCGCCTATCCGGTCCAGTTGATCCAACCCGACGGGCGACGCGTCCTCGACACCGAGTACGGCCCACTCGTCGCCGACGTCGGCCCCGACGAACTGCGCGGGCTCTACCGCGACATGGTCGTCGCGCGACGCATCGACGCAGAGGCGACGGCCCTCCAACGGCAGGGTGAACTCGGCCTCTGGGCGCCGCTCCAGGGCCAGGAGGCCGCGCAGGTCGGCTCCGCCCGGGCACTCGCGCCCGACGACTACGTCTTCACCAGCTACCGTGAGCACGCCGTCGCGTTGTGCCGCGGTGTCGATCCCGCCGACATGACACGCCTGTGGCGTGGGTGCGGACTGTCCGGATGGGATCCGAAGACGGTCGCCACCACCAACCCCGCGATCGTCGTCGGAGCCCAGGGCCTGCACGCCACCGGTTACGCGATGGGCGCGAAGCTCGACGGAGCCGAGATCGCCACCGTCGTGTACTTCGGAGACGGCGCCACGAGCCAGGGCGACATCTCGGAGGCGATGGTCTTCTCCGTCAGCTGGGGCGTCGGCGTGGTGTTCATCTGCCAGAACAACCACTGGGCGATCAGCGCGCCCACCCACGTGCAGAGCCCTGTCCCCCTCGCAGGGCGCGCTGCCGGATTCGGGATGCCGGCCGTGCAGGTCGACGGCAACGACGTCCTCGCGGTCCTGGCGGTGACCCGGCGTGCCGTCCGGCATGCCCGCGAGGGTGCCGGCCCGTTCTTCATCGAGGCCCTCACCTACCGTATGGGTCCGCACACGACCTCCGACGACCCCACCCGCTACCGCACACCCGCCGATCTCGAGGAGTGGAAGGCACGCGATCCCATCGATCGGCTGCGCCGACTGCTCGAACGCGAGGGGCACGCCGACGAGGACTTCTTCGACGAGGTCCGGTCGGCCGCCGACGAGGCCGCGATGCGGCTCCGGCGCGGCACGCTCGAGATGCCCGACCCCGAACCCGATGCCCTGTTCGACCACGTCTACGCCACCGAGCATCCGCTCGTCGAACAGGAACGTGCGGACTACGCCGAGTATCTGGCGAGTTTCGGCCCCGCAGAGGAGGAGGCGCGACGATGACCACCACGACGATGACCCTCGGCGGCGCCCTCAACGCCGGACTCCGCCGCGCACTCGAACACGACCCCAAGGTCGTCATCATGGGCGAGGACGTCGGCACACTCGGCGGCGTCTTCCGCATCACCGACACCCTGCAGAAGGACTTCGGTGAGGGCCGCGTGATCGACACTCCCCTCGCCGAATCCGGGATCGTGGGAACGGCCTTCGGAATGGCGCTGCGCGGCTATCGGCCCGTGTGCGAGATCCAGTTCGACGGCTTCGTCTACCCGGCCTTCGACCAGATCGTCTCGCAGGTCGCGAAGATCCACTACCGCACCGCCGGTGCCGTGGTGGCCCCGTTGACCGTCCGGATCCCCTACGGCGGCGGCATCGGTGCGGTCGAACACCATTCGGAATCACCGGAGGTGTACTTCACCCACACCGCGGGTCTGCGGGTCGTGAGCCCGAGCACTCCGTCCGACGCGTACTGGATGATCCAGCAGGCCGTCGCACTCGACGATCCGGTGATCTTCCTCGAGCCGAAGCACCGCTACTGGGAACGCGGTGAGGTCGACACGGACACCGCCCCCGACCTCCCGCTCACATCCGCGCGGGTCGTCCGGTCCGGTTCCGACGCGACGGTCGTGACCTTCGGTGCGCTGGTCGGCACGGCGTTGCGCGCAGCCGAGATCGCCGAGACGGAAGGGCATTCGCTCGAGGTCGTCGATCTGAGGTCGCTGTCCCCCATCGACTTCGACACGATCGAGGCCTCGGTGCGACGGACCGGCCGACTCGTCGTCGTGCAGGAGGCGCCGGTCTTCTGCGGCATCGGCGCCGAGATCGCCGCCCGCACGACCGAGCGGTGCTTCTACCAGCTCGAGGCACCGGTCCTGCGGGTCGGCGGATTCGACATCCCCTATCCTCCGGCCAAACTCGAATCCCATCACCGTCCCGACCCGGATCGCATCCTCGATGCGGTCGACCGCGCACTCGCAGCGTGAGGCGCAGCGATGACGAATCCCACACGTGCAGTACAGGAATTCCGTCTCCCGGATCTCGGTGAGGGACTCACCGAAGCGGACTGGGTGCAGTGGGCCGTCGCGGTCGGCGATCGCGTCGAACTCAACCAGGTCATCGGGGAGGTCGAAACCGCCAAGGCCACGGTGGAACTGCCGTCGCCCTATGCCGGCACGGTCGAGGAACTGCTGGTCGAACCAGGGCAGACGGTGCCGGTCGAGGCACCTCTGCTGCGGATCGTCACCGAGGACGGACCCGCCGAACCGACCGGTGACAGCGGCGTCCCGTCCCGACCGTCGGTGCTCGTCGGTTACGGCCCCGGCGACGCCCCGCAGAGCAGGCGCGCGACCCGCCGTACCTCGGCGGACACCGGGCGGGACAGCGACGGCGACACCCCACCTGCACGACCCGACGCGAAGCCCGGCGCACGCAAACTCGCAGCCCTCCTCGAGGTGGATCTTGACACGGTGACGGGCACCGGCCGAGGTGGGGTGATCACACGCGACGACGTGCGGCGCACCGCCGGGCACGGCGAAGAACCCACCGCCGGGCACGGCGAGGAAACCACCGCCGGGCACGGCGAGGAACCCACCGCCGAGCGACCACGCCCACCCGCCCGTGAGCCCTCCCCCGAGAGGACCACGCGGATACCCGTAGGAGGGGTGCGCAAGAGGACCGCCGAGGCCGTCTCCCGCAGCGCCTTCACCGCCCCGCACGCGAGTGTCTTCCTCACGTGCGACGCGACTGCCACCGTCGATCTGGTGTCGACCCTGCGCGCGTCGCCGGCCTTCGAAGGCGTCCGTCCGACGGCGCTGAGCATCGTCTCCCGCGCGCTGTTGCACGCGATCGCGGCCGAACCGTCGCTCAACGCGCACTGGGACGACGACGCAGGTGAGATCGTGCTCCATCACGACGTGCATCTCGGGATCGCCACCGCGACCTCCGACGGCCTGAAGGTCCCGGTGGTCCGGGAGGCCCAGCGCCTGTCGTTGCCGCACCTGGCCCGGTCGATCGCCGAGGTCGCCGACCGCGCGCGGACGGGTCGCTCCACGCCGTCCGAGCTGACGGGTTCGACGGTCTCGGTGACGAACGTCGGGGTGTTCGGGGTGGACGGGGGAACACCGATCCTCAATCCCGGCGAGTCGGCGATCCTCGCCGTCGGTGCGATCTCCGATCGCCCGTGGGTGGTGGACGGTGCTCTTGCGATCCGCAAAGTGGTCACGTTGTCGCTGTCGTTCGATCATCGGCTCGTCGACGGGGAGCAGGCGGGACGGGCACTCGCGACGATCGGCGCTTTCCTCGGCGATCCCGTGCCCATGCTCGTTGCCGACAACTAGGTGAGCGTGGCCGCCCTGACGCCGACGGCGCCCACGCGGTGATCCGCGTGGGCGCCGTAAGGGAGCAGCGACAGGTCCGGAAGGCCTACAGGGCCTTCAGTTCCTCGGTGACCTCCGAGACCATCTTCTTCGCGTCACCGAACAGCATCGACGTGTTGTCGGCGGTGAACAGCGGGTTGTCGATACCGGCGTAACCGGAGCTCATCGAGCGCTTGAGCACGATGACCGACTTCGACTGGTCGACGTTGAGGATCGGCATGCCGTAGATCGGGCTCGACGAGTCCAGTCGGGCAGCCGGGTTGGTGACGTCGTTCGCGCCGATGACGATGGTGACATCGGTGCGGCTGAACTCGCCGTTGATGTCGTCCATCTCCTTCATCGCGTCGTATTCGACGTCGGCCTCGGCGAGCAGGACGTTCATGTGGCCGGGCATACGACCGGCGACCGGGTGGATCGCGTACTTGACCTCGACACCGCGGTCCTCGAGCAGCGCTGCCATCTCCTTGACGGCGTGCTGCGCCTGGGCGACGGCCAGACCGTAGCCGGGGACGACGATGACCTGGTTGGCGTACGCCATCTGGATGGCGGCGTCCGAGGCCGAGGTGGCCTTGACCGTGCCACCCGACGCCGAGGCCACACCTGCGGCCGCCTCGCCACCACCGAAGGCGCCGAAGACGATCGCGGGGATCGACCGGTTCATTGCCTTGGCCATGAGGTTGGTCAGGATGGTGCCCGAGGCGCCGACGATCATGCCCGCGACGATCATGGCCTGGTTGTTCAGCGCGAGACCGGCGGCTGCTGCCGACAGACCCGTCAGGGCGTTGAGCAGCGAGATCACGACGGGCATGTCCGCGCCGCCGATCGGCAGCACGACGAACAGACCCATCAGGCCGGCGGCGACGAGCAGTGCCAGGATCCACCACGAGGCGAGCGGCTCACCGTCGGCGCTGATGCCGATGTAGACGGCGATGGCGATCGACGCGAGGACGAGAACGATGTTGGCCAGCTGGAACAGCTTCGCCGACGCGACGAGCTTCTTCTCGAGGTTCTTGTTCAGCAGTTCCTGCAGCTTCGCGAAGGCGACGAGCGAACCCCAGAACGAGATCGAGCCGATGATCGCGGCGAACAGCGAACCGACGATCATGACCACGGTCGGGTCGTCGTCCAGCGTCGTGAAGCTGGTGGACTCGAGATATTCGGCCCACGCGATGAGCGCGACGGTGCCACCACCGACGCCGTTGAACAGTGCGACCAGCTGCGGCATGGCCGTCATCTTGGTCTTCAGTGCCGGCGGGACGCCGAGGATGATGCCGACGGCCAGACCGCCGATGATCAGACCCCAGTTCTCCGTGTGGCGGATGTCGATGAGCACCGCGACGACCGCGATGAACATACCGACGGCGGCGATGTAGTTGCCGCGGACGGCGGTCTTCGGGCCCGTCAGACCCGACAGACCGTAGATGAACATCGCGAAGGCGATGATGTACAGGACCGAGACGAGGTAGCCCATCAGGCGTCAGCCCCCTTCTTCTGTGCAGCCGGGGAGTCCTTGCGCTGCTTGAACATCCCGAGCATGCGGTCGGTGACGACGAAGCCACCGACGACGTTCAGGGTGCCGAAGACCAGAGCGACGAACAGGATGATCTTGATGCCCCAGTGGGCATCACCGGGGAGATGACCGAGCACGACGAGTGCGCCGAGCACGACGATGCCGTGGATCGCGTTGGTGCCCGACATCAGCGGCGTGTGCAGCGTGTTCGGCACCTTGGAGATGACGGCGAAACCGACGAATCCGGCCAGGACCAGAATCGCGATGTTCGCGAGTAGTTCGTTGTACATCTAGGAGTTCTCCTTCGAACGCGTCACGCAGGCAGCCGCGAGGATCTCGTCCGAGAAGTCCGGGGCCAGGGCACCGGACTCGTCGAGCAGCAGCTCGATCAGCGCGTACACGTTCTTCGAGTAGAGCTCGGAGGCATGCTCCGGCATCGTCGCGGGCAGGTTGAGCGGCGAGCAGATGGTGACGTCGTGCTTGATGACGGTCTGCCCCGGCTCGGTGAGTTCGCAGTTGCCACCGGTCTCGCCGGCGAGGTCGACGATCACCGAACCCGGCTTCATCCCTTCGACCGCGGCGGCGGTCACCAGGCGCGGCGCCGGGCGGCCCGGCACGAGCGCGGTGGTGATGACGACGTCGAAGCCCTTGATGGCGTCTTCGAGCGCCTGCTGCTGCTGGGCCCGCTCGGCCTCGGTGAGCTCGCGTGCGTAGCCACCCTCACCGGCGGCGTCGATGCCGAGGTCGAGCCACTGGGCACCGACCGACCGGACCTGGTCGGCGACCTCGGGACGCACGTCGTATCCGGTGGTGCGGCCACCGAGACGCTTCGCCGTGGCGAGCGCCTGCAGACCCGCGACACCCACACCGAGCACCAGCACGGTCGCCGGCTTCACGGTGCCTGCGGCGGTGGTGAGCATCGGGAAGAAGCGCGTGGATTCGCTCGCCGCGACCAGCACGGCCTTGTAACCGGCGACGTTCGCCTGCGACGACAGGGCATCCATGACCTGCGCGCGGGAGATACGAGGAATGGCCTCGACGGCGTACGCCTCGACACCGGCCTGCGTCAGGGAGCCGATCTGGTTGTCGGCGTTGCGCGGGGCGAGGAAGCCGATCAGGCGCTGACCGGACTTCAGGCGTGCGATCTCGGCGTCGCTCGGCGGAGCGACCTTGACGACGATGTCGGCGGACCAGGCGTCGCCGACGGTCGCGCCGGCTTCCTTGTAAGCCGCATCCGGAATGAGCGCGCCCTGGCCGGCACCGGACTCGACGACGACGTCGAGCCCCTTGCCGATCAAGGAGGGCACGATCTTCGGTACGAGCGCGACCCGCCGTTCCCCGTCGTTCGTCTCACGAACCACGCCGACGGTCGGACGGCGGTGCGCTCCGCTCCCCGTGTTCGATCCTTCGGTACTCAATTCTTGACTCCTGCGTCGATGAAAGTGCGCGTCGTGCCGCGATCGGCGGCGAAAGATGCGTTATCGAAGGCCATGTGACGGCCCGTCATGCACTGAAAGGCTTAAGCAGACCTACCGTGCCCTCCCGTGACCTCGCAACCTGGTGAAATCATCTGAATCGAGTCCGAACAGCAAGATGGCGCAAGTTTGTGAGGCAGCTCACCTCACAAATGCCATTTTCCTCCGGTGAGCAAGAGCGTGGAGGACGATCGGAAACGGTCCCGGGAACGGGCCGGGAAACGGCCTCCGAAGCGAAAGCAGGCGGTGTGCAAACAGATTCGTTCCGCGTGTACCGATCGACGGTGTGTACCGATTCAGAACACTTCGGAATCGATTCAGATACCGCGTCGCCGAACGACATCTTTGCGCTCGTCCGGCAGGCGGCGTAAGGGGCTCTCATGAGTCACGACCGCGAGAAGGACCACGACGACGACCTCGGCGGCGACCCGGTCTGCTGGCTCCATCTCCTCTGCCCCGACTGCGGAGCGATGCTCACCTCCGAGGAGGAGCCGTGCCCGCGATGCGGCAGGGAGCACCCGATCCCGGATCCCTCCTGACCCGAGCACCTAACCTGGCCACATGAACGTGCCGGCCCCCGTCCTCGACCTCGCCCGCTCGGCCCGCCGCGTCGCCGTCCTCACCGGTGCCGGGATGTCCGCCGAGAGCGGTGTCCCCACCTTCCGCGACGCGCAGACCGGGTTGTGGGAGAACTTCGACGCCACCGCGCTCGCCACACCGGAGGCGTGGGCGGACGATCCGGCTACGGTCTGGGCCTGGTACCAGTGGCGGGTCGCGCTCGTCCGCCGGGTGCAGCCCAATGCCGGACACCTGGCGCTCGCCGACTGGGCACGGGCGGCCCACGTGCAGATCGTGACGCAGAACGTCGACGACCTCCACGAGCGGGCCGGAAGCTCCGAGGTCACCCATCTGCACGGAAGCCTGTTCGCCCCACGCTGCAGCAGGTGCGAGCGCGCCGTCGACCTTCCCGATCCGCCGGAGGATCCCGTCGCTCGTCTCGATCCGCCGTCGTGCCCCGCATGCGGAGGCGACGGGCGGCCGGGCGTCGTGTGGTTCGGCGAGATGTTGCCGCAGGAACCGTGGGAGACCGCGACCGAGTCCCTGCGTGATGCCGACCTGCTGCTCGTCGTCGGCACCTCGGGTGTCGTCTACCCGGCGGCCGGCCTGCCGTCGCTCGCACGCAGTCACGGCGTACCGGTGGTGCAGATCGATCCACGCGAGACCGATCTGAGCGATCAGGTCGACCATGCCTGGCGCACCACTGCTGCCGTCGGTCTCCCCGCCCTCGTCGACACACTGGAGATCGGGGCCGACACACCGCGTTAAGGTGACCCGGTGAGTTCCTGTGTGTTCTGCGCCATAGCCGACGGCAGCGGTCCGGCGACACGGGTGTACGAGGACGACGAGGTCGTGGCCTTCCTCGACATCCGACCGATCGCGCGCGGGCACACCCTCGTGATCCCCCGCGTGCACACCGCACGCCTCGAGGAGCTCGATCCGGCGTCGGGTGCGGCAGTCTTCCGTGCCGGACAACGGATCGCCCGGGCGATGGCCCGTTCCGAACTCGCCACCGACGGAACCAATCTCGTCCTGAACGACGGACGAGCAGCCTTCCAGACCGTCTTCCACACCCATCTGCACCTCCTGCCCCGCTGGAACGGCGATCGTGTCCGGATGGGTATCGGTCTGGTCCGCCGTCGCCCCCACGACCCCGAGACCACCGCGGCGATCATCCGCGCCGGTCTCGAACGTCTCACCGCCGAGGAGCACCAGTGACATCACAGCCCGACACCACCCCCGACACCTCCGCTGCCGAGTTCCCGATCGACACGATCCGGCCGCTGCTGCTCGAGCAGTTCGCCGTGCTCGACGACCTGCTGGCGGGACTGACCGAGGACGAGTGGACGACCGCCACCTGCCTGCCGGGATGGACCGTCAAGGACATCACTGCGCATCTCATCGGCACCGAGTCGATGCTCGCGGGCATCGAGGCTCCGCGCGTCGAACGCGACGTGCGCTCGTTCGACCACGTGCGCAACGACATCGCGGCCTTCAACGAGTTGTGGGTGGAGTCGTTGCGTCCCGTCCCCGGCGCGGACGTGCTCGAGCGGTACCGCGAGATCGTCGCCCTGCGCACGGAGCAACTCGGCGCGATGACCCAGGAGGACTTCGGGAAACAGTCGAACACTCCCGTCGGGCCGGCACCGTACGGGCGCTTCATGCGGATCCGCGTGTTCGACTGCTGGCTCCACGAACTCGACATCTGCGACGCGCTCGGCAGGACGGGCAGCGAGGGCGGCCCTCGTGCCGAACTCGGATCCGCGGAGGTCTTCGGTGCGGTTCCGTTCATCGTCGGCAAGCGCGGCAAGGCCCCCGAGGGAGCGCGCATCACGCTCGAACTCACCGGTCCCCTCGCGCGCACCATCCACATCGAGGTGCACGGACGGGCCACCGAGGTGCCGGCCCTGTCCGAACCGGTCACGACCACGATCGCGATGGACTCCGGGTTGTTCGTTCGGCTCGCCGGTGGACGCGTGCGCGCCGAGGACCGGATCGAGGAGATCTCCCTCGGCGGCGACACCGAGGTCGGACGCCGCATCGTCGACAACCTCGCGTTCACGATCTGACGTCGTGCGGCTGTTCCTGTCCTCCTACCGGTTCGGCACCGATCCGGACGCCTTCGTCCGGTTGACGACGCCGGGCCGGATCGCGGTGATCGCGAACGCCGCCGACGCGTGGCCCGCCTCGGCCCGCACGGCGGCGGTCACGAGCGAGATGGGCCCGCTGCGGTCGCTCGGCTTCGAACCGGAGGAGGTGGATCTACGTGATCACCTCGACGATCCCGACTCGCTCCGGCGGCGCCTGTCGGACTTCACGTCCGTGTGGGTGCGCGGCGGCAACACTTTCGTCCTGCGAGCGCAATTGGCCCGCAGCGGAGGCGATACCGTGCTCACGGATCTGGTGAGCGACAACCGTCTCGTGTACGGGGGCTACAGCGCCGGGGCCTGTGTCGCCACACCGTCGCTGCGCGGCATCGAGTTCTCCGACGACCCCGACGAGGTCGCCGCGACCTGCGGTGTCCCGGTGGTGTGGGACGGACTCGGCTGGGTCGAACACGCGATCGTGCCGCACGCCGGTGACTCGATGCTGGCCGACGACGGGATACGGCAGACCCTGCGCTACCTGCGCGAGCACGACGTCGAACACGTGGCGTTGACCGACGACGACGCGATCGTCGTCGACACTCCTCCCGGTCACGCCCCGAGTACGGTGAGATCATGACGCAGAACATCGACGGCACCGAACCCCGGATCGAGCACGACGCCGACAAGGCCCGTTTCGCGCTCTATCTCGGCGACGACCTCGCGGCCTACGCCGACTACACGCAGCACGGCGACCTGCGGGACTTCGACCACACCGTCACCGACCCGCAGTTCCGCGGCAAGGGCCTCGCCGGGATCGTGGTGAAGCACGCCCTCGACGAGACCAGGAAGCAGGGACTGAAGATCGGTACGTCCTGCTCGTACGTCGAGAAGTTCGTCTCCGAACATCCCGAATACCGCAACTGATCCGTCACACCTGCACGTCGCGGCGGCGGAAACCGACGATCGCCGCTGCGACGAGCAGCACCGCCGCAACCGCCGGGACGATCAGCGGCATCACCGTCACCCCCTCTGCGGGCACCAGCGGGACATGCGAGAACGGCGACAGTGCGACGAGTTCGTCGGGGAGGTTCAGCATCTCGCCGAGCCACGCGACGAACACCATCCACACCACGAGCACCCACACGAGCCCGGTGGCACGCGGCACGCAGCCCAGCAGCGCGAACGCCACGGCGACCACGAGGATCGCAGCCGGCGCGTAGGCCAGGGACGCCGCGATCATCCGCGGCATCCACCCCCAGTCGCCCACCGCGAGCGCGACCCCCAGTCCGGTCGCAGCACCGGAGACGAGCAGCGCCACGACCAACTGGACGACGATCACGCCGAGTGCCGCGAACAGCCATGCGCTGCGCGCCGTTCCGGTGACGATCACGAGACCGGAACGTCCACCGTCCTCCTCGCTGCGCATCCGCATCACGCCGGACACACCGAAGGCGGTGGCGCCGAGAGCGAGGAACATCAGCATCATCCCGGAGAATGAGGCGGTGAGGGCGTCGGGGTCCACGCCGACCATGTCCAGCACCTGCGGCATCTCGTCGATGAGGTCCTCGACGGAGCTGGCGAGAGCGCCCATCGCGACGCCGAACAGGACCAGTCCCGTCAGCCAGCCCACGAAGGCTCCGCGCAGCAGGCGGCGGATCAGACCGACCGGACCGAGCAACGCGGAATTTGCCTCGGCGGGTCCGGGTTTCGGTGCCCGCAGTCCGGCTCCGAGGTCGCGGCGCCGCGACAGTGCGACGGCGACGGTGAGCAGCACGACCGTCGTGGCGACGGACAACAACAGCGGCCACCACCGCTCGTCGACGTAGAGCCGGGTCTGCTGGGCCCAGGCGATCGGCGAGAGCCACGACAGCCACGAGCCGGTCGACTCGATGATGTCGCCGGCGCCGCGGACGAAGAAGGCCGCAGCGAGCACTGCGAGCGCGGTACCCGTGGCCGAGCGGGAGTGTTCGCCGAACTGGGCGGTCACTGCCGCGACCGCACCGAAGAGCACCCCGGTGACGGCGGAGGCCACACCGAAGGCGACCGAGCCGACGACATCGAGCCCGCCTGCGATGAGCGCGACGGTGATACCGGTGCCCACGATGAGGTTCGCGACCGAGACCAGCATCAGGGCGGCCGCCGGCGGAGCATAGGCCCCGACGGGCAGCGCCCGCAGAAGTTCGAGCCGGCCGGATTCCTCCTGCGCCCGGGTGTGCCGCACGACGAGCAGGATGCTCATGATCGCGGTCGCGACGAAGACGGTCAGGCTCAGTTCGTTCGCGGTCATCGCCCCGAGCGTGTAGTTGTCGATCCCGTAGGCCGGGCCCGTCATGAGTACGGCAGCCGGATTCTCCAGCAGGGCAGCACGGGCCTGACGGGAGGCCTCGTCGGGATAGACCGCGGCCAGGCTGAGGACGGTCGACCACACCGTGAAGGCGAGCGCGAGGGTCCAGACGGTGATGCGCACGCGGTCCAGCCGCAGGTAGAGCCGCAGCAGGGTGCCGAGCCCGGTGAACGGTGCCGCGGACGTCGCGGAGGTACCGCTCGGGGTCGGTACAGCTGTCGGTGTCGTCGTGGTCATCGTGAGGACACCTCCTCCACCGCACCGGCGCCGTTCCCGTCACCGGTGTCGAAGGTGTCGCCGTAGTGCCGCATGAACAGCTCTTCGAGCGACGGGGGCGTGATGGTGAGGTTCTCGACGCCGAGTCCGGCGAGTTCCTGCAGGACCGGGGCGAGGGCGGTGTTGTCGACGTCGAACGCGAGCCGGCCGTCGTCGGCGTAGAGGTCGTGGACCCCGGAGAGCCCGCCCAGTCGCTCGGCAGGGGCACTCGTGGTGGCCCGCACGGACGAGCGCGTCAGGTGCCGCAACTGCGCGAGGGTGCCGGTCTCGACGTCGCGCCCGGCCCGGATGATCGTCACCGTGTCGCAGAGCTTCTCGACCTCGGCGAGGATGTGGCTGGACAACAGGACGGTCGCGCCGCGGTCGCGGAGCCCTCGCACCTCGTCGGTGAACACCGCCTCCATGAGCGGGTCGAGACCCGAGGTGGGTTCGTCGAGCAGGTAGAGCTCGGCGTCCGATGCGAGTGCGGCGACGAGTGCGACCTTCTGCCGGTTGCCCTTCGAATAGGTGCGGGCCTTCTTCGTCGGATCGAGTTCGAACCGCTCGAGGAGTTCGGCGCGACGACGCGTGCGGACCTCGCCCCCGCGGATGCGGGTGAGGACGTCGATGATCTCGCCACCGGTGAGGGTGGGCCACAGGTTCGTGTCGCCGGGCACGTACGCGAGCCGGCGGTGGATCGCGACGGCGTCGGTCCACGGGTCGAGTCCGAGGACGCGGACGGTGCCGGAATCGGCACGCAGCATTCCGAGCAGCACGCGGATCGCTGTGGACTTGCCGGCGCCGTTCGGTCCGAGGAATCCGGCGACGGTACCGCGTTCGACGGTCATCGAGAAGCCGTCGAGGGCTCTCGTGGTTCCGAATGTCTTGACGACGTCGCGGATTTCGATGATCTGGGTGTCCATCTTTCCTCCGTCAGGAGTCGGGGGGTGCCTTCCGTGCTGCCAGAAATGCCTCGAGGAGCGTCGAGTCCGTCAGCAACGGCTCGGTGTAGAGCTCGAGCATCGGCAGCATGAGGCGCTCGGTGTAGGAACGCAGCCTGGCAGGAAACGTCTCGAGATCGAGATACTCGTCCGGACCCGGAAGGTCCATGAGCACGGCGCCGACGCTGAACGAGATGAGGGCGCGTGCTCGTTCGGAGGGGAACCGGCTGGGCCGCACGGTTCCGGCAGCCACCGCCTCTTCGAGATATGCCTCGGTGTCGGCGACGAGTCGGTCGAGGAAGTCGGCGGCGGGTGCACCGCCGGCCCGGAGGGTGCGGAAGAGATAGGCGACCATGGTCGCGTAGTTCTCGATGTGCTCCATCTGGTCGTTCAGCGCGGCCGGCCCGGCCTGCGGGTCGAGGACGGCACTCTTCGCCTGCCGGATCCCGTCGAGCACGTACCGGTCGCAGTGTTCCTTCAATCCGGCGCGGGATCCGAAGTGATGCACGATCAGCGAAGCGCTGACGCCGCACTCTGCGGCGATGGTGCGTAGTGGCACGCCGACGCCGTACGCGGCGATGCACCGGATCGCGGCGTCGCGGATCCGTGCACGGGTGGTGAGGTCTTCACCGGCGACGGTTGAACGCACGTTTCAAGCGTTGCACACGTGTTCAACCGGATCAACGCACGGAATGTGTCATCGAAGGGTGTACCGCCGGTACTTGCAGATGTGCTCGGCGCTTCGGGGTGCGCTCAGGTGAAGGCCATGACCTGACTGCCCCAGACCCGGCGCATCTCGCCGTCCGGATCCGACTCGACCCTGTCCGTGGAGTCGATGAGCAGGGTCGAACGTTCCTCCACCTCGTACTGCGGCCAGTGCTTCGAGCCGTCCAGCGCCGCCGGCACGCCGTGGTGCGCGAACGCGAGCCAGCGCCGCTGCACACGCCCGGAGACCTCCCCGGCGGACCTGCGGCCGCCGAGCCAGAAGGTCGGATCCCGACCGAGGGTGCCGAAATTACCGAATACGTAAGGTAATTCGGTTGCGTGCCCGGCACCGATCCGCGCAGCCTTGAGCATCGGGGTGGCGTGGTCGAAGCGGTACACCCAGGTCGGCGAATGCGCGCTGTGCGCTTCGGCGACCCACAGCACCGGCATCCGGAAACCGGCATCGCGCGAGAGTGCCATCGCTCCGGCGGGTTTGGGCAGGTCGGGATACGCCGCGACGATCTCGGCGAGACGCTCGGGAGGCAGATCCGTCCGGTCGTCGGCCAGCGCCTTGAACATCGCTTGCACGGCCGTATCGTTCACGGGCATCAACGGCGACTTCATGAAGCGGAAGATCGACGGCTCGTCCTTGTTCGAGCCGATGATCAGCGGGATCCGGTGCGACAGCCCCTTCTGGAAGGCAGCGACCGGATACTTCGGCACCAGGTCGCGATCGACGACCGGGGTCATGGCGAGCGTTCCCGGCACCTTCGTGGGGGTCTCGGCGACGAGCACTTCCGACGCCTCGACCAGTGTGTCGGTCGACATCGTGAGCAGTTCGGCGGCTCGGGACGGCGGTAGGTCGAGGATCTCGAGGAAGCGCTGCGCGACCGTCGCGGCACGTTCGCTGCCGTACACCGAGGTGGCGGGCGGCGACTGGGCGATCGCGCGATGGAAGAAGCCTTCGGCCTTCGGGACCGTCATGAGTGTGGTGACCGACCCCGCACCGGACGATTCCCCGAAGAGCGTGACGCAGTCCGGATCGCCCCCGAAGTCGGCGATGCAGTCGCGCACCCACTCGAGGGCGGCGATCTGGTCCCGGAGACCGACGTTGGATTCGAAGGTGGCATCGGGTGTGGAGAACGACGACAGATCGAGGAAACCGAGCGCACCGAGCCGGTAGTTGATCGTGACGACCACGACATCGCCGCTCTCGCACAGGATTCGGCCGTCGTAGATCTTCTGACCCGAGTATCCGATGATGTAGGCGCCCCCGTGGATCCAGACCATGACGGGGCGGCGGCGGCCGTCGGGCGGCGGCGCCCAGATGTTGAGCGAGAGACAGTCCTCGCTCAACGTCATCTCGGGTTCGATCCCGATCGGACTCTGCCGACTCTGCGGAGCGATCGGTCCGAATCGTGCGCCGTCGAGGACGCCGTCCCACGGTTCCGGTGGTAACGGCGACCGGAACCGCCGGGAACCGGTCGGGGCCGCGTACGGGATGCCCTTCCAGACGTAGACCCCGCCGTCGCGATATCCGCGGACCTCGCCGTATTTGCAGGCGACGGTGAGCGTGTCGTCCTCCACGTGGCCTCCCACCCCGGTCGGTACCGCCGTGCAGTACCGTTCACTTCGTTCGTCGACCTACCGATTCGATGATGGTGGATGCCGGGTCGGTTGTCAGCCGGCTGCGGAGAGAGGTTCGGGGGCCACACAGTCGACGAGATCGATCACGAGTGCGTCGAGTACGTCGCGCAGGTCGCCGCGCGCCGAGTCGGCGAGCGCCGGGAAGACGGTCGCGAGCGCGATGGGCACGAGCGAGGCCTTTCCGAGCAGGATCCCCATGGCCGCATCGAGCTTGACGACCTCGTCGTGCAGCCGGGCGTAGGTGGTGGTGTCCACGCCGTGCGCCACGGCGATCCGGTCGGGCTCGCATGCCGCGGCGTCCGCCACCATCCGGGGCAGGTTCTCCGCGGTGATCTCGTCGGCACTCATGCTTGCAACGTCGAATTTACGCAACATCTCGCCTTCGTTCGTCCCCCAGGAGCGACGCCGGGCCGCGCGCCGCAGTCGAAACATACAGTCAGTGTGGCCCGAAAAGTACGGAATGTGTAGAAGGTCCGGAAAACTTTTTGCACTGCCGGTACCTGACAGAAGGTACATCGCCGAGAACCCACCTTCACCCGGAATCATCACCCTGAGACCAGGACCACAACGATTGCTCCGCGAACCCTCGCGACCTGGATGAACGGGCGTATCCTCGTAAATCCGAAGTCCGTGCAGCCACCCCGACCGGGTCCGACCACGACTCCGGGCAGACCGAGGAGGTGCCGGTCGTGAGCGTCGCCCACGCCGAGTTGCTCCCTCTGCCCGCGCACCGCGCCACGACGCGCGAGTTCGCGGGGGTGAGCACTCAGTCCCGTGCCCTGTCCTTCTCCGTGCGTCGTACCGTGCGGCCGTTCATCGAGGCGTGGTCGTACGCGCCGACCCTCCCCTGGCCGGCGTCGGTGATCGACCGCCTCGCGTTCCCACTCGTGCCGGTACCCGGCACACACCGCCGGCGGGTCGATCTCCCGACGTGCCCGGCGGAACTGCTGTGGGCTCCGGGTGCCGCACCCCCGGCCGCACAGGTCGGTACGGACGGCACCGCCGTCCGGGCCAATATCGACAGCACCGCCGTCCTGTACCTGCACGGTGGCGCATTCCTGTGCTGCGGGCTCACCACGCACCGCCATCTGGTCTCCCGCATCTCCGCCGCAACCGGCGCGCCGGTTCTGGCGGTCGGTTACCGCATGCTGCCCCGCCATCCGATCCGGCGCGCGGTCGAGGACGGGCTCGACGGATTGCGCTGGCTCGTGGCACACGGCTACCCGGTCGAGCGTGTCGTGATCGCCGGGGACTCCGCGGGTGGCTTCCTCACCTTCGCCGTCGCCCACGAAGCCGTACGCCTCGGCATCGGCCGTCCGGCCGGCACCGTCGCCCTGTCACCCCTCACCGATCTCGACCCGCGGGGCAAGCTCGACCATCCCAATTCGCACCGGTGCGCCGTCTTCCCACGACGCGCCGTCGGCGTCCTGTCGACCCTCGTCGATCGCGCCGAGCGCCTCGGTGGCGAAGGCGCCGAGCCGGTCGCCTCCCCCGTCGATCTCGACCTGTCCGAGATGCCTCCCGCACTCATCCAGACCGGATCCGAGGAGATGACCTACGTCGACGCCGAGCTGATGGCCCGGCGGCTGCAACTCGCCGGCGTCTCCACCGAACTCCAGGTGTGGGAGAAACAGGTGCACGTCTTCCAGGCCGCGGCGGGGATCGTCCCGGAGAGCGGCCGCGCGCTCGCCGAAATCGGCCGCTTCGTGCGTGAACTGCGGTGAGACCCGCCTCCCGACGCCATTGCCCTCGAGCCCGCCCCGGCGAGCACGGTCATATCGAGACCCGGATCGCATAGTCCGCCACGGCATCCGTGGTGCATTCGGGTGTTCCGGCCGGTACGACGACGGGCCACACGGACGGATCGGCCGACCGTCCTGCGGGGATGCGGGCCGGCAGGGTCCGGACGAGACGGATGATGGCGTCGATCATGCGTCGATGGTCGGGCACCTCCGGACGGATCGACACGGTTTCGTTCACCGGGATCGGAACACCTCGGCGGGCCGTCGCAGGCCGAGAACCGTGCGCTTGGGCAAGCCGTCGCTCGTGCGACCCAGCGGAGGAATGCCTGTCGGTGCCGGCGACTAGTCTTTCTCTCGGCTCGACCGCACAGAGAAGGGGGTCCGATCATGGCCGACGCGCAGACCCGGTTCGACCAGGACGTCGACGCGGCCTGGCGCGAGTTCCGCACGCGCCTGGCCGACCATGTCGCGGCCATGTGCGACGGCGACGGCCTGGTCCTCGAACCCTTCACCGACGAGGCCGGTGGCCCTGCCGGGCCGTGCGTGCAGTTCTACGCGTGGGGAGACCGGCTCGTCCGCTGCGAGGTCCCGTCCAACGCACACCTCGCCCCCGACCGGCACCTCACCCCGGTCGACGAGCAGATGCTCCTCGAACTCGGGCTGCAGGCGCCCTCCCGCGGACCGGACGATCCGGAGGACGGCGGATCCCCGGCGTTCTGGATCGATCGTCCTGGCAGCTGGGCCGATCAGCTCGCCGTCATCGCCGTGCGTGCACTTCGTTCGGTGTGGGGTGTTCCCCACCCCCTCTTCCTGCGGGCCGAGACGTTCGGAACGGAGCGCTCGGTCGCCGAGCTCACCTCGTTCCTCGTGCCCGAGACACCCCAGGCGGACCGCACCCAGGCCCCGGAGGTCCCGCTCGCGGTCGTCCCCACCGGCGACGACCATGTGCGCGAACTGATCGAATCCACCCTGCACGAGCAGATCGACGATCTTCCCGCCTGGGACGAGGACGGCGATCTCGTCCTGCGGATCGCCGGGGTGCTGGTGTTCGTCGGTGTCGGCCCCGGTGGTGGCACCGTCGACCTGTTCGCACCGATCGTCCATTCCATCACCGGACGTACGCGGGCCGCCGAGATCTGCGTCGATCTCAACCGCCGGTGGCCGCACCTGAAGTTCGTGCTGGTCGACGACCGCCTCGCGATCGTCGATCATGTTCCGGCCGCGCCGTTCGCTCCGGCGCACCTGCTCGGATCGCTCGAGACCATCACCCAGTTCCTCGACACCGTCGACAGCTCGTTCGCCACCCATATCGGTGGCTCGCTGCTGCGCGATCAGGGATTCGACGGTGCGACGGGCGGGGCGGCCGATCCTCCCTGGGGCGACGTCTCGCAGTTGCCCGACGCCGAGGACGATCTTCCGGTGGCCCTGCTCGCGGTGCGCGACTTCCATCTCGACGGTGCCGCCGACGTCGCCGCCAGCACCGTCGCGGCGATCGGCGATCGCAATCCCGAGCAGTTGCGACGGTTCCTCACCATCAGCACCGAGCTGCAGGTGTGGTGGGACGGTGAGTCGCAGACCCGCGAGGCGGCGCTCAACACCGACGGTGCTCGCGAGGCACGGGCGCGGGCACTGGAATGGGAGGCGACGAGCCGTTCGCTCGCGGAGGCCCTCCAGTTCCTCGAACAGGGCGAGGGGACCGATTCGGCCGGATCACGCGCGTCGCGCTCGAGCGCCGGCCGGGAGGCGTCGCCCGAGCAGCCCGCGCTGTTCGACAACCCCGACGAACCGACCCTCTTCGACGGCTACGGCGACTATTCCTGAACCGATCACGTCCGGGAGACGGCGCGCCGGAGAGCGTCGACGGCGGCGTCGCCGAACCCGACGAGTACGACGGTCTCCACGTCCGTCTGCGTCTCCCGGATCGTCGTGACGGCCTGCAGGGCGGCGTCGTCGAGGGGCCAGCCGTAGATACCGGCCGAGACGAGCGGGAACGACACCGTCCGGGCGCCGAGGTCCTGCGCGACGAGCAGACTGTTGCGGTAGGCCGAGCGCAGAATTCCGGAGCGGTCCTCGTGCGCCGACCACACCGGGCCCACGGTATGGATCACCCGCCGCGCCGGGAGGCGACCGGCGGGCGTCGCCACCGCACGGCCCGGTTCGAGTCCGTCGGGTAGCGAGGTCGCGCGGAGTTCGCGGCATGCGGCGAGGATCTCCGGGCCGCCGGCCCGGTGGATCGCACCGTCCACTCCCCCGCCTCCGAGCAGGGAGGAGTTCGCGGCGTTGACGATCGCATCCACCGCGATGGTGGTGATGTCGCCGTGCGCGATGTCGAGAGCGGTCACCCTGTCGACCATATGGTCCGCGCGCTGCCCCCGAGTCGTTTTGCTGGCATGATTCAGGACCGTGACGTCCTCGGCGAAGCTGCGCGAACTGGCCGGAAAGCACGGCATCACCACCACCTACACGGGGTGGGGTGGACGCGACCACGATGTCTCCGACGAGACGTTGCGGCGTGTACTCGCCGCGCTCGACGTCCCTGCCCGGACGGACGACGAGGTCGTGGAATCGCTCGCCGACGTCGACGACCGTCCGTGGCGCAGCATGCTCCCGCCCGCGCTCGTGGTCGTCGAGGGCGAGAACCGGACGTTCCCGGTGCACGTGCCGCACGGCGACCCGGTCGCGGTGTGGGTCGTCACCGAGGACGGCGAGGAGGTCGACGTCGAGCAGCGCGACGTGTGGGTGGACCCGCGGACCGTCGACGGCCGGCTCGTGGGCCGCGCGACCTTCGCCGTTCCGCGCCTGCCCCTCGGTTGGCACGTCGTGCACGCCCGCAGCAACGACATCGAGGCCACCGCGGTCCTCGTGGTGACCCCGCGCCGGTTGTCCACCGCCGACCGGCTGCTCGAGAAGAAGCGCTGGGGCCTTGCGGCCCAGATCTATTCGGTGCGCAGCCGCCGGTCGTGGGGCATCGGCGACTTCGCCGACCTGGCCGATCTGGCGGCGATCACGGCCGGTTACGGCGGCGACTTCGTCCTCATCAACCCCGTGCACGCGGCCGAACCCGTGCCCCCGCACGAACCGTCGCCCTATCTGCCGTCGTCGCGGCGCTTCGTCGACCCGCTGTATCTGCGGATCGAGGACATCCCCGAGACGGCCTATCTGCCCGCCAAGCACCGCAAGGAACTCGACGATCACGCACAGCGCGCGGCGAAGGCGAATCGGAAGGCGCGGCGTCTCGACCGGGATGCGACCTTCCGCGCGAAGCTCGACGTCCTCGAGCGCGTGTACCGGGTGCCGCTCGGCCCCGCCCGACGGGCACGGTACGAGGCGTTCTGCGCCGAGGGCGGGCAGGCGCTCGACGACTTCGCGCTGTGGTGCGCGCTGTACGAGAAGTTCGGCGACCGCGCCGACCGGTGGGCGTCGCGCGCCCCGAGTCCCGACGACCCCAAGGTCGCCCGGTTGCGCGAGCGGCTCGCCTCGCGGATCGACTTCCACCGGTGGCTGCAGTGGTTGTGCGACGAACAGCTCGCCAACGCCCAAACCGCTTCGCTCGCAGCAGGTTCCGATATCGGCATCGTGCACGACCTCGCCGTGGGCGTCGGTCCGCACGGCGCCGACGCCTGGACGCTGGGCGACGCGCTGGCGTCGGGCGTCACGGTGGGTGCCCCCGCCGACGACTTCAACCGCAACGGCCAGAACTGGAATCAGCCGCCGTGGCGGCCGGATCGCCTCGCGGAGCTGGGATACATCCCCTTCCGCGATGTGGTGCGCTCGGCGTTGCGGCACGCGGGTGGTGTCCGGGCCGATCACATCCTGGGACTGTTCCGCACCTGGTGGGTGCCGGAGGGGATGTCACCGGCCGACGGCGCGTACGTCCGCAGCGACCACGAGGCACTCGTCGGCATCCTGGCGCTCGAGGCGCACCGCGCCGGTGCCGTGGTCGTGGGTGAGGACCTCGGGGTCTTCGAGGAGTGGGTGCAGGAGTATCTCGCCGAGCGCGGCATCGCCGGGACGTCGATCCTGTGGTTCGAGCGCGACGAGGACTCCCCGCGCGGGCCGGAGACCTACCGCTCCCTGTGCCTGACGTCGGTGACCACGCACGACCTCGCGCCCACGGCGGGATATCTGGCGGGTGACCACATCCGGCTGCGGTCGGAACTCGGTCTGCTCGAGGGCGATCTCGACACCGAGCTCACCGATGCGGCCGCCGAACGCGACTCGGTTCTGGCGCTCGCGGTGGAGCGGGGACTGCTCGACGAGGGCGAAGCCGACGTCGATCGGCAGGTCGAGGCGTTGCACCGGCTGATCGCAGCGAGTCCGTCTGCGCTGCTGGGCATCTCGCTGGCCGATGTGACCGGTGAGCGCCGCAGCCAGAACCAGCCGGGCACGGTCGACGAGTACCCGAACTGGCGGGTCCCGCTCGCCGATGCCCGCGGCAAGGTCGTCCTCGTCGAGGATCTCGTCGACCACGACGGATTCGCGAGATTGGCCCGTGCGGTCTCCGGAGACACCTCACCGGTGGAGTGACGCGTCACGAACACTGCGACCGCCGATCCGGATCCCGGATCGGCGGTCGCTGCTCGAGTAACACGCCTCAGGGCGTCACTTCGCGTACAGGGCGTCGATCTCGTGGGCGAAACGCTCGGTGACGACGTTGCGCTTGATCTTCAGTGTCGGCGTGAGCTCACCCGACTCCTCGGTGAGATCCCGGTCGAGGATGACGAACTTCTTGATCGCCTCGCTGTGCGAGACGAGGGTGTTGGCATCGTCGACGATGGTCTGCACCGCGTCGCGCAGCGCGGGATCGTGGCGCAGGTCCGCGATCGTCGCACCGGTCGGCTTGCCGTTCTCGGTCTTCCAGTTCTCGAAGACCTCCGGATCGACGGTCACCAGAGCGGTGACGAAGCTACGACCGTCCCCGACGACGACGGCCTGGGAGACGAGGGTGTGCGACCGCATGCGGTCCTCGATCGGCCCGGGCGAGACGTTCTTGCCGCCGGCGGTGATGATGAGGTCCTTCTTGCGTCCGGTGATGGACAGGTAGCCGTCCTCGTCGAGCGCGCCGAGGTCGCCGGTGCGGAACCAGCCGTCGTGGAAGGCACCCGCGGTGGCCTCGTCGTTGCGCCAGTAGCCGTCGAAGACGACCATGCCGCGCAGCTCGATCTCGCCGTCCTCCGCGATGCGCGCCGAGTTCCCGCCCATGGGGCGTCCGACGGTGCCGATCTTCTGCGCGCCGGGGGTGTTCACGCTGTGTGCGGCCGTGGTCTCGGTGAGGCCGTAGCCTTCGTAGATCGGCACGCCGACGCCGCGGAAGAAGTGGCCGAGGCGGGGGCTCAGAGCACCGCCGCCGGAGATCGCGTACCAGCACTCGTTGCCCATGGCCTCACGCAGCTTGGAGTAGACCAGCTTGTCGGCGAGGGCGCGCTTGGCCTTCAACGTGAAGGTGGGGCCGCCGTGATCGAGCGACTCGCTGTAGGCGATGGCGGTGCGCTCCGCGAAACCGAAGATCGCCGCCTTGACCGGTCCGCCGGCCGCCGCCTTGCCCGCTGCCGCGTCGCGCACCTTCTCGAAGACGCGCGGCACACCGAGGATGATGTTCGGCGAGTACCGGGCGAACTGCGCGGAGACGGTCGAGAAGTCCGCCCAGTGCGCCTGCGCCGTGCCGGATTCGAAGAGCGCGAGCGACACCGCGCGTGCCAGCACGTGTGCGAGGGGCAGGAAGGTCAGGCCGCGGTTGCCGGGCTTGGCGACGATACCGACGTCCGAGGTGAGGATCGACCGGACCTCGGCGAGGAAGTTGCGGTGGGTGAGCATGCAGCCCTTGGGACGCCCGGTGGTTCCCGAGGTGTATACGAGGGAGGCCAGGCCGCCGGAACGGATTCCGGCCAGACGCGTGGTGATCTCGGCGTCGTCGACATCGGCGCCGTCGGCCGCGAGCGTGTTCACCGCGCCGTCCTCGATCTGCAGGATGCGACGGAGGGTGTCGGGCATGTCGACGAAGAGCTTCTCGTGCCGCGCGGTCTCGACGACGGCGAGGACGGCCTCGGAGTCCTGGAGGATCCAGCGGATCTGCTCCGTGGACGAGGAGTCGTAGATCGGTACCGACACCGCGCCGGCCGTCCAGATGGCGTAGTCGAGCAGCGACCACTCGTAGCGGGTGGCCGAGAGCAGCGCGACACGATCGCCGGGCTGCACGCCGTTGGCGATCAGGCCCTTGGCGACGGCCTTCACCTGGTCGGCGAACTGCTGCGCGGTGACCGCGACCCAGTCGTCACCCTGCGGCCGGGAGTACATCACGCGGTGCGGAGTCTTCTCCGCATGGGTGAACACCGTGTGGACGACCGATTCGTCGTCACCGATGGTGAACGGGGCCGGGGTCGAGTACTCACGCACTGCAATCTCCATCGTTCTGGTCGGGTGTCCGGGCATCGGGGTCGACTCCGGCTCGGAATCGGCGCAGAAGCGTCACGAACCGGTCGAGGTCGTCCGGTGCCCATCCGCCGAGTCCGGCCCGGACGTCGTCGAGACGGCTGTCGACGGCACGCCGCAGGATCTGTGCGCCGTGGTCGGTGAGCCGCAGCGGATGACCGATACGGGCAGGTCCCGTCTCCGCCTCGACCCAACCCGCTTCGACGGCGTGCCGCAACTGGCGCGACACGGTCGAGCGGTGGACACCGAAGGCCTCGGAAATGTCGGTGGCGCGGCAGCCGGGGTT
>Ga0180216_1000656_pt1 | contig 34112 bp, 30 predicted proteins | sample eDN3rd37CBELigMG_FD_128879 | JGI IMG/M metagenome (GOLD analysis project Ga0180216, IMG submission 128879) | Enriched Miracle-Growth compost microbial communities from Emeryville, California, USA - eDNA 3rd pass 37_C BE-Lig MG (version 2)... ... | reverse complement strand
GCGCAGCTGGTCCTGCAGGGCGTCGATTTCCGTCTGGACCTTGGCGCGGTCGACACCCGGCTCACGGGCTGCAACCAGCTTCTTCTGGATTTCGGTCGTAACATCGATGGCGCTTTCCATGGCCGTGTAAGCGACGTCGATCGTTGCAGCACCCAGACCCAGGGCGTCAGAAACGGCCGAAAGCGACTTGTTATCCGAACGCATGGTCGTGGCCATCGACCAATATGCAGCGTTATCAGCAGCCTGCCCAACGCGGAAACCCGAAGCAATTCTGCCCTGGGTTTCGACCATATTGCGATTGGTCTGATTGAGTGACTGCAGTGCCGTAATTGCTGCAAAGTTCGTGTTGATGCTGTTCATTGTACTTACTGCCCCTAAAACGCATGGGATGAACGATACTGGGACATTCCGTATTCAACGGCACAGCGGAGCGGCTTCATACCTTCAGGGTTCCTCGTCAGCTCCCCGATCCACTATGCTTTCTTCATTAGGACGAAGCCATTAATGGGATATGAATAAAACGAGCACGCCAGGAATAAACACCATCGTTTCGAGCGATTTTTCTGGACCTGCAAGCACCAAACAATTATCGCACGATGAATATCTGGTTCGCAATTTGTACAACATCGCAAAATGGTACAATCGCTTTACATTTACAACGAAATGAACTCGTCTTTTATGGGCGGCCACCGCAACGACGGCTCCTCGCCGATCACGTAAACAGCGTTGATTGCCTTCTCACCTTTGAACCTGATGTCCGTTAGCGTCGCACCGTCCTGAACCGGCTTTCCTCTCAAAATCCTGTTTGAGCGCTCCGACTCATCCGCCACACCAGGCTCCCGGTTTTTTTTCCGGTTTGTATGCACAGCGGCTTGAAACATCAAAACGCGCATGGTTCCTCAACTGTCCACATGCCGGACCCAAAGCGGATCACGCACATGACCACTCGAAGGCAGTATCCACCGCCCCATCTCTGACCCGCCTACTGGAAAGCACGCCGGAAATTTCTTTCCTCAAGGTTGATGGAAAGACAGCTTCCTTTTTTCGTCCTTTGGGCCGGCAAAAAACTGCACAGTCACTGGAATGCCCTGATGCTTTGAGGCATGAAGCCCAACGGAATGGTACATCAAGGGCGTACGTATTCTCGGGCGGACAGCTATCGAAGCCCACCCTAATTCCAGCCGATGAAAAAATAGGAGAAGTTACTGCCGCTGGAACTGATACATCACCGCCCGAAGCCATCCTCAGGCCTCCTGCTTTTTAAGGCGCGCAGAAAGCCTCCGTCTTCATCGAACGCGAGTGGCTGAAATTTTCCACGCGCTCGTAGTCTGAATCAAAGTCCGCAGTCCCGGTGAAATCCCGAAAAGATCAGCCCATGGCACCCCCCGGGTCTTGGAAGGCCGAACGAGCTTAAGCTATCGGTGACGGAGAAATAAGAAATAGAAGACGCTGCTGGCACGCACTGGCAGTGAACAGACGTGAACAAAACATCCCCACCTTACTGCCCGGATGGCAGGCAGTGGGGAAATTAACGTCAAATTATTGAATGAAATCAATGCCTCTGAGGGGGCATGGTAGACCGGGGGAGGCTCGAACTCCCGACCGTCCGATTAAGAGTCGGATGCTCTACCAACTGAGCTACCGGTCCATACCAATGAAAGCGGGGCCGCCCCGGCCCCGTGTAGAGGCTTGATAGCACTCAGCAGATTCTCTGTCTAGACGCTTTTGCATCCCGATCCGAATTTTCGATATGGGAACCGCTCATACGTGTCGCAAGCCCTCGTCTCAGGTCTTCATCAGCAGATGCGCACGATCGCTAAGATGCTCCAGAACGAGCGCAGAGCCGCGAACCACACAATGCATCGGGTTTTCGGGCCGGATGAACTCGACCCCGACACGCGCCTCCAGTTCCTGATCAAGCCCGTCCAGCAACGAGCCGCCACCTGTCAGATAGATGCCACGGCTGCACACGTCGGCTGAAACTTCGGGCGGCAGATCCTCCAGGGCGCGTTGGATGAACTCCGCAATGAGCTCGATAGGACCATCCAGAGCCTCGGCAATGTCCGCCGGCCCGAGCACAATGCTCTTGGGCCGGCCCTGCCGCAGATCACGCCCGCGGATGTGAATATCGAGTGACCGCCCGTCGCCGCCTGCGAGCGCCGAACCCGCCTCGATCTTGATGCGCTCGGCGTTGGCTTCTCCGATCAGAAGCTGGTGCTTGCGCCGTATGTAGCGGATGATTGCTTCGTCCATGGCGTTTCCGGCGCAGCGCAGCGAACGGGCCTGCAGAACGCCGCCAAGCGATAGGACCCCGATGTCGGTGGTACCGCCCCCGATATCGATAACCATCGAACCGATCGGCTCATCGACCGGCAGTCCGGCGCCCAGGGCGGCCGCAATAGGCTCATCGAGCAGGTAGACCCGCCGCGATCCTGCGGCAACGGCGGTCTCATAGACCGCGCGGCGTTCGACTGGTGTGGCGCCCGCCGGAACACAGATCAGTATGCGTGGCCGCCGGAAGCCGAGCATCGTTTTGGCACGCTTGATGAAGCTTCGCAGCATCACCTCCGTGGCCACGAAGTCGGCGATGACTCCATCACGCAGCGGCCGGATGATCTCGATATTCTCGGGTGTACGGCCCTGTGTCCCCTTGGCCTTCAGCCCGACGGCCAGCACCTCGCGCCGACCGCCCGAATTCGTCATGGCCACGGCAGACGGCTCATCGAGTATGATGCCGCGCCCGACCACGTGGACCAGCGTGTTTACTGTGCCAAGATCGATTGCAATATCATCGGAAAAGACCCCGGCCACGCGCGTCTCGCCTCGTTGAGCTCAATGGAAAAGCCAAACCGAACGCTTACCGACTAGCCCGAACCTTCTCCGGCGCAGGCTAACGCGCCGCAGGTCGAGCACCATGCAGCCCGGAAACGGCATCAGCCGGATCTCCGGGCCGCGATTTGCGAATCCCTACCTACAATTACACGATTACAGCACACGCAACAGCGCTCTGCCCGGACCGGAATCACCCGAGCGCCTGGGCTCTGGCAGTCTTTTCGCGGGACAGCTTCAGCTTGTTGACTGCCGCGACATACGCCCGCGCCGACGCCACCAGGGTATCGGTATCGGCACCGCGCCCGGTGACAGCCCTGCCATCCTCTTCCAGCCGGACCGAGACCTCAGCTTGTGCGTCCGTTCCCTGGGTCACCGCGTGCACCTGATAGAGTTGCAGCGACCCGTTGTGCGGCAGAATCTGCTTGATGGCGTTAAAGGTTGCATCAACAGGACCGTTGCCGGTCGCCTGCACGGTGTGATGCTCACCCTCGACATCGAGCGTCAGCGTCGCCGTCTGCGGCCCCATGGTTCCAGCGATGACGGTCAGAGCCACGACCTTGGTGCGATCATGCGCGCGGGCGATCTCTTCATCGACCAGCGCCTCGATATCTTCGTCGTAAACGTGCTTCTTGCGGTCTGCCAGCGCCTTGAACCGGTTGAAGGCGTCCTCGAACTGGTTGTCGCCCAGCTCATAGCCCAGTTCCCTGAGCTTGGACCGGAACGCATTGCGGCCGGAGTGCTTGCCCATCACCAGCGAAGTCTTCGACACACCGACGGACTCAGGCGTCATGATTTCGTAGGTCTGCGTATGCTTGAGCATGCCATCCTGGTGAATGCCGCTCTCATGTGCAAACGCGTTACGTCCTACGATGGCCTTGTTGTATTGCACCGGGAAGTTGGTGACAGCCGACACGAGCCGCGAAGCGCGCGACAGCGCTGTAGTGTCGATGCCGGTGCGATACGGCAGGACATCTCCGCGCGTGCGGATTGCCATGACGATTTCTTCCAGCGCGGCATTGCCTGCCCGTTCGCCGATACCGTTGATCGTGCATTCGATCTGGCGCGCCCCACCCGCAACACCCGCCAGCGAATTCGCAACCGCCAATCCGAGGTCATCGTGGCAATGCACCGAAAATACGGCTTTGTCGGAATTGGGAACACGTTCCCGGACCGCCAGGAACATGTCGCGATACTCTTCCGGCGTCGCGTAGCCGACAGTGTCCGGCAGATTGATCGTCGTCGCACCCGCAGCGATGGCGGCATCGACGCACTGGCACAGGTAATCGATGGGCGTGCGCGTGGCATCCATCGCCGACCATTCGACATCGTCAACCAGGTTTCTCGCCTGCGTCACCGTCGCCGTAATGATGGCCAGAACTTCTTCCTGCGACTTGCGCATCTGATGCGCCAGATGGATGGGCGATGTCGAGACGAACGTATGAATACGTCCTCGGCGCGCACCCTTGACGGCCTCTCCACAGCGGTCGATGTCCGCCGGGATCGCACGAGCCAGACCCGCCACCACAGCATTCTCGACACGGCCGGCGATTGTGGCGACGGCCTCGAAATCACCTTCCGACGCAATCGGGAATCCGGCTTCGATGATATCGACGCCCATCCGGTCAAGCAGATCGGCAACTTCCAGTTTCTCTTCGAACGTCATCGTAGCGCCGGGGCACTGCTCCCCGTCGCGCAGGGTTGTATCAAAAATTACGATGCGTTCTGATTCGCTCTGCGTTGCGATGGTATCGTTGGCCATTGATTTGTGTCTCTCGTCTCTACCGGCGCGCGACATATGTGTCAGCCTGCGCCAGATGTTGCCTGGCTTCGATCGGTTTCGATCACCCCTGAGCACCGGTCCGCGTCTTGCCTGAGGCGGGACCTCTAAGGCTCAGGGGCTGCTAAGCAGCAGGTCTAGAGCGAGCCCACACGTCCGCGGGCCCCGCTGCGCATCAGCGCGCGAGGTAAAAAATTCAGCGATTGTCCAATGCTGTTGCATTGAGATCCGCTCTCCCGCACCCCGTCCCGGGGTAATTCCATTCAGCCTGCAATAAGACAAAGCAACGAGAAAATTGCAAGGGTTTTGCACATTGCACCCGGCACGATCTGCGATTTGCAGCGTGTCGGCTTGAAACATGGTCAAGCTTCAGATCGTGAGATGGCCCGACACCACACGCACCGCATGTCCGCCAAGCCTGAGGGCTTTAAGCTCGCCTCCCTGCACATCGAGCGTAAGAACAATCTTGCTCGGCCGGCCCATGGCAAAGCCCTGCTCCAGAACGCGCCGGTGCTCTCCATCCGGCAAGGCATCGAAGGTTATGATGGAACCAGCAAGACAGATAGCCGCCGATCCGGTTGCGGGATCCTCGGGCACACCGGAACCCGGAGCAAACATCCGTGTGTGAAATGATGCGCCCACATGAACACACTGCCGCGTATAAAGATAAGCGCCAACAATGCCCTGGTTATCGAAGGCGGCGGCCCAGTACGGTGCGTTGATGAACGCCTTTTCCAAAGTTTCCAGATTGGCCACCGGAATGCACGCGAACGCATTCCCCGCCGCGAAGCAGCGCGGACGGTGATTCTCAAAGCCGATTTCGTTTGGGATGAGCCCGAGCGCAGCGGCCAGCCGCTCGACGGGAGGCAGCGTTCCGGCATCCTGCGGCAGTTTGGGCGCCTCGAACTCGGCATAGGGAGCTTCACCGTCCCGGTGCCTCACGCCCACGCGCACGGTGCCGATCGGCAGCTCCAGGGTTATGATTGCATCGCCGCAGCCGTGCTCCCCGATGAGGCCCTTCACGCCGGCCAGCAGAGCTGCTGTCCCGATTGTCGGGTGCCCGCCGAACGGGAGTTCCGTTGACGGTGTGAAAATCCGCACGGTTGCGGTGTGTGCAGGGTTCTGCGGCGCGCTGACAAATACAGTCTCGGAAAGGTTTGTCTCGCGGGCTATGGCCTGCATCGTCGACGCGTCGAGACCATCCGCGCCCAGGATAACTGCCAGCGCATTGCCGCTAAGACGCCGATCCGTAAAAACATCGATCGTATGAAAGTCGAATGCCATGTGCTTTCTGAGTGCCCTCTGCAGAACCCCGTCTGATCGGGACGTACGGCGACAATGCGGTCGATATAAAGGCGTACGGAACCTGATAGCAATGCCGTTCCGGCACCCTGTTCAAGTCAATTCGGAGAGCACCTCCGGCAACAGAAGCTGAACGTACTCGCCAACGTGCAACGCATTGAGATCTGTTTCCCCCGTCACCGTCACGATGTCCTCAAGCTCGGGATCTTCCTGCCTGGCAATCGCGGCGAGCATCTTCGCGCGTAACGCCTGGGACGTCAGAGCGGAGCGGTATTCCTGTGCTATCGAAATCTGGCTTCGAAACCGGGTGATGAAATATCCCGGCATGCGCTTGAATTCGTCCGCATCGAGCCCGGTTTCTTCCGCCAGCTCCCGGGCTATGCTGGCGGCAATGTCGACACGTCCGTCGTCCCGCACATCACGCTTGTCGATGAACCCGCCCGGAAGGTAAGCCAGTCCGGAGTTGATGTTGCCACCCCGCTGCCTGCCAAGCAGAACATGGCCTTCAACCGACCGGATCAACGCTGATCCGAAACCGTCAAAAATGCCGGCGTCCGGAAATCCGCTTTCGCGCCAGTAAAGATAGGCCTTGAAATCCGTCGCCAGCAGTTCGGCTCTGAAAACCTCATCCCCGATCATCGGCTCAAGCATCATCAGCACGCGGCCATCGAACAGGCCCGGGCTTTCAGACTGTCGTCTGCGCCAATGGTCTGCGATCTCGGCTGCGTGGTCTTCCGCGAAGGCCCACACTCTCCTCGTGAGTTGCAGCTCGCACTTCCTGACGCGGCAGACGTTTGTCCCGTCCATTAGAAATTCGTCCACCGATATCCTCACTCTGCGTCCAGTTTTGCCAACGAGCACAAACGACCGGCGAGGAGATGACCGATTCGCCACACCAATCCAAAACCCGTGCCACAGGGTGAATGTTGCGGTTGACCACGTTAACCATATGCCGCAATTATGGCGTCCGGTGTTTCATCGCCACAATAAAACTATACGAATCGCTTTCGTGAGGTTTGTTACAGAATATTTCAAACATCTTACCAACGATCACTTTTTAATCACGATTGAAACAACTTTCTGCCTCCGGTGCAGATTGAAATCTTTCACTAAGACGGCGCCGACAGGGGGAACTTGAAGCGTCGCTGACGGGGAAGCCTTAGCAGAAGCGAAGGCGCCAGGGTTTTTGAGGGAATTGGGCGCTCACGCCCGCCATCACAAAAAAGAAAGCCGTTCAGCATCGCACCTCGTGCGCAAGCTGAATTGCATGTTTCCGAATGCTGTGCAGTCGAGTCAGGGTGCGCGTATTCACGCGCTGCGCCATGCCCGATTTAGGCCGGGCTCGAGTGGTGTCCTCACCGGAACCCGCTCGTTTGACAGGAGACGAGGCTCCCCGCTGTGTCGTCGCCTGTTAGAATGCTCGTCCGCCCAGGTCACGACCGTGACTGTGGGCGGACGGGTAGCTGCCGGAAGGCTCGTGCTGCTGCACCGCCACACACCTCCCTCCCCGACGCGGTGGTGCGAGTCTTCCGGTGGCACAAAAACCCAAAAAACCCGGCGCCGAGATCCACAGCACTGAAGCAGAAGCCTGAGCGACCGGCGCTCAATGAGTGCGCCCGAAAGCGCGGCGCAGCACAACAATTCGCGTCCCCGCCAGACCTGCGGGAACGCGTTCAGGAGAGTTTCAAAAATTCTCAGAGGCAGCCGGTGAACGTCGTCCCGCACTTGACGTAGCTGATCTCGTCCCAGGCGCAGCACGGTGCAACCTTGTCGCAGATCCAGACCGTCTTCTCACCGTTCGGGAATTGATATCTGCAGACCTTCTCGTCCTTCCCGGCCTTGCGTGATGGGCTCGGCCAGGACTTCAGCGAGCGAACCTCGCCTTCTGCTCCCATGACCGCCGCACCGGGTGCGAAGGCCATGAGAACCGCGGCGGCGACGATAGTAGACAAAACGCGCATGATCTCGCTCCTAAGTTCAGAGATGAATTCACGCGCGTAGTCTGCTTCCGCCCGCGCCGCCGCGCTAGAGCGTCAAAGCCTCAGTTACGAGACTTATCCACCAAAGCCTTTTCCTTGATCCAGGGCATCATGCCGCGCAGCTTGGCGCCGACCTCTTCGATCTGGTGGGAGTCGTTGAGACGACGGATACCCTTGAAGCGCGCCTGACCGGCCTTGCATTCCTGCATCCATTCGGACGTGAACTGACCCGTCTGGATTTCACGCAGCACGCGCCGCATTTCCTCCTTCGTCTCCTTGGTAATGATGCGCGGGCCAGATACGTACTCTCCCCACTCTGCCGTATTGGAGATCGAGTAGTTCATGTTGGCGATGCCACCCTCGTAGATGAGGTCGACGATCAGCTTCACTTCGTGCAGACACTCGAAATAGGCCATCTCCGGCGCATAACCGGCTTCGACCAGTGTCTCGAACCCGGCGCGGATCAACTCGACGAGGCCACCGCACAGAACCACCTGCTCGCCGAACAGATCGGTCTCGCACTCTTCCCTGAAGGTCGTCTCGATGACGCCCGACCGGCCGCCGCCGACGCCGCACGCATAGGACAGCGCCAGTTCGTGCGCATTGCCGGAAGCGTCCTGATGCACTGCGATCAGACAGGGAACTCCGCCGCCCTTCTCGTACTCGCCGCGCACGGTGTGGCCGGGCCCCTTCGGTGCAATCATGACCACGTCGACGGTCTTCTTTGGCTCGATGAGATTGAAGTGGACGTTGAGGCCATGCGCGAACGCAATTGCGGCGCCGTCCCGGATGTTGCCAGCGATGTGTTCGCGGTAGATGTCGGCCTGCAGTTCGTCAGGCGTTGCCATCATCATCAGGTCCGCCCAGCCGGCAGCTTCCGCCACGGGCATCACCTTGAAGCCGTCGGCTTCAGCCTTCTTGACCGTCTCCGAGCCGGAACGCAGTGCGATAACGATGTCCTTGGTGCCGGAGTCGCGCAAGTTCAGCGCGTGTGCACGGCCCTGCGACCCGTAGCCAATGATCGCTACCTTCTTGGATTTGATGAGATTAAGGTCGGCGTCGCGATCATAGAACACGCGCATTGGGTTTCCCCTTTCGGTTGTTGATTGCAGAAGTGCTTGCGAGAGATTTGGGTAGGCCCGGGCAGATCTGGCCCATTGGCCGCATCTAGAACGCGCGAAACTACTACCCAAGCCATCTACTTTTCAATGGCCTCGGCACTATGACGCGATATTTCGCCCGCTCCGATCGCTTCAGGCCCGATTACAAAACTAAAGCGCCGCGGTCATACCTCCGTCAACCGCCAGTTCAGCCCCGGTAACATAGGCGGACTCGTCGCTGGCGAAGAAAAGCGCAGCCCTGGCCACGTCTTCACACGTTCCGAACCGCCGCATGGGCGTGCGGTCGAGCAGCGCCTTGTTCACATGCGGGTTACGCAGCACCCGCTCCGTCAACGGTGTCTCGATGAACCCGGGGGCCAATGCGTTCACGCGGATCCCGAACGGCGCATATTCGACAGCGAGAGCCCGGGTCAGCGCGGCAACCGCACCTTTTGTGGCGGAATAGCCCGCCAGCTGGCGCATGCCCCTGTGCCCGGTTATCGATCCGATATTGATAAGCGAGCCACGGCCGGAAGCCTTCAACAAGCCAAATCCGTCGCGGGCAATGCGCACCACCCCGTCGAGATTGACCTCACGGATGCGTTCCCAATCCGCGTCGGTCAGATGCCGGAAGTCGGACCGGACGTTGAGCCCCGCATTGTTAACGATCACATCGGCTCGTCCGTGCTCAACTTCGATGCCGCGAAACAGCGCCTGAACGTCCTGCCCGCGCGACACGTCGACCATCGATGCCGTTGCCGAGCCGCCGTTGGCAACAATCTCGCACCTGACCCGTTCCGCTCCGTCGCTGTCAACGTCCGTGACGTGCACATGCCCCCCTTCAGCAGCGAAGACGTGCGCAATTGACCGCCCAATGCCGGACGCCGCACCTGTCACCACGATGATTTTGCCATCGAGACGTCGCATATTCCCTCACCCTGTGGATTGCCCGGCTCTCATAGCGGGCCTTGCCGTTCGGCGCAATCTGCACGGCCCGAAGTGACTAACGGCCTGCCTGAAACGGTTTGCCCCTATTTTTCAGTTGAAGGCTGCCACTTCTGCCTCATGGTGACGAGCTCTTCCGCAGCGCTCGGATGAAGCGGCATGGTCTGGTCGAACTGCTGTTTCGTTGCGCCCATCCGCAACGCAATGGCTGCCATCTGGACGATCTCGGCCGCCCCCTCACCGAGAACGTGACAGCCGAGCACCCGGCCGGATTCGCCATCGACCACGAGCTTCATGATCATCTTCTCGTCCCGGCCTGAAAGGGTCGACTTCATCAGCCGGAACTCGGACTTGTAGATGTCGAGGACCCGGCAGCGCTCGCGAGCATCGCACTCCGACAGACCAACCGTTCCAATTTCCGGCGTGGAAAAGACCGCAGTCGGGATCATGTCGTGCGAAGTCACACGCGGATTTTTACCGAACTGGGTATCCGCGAAGGCATGACCTTCGGCAATTGCCACAGGCGTCAGATTGAACCGGTCGCAGACATCACCAACGGCAAAAATGTTATCGACGCTCGTGCGTTGCTCATCGTCGACGACGATGCTGCCGTTCCATCCGCACTTAACTCCGATATCCGCCAGGCCGAGGCCTGTTACGTTCGGCATGCGTCCGATCGCCAGCATGATTTCGTCGGCTTCAAGCGTCGATCCGTCATTAAGATGTGCCCTGAGCCGCCCATCGGACTTCTCGAGTTTGTTGAACTCGCGCCCGAGCACAAGCTTGATGCCCCGCTTGACATAGGCCGCACTCAGTCCGTCCCGCATATCCTCATCGAACCCCCGCAGGATCTTGTCGCCGCGATACACGATTGTTGTATCAACACCGAGACCAGCGAAGATTCCTGCGAATTCGATTGCGATGTAGCCGCCCCCGTAAATCAGAATCCGGTCAGGCAGCCTCTTGAGATCGAAGGCCTCGTTCGACGTGATGGCAAGCTCGTGGCCTTCCAGCCGTGTATCGATGAACGGAGCCCCCCCCGTGGCTATCAGGATTTTCTCCGCCGTTACAGTTCTCCCTGAACCTGTCAGCCGCAGAGTGTGCCGGTCGACGAAAATGGCGCGTTCGGAATAGACCGTAACGCCGGCCCTTTCGAGGGTGCCCCCGTAGGCTCTTTCCAGCCGCGAGATTTCTTTTTCCTTGGCCTCAACCAGTGTCGGCCAGTCGAACGTGGGAGTGTCTACCGACCAGCCGAACCCTCGTGCATCCTCGAAGTCATCGGCGAACCGTGACGCATAGACGTAAAGCTTCTTCGGTACGCAGCCGCGGATCACACAGGTGCCGCCAAGCCTGAATTCCTCGGCCAGCGCGACCCGAGCACCGTAGCCACTCGCGATGCGAGCAGCCCTGACGCCGCCCGATCCCCCGCCAATGACGAACAGATCGTAGTCATAGTTGCTCATGGTCTTACCTGCAGTTTGTTCATGAAGTACACGGGCGTCGTTGGGAAAATCCGTTCCACCGCGGGGTTGCCAGGTCCACACCGGCGGGTCGTCCGGTCCAGGGCCGCCGACCGGCGTCAATCGCCTTCGTCGCTTGATTCCGTTTCCAGCACTTCAATACCGTCCGGCCCGGCAAGGATTGCAGTATCGGCGATGCCGATGAAGAGGCCCGTCTCGACAACCCCGGGAACCAGGGTCAGCGCATCATCGAGCCCTTCCGGATCTTCTATCCGCCCGAATGCGCAATCGAGAATGTAATTGCCGCCATCCGTGATGAAGGGCGTGCCATCCGGTCCCTTGCGCAGCGAGATCTCGCCCTCGCAACCCGCATCCGCAGCCAGCAGCGTCATCAGATTGCGGGTGGCCTCCAGACCGAATTGGACCACCTCGACCGGCAGCTTGAACGCACCCAGCGTGGAAACCAGCTTGCTCTTGTCGGCGATGATGATCACCCGTTCCGATGCCGTCGCGACGATTTTCTCGCGCAGCAGGGCCCCACCGCCCCCCTTGATCAGCCGCAGTTCACCGTCGATCTCGTCCGCTCCGTCGACGGTCAGATCGAGTATCGGATACTCATCGAGGGTACCGAGCGGAATGCCAAGTTTTTCCGCTTGCGCGCGCGTGGCTTCCGATGTCGGCACACCGACAATGTCGGTTAATCCGTCTCGCATCCGCGCACCGAGCAGGTCGACAAAATGGGCGGCCGTAGACCCGGTCCCGAGACCTATACGCATTCCCGATTTCACATATCCTACAGCCAGCTCGGCCGCTTGACGCTTCAGTTCATCCGACATTTTCTGGTTTTATCCTTGTGCGGCAGTATGCTGGCCGGTCCGGTACCGGGCTGCTGGTTGAGTGTCTGCACCGAACCGCCGTCAGGCAGGCTGTCCGGTGCGAAGATTTGCGCGGCTTCTAGAGGCCACCCATCAGCACATACTTTGTTTCGATGAATTCTTCGACGCCGTGTTGTGAGCCCTCACGCCCGATGCCTGATTGCTTCACTCCACCGAATGGCGCCAGCTCGGTGGATATCACGCCTTCATTAACGCCGACCATGCCGTATTCCAAGGCTTCCGCCACGCGCCAGACACGCCCCAGATCGCGCGCATAGAAATAGGCCGCAAGTCCAAACTCCGTATCATTGGCCTGGGAGATGACATCCTCCTCATCGGCAAATCTGAACAGCGGGGCAACCGGTCCGAATGTTTCTTCGCGCGCCAGCTTCATGTCCGCCCTGACATTCTTGAGGACCGTCGGCTGGAAGAAGTTGCCGCCTCGGGCATGGCGCTTCCCCCCGATCAGGACCACAGCTCCCTTGCTCAAGGCGTCCTGAACGTGATCCTCGACCTTGGCAAGCCCGGCCTCGTTGATGAGTGGTCCAAGGTTCACGCCATCTTCGGTGCCATGCCCCACCTTCAGACTGGCGGCCGCCGCCGCCAGTCTTTCTGCGAAGGCATCATAGATGCCATCCTGAACATAGATCCGGTTGGCACACACGCACGTCTGCCCCGCGTTGCGGAATTTCGAGGCGATCGCACCGGCCACAGCCTGTTCCAGATCTGCATCGTCAAAGACGATGAACGGAGCGTTTCCTCCGAGTTCCAGGGACACTTTCTTGATCGTACCGGCAGCCTGCGCCATCAGGATACGCCCGACCTCGGTGGATCCGGTAAATGTGAGCGCGCGTACGATGGCATTGGTGGACAGCTCCTTTCCGACACCAGCGGGATCAGACGTCGTGATGACGTTCAGAACGCCTTTTGGCAGACCAGCGCGCATCGCCAGTTCGGCAAGCGCGAGCGCTGAAAGCGGCGTGTCTTCAGCCGGTTTGACGATCACCGTGCACCCTGCGGCGAGCGCCGGACTGACCTTGCGCGTAATCATCGCATTGGGAAAATTCCACGGCGTGATGGCAGCAACCACCCCGACGGGCTGCTTCAGGACCAGCGTGCGCGTGCCGCTTCTATAGCTGGGGAGGATCTCTCCTTCGATGCGCTTGGCCTGCTCTGCATAGAACTCGACGAAACTGGCGCCATAGAGGATCTCGCCGCGCGCCTCTGCCAGAGGCTTGCCCTGCTCCTTCGTCAGGAGCAAAGCCAGTTCATCGGCATGTTCCACGATAAGCTCATACCAGCGGCGCAGAATGCTTGACCGCTCCTTCGCCAGCAACTTCGACCAGGAAGGAAAAGCCCGTTGAGCCGCATCTATGGTCTCCCTGGTTTCCCTGACGCCAAAATCAGGAACCCGCGCAATCTCCTCGCCCGTGGCCTTGTCAACAACGGGCAACACTGATGCGCCGACCCAGGCGCCATCTATCAAGGCTTGCGTCTTGAGAACGGTCATGACCTTCTTGTCCATGTCGCAATCCTTCTGACCATAGGTCGCTGCGATCGTGCCCCGCGTGAAGTTACCGGAACGTTGTGCTCTGGACCCGCACCTGAAGATTGTGTAAGCGCCCGGGTACGGTCATTCAACCGTCACGCCAGCCGGATAATTTCAGGCTGTGCCCGCCAAGTGAACCTGGGAGTTCCCGCGATGCGCGAAGCAACCATCGTCTTTGATCTCGATGGAACTCTGGTGGACACGGCTCCCGACCTCATACATGCCACCAATCACACCATGAGGCTTTGTGGCCTGCCTCCGGTCGCAGCGGCAGAACTGCGGCCATGGATCGGCTTCGGCGCCCGCCGCATGATCGTCGAGGCCTTGCGCTACTCAGGTCACGAGAGAACCGATGACGAAATTGATGACCTGCTCGCTGAGTTTCTGACCCACTACAGCGCGAACATTGCTGCCGCCAGCCAGCCTTTTGATGGCGCACGCGACGTGTTGAAGCGGCTGCGATCGGCCGGAGCACGACTCGCCGTCTGCACCAACAAGCGCGAAGCATTATCCCGCCAGCTTCTCACCGAACTCGACCTGCTTGATCTTTTCGATGCACTCGCCGGCCGCGACACATTCCCGGTGTGCAAGCCCGACCCCGAGCACCTGTTCGGTTCCATCCGCCTGGCCAACGGGCACCCGGCGCGCGCCATCATGGTCGGCGACAGCCCGACCGATATCGCAACGGCCCGTGCTGCCGGCATCAGGGTTGTCGCTGTGTCGTTCGGCTATACGGACGTGCCCGCCGAGCATCTGGGCGCAGATGTTCTGATTGACCACTACACACAGCTGGAGCAAGCCCTGTCGGATCTTCTTGCCTGCGCGTGACGCGCATCCGAGAAGTGCGGCCCAGCAAAGACTCGCCCCATCAGGTACTCAGCATCCTTGAAGAGCCATATTCGCGCGCAACATGGATCGTATGTTCGCAGATGAACAAGCCGGCAAACGGGGAATTTGGACAAATGCTCAATCGAATCATTCTGGCTGGTGCAGCGGCCCTGCTCACATCCGCCTCAGCGCTTGCTCAGAACGCCGCCGCCAACGTCGACGACTGTCTGAAACAGGCCTTCGAGCTTGCCCAGACCGCCGAGGAAAATAACCTTCCGGATGCCAGCCTCGATCAACTCGAAGCCTTGCTGACCCGGATGGAAGCGAACTGCGATTCCAACAACTTCGCCGAAGCCGCGAATGATGCCGTCGAGATCAGGCAGCTCATCGACGCGAAGTAACCGCGAAGAAACAGGGCAAGCTTCGAAAGAGGATACATGAGAGCACTATCTTCGCCCTGTGCTCTCTGGCAGATCCCAGCCGATGATACGGCCGGACCGGTCGAAATGCACAGCTGCCCGCAAACGCATCTGTTCCCGGGTTGGTTTGCCGAAAAAGCGCCGGGTGTTGCGGCTCATGCAGAATCCGACGCTGCGAACCGCCATATGATGCCAATCCATATGGCCGCTGACGGCATCGAACTTCAGTTTGATCACGCGGCGCAAGGCATTCACTTCAGCAGCGACAATCAGGCCGCCGCAAGCGAGCGCCGCCCTGACATCCGCTTCACACGCTTCAAGGTCCACGAGGCGATCAAGAACAGCCCCAAGCTGCCGATGGCCCAGAAGCCCCTTGTGGCTGATCTCCTCCAGAACAGCACCGACGGCTGCCGGGGTCAGGCACCGCTGCAGGTTGCCAAGCAACGCCGCCTGTTCATCATCGAGTTCATTCGGTGACAGACGCGAGAACAAAGGGCTGGAATGTCGCCGGCTCGCCCCGTGAGCCTCAACGAGGACAGTCCGGGGGGACTGTCCGTTGCCATTCGCCCCGCTCACCAGACCTGTGGGCTGCACGATGGCCGGACCGTCACGCCGCAGCATTCCAGGAGCGCGCGCGCCAACCGTACTCTCGGTCCTCCATCTCGCATCACGCAAGCGCCGGTAGAGCGTGTGATTGGCCACCATCAGCAATGTGATCGGGCCCAACAACACGCTGAGGCACCATTCTCTCCAACCACGATGAGGGCGAACGGTGGACCTTGTACGTTTGGATGAGGATGCGTCTTTCACGCGACCTCGCCGGCCTGAGAGTTTGACCAGCGACCGCCATCTGGCAGGGACCGGGCCAGATGGCCGTCAGCTTTCTCCCAGACATGTTACAGGCATAAGCGCGACGAGGAGAAGTGCTAAATTGCGGAGGAAGTATCCGCGCTGTAATCAGGCCCCGCACGCTGCAATGACAAGAGCCTGAATATTGGACATGCGCAGGGCAAAGGCTTCTTTCCATTTCGGATCAGCGGCAGCCCTGCTCTGGTACTCCTTGATGAAGCGGTCCTTGTCGGTCCAGTAGTAGAACGCCATCCTCTTGTCCTCTTCGCCAAGTCGGGCGGGATCGCTCATCAGCTTCCGTTCACATTCACAGGACTTCGCGCTGCGGTTCTCGACAGTGGCGCAATTGTTATAGGCAGCGTCGAGAAAACCCTGCTCCGTAAACTGAGCCTTGTCCTGTGCGAAAGCGGCCGAAGCGGCAAGCACCAGTGCTCCAGCCGGAAGTGTCAGCCTGGAAATACGTGCCATCAAGTTCTCCCTTCGCATCCGCGATGTGCGGATATTGCATGTTCAGTTCCTAATCCCTCAAGAAACCACCAGGAAGAGCAGGTGTCATCCGACGTTCCACAGACCACAGATCACCCTCACTTATCACTACCTGCGCGCGATAAATCGCAATGATCACGCTTCTGGGTTAACGCTCCGCCGGGCCGGGAACCATGTGCGGAAGAGCGCGATCGATGCGGGCAGGATCACCAGCTGCGCCAGCAGCGATGCAAACAGGCATATCGCTGACAGCTGGCCGAACAGCCGCAGTGAAGGCAGATCCGACAAGACGGTGACGCCGAGCCCCATCGCCAGCACGATCGTCGTCAGAACCACGGCCGGCCCGATGTGATGAGACGTCCGGCGTAATGCTTCGTAATGCATCTGTGGCCCCGGAGGCAGTCGATCCTCCTCAAGCCTGAAGCGATTGAGGAAGTGGATCGTCGAATCTATCGCCAGTGAGAACGCGACGGTGATGGCCACGATGGAGGCAAACTGCAGGCCTTCGCCAGAAACCCACAACAGCGCCCCTGTCGCAAAGATCGGGAAGAGCGACGGCAGTATGCTGGCAACGCCGACCAGCACCGAACGCAGCGCCAGCCCGAGGAAGATGAAGATCACGAAAATATCCCCGATGAGCCCCCAGTTCATTTCGGAAATCAGGGTGGCAGAGTTGCGCGCAGCAATTGCCGGAAGCCCCGTGACATCGATTTCATAGCCCGGATGAGCGGCCCGGACAGGCTCCAAAGCCTCATCGATCTGCTCGACAACCGGGAGAATCTGGCTCGCATCAAGGTCAGGCAGGCGTGCGGTGACCAGTACCGCTTTTTCGTCCTGCGAGATGAAGCGCCTTACCAGATGGTCGGGAAGGATCGAAACATATCGCTGGACCGTCTCGACGTTATCTTCGCCTGCCTCCGCCAGCCAGCGCCGCAGGCTGTCGAGCGACCAGACATTGCCCAGCCCCGCCTTCTTCTCGAGAATGTCATGGGCGTCCCGGATGGCCGCCAGCGTCTCGTCTGCAAACAGCTCTGAGTCCTTTGGCAACTGGATCATGACGTGAACCGGGTTGGCGCCGGTCAGTTTCTGATCGAGCTGCGCCGAACCGGCCAGAGCCTGTTCCTGATCCGGAACCTGATCGGCCAGACGATACTTGGGCTCCAGCTGCGCATAGGCCAGACCGGTCAGCACAACGGCCACCACGCCCAACGACGTGAAAAGTGCAGGGTGGCGGGCCGATCCGCCCATTATCTTGTCCGTAACCCGCTGGATCAGGCCCACACCGCCCCGCTCGTCTTCCGGATGGGCAAGCACCTTCACTTCACGCTTTACGAAGAGCGCGGCCAGCGTCGGCACGACGACGGCCACCGCGATGTAGGAGATTCCAACCGCCAGCAGGGCGGCCACACCGAAGGTGCGGATGAGGGCCGATTCAGCCAGCGACAGGGACAGAATGGCGATGGCAGCATTCATAGCCGTCAGAAGGCAGGCGGGCGCCACGTCGATGACGGCCGCCCGGGCCGCTTCCAGTCGCGGCACCCCCGCCATGATGCCCCGGCGCACCGCCAGCACCAGATGCATGGAATCGGAAAAGCCCTGCACCAGGATCAGCGGCGTGATCACGTTGATGAACAGATTGAGTCGGAAATCCAGCCCGCCGAGAACACCGAGGGTCCACAGTATCGCGATTGCCGGGCCGGCCACCGCAATGAGTGTCAGCGACACGCGCTTGAAGAAGATGAAGGCAACGATCAGTCCCGCGAGAAACCCGAGACCGTTGTAGACGAGCCGGTCCTGTTCCACCGCATTGCGGATCTCGAGTTGCATGACCGGCGCGCCGGTCAGCTTTACGTCGATGCCGGTCCCGGAAAACTGCTCCGTCGCGAGTTTCCGGATATCCTCAATTACCTCCTTGGCACCGATCTCTGCAACCGCTTGCCGGTCAAGCGAGATCACGATGAGCGCTAGATCGCCATCGTCCGACAGAAACTTGCCTTTGACGATATCGTTGGTGCGCAGGCGCTCGACCATATCGGCGAATCCCTGCTCGTCTTCGGGAAAATCATCCGGAACGATGGGAGGCGCATAGCCGGTTTCATCGGGCTTGTCGCGTGCCGACATCATCGAGACCAGACCGTGAACGCCGTCTGCCAGCTGCAGATCAATCGTTGCTTCGCGGAAAGCCGTCAGCCCTTGCCGGCTCAACAGATTCTTGCCCGAAGCAACCACCAGCACGTCGTATTCGCTGGAGGGAAACAGGCGGTCAATCGTCTCGTACTGCCGGAACTCCTTGGTGTCCGTACGAAAAAGCTCGGACAGCGAATCGTCGACCTTCAGCCGCGAGACCCCGACGAAGGCAAGGGCCGACAAGGCAACGATCAGCAGGGCCGCGACGACCGGAGCCTTGAGAGCAATGAGCCCCAGCTTCTCCAGCCCGAATGAAAACCGGAACGATCTGGATGCCTGCTGAGACACGTCCATGAATTCCCTCACGTTGCCAGGCGGTGATCAGCCCGCCATTTAGCCGTTGAATTATTGCCCCCGGTCCGAATCCCACCCCGGCGAGGTCGCGATGGTGGCACCCGCTGATGCACGATAGCAAGCCTTCAAGCAACGCATTTGTAGCTCAACTTGTAGCATCACCGGCACAGGACGCTCCGACCTGCCGCACACTCACCCCAGCTATCGTTTAGTCGATTGTTTTGTTATCGTCCCCCCAATTGCCAGTCAGCCGGTGTTCAGGCGTGGCACAAGAAAACAGGGCGCACTTTGAGCAACAATCGCCCGGGAGATACATAGATCATGGCCGATATGACACTCGACGCTAAGGGTTTGAACTGCCCCCTGCCGATTCTGAAAACGAAGAAAGCCATCAAGAGCCTTCGTCCCGGCGGTACGCTGGAGGTTCTCGCCACAGATCCGGGATCTGTCGCAGATTTTCAGGCATTTTGCAAAACGACCGGGCACACGCTCATCGAGCACGATGAAAGCGGCGGGGTTTACCGCTTCGTCATCCAGCATTCGGGTTGATGGTATCGGCAGACTGGATATCAACATTCGTTCCGGCATTGCCGAAGAAGTTGCCCCAAACCTGACCGCATGGCTTGACAGCCCGGGGCAACTCCCATCATAAGCTCCCTCTCCCCGATTGATGGGCGGTTAGCTCAGCGGTAGAGCACACGCTTCACACGCGTGGGGTCACTGGTTCAATCCCAGTACCGCCCACCATGTTCACTCCCGACGACTTCAAAGCGCGTTCAAGACCGGGCGGGCAGCCACTATGCTGCCTTAAGACAGCACCCGCGTGCGTGGCGACCCGGCACTGGTCCCGGAGAGGGCATACGACATCATCTTGTAAGCCAGCTGTGCGGCAAGGAAGTCGTAGGCATGAAAGCCTGGAATAGGCGCCAGTTCGACGAGATCCGCACCGACAATCGTGCCGACTTCGGAAGCCCGACGCAGTATCGACAGCGCCAGTCGATACGTCAGTCCACCCGGCGTCGGCGTACCCGTCGCAGGCATGATCGAGCTGTCGAGCCCGTCGATATCAAACGTGACGTAGATCGGCCGGCCCTTGAGTGGCGCCACAATGTCCTCGATCGACCAGTGCGCCTGATCCTTGCCCCAGTGGATATGCACCCGGTGCTTGTTGACCTCGGCAAACGCTACTTCAGGTGCCGAAACAGCGCGGATCCCGACTGAGACCAGACTGACATGTTGATGGTCGAGAACCCGGCGCATGGCCGAGGCGTGCGAGTAGCGTTCCCCAAGATAGCCGTCACGCAGATCAGCATGGGCGTCGATCTGGAGGACCACAAGGTTGTCATATTGGGCCGCAAAGGGCCGGATGGCTCCAGCGGTCAGCGAATGCTCGCCCCCAAGCACAAAGGGAAAACGCCCCGCCTCAAGAGTTGCATCAACGATCTGGGCCAGTTGATCCAGGTTCCTTTCGAGCCCGTCCTCGACATTGATCGCCGGAGGCCTCAGCGTCGCGATACCAAAATCATCGCAGGGCTGCCGGCCGAGTTCCTCATCGTACAGTTCCAGCTGATGACTGGCAGCGAGAATGGCTGCTGGCCCTCGAGCTGTACCGCCGCCATAGCTGACACTCGCCTCGAGCCCGAACGGGATGACCAGCGCACGCGCCAGATCCGGGCACAGCACGTCTGCCCGGTCAGGATCAAGAAAAGCTTCCTCGGCCGGCAGATAGTTAAAGGAACGGATCGGTTTCTCGTTCATGAGACAGTCCTGGCGGGTAACACAAAAAGCAAAGCTCGAGGAACCATCTCTCCTCGAGCCTGCTCCTTATCAAATTTTCACTGCAGCAGTCACTGCTTCAGCCTCTTGCCAGTCGCGCCGGCACCGCTGTTTCCTCTGCATACATGGTCAGCTGCGGCTCATCGAGAAGGATGACCTCCTCATATTCGCCGTAGCCGTTGAACTTGCCGGAAATCGCCCGCCCGTAGGCGCCGATGTTGCCGATCTCGATGTAATCGCCTTCACGCACCGAATCCGGCAGCATGAAGGGACCGCGCATATGATCGATCGAATCGCAGGTCGGCCCCCAAAGTTCGAAGCCGGTCTGTCCTTCGCCGGGAGCTGGCTCGCGCGACACCAGGCGCGTCGGGAAAACGAAACCCAGGTGCGCGGCATCGAACAGCATCCCGTACGCACCATCATTGATGTAGAGGTTATTGCCCCGCCGCGCGTCGACCCGCGCAATCAGGCTTTCAGCCTCCGCCACCAGCGCGCGGCCCGGCTCACACATCAGCCGGACGTTTTCACGCACCGGCATATCCGAAATGCCCTCATCGATCGCATCAATGAAATCCATCAGGGGAGACGGCTCGCTGTGCGGATAACGCGCAGGATAGCCACCGCCGACATCGATTCGGTCGACCACCACACCAGCCGCTACAATCAGCTCATGAATCGACTGCAGCGCCGTCACGAACGCATCGGGTGTCGTCGTCTGTGAGCCCACATGGAAGGTAATGCCAAGCTCGGCCGCAACCTGACGCGTCTTGACGAGGAGATCCGCAGCCGCAACCCCTGCGACACCGAACTTGTGCTCGAGAGGGATCAGACTGTTGATCGCCGGTACCGCAACACGCACGAACAGCTTCAGGTCCGGTGCCCGCTGGCCGTCAGCGTTCGACGTCTCCTCGATGATCTTCGTAAGCTCATCGAAGCTGTCGAGCGCAAAGCTTCGAACACCCAGTTCATAGGCGCGCCGGATGGCGCTACGCGACTTGACCGGATGCATGAAATGAAGCTCGGCTCCGGGGATCGTTGCCGCATCCTCGATTTCCGGCAGGGAGGCGACATCGAAATGCCGGATGCCGGCACCGTAAAGGGCGCCGATCAGGAACACCGAATTGTTAGCCTTGTAGGCATACGCCACGTCGCCGTCGAAATTCTCGATGAACCAGCGCGCCGCTCGGCCGGCTGCATGGGGACGCAGTCCGAGAACAGGCTTTTCAGGACGTCGGGTTTGGATCAGAGCTGCCGCGGATGCGAGCTTTTCCATGTCATGGGACCTCCACCGGTTAGGTAAAAAAACCGAGGGCGCTGCTTCAGACCAGCAGAGACCGCCTTTTGGCAAAGAAGCGCGGATATATGGTCATTTATCCCGCACGTAAAGGCACCAGCACGCAAAAAATACGGCACGAAGCCACCGCCGGCCCGCGTCATGGCGTTGCAGGCCGGGCCTCTTGCCTTCAAATGCAGCAATTTGCATTTAAGCACACATTCGAACTTTTGAATGTGATACGTTCACCACCTTTCCAGACAACTCCCGGAGAACGCCGACGTGCTCGAACTGCGACAAGCCTTCATCGACAATGCGCCCCAGTATCTGGCAATCTCGGGCCTGCTGATCGGCTTCGCCTTTGGCTATATCGCCTATCGCACCAACTTCTGCACAATGGGTGGCGTGTCCGATGCGCTGAACTTCGGCGACTATCGCCGGTTTCGCTCCTGGATCCTGGCGGGCGCCGTTGCCATCGCCGGCACACAGCTGCTCACCTATGGCGGGATCGTTGCCGTCGAAAACTCGATATACATCGGCTCCTCGCTGAACTGGACCGGTCACGTTTTCGGCGGATTGATCTTCGGTTTCGGTATGGTTTTCGCGGGCGGTTGTCCAAGCCGGAATCTGGCGCGCGCCGGCGGCGGCGACCTGCGTTCCCTGATGACGCTCGTATTTGTCGGCATATTTGCCTTCGCCTCAATGGGCGGCATCTTTGGGCCGATCCGTGCCTGGCTTGCTGAAACGACGTCCTTGCCGATGAGTCAATTCGGAGCCCCAACAACGAGCCTTGCCGATATTGCCGTCGCGCATGGTGCGGTTTCTTCAGAGATTTCCGGCCTTGCGATCGGCTTCCTGATTGCCGGGTTATTCGCACTTTACTGTTTCAGCAGCCGCGAACTCCGCTCCAGCCCCGTCCACATCGTAGCCGGTGTCGGCGTCGGCCTCTGCATCATTGCCGGCTGGGCCGCTACCGGGCTGGCGTTTGATGAGTTTACAGAGGCGCCTGTTCAACCCATCTCGCTCACCTATGTCCGGCCCACCGGCGATGCCCTTGACTGGCTCCAGCGGTTCACAGCGCTGGGGCTTCCCGGCTTCGGCGTCACCACCGTCTTCGGCGCAATTCTTGGCGCGTTTGTTGCGGCAAGGGCGATGGGCAGATTCCGCATCACCACATTCTCCGATGTTGGCGATACGGTCCGCAGCCTGTCCGGCGCGGCCCTCATGGGCATCGGAGGCGTCATGGCGCTGGGCTGCTCCATCGGTCAGGGCCTCACGGGCATTTCGACCTTGGCCTTCGGCTCCTTCCTGTCCCTTGTTGCGATCATCATTGGCGCCATTATCGGCCTCAAGACACTCGAGAGATTCGCCTGATTGATTTGAACAGCGCAGGCGCTTTTCAAAGGGCGTCTGCGCCAGTCATCCCGCCACCTTTCGGGCAGGCCGTCATTCCTCACCTGCTTCATATTTGAAGATCGTTTATCAGTGCCAGCTTCGGAAAAGAAGAACCAGGTCTCTCAAAGGCTGGATGAAAAAGAGCACCGCTGGCAAGCAAGGCCCGGCCAGACCAGCTCGCAGATTTTCTACGATAATTAACAAACCGTTAATCCCGCAAAACAGGCATTATCCATATTCTCGCAACAACAGGACTAACAGGAAATTATTCATTATGGTTTTGCTAATGGAGTTTATGAAACAGCGCCATTGAGGACAGCATGGATCTCGAGGCCGCCAAATTAAGCTACGGTAGAACGACCCGATATGCGGTCACGGCAGCTTTTGTCTGCCTGCTGCTTACAGCTACCTTCCTCATCGCCGCATCCATGAAGAGTGAGTCCGGTACAGGCACCTTTTTCCTTTCCCTGCTTTCGTAAAGCACCTCAAGATTCCCGAGCAACGATCCATTTCAGATGCATTGTCACTGAATTGACACTCCGAACCTAGCTCCATCAGACTTCGAACTCCGATCCTCATCCGGGCCGGAGTTTTTTTATCGCAGAATTCCTGTTGCGAAACGCCTTGATCGAGAGATTGTGGTCTCGCGAGTTCGCATTCCTCGTCTCCGCCGGAGACGCCGGGGCTGCTCATAAGTTCGTCTTGAACCGGTCGCGTCGACAGAGCGCTCATGACCGCAAAACCGATGGTGCACCGGGTCTGCCGCAAGGGCCCGCAAATTTTCTCCACAATCACGATGCAGCAAAGCAAATCTGGTCCTTGCGTTCGCGGCTACATGACCGATCTTGCTTCGAGCGCTTTGAGCACTCTGCAGACGTCCCGGCCACCCGGCCGATACGAGGGGACAGATGACGCTTGACATATCAGCCTGCGACCGTGCCTAACCCCGACAGGGGGCGGGCACCGCCGCCATTCAGACATTCAACGGGGACGTCCTAATATGACCATCTCGTCGCAAGCGATCATCGACAGCATGCTTGCAAGCATCGCATCGTCGAAGCGGACCGATGAACCCTATAGCCACTGGTACCTGACCGATTGCCTGGACCCCGCAGCCGCAGAGGAAGTCCTCAATCTTCCTTTCGAGGCACCCGCGCTTGAGGGCGTTTCCGGCAAACGCGAACTGCACAATGCCACCCGCACGTATTTCGACGCGGACAACATGGAGAAATTCCCGGTCTGCAAGGCGGTCAATGAAGCGTTCCAGTCAGCACAGCTGACCCGCACGATCGCGAAGCACTTCGACACCAATCTCCATGGCTGCTATCTGCGGGTTGAGTACGCCCAGGACACCGATGGTTTCTGGTTGGAGCCTCACACCGATCTCGGCGTCAAGGTCTTCACGATGCTCCTGTACATGTCGCGTGACCCTTCGCACGCAAACCTTGGCACCGACATTTACGATACGAACAAGAAGCATCTGGGCCGCTCGCCGTTCAAGTCGAACTCGGCGATGGTCTTCGTTCCAGGCGATGATACGTACCACGGCTTCGAAAAGCGGCCCATCGAAGGCGTCCGCAAATCCGTCATCATCAACTACGTGACCAACGAGTGGCGTGCTCGCGAACAGCTCGCCTATCCCGATACGCCAATCCAGCTCTGATGCGGAGCTACAAACTCCCGCAAGGAAGGGCTCGCGCTGACTAGCGCGAGCCTTTTACAAACACCCGGAAGCCAGCTTCGCCCAGGCGCTTCAGAACCATCATCAGATGATTCCGGTCACGGGTCTCGATCACGATGTGCAGCTCCGTACCCTTGGCCGGCAGCTCGGTGAACACGCGCTGGTGATAAACCTCGACCACGTTAGCCTGGGCTTCCGCGATGATTGCCGACACACCGGCCAGCTGGCCCGGTTTGTCCGGAATATCGATCGTCAGCTGTGAGAGCCGCCCGTCGCGGGCCAGTTCCCGGGTCAGGACACTCGCGAGCAGGCGCGTATCAATATTGCCGCCGCACAGGATCAGACCGACCTTCTTGCCCTTGAACCGCTCCGGTTGCGCAATGAGCGCGGCCAGGCCTGCGGCTCCGGCGCCTTCAACCACCGTCTTTTCGATACTGATCAGCAGGCTTACGGCTCGCTCCAGCTCGGCCTCGCTCACCAGCACGATATCGTCGACGAGCTTCTGCACGATGGCCGCCGGTAACTCGCCTGGAACCTTGACCGCAATGCCCTCCGCCAGGGTATCTCCCTCAGTGGGAAGGCTGCCGCCATACGTGGCGTTGTGCATGGAAGGATAAAGCCGGGCTTGAACACCGACGATCTCGATGTCTGGCTTCAACGCCTTCGCGGCGACCGCCATACCGGCAATCAGGCCGCCGCCACCGATCGGGACGACGAGGACATCGAGATCGGGAGCCTCGCGCAACATCTCGATCGCAATCGTGCCTTGTCCGGCAATGACCAGGGCATCATCGTAGGGATGCACAAATGTCAGCCCTTTTTCCCGGCCGTAAGCCTGTGCGAATGCGGCAGATTCTTCCAGAACAGCGCCCTTGAGAATGACCTCCGCGCCATGTCCGCGTGTATTTTCGACCTTCACGGTCGGCGTAGCCTCGGGCATCACGATCACGGCTGGAATGCCGAGTCTGCTGGCATGATAGGCCACGCCCTGGGCGTGGTTGCCCGCCGACATGGCAATCACACCGCGCCGGCGCTCCTCGGGACTTAGCGCCATCAGACGGTTGAGCGCGCCGCGTTCCTTGAAGGCTCCGGTGAACTGCAGATTCTCAAACTTCAACCAGATTTCCGCGTCGAAAAGCTTCGACAGCGTTCTGCTGACCTTGCAGTCCGTATCGACAATTGATCCGGAAATCGTCCGTGCCGCGCTCTCGACATCAGCAAGCGTAACGGCAAGATCACCTGCCTCCGTTTGCGGTTTCTCAGCGCTGTAGACTACATGCCGCGTGGAGACCAATGACGTTCCCTTTCCTCAACTTTGCCGCAGGCTCGATGCCACCACGGCTTTTCCTTTGCATCAATTGCCAGCGATTGGCTACAAGAGCCCCGCGAATAAAGCGATCAGAACTAAAAATAACCCAAGAGGAGCAGTGACATGGCGAGAGTTGCGTGGATTGGGCTCGGTGTCATGGGTTTCCCGATGGCAGGCCACGTACTCAAGAAGGGCGGACACGACCTCGTCGTCTATAACCGCACCACCGCAAAGTCCGAACTCTGGGTCAGTACTTACGGCGCCGGCACTGTCGCCGCAACACCGGCCGAAGCAGCCAGCGGCGCCGATTTCGTATTCAGCTGCGTCGGCAACGATAATGACCTCCGCTCCGTCATCACCGGTCCCGATGGTGCTTTTGCCACCATGAAGCCGGGTAGCGTCCTGATTGATAACACTACCGCATCCGCCGATGTCGCGCGCGAACTTTACGCCGCCGGCAAGGAAAAAGGCATCGACTTCATTGACGCGCCCGTTTCCGGCGGCCAGGCAGGGGCCGAAAACGGCGTACTGACCGTCATGTGCGGAGGCGATCCGGAAGTCTTCAATCGCGCCGAGCCGGTCATTGCGAATTACGCCCGGATGGTCAGGCTCATGGGCCCCACGGGATCTGGTCAGCTCACCAAGATGGTTAATCAGATCAGCATCGCCGGGCTTATTCAGAGTCTAGCCGAAGCCATCCATTTCGCTCAGAAGGCCGGGCTGGATGTCGCCGCCGTCATCGACACGATTTCCAAGGGCGCGGCGCAGTCCTGGCAGATGGAAAACCGCTGGAAAACCATGGCGGCAGGCGAGTTCAATTTCGGTTTCGCTGTCGACTGGATGCGCAAGGACATGGCCATCTGTCTGGAGGAAGCCCGCCGGAACGGTGCCCGCCTCCCCGTCGCAGCTCTGGTTGATCAGTTCTATGGCGACGTCCAGAGCATGGGCGGCAATCGTTGGGACACTTCAAGTCTCATCGCCCGCCTCAACAAGCCGGACTCCGGGAAATAACCGAAGGTATCAAGCTGATCCCCAAGCCGATAGCTGCTCTCTAGTCCGTCTCGGGCGTCGAATTGGTGGCTGCGCTAGCGCTTGGCCTGCGCCGTTGTCTCAACAGGAACGAAGGCCAGCGGCAAGGCCGTTGTATACTTGATCTGCTCAATCGCGAATGTGGAAGAGATCTTGGAAATCGAGATGCGCGAGATGAGTTTCTTGTAGAATGCGTCATAGGCCGCGATATCGGGAACCACGACGCGGAGCAGATAATCAATCTCTCCGGACATGCGGTAGAATTCGACAACCTCCTCGAAATCGACGACCGCGGCATGGAATTTCTCCAGCCATTCGATGCTGTGCTGGTCGGTCTTGATCTGCACGAACACCGTTACCCCGGCATTGACCTTTGACGGGTCCAGCAACGCAACGCGGCGCTGAATGACACCCGCTTCCTCAAGCTTCTGGATCCGCCGCCAGCACGGAGTGGTCGAGAGCCCGACCTCCTTGCCGATGTCGGCAACGGCGCGTGTCGAATCCTGTTGCAACACCCTCAGGATCTTGACGTCCATCTCGTCTAGCACAGCGCATCTCCGCGGGATATAAGCCCCAATGGCGACATTGGAACAAGTTTTCTAATTCGGGGAAAATTTAGCATATTATTTCACGCGCTGCTACCAATTAGCTTGAGAAAACCCCAAGTTGGATTAAGTTCGCGCGACCCTCCCGCAAAAGCGTCCCGGAGCTGACGAACTTCAACGAGCAGATGCATGAACAAGATCACTTTCATCACGCCAGAGTTTGCTGTTAGCGGCGAGCTTTCCCCGTCGGATTATGCGGAACTGGCCGCCCGCGGGTTCAAGACCATCATCAATAACAGGCCCGACAATGAGTCCGAGGGGCAGCTGCCGGCAAGCCTGCACGAAGAAGTCGCACGCCAGAATGGCCTTGAGTACGTGCACGTCCCCACAACCCAGCGCGAGCTTTTTACCGACGCTGTCGTTGGCGCAATGGCGGATGCGATGACAAAGCAGCTTGGCCCCATACTGGCTCACTGCAAGTCGGGCATGCGTTCATCCATCCTGTGGGCTGTAGTCAGCGCGCGCACGACCCCTGTGGCGGAGGTTATTGCAACCTTGCAAAGCCATGGAATCGACTTGAGTTTTCTCCACGACGAGCTTGAACATCAGGCCGCAAGCCGTTCCGGCTCTTGACGCGAACCAGACGCGGGCCGCATCAGCTCTCGGGCAACGCGCGGTCCAGAATGGCTCGGGTATCCATTGCTCCAATACCGGCCCCATAGGTGTGCCGGAAAGCTCCCTGCAACCGGCTTGTGATGAATGCGTCGGCGACGAAACCTGGTGCATGCTTGCGCAGAAGCACCCCGGCGGCTGTCCGCGCCATGGCTTCGACGAGCCCTCGGGCATCACCCTCCGGGATGTTTCGCTTTGCAATCTGCGCAGAAATCTCCGCGACAGAGGCGGTCAAGGCCGGATCACCCTGGCTGTCGCGCTTCAGTTGCGAAAGCATCGCTGCCACAGCGTCCGGATCCCGGGTCAGCACGCGCAGGACATCGAGGCACATCACGTTGCCCGAACCTTCCCAGATCGCATTGAGAGGGAGTTCGCGGTAGAGGCGCGCGGCAAGCCCGTCTTCAACGTATCCGTTGCCGCCGAGACATTCCATCGCCTCGAGTCCCAGCGCCGGCGCCATCTTGCAGACCCAGTATTTCGTGACAGGCGTCATGACGCGGCGCCAAGCAGCCTCAGCTGCGTTGGAGGGTGCTTCATCGAAGGCTCGCGCCAGCCGCAACGCCAGCGCCGTCGCCGCCTCGACATCGACTGCCATATCGGCAAGCACCCTTGCCATGAGCGGCTGATCGACAAGCCGCTTCTGGAACACCATCCGGTATCGGCAGTGATGAATGGCAAGCGCCAGCGCCAGACGCGTCTGACCAGCAGAAGCGACGGCACAATCGAGCCGGGTCATGCTGATCATCTCGATGATGCTGGCGATCCCCCGCCCCTCTTCGCCGATCAGCCAGCCGTGAGCGCCGTGCAGTTCAACTTCCGACGACGCGTTGGAGCGATTGCCAAGCTTATTCTTGAGTCTTTGCAGGCGAAGCGGGTTAACGGAGCCGTCTGGCAGGAAGCGTGGCACAAGGAAACAGGACAGGCCCCCGGGAGCCTGCGCCAGCATCAGGAAGGCGTCGCACATCGGGGCTGAAAGAAACCACTTGTGACCGACGAGTATGTACTCCTGCCCGGGCCCGCCATGACCAGCCGGCGTCGCCGAACTCGTATTCGCGCGCACGTCGGTTCCACCCTGCTTCTCGGTAAGCCCCATGCCGATAGTGATGCTCTCCTTCAACCGCCAAGGCTGAAAGGAACGGTCATAGTTGCGGGACAGGATTTTGGGCAGCAACGCCTTGGCAATATCAGGTTGCACGAACAATGCCGGCACGGACGCATTCGTCATCGTGACCGGACAGATATGGCCAGGCTCAGTCTGCGTCATTATATAGAGGCGCGCCGCGCGGGCTGTGTGTGCACCGCTTCGGACAGGTGCGCCTGCGATGGCAAGATGCTCCCATGGGCTTGAGTGCAGCCCGGCTGCAAAGCTGAACGCCATCGCCTCATGGTAGGCGGGATGAAACTCGACCCGATCGAGAGGATAGCCCTTCTCGTCAAACCGCATGAGCCTCGGCGGATTTTCGTTGGCGAGCCGCCCCCGCTCGAAGGCTTCCGCGCTCCCGGCTGCCGCGCCAAATGCCTCCAGCTCGGCTAGCTCTGCGCCCGCTCCCTCCCGCGCCGCCGCTTCCCTGAGAGCCACATCAGCGAGGAACAGGTTGATGTCGCAGAACGGAGGGCTCTGATTGCTGACCTGGTGTGTAGAAAAGCTTGTGCGGACCATGACGCTCTTCACTTTCCGGCAGCCTGCCACAGGGAGAATACGAATAAACTGGGAGGATCACCGGAACGAGGCTTTTCCAGTTTCGCCGTCGTAGTTCACCCTTTAGTTGTCAGCGCCGATCAGCCGTCTCACCTCGTTTCGCAGAACCGGAAGGACTTCGGCTTCAAACCATGGATTGGCCTTGAGCCAGAAGGAATTGCGCCATGAAGGATGCGGCAGTGGCAGATATCGTAATTGCCCATCTTCACGCTCATAGAATGATCGCCAGTCTCGCACCGTATCGGTAAGTGAGCGCCGCCGGGCCTCCGGCAGATGCCACTTCTGAGCATACCCGCCCACAAGCAATACCAGTTCAAGCCGAGGCAAATGCTGCATCAGGCGCGTACGCCAGGCGGCAGCACATTCGCGCCTTGGCGGCAGGTCCCCGCCTTTGGCGTCGTAGCCGGGAAAACAGAAACCCATCGGCACGATCGCAATCTTGCCGGCATCATAGAATTCGCTTTCGTCAACGCCCATCCAGCCGCGCAACCGCACACCGGATGGATCCTTGAAGGGAAGCCCGGCATCATGGGCACGAATGCCCGGAGCCTGCGAAAAGAGGCCGATGCGTGCAGTCGGCTCCGCGCGCAACACAGGGCGCGGTTCATGCGGCAACGGCCGTCCCGACGGCGTTTCGATGCAGATCCTGCAACGTTCTATCTCGCGAAGCAGATCCGCAAGCCCGCTTTGCGCTGATTTCCGTCGTGCTGATCCGTAGTCAGTGATGTGTGCAAAACCCCAATGCGCATTGAAGGAAGCTTCAGACGTCGAGGACCAATCCGTCCCTGGCGACGATCACGCGCGTGTCACTGATCTCATCGGTCCGGACCAGCATATCATCGCTCATGTGCGTCAACAGCACCCGCCTTGCCGTAATGAAGCTGAGACGGCTCGAAATGTCCTGCCAGCTCATATGGTAACGAACGGCCTGATCGTAAGTATAGCACTCCGAGATGTAGAGATCAGCATCGCGGGCCACCTCGATCAGCTGATCGACCCATTCGGTGTCCCCCGAATAGCTGATCACCTTGTCGGCGATAGCGAGCCGCAAGGCATAGGAGGGCGCACCCGAAGGGTGACTGACAGGAACAACCGCGACCTTCGCTGGACCGATTTCGATCGGCTTCGCCTCATCATGCTCGACGAAGCTCAGCTCGAACGAGAGCTCCTTCTTGGACGATCCGGGAAACAGCGCTTCCGTGGCCGCCCGGTATCGCTCCGCAATACCCCCCGGCCCGACGATGGTCAGCGGAGCCCGCCGTTTTGCGACGTGGCGCGCATGCAGCATCCACCACACCAGTCCGGAGAAATGATCGCCGTGCAGATGCGATATGAAGATGACGGAAACGGCATTGGGATCGAGGCCCATGCGCGACATCCCGATCAGGGTTGTAGCGCCACAATCGATCAGACCAGCCCAGTCTCCGGCAGAAAGGTGAAAACAGGTCTGGAAGCGGCCACCAGAGCCAAATGCGTCACCGGATCCAACGACAGAAAACTTCATGCAGAATATTACTCCATTGCCAACATCGTTGTTTCTCCGGAAACAACAGCCGTATTCCAGATCTGCCAATTACCTTTTCACTGTGCGTTCCGACTGAACGTCCGGAATTATCCAGCATCAGGCAGCCGCCGCTGTCGGTTAAAGACCTGGCGTGCCTTGGTCGAGCACGAGCGACTGGATCCGAAGAAAAGAGCGCCGCAGACTTATGCAAACCGCAGAAAGGCAGCGCGCCCGGATGCGGATTTCAGGCTGAATCCTGCATCACCGAAAAACAGCTCGAATCAAAAACTCTCTTCAAGCTTCAGTTGCTTATACCGCGCTCCTGGCGCCACACCCGAGGCCGCACGAATTCACCGCCCCATAGTCCCCTGTTTGAATTTGCAGCCTCGCGCTCTTCTGCCGTGTAGCGCCCATACGCGACAGCCATACCGCGCCGCACCATTTCCCGATTGAGATCCAGATTTCCGGCAGAACATAATGCCAACAGCCGTCTGTGCCGGTCCTTTTCCACCCCCTCGCAGTGTACCGTCTGCCCTGCAATCATTCCCAGAAGCTCCTGGGTTGCAGCCTCACCGCATTCCCATTTCGCCCCGCCACGTCGACATAACTGCTGACCTTCCGGCGCATCGATCCCCATCAGGCGAACTTCGCGACCCGCCACGTAAAGGCTATCGCCATCAATGGCGGTTGCATGCCCATCGACATTACCGACGCCGGCTTGCTCGATTTGCCGCACCAGAAACGCAATCCCAACGAGAATCGCCAATAGCACGATCGAAATCCAGCGATTGCGGCCTGTCCGGGTTTTAAAAACCATGCTTTCCATTCAGGCGTCCTTGGCAAATTAGGATCACAATTAAACACTACGTTAATGAATTTAGAGGAAATTAACACTTGGCTCAGAGAGTCGTACCGTAAAGTTATTTGGTTATCGCTTCACAAACACACGCCCCCGGCGTTTCGTTCAACTTCTAGAGCTCCCATGGCCTGGTCGATTACATCAAATGGGTTTCCGCGTCTCAATGGACGTGGTGGGCCCCGCAGCAGCGCCTCCCACGTAAAGGCCGCGCGCGAACGCCTCACCAGCGGCGCCGAAGCCCGTCCGCAGAACGAATACGACCTTCTGTCCATGTTCGTCCGCAACGAGATGGCCGCAGCTGCCACCATGCCCGCGCTGTCCATCATCATTTCCATAGCATCGATGCTGTGGGCGACGCCTTTTGAAGCTGCGTTGTGGATGGTCCTTGTCATAAGCGCCAAGGTTCTGCTCCTCGAGTTGTGCCGCCGCTTCCTCGCCCTACCGCGCGCTGAAGTCGATATGCGGGTATGGCGTCGCCGTTTCATTGCTGTTGAATTGCTGAATGGCATGACATGGGCAGGCTTTGCTCTCGTTGGCATCGGCTCTCATATGCTGTCGAGCCCGGCCGGCGTCTTTTCCGCCCATGTATTCATCTTCGCTATGCTGATCGTCATCCTCGCAATCAGGATGACGTTCTCGTCAAGCATCCTGCCAATCATGCACGCCGGTACCATTCCGGTAACGGTCGCCGTGGTTGCACGTCTCGGCTATCTCGGCATCGAAATGGGAGACCCGCTCTATTTCGCCCTCGCCACCATGGCGGTTGGCGTGCACCTGTACTTCATCTTTCTTGCAATTGGCCTCAAATCGACGGTTCAGGCCATGCTGGCGTTTCGGGACCAGAAGGATGCATTGATCGCCGAGCTTGAGGAAGAAAAGGCGCGTTCCGATGAAGCCCGCCGCCGGGCCGAGGCCGCCAACATGGCGAAATCACGCTTCCTCGCCACAATGAGTCATGAACTGCGCACCCCCCTCAACGCCATCATGGGGTTTTCCGAAGTCATGAAGGCCGAGATTCTGGGACCGATTTCCAATCCCACATACCGCGAGTATGCCGGCAATATTCATGACAGCGGCAGTCACCTGCTCAACCTGATCAATGAAATCCTCGATCTTTCCCGCATCGAGGCAGGACGCTATGACCTCCACGAGGAACCGTTGCGCCTCGCTGACCTCACGGCCGACAGTCACCGTCTGCTGCAGCTGCGCGCCAACAACAAGAACCTTCGGGTTCTGGAAGATTTTGCGAAGCTGCCGCCAGTGTGGGCGGATCCCCGCGCCATGCGCCAGATCGTTCTCAATCTGATGTCCAACGCGATCAAGTTCACGCCGCAGGGCGGCACCGTCAAGCTGACGGTTGGCGTGGCACCTGATGGCTCGCAATTCATCTCCGTGCGCGATACGGGGCCCGGCATCCCGCGCGAGGAGATTCCGAAAGTCATGCAGGCCTTCGGCCAGGGCTCCCTCGCCGTAAACTCCGCCGAAGGC
>Ga0180216_1000654_pt1 | contig 34285 bp, 28 predicted proteins | sample eDN3rd37CBELigMG_FD_128879 | JGI IMG/M metagenome (GOLD analysis project Ga0180216, IMG submission 128879) | Enriched Miracle-Growth compost microbial communities from Emeryville, California, USA - eDNA 3rd pass 37_C BE-Lig MG (version 2)... ... | reverse complement strand
TTCTTCTTTTTTAATCATTTGTACTCCTCCATCCACCAGAAACAAAGACATTTCACCTAAAAATTCCTTATTAAAGGTATCACTAATTGCCTGTAAAAAAAACATCACAAGTATGATGTACTGAAATATTATTGTAAATATTAAGATGTGGGTTATAATGGCAATAGCATATAGAATAAGGCTCGCTCAAGGGAATCGGCTATCCCCGTTAGAAAGGGGGTGGATCGATGGTGTCGGTATACGAAGCAATTCAACTCGCTATAGCATTCGGTGGATTTGTACTAACGTTTATAGCTGTGATCGTAGCCATTCTGACACTGGTTTCTAAACGCAAATAGAACCTCCCTTGGGGTTGGAAAGTCCGGGAAGGTTCTATTCTCGAGAAACCAAATTTTTGAGCCGATCACCAAGAGGTGTCGTCTACTATGCTGGAAGCTATGGAGCGCTGGAACGCTTCATAGCTTTCTTTATTATTTGTTAATGTAGTTTTAGTATACCTTTTCATATTATATATTGCAAACTACATTATTAGAGTTCACAATATATTTTTTAATGATAGCGTTCGCAGTACTTGTCGTTGCCATACTAAAAAAGTAATGACATCCCTTGAGCCTGGCAGCGAATAGGGACGTCATTACTTCTGCTAATAAACGAACCGACCGCCCTTAGTGGACGATCTATTATGTGAGTGCTATAGGCGATTGAAGTCGTCTATAGCTTTTTTATTTTATACCTTATTAATTGAAGTATACCAATCTCATACTAAATTTTGCAAAATAAACTACAATATAGGTTTTCCTCAGGGGTACCGCCAACAAAATTCGATTTTGTGAATTCAGTTGTTAGTAAAGGGGTAGCATCAGGAAAATGCGGATTTATAACGATTAGATTTGTATTATGTTATGTTCGTTTATGGCTTATCCAATTTATTTTTGGGTGTCCCTTTGTTTAGGTACACCTACTTCATTGGTATCTAGTTCTATTTTATATATTCATTACTAACTAAATCATTAGCAATAACAGCAGTCGGGATCGTAAACTCCAAAACACCCATATACCCCGGAGCAACATCGTACTTATTAAAGACAATGACAAGTTTTCCATGATCATTAATATAGAAAATTTGATTTTTATCAATCGATTGAAAAGGGGTCACAGGCACATCATCCATGGCACTCTCTACCCAATACACTTTGTTCGGGTCTTTCTTCATCTGTTCTTTCATTTGTTTCTTTATATTTTCGCTAATTAAGGGGATGTAGCTGTCATCTTTAAACAAGCTGGGCAAAGTTATCAGAAGTTGATTTTTCTTGTCCACCGTATCATATTTAAACGTAGTCGATGAAGACCCAACCGTATTTACGACATATCTGCCGATAGCAAGAATACGATCATTATCGGTTTTAACCACGTAGCCGCTATCCATGCCCATATGTCCTCCACCTTTTTGCTTCAATTCTTCCATTTCAGATTGGAAATCACTGTATAGTTTTTTACTCTCATCCAAATACTTCTTGTTAAGAGTTGATTCCAATGTTTTATTTTCCAAGTTCTTAATGACCGGCACTTTGATATTTGCCTCCATCGTTCCATCATGAACATTGAATTCTCTAAAAGTAAGCACTTTGACAATCGAGCCAACGAGAGGTACATCTGACATGGAATTAGCGAAAGTAGGGCTCGTATTAATCCCTGTTATAAATAAGGCTGCTGCTACCCCTCCCCCAATTAAACGCTTTATCCCGTGTCTACCCTTGTTTTTTCTGATTGCCTTCTCCACAACAAAATCCAATTCCTTTGGTATTGTTATATTCTCATATTGTTTTTTTAACCGTTCAAGTTTTTCATTCATTTTACTGTACCTCCTCCAAAGATTCCTCGCCTATGTCTAGTCGTAGTTTACGAAGTCCCTGATACAAGCGTGTTTTAACTGTATTAATATTTTCATTGAGCACTTCCGCGATTTCACCTATTTTTAAATCTTCGAAGTACCGAAGTATAATCACCGTGCGAAGAGTGTGTGGTAACTCATCAAGCGCCCGTTCCAAATCGATATCATGATAGGCGTCTTCACTACTGGGAGCAAGTAATTCCAACGTTTGATCATCCATCGGTTGCAGCCTTTTTTGCTTTCTCAGGAAATCTAGCGAGGTATTCACTACAATCCTGTAAAACCAGCTTTTCAACGAACCTTCAGATTTTAAGCTTTGGGAAGAGGACAAAGCTTTGTGAATCGATTCTTGAATAATATCCAATGCATTTTGTTCATTTTTAACATAACTAAACGCTAATCGATAAATGTTCTCCTTATTCTCCCTTATAAAATGAATCAATCGTTTTTCTACCCTGTCGTTCATTGGAATTCTCCTTTTTAAAACATTTCCATCGTGTTTCCTTATACTTAAAAGACGTATGTGCTTCTTAAAAAGTTTGAAAGCCAGTATTCTTTCTAAAAAAGAGCACTGGCTTTCATATAATATGAATTACAAATTTAAAAATATCGAATCGAATTCTTCACCGTATTCTTTTGTACAATAGACAATGACATGGAGAGAAGGAGAAGAAATGGAATCCGGATTCTCTCATTTCTTGCTTAACGTACGATTTTTTCCGTTTCGTGGCGTGACCCTAATTAGAACGAAAAAAATAAAATCAAGTAACGCACAAGAAAGAAAATTAGCAAAGTTATTTAATGATGTTTAAAGATTCCCTATTTTGGCAATCCTGATACTAAAGAAGATTGATCAGGAGTGACAAAGATGACTTTTTGCCGTTATTGTGATAAACGAACTTCGAATACTAATGGAATTTGTACCAAATGTATAAAATTAGATAAACGAATTACAAAAGAAATGATCTCATACCTAAAAAAAAGAGCATAATATTTCAATATATTATTCGACCGTTTTCTTTAATGGGGATCACTCGATATTGGGGATTTCGATTATATTTGTTTTGCAACCATTGAATTAACCCTTCACTGTTCAATCCAGCTTCTAAAAGAATAGTAGCTAGTTCCGCCGGACTCATATGACAAGCAACTGCCAGGCGGTTTAATTTTCCTTCAGTTTCATTTGTCATTGAAATACTTTTCCTTACACACCGTTTGGGCCCTACTCCTCTTTTAGACTTCTCCATTTTCTATACCTCACATTTTTTAATATCGGTGGATACATCACTCCATCACTGATTCACTACATCATATGATGGAGGAGGGAGGGGTATGACCAATCATTTGCAAAAAAACATGATAAATATTATGTTTTAAAAACAACTCAAAATTACTTTGATTAGCCATAATGCATTTGTATGATCAGCTAGTCAATTGGGTGGCCCGTCCTATCTTCGGTTATTCTAAAAAAGACCCACCTTCTGAAAGAGGGGCTGGATCGATGGTGTCGGTATACGAAGCAATGCAACTAGCTTTTGTACTACCTTTATTGGTGTGATCGTAGCCATTCTGACACTGTTTTCTAAACGCAAATAGAACCTCCCTTGGCGTTTGGGCTAACCGGGAGGTTCTATCTCTGGAAACCAAATTTTTGAGCCGATCACCAAGAGGTGTCGTCTACTATGCTGAAAGCTATGGGGCGCTGGAACGCTTCATAGCTTTCTTTATTATATGTTAGTTTAGTGTTTTAGTATACCTTCTAATATTGACACTCCCCATACCTGAAGGCAGGGGATTCTTGGGTAGTCTACTCTAACGAGCAGAAATTTACCAAGCTATCTCCGTTAGTCCAACGGTTCAGTTTGCTAACAAACAAGTCGTAATCCTTCTTTCAAAATATTGATCGAAGCGTTTATATCTCGGTCGATGTCTTTCGTTCCGCACCCCGGGCAATCCCATACTCGTAGATTTAAGGCCTTTACATCTTTATTGCGGTAGCCACAAAGAGAGCAAAGTTGACTAGATGGGTATTGCTTACCAATGATCGAAATGGTTCTACCATACCAATTAGCCTTGTATTCTAGCATGAAACGAAATTCACTCCATGAAGCGTCTGCAATACTCTTGGCTAATTTGTGATTTTTAATCATGTTTTTTACAGTTAAATCCTCTAAGCAGATTGTTTGGTTCTCGCGAATCAACTTAGTGCTAACTCGATGTAAAAAGTCTTGACGAGTGTTACGAATCTTTTCGTGTAAACGAGCAATTTTAATACGGTTTTTATGGTAATTAGAACCGCCTTTATTTTTTCGTGCCAGTGATCGTTGTAGTTTGGCTAACTTCGCTTCATATTTGCGATAGTTTTTCGGATTAGTGATTTTTTCGCCTGTGGAAAGAATCGCAAAATCTTTAATACCTAAGTCAACTCCAACAGATTGAATAGTTGGTGAAAGGGGTTGAATATTTACTTCACACAAGATGGATACAAAGTATTTACCACTTGGGTTTCGTCTAATGGTAGCAGAAAGAATGCGTCCTTCCATTTCTCTTGACTTGGCGAATTTAACGAGCCCAAGTTTGGGTAGTTGAACATGGTTTCCAATAACTTTGATATTCATTTTGCTTGTATAGGATTGTTTTGGATTCTTCTTGCTTTTAAACTTCGGATACCCTTTCTTCTCCTTGAAGAATTTTTTAAATGCAGAATCCAAGTCTTTCAAGGTCGATTGTAGAGAGGTTGAATCGTAAGCGTCCAATAAGGTAGTGTATAGAAACCTCCCTAAAACTGTGGGACAATCCTCTAAATTAAAGTGTTTAAAGTTTTTACAGTAAGTTGAAAAACTTTAAAGGGAGGTTTAGAGTTTTGGATACTAGGGAAGTCACTAGGCAATATCGTTTTAACCAGTGGGCTGAGATAGTTCGTCAATGCCGAAGCAGTGGTCAGACAATCGCTGTGTGGTGTGCTGAAAATAATATCAAACCAGCAAGTTATTACTATTGGCTTAAAAAGATCCGTATAGCTGCGTGTGAGACTCTTCCATCACTTGGTGAAAACAATCCCATTGTTCCGCTAAATATTCCGGATGATCCGGTTAAAATGGACTATTCGGAACTAGGTTCGACATCAGATATTGTGCTATGTTTTGGAGCTGTAAAGCTGGAAATTCGAAATACTGCATCCGCAACGTTGATCGAAAACACCCTAAAGGCACTTCAACATGTTCGGTGATATCACGAAAACAGAGAAAATCTATATTGCTTGTGGTTATACGGACATGCGAAAGTCGATTGATGGACTTGCGGCCATTGTCCAGCAGAATTTCCAGTTGAACCCCTTTCAGAACAGCCTTTTTCTCTTTTGTGGTCGACGGCGCGATCGGATGAAAGCACTCTGCTGGGAAGGAGATGGATTTGTTCTCCTTTATAAACGATTAGAAAATGGAAAATTTCAATGGCCCATGAATGCTGAAGCTGTTCGCTCCATTACATATCAAGAATTTCGGTGGCTCTTAGAAGGTCTTTCTATCGATCAACCAAAGGCTGTCAAAAAGATCCATATTACCTCCTGTATTTAACAGAAAAAACGCCTCAAACCCGCATGATTACTGGGCTTTTCGACACTTTTATGTTATACTAAATAACAGTATAAAACGAAAAGGAACGGGTTGTATGAGCGCTGCAGATCAGGTAAAAGGACTTGAAAAACGCATAAATGAACTGGAGTTGGAAAACAAACGGCTCCATGAAACAGTTGAATATCTGACGCGCAAGCTCTATGGTAGAAGTACCGAGAAGACATCGTCCCTTTCTTTGGGGCAGATGTCTCTTTTTGATGAAGCAGAAACGGAAGCGGACCCGATGGCGCCAGAGCCTGACCTGAAGGAAGTACAAAGTTACCGACGAAAGAAATTTAAAGGTCAGCGGATGGAACTCTTGAAGGACGTCCCGCACGACAAGCGCCTCTGCACCCTTGATGAACAAGACTGCTTTTGCGAAGCGTGCAACACCACTCTTGTATCGGTAGGAGAAGAGTTCGTCCGAACCGAAATTGAGTTCATTCCTGCCAAAGTCAGAGCCATCGATTATTACCGTGAAACCTTTGAGTGCCGCACCTGTCGGAAGAACGGGAAACCCTACATGGAGAAATCACCGATGCCTGATCCGGTGATCCAGCATTCCATGGCATCTCCTTCCACCGTGGCATGGGTCATGCATCAGAAATTCGTCAACGCCCTTCCCCTTTACCGTCAGGAAAAGGAGTGGCAGACACTGGGGGTAAACCTTAGTCGTGCGACCATGGCCAACTGGATTCTAGCCGCGTCCCGTGACTGGTTAATGCCATTGGTGGAGCGCATGCACCAGAAACTTCTGAAAGAAAACTACATGCATGCGGATGAAACGACCGTCCAAGTGATGAATGAAGAAGGACGAAAAAATACGACCGATTCCTACATGTGGGTATACAGCAGCGGCCAGCACGGCAAACACCCCATTCGAATTTTCGAGTATCAACCTGGCAGAAGCGGCAAATACCCTGAGAAATTCCTAAAAGGGTTTAAAGGTTACCTTCACTCGGATGCATACGCGGGGTATAAAAAGGTTCCGGGTATCACAAGGTGCCTCTGTTGGACGCATCTTCGGAGGAAATTCGTAGATGCCCTTCCAAAAGATGTACAAAATCCGGAAGCCACCCTTCCAAGCCAAGGGATTTCATTCTGCAACAAACTCTTTGAAATCGAAAAGACGCTTGAGGAACTCTCGAGCGAACAACGTAAATCGGAGCGTCTAAAACGAGAAAAACCCGTTTTAGAGGCCTTTTGGGCATGGGTTAATTCGACCAGAGGTAAGGTACTGCCAAAGTCCAAACTAGGTGAGGCTTTAAATTATGCTCTGAACCATAAGGAAGAGTTTATGAATTATCTTAAGGATGGCAACTGCTCTATTTCCAACAACCTTGCTGAAAACAGCATTCGTCCCTTTACCATCGGACGCAAAAACTGGCTTTTTAGAGGAAGCCCGAAAGGAGCTTCGGCGAGTGCTGCCGTTTACAGCATCATCGAAAGTGCGAAGGCAAATGGTCTTAGCCCGTATAAATATCTCCAGTTCATCTTCAGCGAATTGCCTGGAGTACAGTTTGGCCAGCATCCAGAATTTCTTGAAGATTACCTTCCGTGGAGTCCAGAAGTTCAAGCAGCATGCAAATAGAGCAAAACTCAGTTTACTTGAGATTTGCTCTTTTTTCTATACACCGAGTTATTAGACGCTTACGTTGAATCGACTTCTTTCAACCATACGATGTCCTTTTTTAAAGCGGTCAACAAAGAAGAACAAGCGTAGTAGTTTAAAGATTTACCCTCTTATTCGTAGGCTTCTTTTCGCTTATTTAGGAAATGATTGAACACAAAGCGACTACAACCGATTGTCTTATTGATTAACGTAGTTTGTTCTCGCGTAGGAAAGATACGGAATTTAAAAGCCTTGTGTGTAAGCAAATTATTTCCCCCTTTCTTTTTGAGTTTCAATGTAGCGTTTGATTACGTCTAATTGAACCAAACCAACCGTAGTAACAAAGTATAAAGTTACAAACATGTTGCCCTACTAACCCCATGAAAGGGTTTTTGGGCAAGTGTCTTATATCCCCACGCTAAAGCAAGGGGTTTTACGGCACAAACGATAAACTCTCCATCCCTTAATCTCCAATTACAGGACTGTTTTTATTATCTGTAAACCTTAATCCATTGGCAGAATATATCTCCTTTTTTGCTTTCATCTTCCATCAACTCCAATTATCATGAGTTAATTTTTCACATCCCCATTTGGTGCCAAGCTTTCCGTTTCCATGGTTTCTACACCATTAGGAATAGCTAGTGGAAAAAAGAGAACCTTTTTTAGTTAAGGTTCTCTTTAGGCACTACTTCTGCGCGCATATACTGCTTCTTTGCATGGAAGTAGGTTTTATTATTGGTAATCGTTGCAGTATCAAAAAGCTCATTGAGATATCCTCCTACCACTGTCGCGGCAAACCGATTGGTGATTAACCGTTGCGGCTCGTTAACAATGATGTTGGAGCAGGACATTTCACTCGGAGCAATTTGATCCTCGTCTGTTAGAATATCCGGGAAGCATTCTGCAATAGGTGGTAACAAGGTAACATGGTTCATACGTAACCCAGTAACCACTTGACCGGTATATCCAGACGTTTTGACTAGCTACCTAAGCCATCAACTATGATCTCAAGGCTCCTCTTCACTTCTTCGGCAACTAATTGAATAAATGGCTGAGGATTCCCTTTGTCCGCTTCCCCTAAAGCCAAATAATACTCTTGGCGATTTTCATTACGGATGATAGCTGGTGGAAACCCCGCTTTCATTAGGATAAAATTCATACATATCCGGCTTACCCTTCCGTTTCCGTCAGGAAAAGGATGGATCGCAGCAATACGGTGATGGAAAACAGCCGCTAATTCAATCGGATGAAATTTGCCCTGTTTTTCTCTGTACCAAGTCAAAAGTTTTTCCATCTCACTAGGTACTTGAACGGCAGGAACATAGTGGTGAATTTCTCCACTAAGCGTCAAAACATGGTTATCTTCGGTTTTATACGCTCCGGGTACAATAGGCTTTGCTCCCGCCCAAGATTTCACCCCTTGGAATAGGATGGCGTGAAATTCCTTTATCAGCCCTTCCGTCAAATCACGTTGGCGAATAGCGTCCTGCAGGTATTCAATAGCCTCTGCATGGTTGACAATTTCCAAATGTTCGCGAAGTGTTTTTCCTTTAATCGTTAAGCCTTCTCGTAAAAAAAATGCAGTCTCCTGTAATGTAAAAGTATTTCCCTCAATAGCATTCGTGTGGTATGTCCAATCCTCACGAAATTTTTGGGTAATAGTTTTCATTAGCTCTTGAGAAAATGGGCGTTTTTCTTGTACCTTTTTTAGCATGGCATCAATTATGTCAAACATAATAACCATCCAATCTCTTCTTATAGTTACAAAGAATATACCATTTTTTTACTTCCTTTGCATCTCTGGAACACTACATCTTTTTATTACCTGCGGAACAAAGATAATCATATTCATTTTATAGTGGTGTATCCCCTATCCTATTTCATTCATACGAGATCCACGGAGTTTTTCAAACAAACTACTTCTAATTTGACTCCGAGACTAATTCTAAAATTAAGTTTTTCTTTCATTTTCTCTTTCTATCTCACGATTTTAGATTGGTAATCAGACAGTAATTAGATAAGAATACTAATCTTAAAGAATATTGAATGGCTAAAGTAAGAAAAGAAAATACCCTGTCATTGCCCCGAGGGGCAAACGGAAATTTTTGGATATATTAGCACCTAGGATATCCACGATTCCCCAGGTGGTTTACCCTCCCATGTCTCTCAGGGTCTAGCCTCTACATTCCTTCGTTCTACCTGTCGGTGGGGTGGAGGCCGGATTTGCTCCGTTACAGGGTCGATGCCCGCATGATCGATTTCTATCCAGCTTCTCCGTGCTTGGTTTTGTCATCTAAACGTGCGTGAATGAAAAAACAATCGTAAACTTTATTTTATGTTAAGCAATCTGTAGTTGCTAAATTTGTGGTCTTCGCCATTTCGATGAATCATACACTTCGCCCCTTCTTCCAAGAACGAAAAAGATTCGAATGAGCTTGCAACATAAGGCAATAAGCGATTGCTTCTTTTTCAGTGGATTAACAGCTCGTGTCGTATACTCATTGTGCAACGGAATAGCAAGGCACGCAATCGAGGTCAACCTCTCTTCGTAATATGGGTTTGGCCTTTATGCTTGCCAGAACTGTTTTCTTTAAGATTCAATCCCGCTAGTTTTTGAATCTGTCGAGGATGCTAGTAGTGACATTGTCCCCTGTTGGGTGATATTCACCCGATAATACTAACTGGTTTTGAAGTGTTTTTTAAGCATTATTAATGAGAATGCAATCATGTATCTCCTGGAATAATAAACTCGGATTCGCCATGAAATGTATAACAAACAAATATCAGTTACTTTGAAAACAAAAGTTCCCAGGATGTTTAGTTTATGGATGATATTCATTGGAAAAATCACCATATAAGAGGTTATGGCCTCAAAGCAAAGTTAAAACGATTTGCTCCCCGGAATGTGTAATTTTGTAGATACCTTCATGCATATCAACTCCATAATGCTTTTTCAACAATCGTTTTCCTTCGAAATCGCTCTCCACGACCACCAGATAATCGTAGCCGCTTAAAAGGTTATCCATATTGTCCTCATAGAACAAACAAATCCCGTCTACATTTGGTGCATACAAGAAATACTTTCCGATATATTGCATGTAATAGTTCGTCACCTGCTGATCCTTGTCCGAGGCGTAAAACAGATATTTGCTGTTATCCTCCTGGACATTTGTGTACCACCTATCACCGGTAACCTTATACACTTTGTACGGAAGCGTCGTTTCGTAGCTTTGAGCAATGGAAAACATACCGTTGTATTCCGATAAAAGCAAGATGACCGCCACACCCGTACAAGCAATAATTCCTTTTTGATAATATCCTTTTGTTTTGACATCTTTAAATGCACGATAGTCAGGCACTTCACCGATTTTGTAATAAAAGGATCGTTCAAGATCTACCGTAGCGCAGAGGACCAAACCGCCGACAAAGAGTACTACCATACTTGATGCATAACGCTCAAAGCCGGCCAGCCAAATCGCCTCATCTAGCGGCATTGAGTAAAGGTACATCCCTAAAATCCCCGCATAGTACAACACCAGTACGATATTGAGAGCGATCAGTGCTTTCCACAAGTTCCATTTCTTTTTCAAAACAACTGCCGCAAAAATAGAAGCAACGATCGCTACGAGCTCAAAGGTGGCAATTCCCATCGCTGGCCGTGTCGTAAGATCCATACTAGACCTCAGAAATAGTGAAATAATGTCCTGCATTTGCTCCGGGGTTTTTCCCATCTCCTTACTTTGAAGACCTGCGGATGAAACGTCGAATTTGTTTTTTATCCCCTGAAATACAGTCGCCATTCGCCAACTCCAGCCAAGGTAAGGAAACATTGCGACACAAAGTAGCCCGACAACGGCACCCGCATTTTTCCAGACAGGCTTACTCCAATGGGTCAGCCATGTATAGAACAGAAATATCAGCCCGATTGCAGCAAAAATAATACCAGTATTTTTAATGATCGTCAGCAGTCCCGCTAGTGGGAGGACAACGATACATGCTCGTCTAATCTCATTTCGATACCTATACACAACTGCAAAGATTGCCAGGGCATAAACCGGAAGCAAAAAATCCACCAACAGATTGGTGATGCGGATTGTAAGATTGAAAATGGAAAGCATGGATAAGCCTAATCCGAGGAAAGCATACAGGAGAAAACGCTTCTTCTCGGAAACGATGCCAAACATGGCATAGAAACAGGAAAAAATAAGCAACCCTTGCGCTACTAACATTGTAGACTGGGTGTGTCCCGCAAAACGGCAAATATAATAGAGAAAAGATGAGACGCCAAGCGGATAATTTTTAAAATCGATGAGACCCGAGGATGGCGTTGGAAAGGCATCTGTACTTAACATCACCTTCAAGACTATCGCCCAATGAGAAAAATTATCATAGTGCGTCAATTTGTTTTGGAATAGCACCAACAGAAAAATAAGACTTCCAGCAAAAAATGAAAAATGGAATATAGAAAAGGTAAAGTCACATTTGGCCCCTTGGTCTAGCCAGTGAACCACGATCACAATAAACGAAAGCAGTCCCAGAATCATAACAGCAAGGCTGACAGTAAAAAGCTGTCCAGCCAAACCGCCCAAAAAAACAATGCAAGCTATAGATGAAAACACAAACACAGGGATAAACTCCCAAGTTAGTGAAAGTGTTTTTCGAACAAGCAACATGTAACCTAGACAAGAGATTACCAAAAGGGCTACTATTAAAAGTTGAAGGGTGATTGGCATCTCTATCTCTCCTCCTCTTAAGCGCTCTCCGAATGTGGATGAATTAAATCATCTAGCATCTGATCTATAAGGCCCCGATCCACAATATCGTTGATATTTTCAACCGAGAGAAGCACTTCTTGATTACCAGTAGTAGTTTTTCCGGTATGCCGCAGAATGACTTCAATATTACTTTTGGTATAAAAGGTCATCACTACCCCTGCTGAAATATCACTTTGAAAACCGGTGGCAGAAAAGAAAAGGTAATTAAAGCTGCGCAGCGTACATTCAACACCATTAGTAAAAACGACCGGGCATTCAAGGGAAACTCGCGGCATTTTTCTCATATCCACTAGCGGTTTGACAATGCGCCGCTGTACATTACGAACCATGTCGTCATAAACCGTATCCCAAAGATTCAACTGCTCAGGCAAAGAGTGTTTTCGGTCATAAATGATTTGCATATATTGGCGCTTGTCTAACTCAGTTACTGGCTCAACTTTTGCTGAATAGCGCCAGCCGTCGCCGTCCTTTTTCACATAGACAATGATTGCATCCAGATTGGCCTCATACCGCCCGCTCTTCACGATCAAAGAGATCGTTGACTGTGGCGGTATATAAATAGGGTGTGTGACGTATATTGCAATGCCTTTTTCTGATACATCCACGGTCCGGGCCTGGTAACGTTGGTTGTTCGTTCTATATTGGATCGTTACATCTTCTTGCGCCCGAATACGCTCTGAATCTCTATAAGCGCGGCGGCCAATCATAAAGAACAGGGCGTAACATAAAGCAATCATGTTATGAACCAGCCAAAAAATAATAATACTGCTGTAGAAGAGAGACCAGCCATACTTGCCATCCACAAACCGGATAATCGCCGCCACTGATAGAAAAAGAAGGAAGAGATGTGGAAGAGCATACAACAGAGTAGTCATCCATTTTCGATCGTTGCTCCGTTTTTTGTTCGTCACCTTGAATTTTCTTTCATGAATGTGCAAGGTTTCCAGTAATACAGGCACAATCAGATACGGCATAAAAATGGTATCGATGATTTGACTCCAACGTTGATTACGAATATTACTCGATAGATAACGCATCGACATACTGTAGCAAAAATAGGATGGAAGCCAAAATATCAAAATTTGCCAGAAACTAGTACTTACAATTTGAAAATCGAATAAAGCAAATAAAATGGGCGCCATAATGAAAATCAACCGGTTAAAAAAAGACCACCAGTACAGGAAGCTGCTCATATAGGTAATTCTAGTCCAAAGAGGAAGCTTCTTGGAAAAAATGGCGTGGGTATTCTGCAAACTTTGAAGAATACCTCTTGCCCAACGGATGCGTTGTTTAATCATACTCTGAATCGTTGTCGTGGTCAGTCCGGCTGCTTGAACCTCCTGGGTTGCATAAGTAATATAGCCTGCTTGTTGCAAGCGAATGCTTGTCTCAAAATCCTCCGTGATCGTTTTCAGCGGAAAACCACCGATTTCCTCCATCGCTTTGCGGGAAATGACCGTGTTGCTGCCGGTATAAGACACCGCATTAGAGGCGTTGCGCAAAATATTAACTTCTCTTGAGAAGAAGTCCTGCTCATTTGGAATGTCACTTTCGGCGTATAGGTTAAATTGAAATAAATCCGGATTATAGAAGCTTTGAGGAGTTTGAACCAGCCCTATCTTGAATGTTCCATCCAATTCATCCTCTCTGCGAAGTCGCCATTCTCCATTGTCCTCGATAAACTTGGAAAGCAGGAAATACGGAACTGTTTTCATCAAAAAGGTATGCTGAGGAATCATGTCAGCATCAAAAGTTGCAATCAACGGGGAGGTAGTTTCGCTCAATGCATTATTTAAGTTGCCGGATTTAGCATCCGTGTTTCCAGGAAAGCCAAGATACCCGATTCCAAACTGTCTGGCGAGCTCCTCAACCTCAGGCCTCCCTCCATCGTCACATAAAAAAATATGAACCTTCTGCTTGTCGGGATAATCCAAAAACGTACAGGCATTGACAGTTTTATACAACAGATCGACCGGTTCATTGTGCGTGGCAATAAACACATCTACATCCGGATAATGCTCTGGCGGAATGGTTGGGAGTTCAAGCTGTGTAAGTGTCTTTTGCATCTTCTGAAAGAACAATTCAAAAGTAGTTAAAACAGTTATCGTTTCTGCCACAATCAGCAGAATACCAAAAACCATGTTCAAAAAACCGTAATCCCATGGCAAGGTAAAAATCATGCGCCACAGCAAATAGATAGACATCAAGATTATCGTGACGACAAACAAAACATTTTGCCGTTTTTCGTATTGGAACAAAAGCCGCTGCTTCCTTGCTGCAAATACCCACCGCCGCTGCATCTGAAAACTGAACAGGAACAGCAAGGAATCACAGACGAGTTTTGCTATTTTCTCACTCATGAAGAAAATCGTATGCATTAAATATACCCCGGTACTTGAAAGCAAGATCACGAATGCACATAGCGTCAAATATCGCCATAGATTTCCCTGGCTATCCCCTTTGCGGAATACAAAGTGCTTATTCAGCAAAAAGTTGACCATAATGGAAATGCCCCTTGCGATTACAGTCGCCAATAAGATCCTTACATAGTCCTGTTGACCCAACATCGGCCGCAAAAAATCAATTAAAACCCATGCGATTCCTAAATCGACTACAGCACTGGCAAACGAAGAGGAAATAAATCGAACGAAATTAGAAAACAACACACTCATCACTCGAATGCTGTCTCTGATTGCTCTAAAATGAGTTCCCGTATTTCCATTTTCATAAATGACTCGAATCGGCAGGGTATGAATCGGTATACCGGACTGGATACAGGAGATGAGCATCTGCAGCTCGTATTCAAATCGGGAGCCGCGAACACCTTGCATAAATGAAATCAGTTTGGGTCCGAAGGCACGAAGCCCTGTCTGGGTATCTGACAGTTGATTGCCGTACAGTACGGCAAAAAGTAAGGAGGTAATCCGATTGCCTAGTAAAGACTTGGGCGGTATTCCTCCCTCACTGAAGTTCCTTACTCCGAGAATCAACGCATCAGGATAGCGTTGCGCTTCTTCGGCAAGCCGGTATACATCCTCTGCAGCATGCTGTCCATCTGAATCTGCCATTACAACGCAGGAAACCTTATCAAACTGCTGTTCAATATATTGAAAGCCAGTCTTGAGTGCAGCGCCCTTCCCCAAATTTTCTGTATGCCGCAGCAGAACACAACCGTTTTCATTTAGCTCCCCAAAAATCGACTGGTAATCCTCGCCAGAGCCATCGTCCACGATGATAATATTCATCAGGCCGTAATCCTTCAATTGCTGTACATAGGACAATAGTCTTTCATCCGGCTCTAGCGATGGAATAAGAATAATCGTTTCGCCACTTTTTCCCATAATAAGCCCCAATTCCACATATTTTGTTAAATGTGTAAAGTATAACATCGAAAAAATATCCCTATTCATACCACATGGTATTTACATCTCTATAGATAAAACTAATAAAGGTAGCCCGAGTTCGAGCGAAGTCCCACTGTATCCAAAAGCTGTGGTTATAAAACCATTCACTATGACCAAACCCGTTGATTTTATCAAGTACAAAGTTTCTTGCCGTTAATAGAATGACAAGTTTCCATTCACTTTCCGTCGAAAGCAACGCAATACTTCTAGTTTAGTCGATCCGGGATCATCACATCTATGAGAATAAGTTTCCAATTCTCCCTAGGAGGAGGTACATAAGGAATTTTTCATTCTTTAAACTATTATGTTTTATATCGCTCTTCATTTAGTTCAAATGTACATAAGCAACCACTTTTGCAATTCTTTCATCATCCTCAACAATTAATATTTTTTGGTTTAGCCCAACTTCTTTCACTTCATCATAGACTAAACATTTGAGGAAATTCTCTTTGATAGGTTTTATATAAGACATACTTTTGAAGACCATTCACTTGATTCAAAGCCCTTTTTGCCAATTGCAATGCCTCTTCTGAATTCCCCTTTTTTCTTTCTATTTCGGATAACAAAGCACTTTTCATCCATGGTATTGATATTTGTTCAATTAGTTGGGTCGCTTTCTTTATATTTCCTTCCTCAATAAATACAATCGACTTGTAGTAGTGCTTGTAAGGTAGGGGACGAATCCATTCTATTCCTTGTTTTGCTGTTAAAATCTCTTCCTTGTACAATGCATAAAGAGTTTTATATAATGCTTGCTTATGCCTCTGCCTGTGTTTCCGCAACAATTTATGAATAGCTTCTTCTACATCTTTATCATTCTTATTGGCTAATGCATGGACAAGCATAAAATTAGGGTTTCTTTTCTGCTTCATTAAGAACTTCTCTATTCTACTTATGTCTTTTTCCCTAAGTGTTATATATACGGTAGGAAGCATTAGTCCTGTAAAAGCAACGATAAAATTGGTTAACAGAACCATGCTAAAATTAACTTGCCATAAACTCATTACAATGCTTATCAAAATAACAAGCACGATTACAAAAAAACGTGACGAAACTAGCTTCATCTACACTCTCCTCTAAAGGTTTTTACGTGATTTCGGGACTTAACCTTGTTTTATCCCGTTCTTTTCCAGCAAACTCTTGTATGGCATGATATTGCCGAGTTAACTCTTCCGGTGTAATCGGTGGACTAGAGATACCCCTGTACATGATGACAGCTTTGTTCCCTTAAAAATTGGAGCTGATCGATATGTTCAACACCTTCGGCGATGACATCGATTTGAAGGTGTTTTGCCATGGAAATAATCATGGAAACAATGGCACCATCATGTTCGTTCATGACAATGTCTCGAACAAATGATTGGTCGATCTTTAATCGGTCAACCGGAAAGTCTTTTAAATATTGCAAGGAAGAATATCCCGTCCCAAAATCATCAATCGCAATCTTTACTCCTAACATTTTTAATTCCGACAAGGTTCCCTTCACTTGGTTTACGTTCGTTGCCATACTTTCTGTAATTTCTAATACCAACAAATGATCGGGAGATAGGTCCGATTCCAACAATATTCTCTCTACAATCTCCACTAAATTATGTTGAAATAGTTGTCGCATCGATAGATTTACAGAGATCCCCACATGATTGAATCCTTGTTCTTGCCATTGTTTAAGTTGTAAACAGGCATTTCTTAGGACCCATTCTCCGATCGGAACAATTAACCCCGTTTCTTCTGCAATGGGAATGAACTGTGATGGAGGAATGACTCCAATCTCGGGGTGTTTCCATCGAAGCAAAGCTTCAAGGGCTTGAATTTCTCCGGTATGTATATTGATTTGCGGTTGATACACGATATACATTTCACTTTTTGCCAGTGCCTGATGCAAATCATGTTCGAGAACTAGCCGCTCCAAAAGTTGTTGATCCATTTTAGAATGATAAATCCTATATCGTTGAATATCTTTTTTCGCTTCATTTAAAGCAACCTGAGCATGCTTTAAAAGGTCAGCCTCCTTTTTTCCGTGGTCGGGGAATAAAGCCACCCCTATATTTATCGTCACATTTAAAAGGAGATGTTGAAGCTGAAAAGGTTCTTTTAGGACTGCCTGGATCTGTTCACACAACGAAATGACTTGTTCCTCATCGTCTAAAGAGCTTAGCAAGATCGTAAATTCATCCCCTCTCACTCGACTTAAAATTAACTGGGAGGGAAGTGAATGACTTAGACGTTCTGCAGCAGATTGTAGGATCAAGTCACCAAACGGGTGCCCGAGTGATTCATTGATGGTTTGAAAACGTTCAATATCGAGCAACAAGATCGCCTTTTTCTTTTCGGGATCCTGTTCGATCGCACCTTCAAGCCTTTCTTTAAAGTAACGATGGTTAGGAAGGCCCGTAAGTTCGTCGTAATAGGCCAAATAGGTGATACGATCCTGATCTTTTTTTTGCTGAATAAGATGTTTCCGCAATTGTTTCTCCGCTGTTAATTGCTTTTTAAAAGGCTCCTCCACGGAGGAATAGTAAAGTGCCCTTAATAAAAAATAAAAACCAGCCACCTGAAATAAATGGCCCAAAAAATTGGTGATATCATAGACGCTAATATAAGAAGTAAACATCAAATCTGCAACTATCAAATAGGCAGATGCCACGAGTAGCATAAGGTGAAAGGCTTCATTCACTTTATACCTTTTGATCAAAAAGATGATACAAAGGAGCTGTGAAACAATCGCTAAATATTGCAGACTGTCCTTAAGTCTCGTGGTACCAATCTCATCCAAAACCAATTCTGGTAAAAGCTTAACGGGATAAAATATCACGATGCTCCAGAAGGAAACATAGACTAGTGCCAATGCATAAGAAAGCCGTCTCCATTGTGGTGTGACCATCCGTTCCTTGGACATGACGATGAACAATAGACCTATAGCCTGTGTGACGCGATTCACGATGTAAAACCAAGTAGCTTTATAAGGTGAACTTTCCGACAGAAAAAAGGGCATGCCTTTGTATGTCACAGCATGAAGCAATTCCAGCGAACCAACGGTTAAGAAAAGAGCACCAATCCAGAACCGATAATTGGATAAGGTATGCGGAAAAACCATCCATGCCTGAATTGAAATTGTAAAGGACATCACGATGATCAACATGTCCAAAATCAAGTGAATGATTACATAGTTCTTTTCTCCAAAGATTCCATACAATGATTCACGAAAAACCATCGAAACTGTCAGGAGTAATATTGAAACAATAATGCCCCATCCATTTGTTCTCCAAAAATCCCTTTCTATCCCTCTACCCATACGATCTCCTCAATAGATGCCATTCAATTTCTTGGTTCATACAAACGTTTTAAAAGATATTAAGAATAGTTAATTGCATTTCGCCCATTTCGCTTGGAAGCATAAAGACATTGGTCGGCTTGCTCCATCGCCTTCTGAAACATCGATATTTCAGGAAGTTCTGCTACCCCTACGGATACGGTAATGCTTATGACCTCACCCGTATCTTCTGTATGAAAACGGGTATTTTCAACTATTTGGCGAATGGATTCAACTATACCGATCATGTCTTCTCTTGAATCCACAGCCATGAACAAAATAAACTCTTCTCCCCCATATCTTCCGACAAAGGCATCTACCTTTTCTTTTTTCAATACATTTTCCAAGATCAAATTTGCTACCTTCTTTAAAATCTGGTCCCCCTGAAGATGTCCAAAACAATCATTGATGGACTTAAAATGATCAATGTCTACCATCACGATATATTTTTTCCGATCATTAACCGGATAGGAACTCACTTTTTCGTAAAAGTTGCGAATATTATATAAGCCCGTTAAAGGATCATGCTCTGCATAGTATTTGAGCTTATCCCGCATCATGAGTTCATTTTCAGCATTTAAGATAAAGACATATAAAAGGAGTGCTGTTAAAATGAAGGAAGTGTAACGAACCAAAAATAATTTTTGGAAGACCACCCAACCATCTGGGAGCCAAATGATGATCGGAAGATCAGAAATTAACCAACATGCACTAAACAAAAGGACTAACGATAAAAGGCTGGATTGAACTTTCTGTTTTGAAGCCCAGAATAGAATAAAAAAAACGGGAAGAGCCATTCCAAAAATCACTCCGGGAATGGATCCTTCTCCACCCATAGCCAAACGCCAAGCACTTGTAATGATTAACGCAGGTACGGCTAGTTTCCATCCCCATCTAGTGGATAAAAACAATAGGGGGATGAGTCTTAGGTCAAAACGAAAACCACCAAATTGAATCGGCAAATAAAACATCGCGATCACTGCCGCGGAAACAAGGAATAGAACTGCAACCTTAACTAGATGACTGGAAATCTTGCTTTTATTATTCATGATCGTGACAATACATAAATGCATTAAAAAAACAACAGCTAGATTGGAAAGACTGGCCTGAATCACTTATTCACCACCTATCATTTCAGATATAGGTTTAAGTTGAGAAACAAACAAGGATCCATATAGTTCTACCCCCTGGCATATAGGGGGTATTCCATATGAATTAAATTTTTACTTAACTTACTTGATTCATAGGTGCACTGATTTTAAGGTTTCTTTTCTTCATTTCCATGAGAAGAAGCTCAATAAAATCTTGCTCCAGTTTTAGCTGGACAGCTTTTTCATATGCGTTTATTAACAATTCATCAGATAGTAGACCCAAGCCGGGTCCTCCCCTTAGTCTTTCTGTATCCTTGGTCCTTGCGCTATTTCTCATCCTACTCCGCTCCTATATCCTGTCGAATTGATTGCCTAATTTATTTCTTAGATAGGTCTACATCTAATTTCGATAACAGCTGAATCACCTTATCTGATGCTTGTTCCAATTGTTCTAAAGCCTGTCCTGCAGCATACAGATTCCCCTGTTCATAGTGCTCGACTGCCATTTTTGCATAATGGTGGACTTCCTTATGGGGTTGCTCCAATTCTTTATATGAGGTGCTGTTTTTGATACTAAGTGGCAAGTCCCCGTAATACCATTTACCTAGCCGACAAGCCTCATGGGACGTGACTTGAGTGGAATCAACCGTTTGTATTCCTAACAACATGTTATAAATCTTCCATTTCCATAAAAGATGGTCTGTTTTGGCCACTCGAACTAAATCTTTCGCATTGAGTTTTACGTTAATCCCAAAGAAAGAATTTCGATATTCATCCATTTTGCTGCTTAAATCATAGATAATTCTTGCGGTTTCTTTGGCAATTTCTTGGGCGGAGGTACTATGGTCATGGATAATGGCATTTCGCTCCGAAATATCCATGACGGCAGCAGACTGTTCTTCTGACATGGCTGCAATTTGGGAAGTAGACGCACTAATCTCCCTCATCGTACAAACGATACGCGTTAATTCTTCCCCGGCGTGTTCTGCCCCTGCTACACTTTGTTCAACGAGACCTCCTGTTTGTTTAATCTGTTGAATGACCTGAGTTGAGACCTTTCGCAAGGAATCCATATTCAAGGTAATTTGGGTAATTTGTTCCTTTGTGTGTTCTGCCAACTTGCGAACCTCTGCGGCAACAACTGAAAAACCTCTTCCCTGCTCCCCGGCGCGGGCTGCCTCGATACTCGCATTTAAAGCAAGCAGATTTGTTTGTTCCGCTATTCCCCGTATAATTTTAACCACTTCTTGCGTATGCTCTATTTCTTGACCAAGGTGATTTACTTGATCCATTACCTGATGGTAGACATCCCCAACCTGCCCAATATCATTCAGGGCACTGTCGATCACTACCCTGCTTTGATCTGCCGACTGCACCGCTTGATCTGTTCCTTCCGCAACTCTTATCGCATGGTTGGCAACCTCCTGAATGGATGCACTCATCTCTTCTGTTGCCGCTGTCACACTATGACTTTCCTCCATCTGCCTGTCCATCGAGGCAATTAATTGTCTGGTTGTATCCAACTCCGTTGTATGGTTGAGTAGATCAGAAACACCAAACAAAAAAGACTTAAAAGTTTCTTCCATATAGACTTCAACAATCAGCTGTTGGTCATAGGCCGCCAATTTCTGGATAGCTAGAACGGACTGAATCATTTGATGGGGTTTATGATTCATTTTTTCCATCAGGATCGAAGCCATAAACTGGATCAATAAATGATGGGCAGAAATAAAATGTTCGGCTGTCAAGTGAATCCGGCTGTGCACTTGGCCGATAATAATCCTCGTCATAATATAGTCCTGATTGACCTCTGCGTGAAGAAGTTGATCCAAGTACCTTTCCATGGTATTCCTTAATCGATCAATCGATGAGTTCTGAAGGATGATTCCCTTTAGATTGTCTACAGATAAAATATTTTTGTAAAATTGATCAATGATCTCTGATTTATGGGGAAGCAGGATTTGGGCTGCTTCCTTTACATGATTTAACGTATCTTGGGTGATACCCAAAAACATCAATCGCTCTTTAGCCCGCTCACCTACCTGAGATATATCCGTAGAACGGGAAAAATTCATATAGTCATTCCAAGATTTTGGCCTTTTAGTGAAAATGCTCATACTTTCCTCCACCACAAATAAATTTTTATTTATGCTGCTTTACATAGTTCTTTAATTCTGTGTGCAGTTGACGTTCTGAGTAACTTTTCGGATCAAATGTCATTCCATAAATATTCCCTTTGTAACTTTCCTTCTCCCATATTAACTCCCCAATCATACTCATTTGTTCTTGATTGATCGTACATTTTAATTGGATCTTCGTCTTACGTGCAGGTATTTGTAGGGAGGTGGTCACTTTAGCTCCCGTTAAACTCATATCCAATATCTCAATGGTTCCTTCTTTACTCTCTACCTCTCTCCCCTGAAGTAGTAGTATCTTAAAGCTGGCCTTAATAGGTTTCTGAAAGACTAGACGAAAACCATCTTTCCTCCTGAAAATAGGAAATTGCGTTTCCCGGTCGTTCATACAATAGCCACTCCCCTACCCTCTATCTCTAAATCCCTATCTGAATAGATTCCTTTAAATATTGTTCAAAATCCTGACCCGACAACGGTTGACTAAATAAAAACCCTTGTCCTTGACTGCATCCGTCCTCGCTTAGAATGGCCGCTTGCTCCCTCGTTTCGACCCCTTCGGCAATGACGTTTATGTTCAATGTTTGGGCAATGGACAAGATCGCCTTAACAATGGCCTGACTCTCTTTGTTCTGATGAATATCCCGAATAAAAGATGCGTCAATTTTTAAGGTGTCTACCGGAAGGTGTTTGATATAACTAAAAGAACTATATCCCGTTCCAAAGTCATCTACAGAGATATGAATGCCCAATTCTCGCATTTCTTGCAAAATGGCCGCTGCGTCATCCATGGACGCAAAAACGCTTTCTGTCACCTCAAGTTCCAGCCATTGCGGTTCCAAGCCCGTATCCTTCAAAATCTCTTTAATTTTTTCCAGTAGATGAGATTGATAGAATTGTCGAACAGACAAATTTACGGATAGTTTTAATGGCGGATACCCTTGACGCTGCCATTCGATCGCTTGCTCGCAACTACGACGTAGAACCCATTCCCCAAGGGGGATAATCAAGCCAGTTTCTTCTGCGACCGGAATAAACTTATTCGGAGCGATTCTCCCTAGTTCTGGATGATCCCATCGAACCAAAGCTTCCATCCCTATTAAATGGCCTGTGGTAAGATCCATCTTGGGTTGATAATCGATGTGAAATTGCTCTTGTTCAATGGCTTTTCTTAATTCATTTTCCATTAAGATGCGTTCCAACGATTGTTCTTCCATATCCGGATGAAAGAAGGAATACCCGTTTCTCCCCTGATCCTTTACAGCATAGAGAGCCATATCCGCACGCTTTAATAGTTCATCTGCATTCCTTCCATCTGATGGGAAAAGGGCAATCCCTAAACTACAAGAGATATGGTACAATTGTGCACCCATTCTAATCGGTTCCTTGAAACTGGCATGAATCCGCCCAGCAATCAATTCCACTTCCTTTGTACTGACAAAGTTCGTTAGCATAACAGTGAACTCATCCCCTCCCAAGCGAGCCACCAAGTCATTGGATCGAATACATTTTTTAATCCTTTGGGCTGTTTCAGTTAGAATGAAATCTCCGATTTCATGACCCCATGAATCATTTATATATTTAAAACGATCGATATCGAGAAATAAAATGGCCATTTGTGATTGAAACTGCTTTGCTTGTTTCACTTCTTTACGTAATCGATCCATAAAAAGCCTTCGGTTCGGTAATTCTGTTAACGAATCATGGTAGGCTAAATGATAAATCATTTGTTCCGATTTTTTCCGTTCGGTGATATCCCGCATCACCAATACTAATTTTTGAAGATAGCCAGATTCATTTAAAATCGAATTCATCCTCGTTTCGACACAGATATACTCTCCGCTTCTCATTTGGATTCGAAATTCCAATTGGGATGACACCTTTTTGGTCACCGATATCTGTTGAATTCCATGGGCTACCATTTCACGATCCTGGGCATGAACCCTTTGAAGCAAATTACTAGACTGCAAATCTTCTAAGTCATAGCCCAAATGAATTTCATGAGAAGGGGAAACATACAGAAAATTCCCTTCCCCATCAATAACAGAAATGAGATCTAAAGAATTTTCCGTAATTAAACGGTACTTTTCCTCACTTTTTCTTATTTCTTCCTCCATCTTTTTCCGAAGGCTAATGTCATTGCGTATGGAAACGTATTGATAGGGCTTTCCCGCTTCATTTAAAAATGGCACAATGGTTGTATCCACCCAATAAAATGAACCATCTTTGGCCCTGTTTCTAATTTCTCCACGCCAAATTTGCCCTGTCCCAATCGTCGCCCACATGCTCTTAAAAAAATCTCGGGAGTGATACCCCGAATTTAATATCCGATGATCTTGACCGATTAACTCCTCTCGCTTGTATTTGGAGATTTTGTAAAATTGATCATTCGCGGAAAGGATTCTTCCCCGTTGATCGGTAATCGCCACAATAGCGGACTGATCCAAGGCATATTTAACATCGGCAAGTTCCTTCAATACTACTTTCAATTTTTCATCCTTTTCAAATAAAAGGCTCTGTAAATACCAATCAACCGAGGACCTCGCATTCCCTTTATAATCTTCTATCATTTTTTTATCTCCTATTACTTAAATTTGATATTCTTGAACAAATATATTTGGAATTAAAACAAACAAAAACCGACCCTGATAAAAACAAGGGTCGGTTGCACTACTCACTCCCAGCCATCCAAGTGCCCATATGCAAATGGCTGATCAAAGTTTCCACTCAAGAAAATATTAGATTGGATAAATATTCCTCATACCCTAATATTATATTCAAATAGTCCAAAATAGTCTACAGTGAAAATAGTACAAATGTGTGGCGAAATGCGTTCGAAATTACACCTTAAATCTTCCAATTAGCATCTGTAAATCTTCTGCCATTTTCGATAGGGAACAAGCTGAGGAGGAGATTTCCTCCATGGATGCCAATTGTTCTTCGGTAGCTGCGGATACTTCTTGTGTACCTGCCGCCGTTTCTTCTGAAACCTGTGTAATCATTTGCATCGCATTGACCATCTGTTCAGCCCCGGCAGACATTTGTTGGACAGCTGACGATACCTCCTGAATTTGCGAAGTCACTTCATTAATGGAATTCTCGATCTCTGCAAATGATTTCCCTGCCGTGTTCGCAACTCCGATTCCTGTTTCCACTTCTGCGGTAGCCACTTCCATGGATTGAACCGCCCGATTGGTTTCTTCTTGAATAGTAGAGATTAGTTGGGAGATTTTTTGTGCAGAACCCGCAGACTGTTCGGCTAATTTGCGGACCTCATCTGCTACTACGGCAAATCCCCTTCCATGCTCTCCCGCTCTCGCTGCCTCAATAGCCGCATTTAAAGCCAATAGATTGGTCTGGGCTGCAATTCCTGTAATAACTTCGATGATTTGGCCGATTTCTTTCGAGCGCTTACCCAATCCTTCGATTACCACGGCCAACCTATGAATCGTTTTCTGAATCGAATTCATCTGGTCAACCGCTGATTGAATCACTTGACCCCCTTCCGAAGCTTTTTCAGCAGTTTCAAGGGCTGTGCTAGAAACACCCTGAGCATTTGTTGCAATTTGCTGTACACCGCGGGTCATTTCATTCACCGTTTGGTAAGTTTCTTCCACGTTTTGAACCTGTTTATCCACACCAGTTGCAATCTCCTGCATGGTCTTCGCTATTTGCTCTGTAGCATTTGATGTTTGTTCCGCGCTTGCTGTCAATTCTTCCGCAGAAGCAGCGACTTGCTCCGCATTTGACCCTACTTGATGGATCAACTGACGGAGGTTACGTGCCATTTGATTAAACGAATTCGCCAAAATACCAACTTCATCCCTGTTCTTCACCTTGATGTCATCCGCAGTAAGATTTCCAGATGCAATTTTTTCAGCAGCTTCCGCAATTGCTATTACTGGCCTAGAAATAATGCGGCCAATAAATAAGGCTATGACAAATCCCAGTAGTACCGCAGCTATCCCCAAAATTAACACCAAGTTTTTTACGGTATCTACAGTTGCAGTTGCTTCCTGATTTCCCTTTTCCAGCAACCCCTCTTGAAATTGGGCTAATTCTGTTACCTTCTCACTAAACCTATTTACAATGTCACGTCCTTGTGTTGCCACCAAGTTTCTATATTCATTTGTCTTATTCTGCCTTTTTAGTTCAAAAGTACGATTAGCAAACTGACTATATTCTTTCTCTAGTTGATCTGCTTCTTTCAGTAATTGAACTGCCTTAGGCTGTACAATAATCTGTAATAATTCACCATATGTATTTTGATACTCATTTTGCGCATTGGTAAAATTCTGAAAGGACGCTTCATCACCAGTAATTAAATATCCACGCATGCTGACTTGTTCTTGTTTTACCGCGATTACTAGATCCTTAATCATAATAAGTTTATGTGCTTTATCCTTAATCAAATTGGTGTATGTATGATCGATCGATGAAATTTGATAATACCCAATTCCTACGGTTCCCATTTTTTTTGCTGATTGTCATATTCACCCTTGTCCCCTCGCTTGTTCCATATGTATCTAAAAAACTTTATAAGACCGGCATCTTTTCTTTTATTTCCAAATTAAGAAGTAATTTGTTGACATCTAAGATCATCAACATGTGTTCGTTTAGACTCGCAATACAAGCAAAAACGAATCAACACTACTCTGTTATAAATTTGGTTGCTGAGTCATTCGAAAGGGAATATCCAATACGTCTGTTGAGTGTCAACCGACAATCCAATGGACTTTCCTTCAATGTTGACAAAATAATACGGGTAGCTTCGGTATGCTGTGCTTGTCTATAACGCATTGCTTTCCGTAAGTCTATAATTGGTATCACTATTCCTTGCTAGTCCTGACTCAATCATGTAATAGCCATGTTCGGATGGTGAATCATTTGTCCAACCCTCTCAATAGACAACACCTGATCGAGAAGTAATCCGAAATTTTCATCACCTATACGAAAAAAAACTGCTTTTAAATCCGCTAATAATTTATCATCCATATACACTTCTCCCCAGTTTAATCTCCTTATACTCTGATTATATTCAGATCGAAATATAACTTTGTGATTGATATCACAACATTTGAATACCTTTGTTACAACTATTAGAACTTAGAATTTGTACTGTACACCTTTCCGGTTTTCCCTATTTCGAGTAAACTGGGTTCCTCTCAATTTGGTTCAGGTATTTAAGTTAATAAAAATACTCCTAAACCTTGATTACCACATTCATATACCTAGTGAGGTGAGTTTTAAATCTAAACCAGATCATAACAATTAATACATATATAATGATCAGGAGGAACTTATGGAAGAGACGAGAGGATGGTTCAGTTTTTATTTACATTTGGCGGATGGCGTTTTTATAACAGACAGTGACATAACATTTTAGAGGTAAACGAAACTTTCGAAGGAATCACTGACTATTCACAAAATGAAGTTCAAGGATTTAAGGCCACCATTCTTAAATCACATCTCACTCCTTTAGTCACCTATGAGAGTCTTAAACAAGCCCTTCATGAGGGCAAATCTTAGTCTAGGGTTTTCATTAATAGGAAAAAGTGTGGTGAATTATAGCACTCATCAGCGGCCATCACGCATTTTTATCATAACGGGCAAGTCTATTACATTGGGATTTTCCGTGAATTAGAAGGCCTGGCGGAGGGAACATATTTCTCTCAAAAGAGGATTATCATTTTACGAAGAGAGCTTCTAGGTGTATTCGGGTAAGTCCGAGATAAGTCCAAAAACGGCCATATAGATGTAATAAAATGTAAAGAGGACACAAAGGTCCTCCGTTCAAGCAGTTTTCAACTCTAACTCCAGCTTTCCATCTAAGGGCTGAGGTGGTTCTTCTAAATCAATGACGTAATCGCCAAATCGTTTGATATGTTCCATAAGATAAGGACTGAGGACACTTAGATCTTCTGGGTATACATAATACCCTTCTCGCCCTAATTGGCGTATCACCGCAGTCAAATCCACAACATTTTGAAAAATAACCGCGTTTGCAACCAAGTCTCCATATTTAATGGACTTTTCCTGTTGCTCAGGATCGTTGTCAGCAATAATGCCATCTCCACCAAAGAACAGCCATTTGGAAAATCCGTTGTAAGCCTCTACTTTGTTAGTGGTGGCTGTAATTTTTCTACGGAGCTCGATATCGGCTATGTATTGAAGTAAGAAAACCGTGCGGACGACACGTCCCAGTTCCCTGAAAGTCTGATAGAGCTTGTTTTTTTGGCTGTAATTCCCCAGCTTTCTTAACAACATAGCAGTAGAGATTTTCCCATGTTTAATGGACAAGACTACACGTAAAAGATCCTTCCAATGCAATTGGATTAAATCCCAGTCGATTGAATCACTAAAAAGAGAATCCACGTGCTTATATTTCATGTCAGGATCAGGACGGAAGAAGGTAAGCTTCTTAAAATTTCGAATCCTTGGCATCAGTTTGATACCCAGCAGATGAGATAAACCAAATACAGGCGTAGATTGTCCTTGTGTATCGGCATGAATGGTGTCTGGTTGTACATCCGACTCGTTTTTCAGTAAACCATCAAGGATATAAACGGCTTCCCATACTCCGCAGGGGATAAAGTGGCTGAAAAGGGCAATGTAGTTATCTGCTACGTGATGGTACGCAATCCCTCCATAGCCCCCATAGCGAATATGGTATTCAGCCAAGAGGTTTTCTTCATAAATATCGTATTTAGTTCCATCCGCCGCGGCAGATTCACCTTTGCCCCATAGCTTAGGTAAATCAAACTCGTGATGGTAATGATTAATGATGTCCTTCAAAGCTTGGTCGATCTTTCTCGCTGTGATATGCCTTTGATTGGTATAGGATAGGACACTTCCGGTCACATCCGCTCGCATATGCCGCGCTGCCTGAACCGGTCCTAAATTGCATCCATAAGCAAATGTAGTTAAGATGTATCGCTCACGAGGATTTTTTAGCTTTGGATCAGATCCGGAAGATGGTCCGAAATGGCGTGTCCAGTTGATCCAGTGTTCGACATTGCACAAGATATCAATCAGATTTCTTTCGGGGAGACGTTCTTTAATAAGCTCCTCTAATTCTTTCAATGACTTTTTGTATTCGCGTTTTTGCACTTTTTTCAACACAGGCTCACCGTTTTCATTGATGCTCACATGCTCATTATCAGGGAAGTCCTGGTCAATTTGTTTCGAGGTCTCGATCATCCATGATTGCAGTCCTTTTACAAAGTCCACCTCATTCTCAGGGAAACCCAACTCGCGACAGTATTCGGGTATTAAAGGTTCAATTCTTCCCAAGGGAGTAATTGTTCTCGATAGTCAGCATACGATTCGGACCCCGGGACACATATATCACCGGATTTTAGTTCTGTGGCAATACAAGAGAAAACACAAGCCTCCAAGTGCCGGCGATGAATGAGCCAACCGCCAACCCTTTGCTTTACACGAATCATCCGGCGCCATTGATCAGACGCAAAAGAAAGATCCACTTCATCGGGTAGCCAATCCATCCGCTTATTCCTGTTTTCCATCACGAATTCAAGTGCATGTATTAATGATTGATCTTGAGAGGTAGATGTAAAATGCAACAGATCAGCAAGCTTGAAAAGAGTAGATCGACTTTTTTGATAATGTTTCTGTATGAACGGGAAGTAGTTATTTCCTTTCATTGAAGCTAACGCCTCGCATTTATCCAACAATGTCTGGACATTTCCATATGAGGCAATCGTTTTTTTTACTTTTTCATGACTGGCTGCATCATCATTCTCGCTGGCCATGATAAGCAAAACGTCGTTAAAGATGGAAATCAGATCCTCCAGCTCGTTTTGCTTCTGTTCCTTCATGTCCTTGTGATCTTCTTTGCTAGAGTTGTGTATATTTCCCACCCGTTTTTGAAACATTTCGGCCAAGTGATCTTTGGTCTTTACTTGGGCCTGATGAATGAAGCAGATAAGAAGTGTGATTCGCTTTGGCTCTGAGTAATCTTTTAATTCAGCTGCATCCAGCGATTTGGCTTCGGCCGCATAGTATTTGATCTTGGAGGATGCAATTCCCTCCAAAAATGGCGCCATATCACCATATGACTGAAGCCAAATAAAATAGTCGATATGCTCCTTTAGATTTTTTAAGGTTGGCTTTTTAGGAAGTGTTTTAAACCGATTGTATTCACTATAATGCCGATTCGCGCTTTTTATAAGCAATTCATTGAAAGAATGTATTTGTTCATAGGATAGCCTACTAAATACTTGTTGAAATAGCTCTTGATTGACTGCCCTACGAATTTGCCCCGTCAACACATCTAGGACACGAAAGCTGGGTAACTCACACCGGTTCTTAATAAGCTCTTCGATGGCGATATTAATTAGATCAGGAGGATGATCTTTCACCTTAGCCGCTTCGGTTAAGCTGTTGATCATGATAGGGCGTGTTTCTTTCCCGTTTGGTGTGACGTTAAAATATTTACGTATATCTTGTTGATGCCTCCGTGTGGTTCGGGATAGTTTAATATCTAAAGACGTATCTGATGGCGGATATGCTCAATAATTACTTTCGGGATGTCATCAGCCCTAGGAAAATAGCCTAGCTTCTGAAACGATTTGAGTAAAACAGCAGCTGCTAATAGGTTTTCTGGACCGCGTGCAATAGAATGGAGAAATTGAGTTTCTTCCCATGTGGGTGTATAGATACGATGAAGTTCTTTTTTCGTCAGATTCCTTTTAAACCGTGGATATGCTGTACGTTCAATGGATGCCAATCTACTTCCACCTCGATGCTAGATTAGATAATATCATTTGTTTTTGTTTCAACTAATAGCTTTCTTTTATGGATGGCTCGATAAAGAGATCCTTGTGAAATTCCTGTTCCTTCTACGATTTCTTTGATGGAATACTCCTTACTTTCATACATGCGCAATGCTACTTCTAATTTTTCTTTATCTAGACTAGGTCTCCCTAATTTTTTGCCACGTCTTTTGCTTGCTTCTAGTCCTTCTTTTACACGTTCAACAATTAAGTTTCTTTCTAGCTCTGCAATCACACACATCATCTGAAGCATGGCTTTCCCTGTAGGCGTTCTCGTATCCATGTTCTCCTTTAAAGATATAAACTGAACTTCCATCTCCTCAATCTGTTGGATGATGGATAGGATATCTAGGGTTTTACGACCCAAACGAGAGATACTTTCCACAACAACCGTGTCCCCTCCGCGGATCACATCAAATAACTTGGTTAAGCCATTACGATCTTTCACTGTACCAGTGAATTTCTCTTGAATGATTTTTTCACAACCATATTCATTAAGCATACAAATCTGACGATCTAGATTTTGATCCAAGGTGGATACACGAGCGTAACCGATAATCAAATGTAAAACCCCCTGTACATGTTATTAAGAAACATTGTACAGGAGGTTGGTTTATTGTAAAGGTATTTGGTAAAACTTTTGGGAACTATTTTTGGTAAAGTGAAAATTAAGGAATGGCCAGGTGTGGTAGTGACTACATATTCCATTTCAAAAAATAGAGTTTTTGGTAACTGATGTGTGAATATAAAGTCATAGACTGTAAAATAAAGTATTTGATGGCAGTAGCGGAGTTATTGAACGCTATTTGGGAGAAGAGTTGAACAACTATACTGTCTAATTTTGTGCTAAGATGAGGAAAAGTAGGAAAAGTATCTTGATTTCATACATAAATTCTTGGGAGGGGTTTGTTTTGAATCTAAGTGAATTGTGGAGCTTATATAATGCGGATAAACGGATTCTAGGTTTCAATCCTCATACATTAAAAGCCTACTCACTTCAGTTAAATCTCCTTACTCGTGAAATTTGGAACTAGAAGACGTTACCTTGCCATTACTAAAAGAATATTCGGCTAAACATACCGAACGTCTTAAGTCAAGTAACTAGGGTCATCGGATTCGATTCATAAGGTCTCTTTTTCGATATGCTTTAGAAGAAGGGTGTTTCGTAATCCAACCCTCAAGTTAAAAGAACCAAAGTCTGATAATAGAATTCCCAAATTTTTATTGAAGAAGATGTTATTCATCTCAAGATATCCTGTCAGTCCCTCCGAGATCATGTTCTATTGCAATTCCTATATTCCACCGGTTGTCGTGTCGGAGAAGTTCATCGATTGAACATAGAAGATATAAATTGGGAAAACGGATCGGCTATTGTCAATGGAAAAGGTTCAAAACAACGAGAGGTTTATTTTACTACTGAATGAAAAGTGTGGTTGAAAAAGTATTTAGATAGTCGGGAAGACAACTGTGAAGCGCTTTTTGTGACCGAGAGTAACCCTATCCGTCGGATGACGATCCCCACCCTCCGTTACTCTGTGAAATTGCTACCCCAAGTAGAAGGAATTTAAATATTAGAAAGGGAATTGTGTTTTAGAAGGTAGGTATTTTACGCTGGAGGAAGATTAATAATGAATATCTTAATTAAGGAATTACTTGAAACTGAAGTAGCTTTTATTAGACGTATGGGGAGCTATTTTGAACCGCAGGATCACTGGGGAAACCTGATAAGTTGGGCTGTTGACAATGAGCTATATCCTCCGCAGCAATCATTTATCGGAATATCCTTGGATAATCCAGAATTAATAGAAAGCCATAAATGTCGACACGATGCTTGTGTTACTCTTCCTGAAGGCTTTGAGAAAGAAAAGCATATCGATATGCAATTCAAAACATTAAAGAGTGGACAGTACGCTTTGTACCCATTTTATGATACACCTGAAAAGCTGCAACATGCTTATGAATTTATGTATGGAGAATGGTTACCTAATAGTGGTTTTGAAGCCGATTGCGATAGAGATAACCTTGAATTTAATATGAATAACCCTGCTGAAGATCCAGAAGGTAAATGCAAGGTTGATTTATACGTACCCATAGTAATGAAAAGGTGAGAATATTTTCAATGTTACTTAAAGATGATATATGATCAGAAACCTAAAAGGTGTTTATGGGTGAGTTGATAAAGAATAAAACAAATTTGTAATTCATACTTAACGATGCAGTTATGATAAATAGCAATTAATCTAACCTTCCCCCTAATGGGTTCAGCCGATGTACCTGTAAAAACGGGTCACATCTCGGATGTTATTTCCATTTTGTAGGAGGGTTAGATTCATTTGACAAACTATTTTTTATCTTGATGGGATGAAGTGCTCCCCCTAAATGACCTTTTTATGGTGTGCATTTATTTTTCTTTTAAAGATTTATAGACAGGAAAGGAAATTTCAATAATAGTTCCTTTCCCTATTTCACTTTGGATACAAATAGTACCTTTATGATTTTGAATAATACGTTGGCTAACCATTAAACCCAAACCTGTTCCATCTTCTTTAGTTGTAAAGAATGGTTTCCATACCTTCTTTAATTGATTCTGAGGAATACCACATCCTTGATCGATAACCCGAATACAAACTTCTTTCTCTAACGCTTTTGCTTCCAATATAACTTCACCACCAGCTGGCATGGATTCAATTGCGTTCTTTAGTATATTTATAAACACTTGTTTTAGGCTACTCTGACTATTTATATATGGTAGATCAGGTTCCATATCTATCCTAATTATAATATTTCGAAGGTTGGCTTCTGCTTGAAGTAATGTGACAACATGCTCCAATTGTTCTGCAATGCTCCTTGGTGCAAAACTTTCGTTTGAAGGTTTAGCTAGAACTAACAATTCACTTACGATTTCGTTGATCCTATCAATTTCAGATGCCATAATCTCAAAGTATTTTTGTGCATGATCCATCTTCTTTGATGAACGTAATAATTGCACGAATCCACGCAAGCTGGTTAAAGGATTCCTTATTTCGTGAGCGATTCCTGCTGCTAGTTCACCTACCAATGAAAGTTTTTCTGTTTCCTTTATTTTTTCTTCCCTCATCTTTTGTTCCGTAATATCTACCAATTGGGATATGAAAAAAACAATCTTACCCTGTTCATCTCTTTGAATGGTTACACTAAGTAAACCCCATATGATTTCACCGGAATGATGGATATACCTTTTTTCTATTCGATAACTATTGATTTCACCCGCGATTGCTCTTCTTCGCAGTCCTAGATTTTCCTCTAAATCATCAGGGTAGGTAACAGAGTGAATGGTAAGACTATACAATTCTTGTTCACTATACCCAAGAATCTTGCACATCGATGAATTCACTTTTAAAAAATGGCCGTCGATGGAGACTAAAGCCATTCCTATAGGAGCATCTTCAAAAGCTTTAATAAATAAATACTGTTCTTGTAAGGTTTCTCCCAGCATGGCACCCTCCGTAAACATTTATACCAGGTTAATCTACTGACTAGTTTATAGATTTTTATTTAAATGGGTCAAAGACAAGGGACGCATTCAGCTCCATGTAGACGTAAAATTATTAGGATTAATTTCTAATTTACATTTTTTGCACCAACCCTCTTTTCAGGTCTTAATTTTAAATTTTTTTCCCTC
>Ga0180216_1000652_pt1 | contig 34300 bp, 36 predicted proteins | sample eDN3rd37CBELigMG_FD_128879 | JGI IMG/M metagenome (GOLD analysis project Ga0180216, IMG submission 128879) | Enriched Miracle-Growth compost microbial communities from Emeryville, California, USA - eDNA 3rd pass 37_C BE-Lig MG (version 2)... ... | reverse complement strand
TCGGTGCGCTGCTCGGTGTCCGGGTCGCCGTAGTGGTCACCGACACCATGGGGCGCGCCTGGCGCAACGGCCAGACCGACGCCGCGATCGGCTCGTCCGGGCTTCCCGTCCTGCACGGCTACGCCGGCTCCCACGACTCGCAGGGCAACGAACTGCAGGTGACGTCCGTGGCGGTGGCCGACGAGATCGCCGCCGCAGGCGATCTGGTCAAGGGCAAGCTCGGCGGTGTGCCCGTCGCCGTGGTGCGCGGACTCGACCTGCCCGACGACGGATCCACCGCCCGCGCCCTGATCCGCAGCGGTGAGGACGACCTGTTCTGGCTCGGCACCGAGGAGGCCCTCGAACGCGGCCGGCGCGAGGCACTGCTGCTGCGCCGGTCGGTGCGGCAGTTCGCCTCCGAGCCCGTCGATCCCGAGGATCTGCGTGAGGCGGTCGCCGAGGCCCTCACCGCACCCGCACCCCATCACACACGTCCGGTGCGGTTCGTGTGGGTGCGCACCGAGCAGGTGCGCCGCCGGCTCCTCGACCGCATGCGCGACAAGTGGGCCGAGGATCTCCACGGCGACGGACTCGACCCGGTGGCCGTCGAACGCCGCATCTCCCGTGGCGCGATCCTCTACGACGCACCCGAGGTGATCGTCCCCTTCTGGGTGCCCGACGGAGCACACCACTATCCGGATGCGCGTCGCACCGCGGCCGAAGCCACGATGTTCACCGTCGCCGCCGGTGCGGCGGTGCAGGGTCTGCTCGTCTCCCTCGCGACCCGCGGGCTCGGCAGCTGCTGGATCGGCTCGACGATCTTCGCCCCGGAGGTGGTCCGCGAGGAACTCGGGCTTCCTGCCGAGTGGTCGCCGCTCGGGGCGGTCGCCGTCGGCTACCCGCTCACCGAACCGGAGCCGCGCGAACCCGCGGACCCGGGCGACGCCCTCGTGGAGCTGTAGCCGTGTCGGCGCGTTCCCTGCACGCCTCGGCGATCGACCGGCTCACCGCCTGGCGCACCGACTCCGAGGACGCCGAATCACTGCGGCACACGATGCTGGCGTTCCTCGATTCGGCGCCCGACGGGTGCCTGCGCGAACACGTGCCCGGGCACATCACGGCGTCGTCGATCGTGCTCGATGCCGACCACCGCAACGTGTTGCTCACCCTGCATCCGCGGGTGGGGCGGTGGATCCAGCTCGGCGGACACTGCGAGCCGTCGGACGAGACGGTCGTCGACGCGGCCCTGCGCGAGGCCACCGAGGAATCCGGTATCGCCGATCTGGTGATCGATCCGGAACTGCTCTCGGCGCACACGCATCCGATCACGTGCTCCCTCGGCGTGCCCACCCGTCACCTCGACCTGCGGTTCCTGGTGACCGCACCCGTGGGTGCCCGGCCGGTGCGCAGCGACGAATCCACCGACCTGCAGTGGTGGCCCGTCGACGCGCTGCCGCCGGAGGCCGAGCACGAGACGATCGCGCACATGGTCCGGCTCGCGGCGGCCCGACGGGCCTGAGACGACGCGGCCCGACGGGTCGCCGGGACGAGCGTGAGGTCAGAACCGGACGGGGCCCAATTCGGGGTACTTCGGGGTGACGCCGTCACCGGAGGACACCCCGCGCAACCGCCGGCCCATCCAGGGGACGAGGAACTCGCGCATCCACGCGCGGTCCGCGGCGCGTTCCTGGGCCCGGGTGAGGACGGGTGCCTCGTCGAACTCCACCGGTCCGAGACCGTGTTCGACCCCGAGCAGGTCGAGCACGCGGATCGCCATGTTGTGGTGGCCGGCCGCGGACATGTGTAGTCGGTCGAAGTCCCACATGCGCAGATCGCGGTACTCGTCGAACCTCCAGAAGTCGACGATGGTCGCCCCGTGCCGGTCGGCGATCTCCCGGACGAGCTCGTTGTACACGGCCCACCGGCCGCGCAGGAGCCCGAAGACCGGCGCCCAGCTGCCGTCGTAGGCCGTCCACATCAGGATGCGGGCGCCGGTCGCGGCGAGTTTGCCGATCGCCTCGTCGTACTCGGCCGCGAGTGCGTCGAGGTCGAGTTTCGGACGCATGAGGTTGTTGCCGCCGGCGTAGATCGTCACGAGATCGGGGCGCATCGCCACGGCGGTCTCGAGCTGCTCGTCGATGATCGGTCGCAGCAACCGGCCCCGGATGGCGAGATTCGCGTACGCGAAGTTCTCCGAGTGCCGCGCCAGCTCACCGGCGACGAGATCGGCCCAGCCGCGCAGCCCGTTGGGACGCGACGGGTCCGGGTCGCCGACTCCCTCGGTGAAAGAATCGCCGAGCGCCACATACCGTTCGAAGCTCACTTCGTCCTCTCGACTCAGACGTCGGTACTGAAGCGGATGCCGCCGTCGGGGATCTTCACCCCGGGCCACACCCGCGCACCGCGCAACAGTTCGCACCGGGCACCGATGTCGGCGCCGTCACCGATCACGCCGTCGCGGATCAGGGCACGCGGACCGACCCGCACCCCGAATCCGATGATGGTCCGCTCGATCACCGCACCGGCCTCGACCCGTGCACCGTCGAAGATCACCGCGCCGTCCAGGCGGGCGCCGGCACCGATCTCCGCGCCGCGGCCGACGACCGTGCCACCGATCAGCAGGGCGCCGGGGGCCACGGAGGCACCCGGATGCACGAGCGACTCGCCGCGCTGCGGCGGAAGAGCCGGCGACGGAGCGATACCGCGGACCAGATCGGCCGAACCACGGACGAAGTCCTCCGGGGTGCCCATGTCGCGCCAATAGGCGGCGTCGACGTGCCCGTAGACCTTCTTGCCCTCGGTCAGCAGCGCCGGGAACACCTCGCGCTCCACCGAGACCGGACGGCCCTCGGGGATCTGCTCGATGATCTCGCGGCGGAAGACGTAGCAGCCGGCGTTGATCTGGTCGGTCGGCGGATCCTGGGTCTTCTCGAGGAAGGCGGTCACCCGGCCGTCCTCGTCGGTCGGCACACAGCCGAAGGCACGCGGATCGCTCACCCGCACCAGGTGCAGGGTCACGTCCGCCTCGGTGCGCACATGCGTGTCGAGCACGGCGCCGAGATCGGTGCCACCGAGCACGTCACCGTTGAAGACCATGACGTTGTCGGCACGCAGCTTCGGCAGCACGTTGCGGATACCACCGCCGGTGCCGAGCGGCTCGGTCTCGGTGACGTACTCGATCTCGAGTCCGAAGTCGGACCCGTCGGCGAAGTACTCCTCGAAGACCTCGGCCTTGAACGAGGTGCCGAGCACGACGTGCTTGATGCCCGCCTCACGGATCCGCGCGAGCAGGTGGGTGAGGAAGGGCACCCCCGCGGTGGGCAGCATCGGCTTGGGTGCCGACAGCGTCAGCGGCCGTAGCCGCGTGCCCTGCCCGCCGACCAGAATCACCGCATCGGTGTGCGGTGCCGAATCACTCGTCATCGTCTCCCCTGTTCACTGTCGTGCCGACCGGAATGTTCTGGTCGGTCCTCCCGTTCCGACGCTCCCGCACGGCCGCCGCGACCGCCACTCGCGATCGCACCGCGAGCCCGGCCCGCAACGCCCATCGCAGCGGCGCCTGCCACCCGTGGGGGTGACGGTCCGCCTGGAAGCGGTAGGCACTCTCGTGATGTGCCGGAAGCATCAGTTCGGGGTGCCGTCCGGCCGCGTGGCCCTTGGCGTGCGTGACCACCGCGGACGGCACGTACACGTTGAGCCACCCCGCTCGTCCGAGCCGGTCGCCCAGGTCCACGTCCTCCATGTACATGAAGTATCGCGAATCGAAGCCGTCGATCGAGTCGAAGGCCGCTCGCCGCAGCAGCAGGCACGATCCGGACAGCCAGCCCACGGGGCGTTCGCTGATCTCCTCGTTCTCCTGGCGGTAGCGGCGTGTCCACGGATTGGCCGGCCAGACGGTGCCGAGCAGCGCGTGACCTGCACCGGAGGCGAGGGTGGGGACGGTGCGCGCCGAGGGATAGACGCTTCCGTCCGGTTCGTGGATCAGCGGCCCGAGCGAACCGGCGCGCGGCCAGCGACGCGCCGCGTCGAGCAGTTCGTCGAGCGAACCGGGGTGCCACCGGACGTCCGGGTTCGCGACGACGACGAACTCCGCGGACGGGTCGACCTCGGCGACCGCACGGTTGATCGCGCCGCCGTAACCGATGTTCCCGCCGGTCCGGAGCAGTCGCACGTTCTCGTGTGCCGCCTCGGCGGCCTCGGGAGCACCGTCGGTCGAACCGTTGTCGGCCAGGATCACCTGCGTCGGCAGAACGGTTGCGGAGGTGAGCGAGGTGAGAAAGTTCTCGAGGTGCTCACCGGGCGAGTAGGTCACCGTCACCACGGCCAGCGTCGAATCCACGCCGGTCACCTTAGCGACCTCGACGGTGTGCGACACCTCACGGGCCGCTTCGTCGGATGTCATCGTGCAGGCGGCACGGTTCCGTCACCGGCGATCGCCTCGTGCAGCGCCTCCCGCCACGGACGCAAGGGGGTCAGGCCGGCGCCGACCCAGGCGCTGTCGTCGAGCACCGAGTAGGCGGGCCGGGGCGCGGGCCGGACGAACTCGTCGCTGCTGCACGGGTGCACCCGCTCCGGATCGGCGCCGATCTCCTCGAAGACCGCCCGGGCGAGGTCGAACCAGGTCGCTTCCCCGGCGTTCGTCGCGTGCAGGATCCCGCCGGGGATCCCGTCGGCGCGGGAGGCGAGTTCGAGCAGGCCGTCCGCCAGGTCGCGGGCGTAGGTGGGGCAGCCACGCTGGTCGTCGACGACGCGCAGGGTGTCGCGTTCGCCCTCGAGTCGCCGCATGGTGGCGACGAAGTCGTTGCCGTCGCCGGTGTACACCCAGGCGGTACGCACGACGTGCGCGGTGGGCAGCGCCTCGAGCACCTTCCTCTCACCTGCGAGTTTCGTGCGGCCGTAGGCCGTGCGCGGGCCGGTCGGGGCGTCCACCCGGTAGGGCTCGGTCGCGTCGCCGGCGAAGACGTAGTCGGTGGAGACATGGACGAGACGGGCACCCTTGTCGGCACAGACGGCGGCCAGCACACCCGGACCCGTGCCGTTCACCACAGCGGCTCGGTCCTCGTCGGTCTCGGCCGCGTCGACGGCGGTGTACGCGGCGGCATTGATCACCACGGAGCCCGGTTCGACGGCGGCGGCCACGGCCTGCGGATCGGTGATGTCGACCTCGGCCGATCCGACACCGCGGATCGGGATCCCCGCCGCAGTGCCGCGGTTCACGAGATGACGGCCGAGCTGGCCACGGGCTCCGGTGACGAGAACGCTACGCACTCGGAGAAGTCTGGCACGCCGGAGTGGTGCGCGCCGAGCAAGCGTCCCCACCAGTAGCCTTCAACCGAGAGCTACAGACACAGACCCCGTACCAGCCACAGGAGGAGTACCAGGTGCCGCCAGAGCCGCGTCGCCGCACCGGCCGGCGTCCCGACCCGACGGGACGTCGCCCCCACGCGGGCGATCCGACAGCTGCCGACGGCAGGTACGGGTCGGAGCCCGGCCCCCGGCAGTCCCGGCGTACCGCCCGGCGCGAGCCGCCCTCGCGCAGCCCCGGAACACCGGCGGAGGCGCGGGTGTACAGCGGCAGGCCGTGGCAGATCGCCGTCGCGATCGCGGCGTGCCTGGTGCTGGTCGTCACCGGTGTGGCGTGGCGCAGCGTCGACGCGCTGCAGTCGTCGCTGGCCTCGGTCCGCGGGCTGGCCCTCGGCGGCGGCGAGGACGGCGCCGTCGACATCCTGCTGGTGGGCACCGACAGCCGCACCGACGCGCACGGCAACCCCCTCTCCCAGCGTGAGCTCGACGCGTTGCGCGCGGGCGAGGAAGTGGCGAACAACACCGACACGATCATCCTGATCCGCGTGCCGAACGACGGCCGGTCGGCCACCGCGATGTCGATCCCCCGCGACACCTACGTCGAGGTGCCCGAGATCGGGATGTCGAAGATCAACGCGGCGTACGGCGCCACGAAGGCGAACCGGCGCGCCGAGCTCGTCGAAGCCGACGCCGACGCGACCGAGACCGAACTCGAGAACGAATCGACCCAGGCGGGCCGGGAGGCGCTCATCGAGTCGGTCGCCGACCTGACGGGTGTGACGGTGGACCATTACGCCGAGGTCGGACTCCTCGGCTTCGTGCTGCTCACCGACGCCGTCGGCGGTGTCGACGTGTGCCTGAACGCACCGGTGGACGAGCCGCTGTCGGGCGCCCGTTTCGACGCCGGTGTACAGACCCTGCAGGGTTCGGACGCACTGAGCTTCGTCCGCCAGCGTCACGACCTGCCGCGCGGCGATCTCGACCGGATCGTGCGGCAGCAGGTGTTCATGGCATCGCTGGCTCAGAAGGTCCTCAGCGCCAAGACGCTGTCCAACCCGTCGAAGGTGAGTCAGCTGACCGCCGCAGTGCAACGTTCAGTGGTGCTCGACTCCGATTGGGACATCATGGCGCTGGCGACCCAGCTGCAGGGCCTTGCCGGTGGCGACGTGACCTTCTCGACGATCCCTGTACAGGACATCAACGCGATGACCGATTACGGCGAGTCGGTCGTGCAGGTCGATCCGGACGAGGTTCGCTCCTTCGTCGCAGAGCTGATCGGCCGCGAACCGGACGGCAGCGAGACCACCTCGACCCCGGTGCCCGCCCCCGACATCGACGCGTCGACCGTCACGGTCGATGTCGCGAACGCCGGATCCGTGTCCGGCCTGGCCTCCCAGGTGTCCGCGGCCCTGTCCGAGGAGGGCTACGTCGAGGGCGAGGTGGGCAACTACACCGGTTCCGGTGTGGGCACGTCGACGGTCTTCGGTGCCGACGAGGACTCCGACGAGACTCGTGCGGTGGCCGCGGCGCTCGGTGGTCTCGCCACCGGGTCCGACCCCTCGCTCCCGGCCGGCACGGTGCGGGTCGTGCTCGCCGGCGACTACACCGGCCCCGGCTCGTCGTCGTACTCCGGTTCGTCCACCGCCGCATCCGCCTCCGACATCGGGGTGAGCCCGGCCGGTGGCACCGCCACCCCGGCTCCCTCCGCACCACCCATCGATGCGGGCTCCGACGGCCCGCGCTGCGTGAACTGACAGCCGAGAAGAAGGACATCGTGACCACCCTGACCGACGCACTGCTCGATCCGATCCTCGCCGAAGATCCGGCGGGTCCGCGGATCACCTGGTACGACGACGCGACCGGCGCGCGTATCGAACTGTCGGCGCTCACCCTCGCCAACTGGGCCGCCAAGACGGCCAACATGATCCGCGACCAGTTCGGGATTCTTCCCGGCGGTCGCGTCGCGGTGCTGCTGCCCGCCCACTGGCAGAGCGCAGCGGTGCTGCTCGGTGCGTGGTGGGCCGGCGCCGAGGTGGTGCTCGAGGCCGACCCCGACGCCGACCTCGCGCTCGTCACCCCCGACCGGCTGGACGAGGTCGACACGGTCGCCGAGGTCGCGGCGTTGTCGCTCGACGCATTCGGTGCCCCCGTCCGCGACCTGCCGCCCGGGATCACGGACTACGCGACGGACGTGCGGATGCACGGCGACCAGTTCCGGTCCTCCGGTGCGGCCGATGCGGTGCTCGCCGGACGTTCACAGTCGGATGTGCTCACCGCCGCCACCGAGTCGGCGTCGGCGGCGGGTATCGGCAGCGGCGACCGCGTGTTGTCCTCCCGGTCGTGGTCGCAGCCCGACGATCTCGTCGCCGGACTGCTCGCGGTGCTCGCGGCCCGGGCGTCGCTGGTGCAGGTGAGCAATCCCGATCCCGAAGCCACCGAACGCCGCGTGGCGAGCGAGAAGATCACGGTTCGTCTGGACGGGTGATCCCGCGCTCCTCGCGGTAGCCGCCGTCGGCGAGTCCCGCCTCGATCTCGAACCTGTTGCGGGATCCCGGGTTGCGGAGTTCCTCCCACAGATAACGCGCCGCGAAGCCGATGCCGTGGCGGGCCCACTGGTCCGCGTGCACGGCTTCGTGGCGCAGCAGCGCGCGTGTGGGTCGTATGCGGGTGAGGAAGACACCGCCGACGGTGGTGCCGCCGCGCGCGAAACCACCGCGCATACCGCTGCAGACGAACAGTCCGTACTCGTCGTCGAAGGACACCGAGCCGCCCCAGGCCCTGCCCCACATCGTCGCGAGTGCGGTGACGAAACGTGCCGACGGGACGCCGCGCGATGCGCGTATCACCCTGGCACGCTTCCGTTCCCGTCCCGACACGGCTCGAGCCTACGCCGGCCATGCCGTTTCGGGTCTCCGCCGTGCCCGCTCAGACCTTCGCGGGCACGTTCTCGTCGACGGCGTGGAGATCCTTGCGGCGGACGACCGGGATCGTCAGCGTGATCGCGGCGGCCACCAGCGCGACGCCGCACCCGATGAGCAGACCGGTACGGAATCCGGCCTCGGTCGGGATGCTGTAGCCGGCGGCCTGCACGCTCATCTGCGACAGCACCACACCCACCACGGCAGCCGAGATCGACGTGCCCATCGAGCGCATGAGCGAGTTGACGCTGTTGGCGGAGGCCGTCTCGGACTGCGGCACGGCCGACATGATCAGTGCGGGCATCGCACCGTACGCGAAGCCGACGCCGGTGCTGCAGATCGCGGTGACGACGAGCAGGCCCCAGGTCGACCCCATGAGGACGATCGACGAGCCGTATCCGAGCGCGATGATCAGGCAGCCCACGAAGAGCGTGACCTTCGGTCCGCGCTTCGACGAGAGCTTCCCTCCGATCGGCGAGACGAGCATCATCATGAGCCCGCCGGGAGCCATCCACAGACCCATCGCCAGCATCGACTGGCCCAGGCCGTAGCCGGTCTCGGCCGGCAGCTGGAGCAGCTGCGGGACGATCAGCGACTGCGCGTACATGCCGAAGCCCACGACGACCGAGGCGCAGTTGGTCAACAGGACCGGGAGCCGCGCCGCGACCCGCAGATCGACGAGCGGCTCGGAGCGGCGCAGTTCCCACCAGCCCCAGACCAGCAGGACGACGACGGCCGCGGCGAACAGATCGAGGGTCGTCGAGCTCGTCCACCCCCAGTCGCCGCCCTTCGAGATCGCGAGCAGCAGGCAGGTCAGAGCCGTTCCGAGGCCGAGCGCACCCACCACGTCGAAGCGGGCGGTGCTGCCCGTGCCACGCCCCTGGGGAGCCACCCGCCACAGCAGGACGAAGACCACGGCGCTCAGCACGCCAGTGGCCCAGAAGAGGGCGCGCCAGCTGGCGTTCTGGGCGACCGCGGCGGCGATCGGGAGGCCGAGCGCGCCACCGATACCCATCGAGGCGCTCATCAGCGCGATCGAGGAGTGCAGACGCTCGGGAGGGAGCGCGTCACGCAACAGGCTGATGCCCAGGGGGATCAGACCGACGCCGAGGCCCTGCAGGCCGCGGCCGATCAGCATCGGCACGAGCGACGACGCCATGGCGCACAGAACCGAGCCGAGAACGAGCGGCACCGTGCAGATCAACAGCATCCGTCGCTTGCCGTACATGTCACCGAGGCGTCCGACGACGGGCGTGGCCACGGCACCGGTGAGCAGGGTGACGGTGATGACCCAGGACGCATTGGACGAGGACGTGTTCAGGATGGCGGGCAGCTGGGCGATGAGCGGCACGACCAGCGTCTGGGTGAGCGCGCCGACGATACCGGTGAAAGCGAGGACCCCCACCAGCAGGGAGGAGCGCACCTGCTGCGCCCCGGGTGACTCCGACATGTACGACTCCGTGATCGACGAAATGCGCCGGTTCCACCGGCAAGAATGTGTATGGCGCACATGGTATGCATGATGCATATCCGTCGGTCAACGCGGGAACGCCCATAATGGACACCGACCCGCCTAGGAGTGATGAAGCGCACACATGGACAAGACGACGCACCTGATCGAGTTCGAAATCATGCTCCTGGGGCGGCATCTCACCTTCTTCGGGCCGCGCCGGCGCGACGCCGGGCACCTCGATCGCAGCGCCTACACGATGCTGAGCCGGTTGTGGGCCCAGGGACCGATGACCATCGGACAGCTCAGCGAGGCATTCGGTCTCGACGCCTCCACTGTGAACCGGCAGACCGCGGTCCTGTTGAAGTCGGGACTCGCCGAGCGCATCCCCGACCCGGACGGCGGTCTCGCCCGCAAGTTCCGGATCACGGATGAGGGTGAACGTCGACTCGACGACGAACGCGCCCGAGCCGTCGAAGGACTCGAGCGCGTTCTGGTCGACTGGGACGCCGAGGACGTGACGCGGTTCGCCCGCTATCTCGAGCGGTTCAACACCGACATCGAGCGGCTGTCCGGGGCACCGTGGACCCGACCGGCCCACATCCGCCCGCCCGGCGAGGACTGAGTTCCCCCGGTCACCCGGCCATCGCCGCGACCGGCGACACCCGGCTCGCGCGCTGGGCGGGGACGAGCGACGCCACCACACCCGCGAGACCGCCCACCAGGACGATCGCTGCGAGCTGCCACCACGGCACCGCCCCGAATCCGATGTGACCCGTGCCGATCACCGAGGCCGTGCCGGCCGCACCGAGCAGCAGACCGAGCACCACGCCGAGCAGCGACGCCACGCCGGCGATGATCGACGCCTCCCGCACCAGCAGACTCCGCACACCGGCCCGCGAGAGACCGACCGAGCGCAGCATCGCGGTCTCCCGTCGCCGCTCGAGCACCGACAACGCCATCGTGTTGCCCACGCCGATCAGGGCGATCACCACAGCCACGGACAGCAGCCCGCCGACGATCAGCAGCATCGTGTCGAGAATCTTCTCGAGCATCTGCCGCATCTGCACCGCACCGACCACGTCACTGCCCGGAACCTCGGCCGCGGCGATCCGCGACAGGTCGTCGGAGACCGCGACGAGGTCCTCGTCCGACAGTCCCCGATCGAGTTTCAGCCACAGGGTGTCCGCCGTGACGGGACCGGCGACGGCGGTCAGATCGCTCCACTCGATCATGTCGGGCATCCCGATCTCCGTCGTGGCGACGGTCAGCTCGCGTGCGCCCACCGGGCCACCGACGGTCACGACAGCTCCGTCGTCCACGCCCACCGATCTCGCCAGGGACCGTTCGAGCACGATCGTCCCGGCCTCGGGAAGCCGCACGTCCGTCCGGACGGTCGAGGCCATCGCCGCGGGATCGACGCCGAGGACCGACGCCTCCGTGCCACCGATCATGAGGTCGACGGTGGCGAGCTCGGCTCCGCTGTGCACCCGGTCGACCGCCGTCAGCCGCTCGATCACCTCCGGTGCGAGACCGTCGCGTTCGGGCGCGGTCACGGCCATGTCGACGGGGAAGTTCTCGTCGATCACGTCGGGCGCACCGCCCTTGAGCGTGCCGATCCCCACGACGAGGGTCGAGGTCAACGTCACACCGATGAACAGCGCGGTGGCCGTCGACGCGGTGCGGCGAGGATTGCGCCGCGCGTTGCCCGCGGCGAGCGCCGCGAGCGGACCACCGGCACGGGCGAGCACGTCCCCCACCGCACCGACCGCGGCGGGCACGAGACGGCGGGAGGCGAGCACGACACCGACGAACAGCAGCAGTCCGCCGGGGCATGCGACGAGCACGTTCGCCATGACGACCCCGAGCCCGAGCAGTGCCGTGCCGCCGAGGATCGCCAGCGCGGCGCAGATGCGGCGCACCCACGAGTCGCGTACCGGTTCGGGGCGGGTCTCGAGGGGCTGCAGGGCCGCGAGCGCCCGCACGCGGGTCGCCGCACGCGCGGCGCCGTTCGCGGCGACCACCGTCATGCCCGTTCCCACGATCAGACCCGCGAGCACCGTCGTGGTCGTCACCGAGATCGATGTGAGCGGGAGCGGGGCGTCCACGGCCTGCGCGACGGCCACCACGGCCGCGGCGAGTCCGGTCCCGCCGAGCACGCCGAGGACGGCCGCGACGAGACCGACGACGAACGCCTCACCGCGGACACTGCGCCGGATCTGGGCGGACGTCACGCCGACGCAGCGCATCAGGGCCAGTTCGCGGGTGCGCGCGGCGAGCAGGACGGAGAAGGTGTTCGCGATGACCAGGCCGGCCACGACCACCGAGATCGCCGCGAAGCACAGCAGGACGTTGCGCAGCAGGGCGACGTCCCCGACATAGCCGTCGGCGACCGCCGTGGCGCGATCGGCACCCGGCACGACGTCGACACCCGGCATCGGCGCAAGTGCCGCTCGCACGGCGTCGGCGTCACCGACGGCACGGACCTCCCAATCCGTCGTATCGCCGGACCACGACCGCACCTGTGCGACGTCGACGAAGACCGATCCCGGGCTCAGGGCGAGCGGCGATCCGTCGAGATCGACGACGCCGACGACCTCCACGGTGGTCGGGGGCACGGAACCCGTCAGGTCGGCGACGGTGATCTCGTCACCGATCGCCCGGCCGGACGACGAGCCGACGGCCACCTCACCCGGGTTCGACGGCCAGCGGCCGTCCCCGAGTTGCTGCCACCGCAGGGCGCCCTCGGGTGCGATGCTCGTCGCGGTGCCGTTCGAGGACGACCCGTCGGCGCCGATCAGCCGGACGGGACCGCTGACGTCGAGCGCCGCCGCCTCGACTCCCGGTGTCGTGGCGACCAGCGTGAGCACCTCGTCGGGTGCGACGGTGGAGTCGACGGGAAGAGCGACGGCCGCGACCCCCTCGTACCGGGCCGCGGTGGATTTCGAGACCGACGCGCTCACCGTGTCGCCGAGCACGAGGGTCGTGACGACGAACGCGACCGCGACGAAGACCGCCAGCGCGGACGCGACGTACCGCCCCCGATGGGCGCGGGCCTGGGCCAGGACGAGATGCCTCATCGGACCGGCACCACCGTTCGGGAGGTGCGCAGGTCGCGAAGCGCATCGAGCACCGAATCCGCTGTGGGTTGCGCGATCTCACCGGCGAGCCGACCGTCGGCGAGCAGCACCACCCGATCGGAGTAGGAGGCCGCGACCGGATCGTGCGTCACCATCACCACGGTCTGGCCGGTCTCCCGCACGCTCGACCGGAGCATGGAGAGCACCTCCGCGCCGGACTGCGAGTCGAGGTTTCCGGTGGGTTCGTCCGCGAAGATCACGTCGGGCTGCGGCAGGAGCGCCCGCGCTACGGCGACGCGTTGCTGCTGACCGCCGGACATCTCGTGGGGAAGATGGTCGAGCCGGTCGGTCAGACCGAGCCTGCCGGTCACCTCGTCGAACCAGTCCGGCGCCGGGCGCGAGCCTGCCAGCCGCATCGGCAGCAGGATGTTGTCGCGGGCGGTGAGCACGGGCAGCAGATTGAACGCTTGGAAGACGAAACCGATGCGGTCGCGGCGCAGTTCGGTGAGCACCGCATCGGGGGCGGTGCTGATCTCGACGTCGGCGCGGCGGCCGTCACCGTGGAGGATCACGCGCCCGGAATCGACACCGTCGAGACCGGCGAGGGCGTGCATGAGCGTCGACTTGCCGGATCCGGACGGTCCCATGATCGCGGTGAAGCGTCCCCGCTCGAAGGCGATGGACACCCCGTCGAGGGCACGCACCTCGGCGTCGCCGCGGCCGTAGACGCGGACGACCCCCTGAGCCGAACATGCCGGTACGAAAGAGCTGATCGAAGTCATGCTTCGACGCTAGAAACGATGCGGCGCACGCACATCGACCCGCGAGTCGATCTTCGCCGCCCCGGTGTCCTCCCCCGGGAGGACCGGTCGTCTCCGGGATGGCACCACGGTCCTACTCCCCCGAGCCGAGCAGATCGTCGGGATGCACGAGACCGGCGCGGAAGGCGAACAGCACCGCCTGCACGCGGTCGCGCGATCCCGTCTTCGCCAGCACCCGGCCCACGTGGGTCTTGACGGTCGTCTCGGAGAGCACGAACCGCTCGGCGATCTCCCCGTTGGTCAGGCCGTGCGCCATCGCGACGAGCACCTCGAGTTCGCGCGGGGTCAGATCCTCGGGCACCGCGACCGGCACCGCGCGCCGCTCCGCACCGTCGAGCAACGGCGAGACGTGGTGCAGCAGTGAGCGGGTCGCGCGCGGGGCCATCACGGCGTCACCGCGGTGCACCGTCCGTACCGCGGCCAGCAGGTCCTCGGGCGGCGCGTCCTTGAGCAGGAAGCCGCTCGCACCGGCGGCGATCGCCTGGACGACGTAGTCGTCGTTGTCGAAGGTGGTGAGCACCACGACCTTCGGCGCGTCGGCGGAGCGCAGCAGCGACCGCGTCGCCGAGATGCCGTCGACCCGCGGCATCTGCACGTCCATCAGCACGACGTCGGCGCGAACCCGTTCGAGTTCGGCGACGGCGGCCTCACCGTCGGACGCCTCGACGACGACCTCGATGTCCGGCTGCGATTCGAGCACCATGCGGAAACCGGCGCGCACGAGCTGCTGGTCGTCGACGAGCCCAACACGGATGGTCGTGTCGGGGCGGGTGTCGCGGGCGGGTTCGGTCACGGACGCCACCCTAGGGGGAGACCGCCGGTGCGGGCAGTTCGGCACGGACCCGGTAGCCGCCACCGTCCCTCGGACCGGCCGCCGCGCGACCGCCGTGCAGCCGGGCCCGCTCCTCGATACCGGTCAGCCCCTGCCCACCCGGGCGGGCCTCGACGAGCGCCGCCGCTCCCCTGCCGTCGTCGACGATCTCGACGACGAGCGTGTCGGGCCGCCAGTCGAGACGGACGTGGGTGCGGGCGCGGGGACCCGCGTGCTTGAGGACGTTGGTGAGCGATTCCTGCACGATCCGGTAGACCGACAGTCCCAGTCCCTCGGGCACCTCGCGGCTCTGCCCGTCGACCGAGAACTCGACCTCGAGCCCGCTCGTGCGCATCTGCTCGACGAGCGCCGGCACGTCGCCGACCCCGGGTGTAGTGGTGAACTCGCGGGGCGTGTCCTCACGGAGCACCGACAGCAACCCGCGCATGTCGGTCAGCGCGCGACGCCCGGTCTCGGCGATGGTGGTCAACGCCCCCGTGGCCGCCTCCGGGTTCGTCGCGGCGGCGTAGCGACCACCGTCGGCCTGCGCGATGATCGCCGTGAGCGAGTGCGCGACGATGTCGTGCATCTCCCGGGCGATGCGGGTGCGCTCCTGGGTGGCGGCCAGTTCGGCCTCCTTGAGACGTTCGAGTTCGAGCAACCGGTTGCGCTCGGTGAGCGAATCCATCTCGCGCAACCGCAACCCGCGGACCCGGCCGAACGCCCACACACCGGCGAGGAAGACCGCGACGAAGGTGGCCGTCACGAACGCTTCGAGCGCGGTGCGGCCGTCGTAGCCGAAATAGCGCACCCCGGCGAGTGCGCCGCCGGCGACCGCGACGGGCAGCGCGGTGTTGGCGGCCCACCGCGGAGCGTAGGCGGCGAGCGCGTACACCGCGATCGGCACCGCGATCGCCGAGATCGGCAGGACCTCCGGCAGGACGAGCAGGTGCGCGTAGGCGGCGAGCGCGACGAGCGAACCCGCCACCACCGGGCGGGTCCTGCGCCAGGCCAGCGGCAGCGTGAGCGCGAGGGTGACGAACAGACCCGCCACCGATCGCGCGTCCGCCACGTGCAGGGCGGCCCCGAACAGGGCGAGCACCGCGGCCAACGCCCCGTCGATCACTCCGGTGTGCCCGCGGGCCCACCGGTTCCAGCGTTCGAGCAGCGGGGTCGTCTGCACGGCGACGCTCCGTCAGCCGAGCAGCTTCTGCCGCAGCGCCTCGTCCTTCTCGAGCACCATCTGCTCGAGACCCGCCTGGAACTTCTCCATCTGCTCGCGCAGCGCCGGATCGGAGGCACCGAGGATGCGCGCGGCGAGCAGACCCGCGTTGCGGGCGCCGCCGATCGAGACGGTGGCGACGGGGACACCGGCGGGCATCTGCACGATCGACAGGAGCGAGTCCATACCGTCGAGGTACTTCAGCGGCACCGGAACACCGATCACCGGCAGCGGGGTCGCCGAGGCCACCATGCCGGGCAGGTGGGCGGCGCCGCCGGCGCCCGCGATGATGACCTTGATCCCGCGACCGGCGGCGTCCTTGGCGTAGTCGAGCATCCGCTGCGGCGTGCGGTGCGCCGAGACGACACCCACCTCGAAGCGGATCCCGAACTCGACCAGCGCCTCGGCAGCGGCCTGCATGGTCGGCCAGTCCGAGTCGCTGCCCATGATCAGGCCGACCTGTGCACCCTGTGCCACGTCACTCACCGCTTTCTCCCGTGTGTTCGTTCCAACCGTCGGTCCACACCGCGTGCGAGAGCCAGTGCGCCGCGCGTTCCGCGCGTTCACGCACGGCGGCGACGTACTCGGGATCGTCGATCGATCCGGACGGCCCACCGAGCACGTTGACGTGGCCGATCTTGCGGTCCTTGCGCTCACCCTTGCCGTAGAGGTGGACGTGTACGTCGGGCATCCGGGCGAACAGGTGGTGGAGCCGCTCGTCCATGCTCATCGCCGGCGCCTCGGGCGCGCCGAGCACGTTCGCCATCACCGTCACCGGGGCGATCGGGCTCGTGTCGCCGAGGGGGTAGTCGAGCACGGCGCGCAGGTGCTGTTCGAACTGGCCGGTGCGAGCACCGTCCATGCCCCAGTGCCCGGAGTTGTGCGGACGCATCGCAAGTTCGTTGACGATCAGCTCACCGGAACGTGTCTCGAACAGCTCGACCGCCATGACACCGACGACGCCGAGCTCTCCGGCGATGCGCAGCGCGAGTTGCTCGGCGGCGGTGGCGACGTCCTCGGGCAGATCCGGGGCGGGTGCGATGACGACGGCGCACTGGCCGTCGCGCTGGACGGTCTCGACGACCGGCCACGACGCGCCCTGGCCGAACGGGGACCGCGCGACCATCGCCGACAGTTCGCGAGTCCACTCGACCTTCTCCTCGGCGAGGAGCGGGACACCTGCGGCTAGCTGCTCGGCGACGACCTTCTCGAGTTCGGCGCGGTCGTCGAGGATCCACACGCCGCGGCCGTCGTAGCCGCCGCGTGCGGCCTTGAGCACGTACGGATCGCCGAGCGTGTCGAGGGCGGCGCGGGCGTCCTCGACGGAGGTGATCTCCGCAAACTTCGGCATCGGTGCGCCGAGCTCACCGAGCCGCTTGCGCATCGCGATCTTGTCCTGGGCGTAGATCAGGGCCTGCGGGGGCGGCAGCACGGCGACGCCTTCGCGCTGCAGGACCTCGAGATGCCGGGTCGGTACGCCCTCGTGGTCGAAGGTGAGGGCGTGCGCGCCGGTCGCGGCGCGGCGGAGGGCGTCGAGGTCGTCGTGGCTGCCGAGCACCACGTCCGGGCTGACCTGCGCGGCGGGTTCGTCGACGCTCCCGGCGAGGACGCGCAGCGTCTGACCGAGCGCGATCGCCGCCTGATGGGTCATCCGCGCGAGCTGTCCACCACCGATCATCGTGACGACCGGCATACCCGTCGTCAGGGTGCGGGGCGTGTCGGATCTGGGGGACGATTCAGGTCTGCCTGTCACGGCTGTCCATGGTGTCACAGCATGTCGTGGCGTCGTTCCGCTGCTCCCCTGCCGAGCGGCGAGGGACCTCCCACCGACCCGTTGCGGCGTGTGCCGACGCTGCGGGACGACCCGCGCGGCGGTGTGGGAATGCCGACATGTGCGGTCGGGTTTCGGAAATTCACATCTTCGTTTCGTACACTTCTCCAAGTGACAATCGTCGATGAAGCGTTGAGCAGAGTTCCCCAGCCTTTCCGGGGGCTGTTGCTCCGGCATCGCGAATTGATCAAATTCGCCATCGTCGGCGGCACCACCTTCGTGATCGACTCGGTGATCTTCTACACGCTCAAGCTCACAATTCTGTCCGACAAGCCGGTGACCGCCAAGATCATCGCCGGTGTCGTCGCGGTGATCTGCTCGTACATCCTCAACCGCGAATGGTCCTTCCGTAATCGCGGCGGCCGCGAGCGCGCCCACGAGGCGTTCCTGTTCTTCTTCGTCAGCGGTATCGGCGTCGTGCTCTCGTTCATCCCGTTGTGGATCTCGAGTTATGTCTTCAACCTGCGCGTACCCGAGGTGAGCCTCGCGACGGAGAACATCGCCGACTTCGTCAGCGCGTACATCATCGGCAACCTGCTGCAGATGATCTTCCGCTTCTACTGCTTCAAGAAGTTCGTCTTCCCGGAAGAGATGGTTCCGGACGCTCCCGTCGACGAACCCTCCGAGCAGCAGCTCGACCCGTCCTGAGCCCGAACCGTCCTGAGCAGAGCACCCCGACCGGTCCCGACCGGATGACGGTCTAGCGCGGTTCGCGCGTGCCGTTCGGCACGGGGGCGTCCCGATCGCGGGGCGCGCCGAGGAACAGCGCGAACAGTGCGGGCCGGCGTCGTTGCAGTTCGAGACGACCGCCGTCCGCCTCAGCGAGGGCGCGCGCGAGCGCCAGCCCGACCCCGGTCGACCCACCGCCGGAGAAGCCGCGGTCGAAGACGTACGGCGCGACCTCGTCGCTGACGCCCTCTCCCTCGTCGGCCACCTCGACACACACGGTGGCGTCGCCGCGGGTCGCGACCTGCCTGACCGAGACCGTGCACGTGCCGCCTCCGTGCACGAGCGCGTTGTCGACGAGCACCGCCACGGCTTCACGCAACCGCGAACCGGTGACCGCCGCCCGCAACGACGGATCGCCGCGCAGCACCAGCTCCCGTCCCGCCTCCTCGTAGGGGCCGCGCCAGTCGGCGACGACCCCGGTGAGTTCGCCGACCACGGAGACGTCGGTGCGTTGGTCGGCGCTGCTGTCGCGGGACTGGCGCACGAGGCCGTCGATCGCGGTGGTCAGCCGGTCCACCTGCGCCATGGCCGCCTCGGCCTCCTCCACCACGGCGGGATCGTCGTGTGTGGACAGCTCGTCGAGCCGCAGCCGGATCGCGGTCATCCGGGAGCGGAGCTGGTGCGAGACGTCGCCGACGAGCGCGTGCTCGCGCTGCAGGCGGTGCGAGATCTCCACGGCGGCCGAATCCAGGACGTCGGAGACGCGATCGAGTTCGGGGATACCGTGGCGCCGGGCCACCGGGCGGAAGTCGCCCTCGGCGAGACGGGCCGCCCGGTTCGCCACGTCGCGCAGCGGGTCGGCGAGCCGTCGGGCGGTCGCCACCGCGACCAGCGCTCCGGCCGCGACGGACAGCAGCACCAGCAGGCTCACCGCGGCGAGCACCTGCTGCTGCAGGGAGCGCATGCTCTCCGAGGGGACCTCGATGAGCAGCGAGCCCGACGTTCCCATCGACAACGATTCGACGATCGACGCCTCGAGCACAGGGGTGCCGATGTCCAGCCGCGCCGCGACGTTCTCGGGTGTCGGGTAGACCACGACGGCCCGCCCGTCGGTGGGGACGAGCAGGCGCAGGGAGCTCGTGTCGAGGCCACCGACGACGAATCCGTCGGTGCCCTCCTGGGCGATGATCTCGTCGGCCATGCGTTCGAGCCGGTTCTGCAGGTCGCGGCGGGCGGTGTCCTCGACGAACAGGAATGCCGTGTAGGCGAGCGGGATGCCGAGCAACAGCGCGACGAGCAACACGGTCGCCAGGACGGCGTTGAGGATGCGGCTGCGCACGCCGGAGACGCTAGTCGGTGTTCAGCCGGAAACCGACACCGCGCACCGTGGCGATGCGACGTTCCCCGGCCGGCCCCTCGTCGCCGATCTTGCGGCGCAACCACGACATGTGCATGTCGAGTGTCTTGGAACCGCGCAGGTCGGCGTCTCCCCACACCTCCTCGAGGATGGCGTCGCGGGAGACGACCTGCCCCGCGTGCTCGAGCAGCACGCGCAGGAGCTCGTACTCCTTGTTGGCGAGCGTCACCTCGGAGCCGTCCACGAGAACACGGCGGGCGGCCCGTTCGAGCCGGATCCCGGCGACGTCCACGATGTCGTCGTTCTCCGGTCCGCCGCGCCGGCGCAACAGTGCGCGCACGCGCGCCATGAGCTCGGCGAGACGGAACGGTTTGCCGACGTAGTCGTCGGCGCCGGCGTCGAGACCGACGACGAAGTCGACCTCGTCGGTGCGGGCGGTGAGCATGAGCACGGCCAGATCGGAGCGGCTCGCCCGGATCTGGCGACACACCTCGAGTCCGTCCATCCCGGGCAGACCGAGGTCGAGGATGAGCAGTTCGAACCTGCCCGACAGTGCCTGTTCGAGCGCGGCCGGACCGTTGTCCTCGACGGTCACCTCGTACCCTTCGCGTCCCAGCGCGCGGGACAGCGGTGCAGCGATTGCGTCGTCGTCTTCGGCGAGTAGAACGGCAGTCACCACGCCAGCCTACGGATCGGGGTTCGCTTTGTCGGGATTACCGGTGGGTCGTGTCGGTGCCCCTGCAACTCGTGGTCACCAGGCCTTGCGGTGCTCGTGCTCGTCGCGCCGATAGCGGGTGGTGTGACGGTCGTCGGGACGCTGGTCCTGCGCATCGAAGGCCTGCCGGTAGAGCAGGGCGTGCACCTGCTGGACGTCGGGGATGTCGTCGAACTCGATGGGATCGTCGGCGGCGGAGACCACGACGAGCGTGCCGGTCCGGAGCATCCGGTCGACGAGGCCGTGCCGGAACTGGACGTTGCTGATCCGGCCCATCGGGATGTCGATGCCCGTGTGGGTGAGCACACCGGTGCGGACGAGGACGCGCCGGTCCGTGACGATGAAATGCGTGGTGAGCCACCCGACGAAGGGAGGGACGCACCGCCAGCCGACGAGGCCGATCCACGCCGCGACCACGGCGAGGCCGCACCAGGTCGCGGCGGCACCGTCGAGCCGCGCCTGGACGAGTCCCAGCAGGAAACCCGCAACCATCGTCGACACGAGGAAGGTCGCCGTCGGCAGCACGAGAGACTTCCAGTGCGAATGCCGATGCAGAAGCAACTCTTCCTCGGGTGCGAGGGCGTCCTCCGGGTATCCCATACCGCCCACGATGGCATATGTCGGTCTTGTACCGATGCGAGCGGTCGCAGGGGGCTCAGACCGGTCGCAGATGTGTGATGTCGCCCGCAGCGACCGCCACGGCTTCGCCCCCACCGTCGGGCCGGATCACGATCCGTCCCTGGTCGTCGACGTCGGTCGCGACACCGTGCAGTTCGGTGTCGCCGGGCAGGATCGCGCGGACACGCTGCCCGACCGTGCTGCACCGTTCGCGGTAGGCCGCGGCGAGTTCGGTGGTGTCCCATCCCGCTCGGGCCCACGCCCGGATCCGGTCGCCGAAACCGGCGAGCAGCGCCTGCGCGAGCGGAGTGCGATCGAGTTCGGTGGCGTCCTCGAGCAGCAGCGAGGTGGCGGTGGGGACGGGCAGTTCGTCGCGTCCGAGGGTGGCGTTGATGCCGATCCCCGCGACCACCGTGGGCGCCGGCGAGGTGGCTGCGACCTCGACGAGGATGCCGGCGAGCTTGCGTCCGTCGACGAGGACGTCGTTGGGCCATTTCAGTTGTGCAGCAACGCCGGTGACGGATCGCACGGCGTCGACGGCGGCGATACCGCACAGCAGCGGGAGCCAGCCGATGTTCTGCAGCGGGCACTCGGGCAGCCGCAGCAGGACCGACACGATGACCTGCGCTCCGGGCACACCGTTCCAGGTGCGCGAGTGGCGGCCGCGGCCACCGTGCTGGAACTCGGCGAGCAGCACGCGGCGGTCGTCGCCGTCCGCGGCGACGGCGAGCAGATCCGCGTTCGTCGACGCCGTGTCCGCGACGACGTCGAGGCGTGTGTAGAAGCCCTCGCGCTCGGCGCCGACGAGGGCATCGCGCAGCGCCGCCTCGTCGAGCGGTGTGCGGAGGGCGAGAAGATCGGTCGTGGGCCGGTCGGATGCCATGTACACAGCCTAAAGTGGACCTTCGCTACCTACCCGCCGGTAGGTCCGGAGTGGTGGTCCGGCCTTCGGGACCTCGATGCAGCGGCCTTGTATGACGATCGCTAAGCTGACTGGCCATGACCACTGTCCAGGAGCCGTCCGCGCCCGAGGCGGCGAGTACGCCCGATATCCACACCACCGCCGGCAAGCTGGCCGACCTGCGCAACCGTCAAGCACAGGCCCGGGTCCCGGTCGGTGAGGCCGCAGTCGAGAAGGTTCACGCCAAGGGCAAGCTGACCGCTCGCGAGCGCATCCAGGCGCTCCTCGACGAAGGATCGTTCGTCGAGCTCGACGCCCTCGCTCGCCACCGCAGCACCAACTTCGGCCTGGCCGACAACCGTCCGCTCGGCGACGGCGTCGTCACCGGCTACGGCACGATCGACGGCCGCGACGTCTGCGTCTTCTCGCAGGACGCCACCGTCTTCGGCGGCAGCCTCGGCGAGGTCTACGGCGAGAAGATCGTCAAGGTCATGGACCTGGCCCTCAAGACCGGCCGTCCGCTGATCGGCATCAACGAGGGCGCCGGCGCGCGCATCCAGGAGGGGGTCGTCTCCCTCGGCCTCTACGGTGAGATCTTCCACCGCAACGTGCAGGCCTCCGGTGTCATCCCGCAGATCTCGCTGATCATGGGCCCCGCGGCCGGTGGTCACGTCTACTCCCCCGCGCTCACCGACTTCGTCGTGATGGTCGACCAGACCAGCCAGATGTTCGTCACCGGCCCCGACGTCATCAAGACTGTCACCGGCGAGGACGTCACGATGGAGGACCTCGGCGGCGCCCACACCCACATGGTCAAGTCGGGTGTCGCGCACTACGTCGCCGACGGCGAGCAGGACGCCCTGGACTACGTCAAGGACCTGCTGTCCTACCTGCCCAGCAACAACCAGGCCGCTGCGCCGCGTCTCGCGCCGAGCGACCCGATCGAGGGCGCGATCGAGGATTCCCTCACCGCGGAGGACATCGAGCTCGACACGCTCATCCCGGATTCGCCGAACCAGCCGTACGACATGCACGAGGTCATCCGTCGCCTGCTCGACGACGACGAGTTCCTCGAGGTCCAGGCCGAGCGCGCGAAGAACATCATCGTCGGCTTCGGTCGCGTCGACGGCCGCAGCGTCGGCATCGTCGCCAACCAGCCCACGCAGTTCGCCGGCTGCCTCGACATCGACGCATCCGAGAAGGCCGCGCGCTTCGTCCGCACCTGCGACGCGTTCAACGTGCCGATCATCACGCTCGTCGACGTTCCCGGCTTCCTGCCCGGCACGGAGCAGGAGTACAACGGCATCATCCGCCGCGGCGCCAAGCTGCTCTACGCCTACGGCGAGGCGACCGTCGGCAAGATCACGGTCATCACCCGTAAGGCCTACGGCGGCGCGTACGACGTCATGGGTTCCAAGCACATGGGTGCCGACGTCAACCTCGCATGGCCCACCGCGCAGATCGCCGTCATGGGTGCCTCCGGCGCCGTCGGCTTCGTCTACCGCAAGCGCCTGCTCGAGGCCGCCAAGAACGGCGAGGACGTCGACGCGCTGCGCCTCGAGCTGCAGAACGAGTACGAGGACACCCTGGTGAACCCGTACGTCGCGGCCGAGCGCGGTTACGTCGACGCGGTGATCCCGCCGTCGCACACGCGCGGTCAGATCGTTTCCGCGCTGCGCCTGCTCGAGCGGAAGATGGTTTCGCTCCCGCCGAAGAAGCATGGAAACATTCCGCTGTGACGCTCCGCGGCAGGACCGGGCGCATCCCGGTCCTGCCGCGACCGTACGGCGTAGCACGTCGCCGACGACGTGCGATGAACCCGAGAGAGGGATCGACATGACAGCGACCCGGTGGGCATCCGATGCCCGTGTGGACGCGTATCCGGGGGGTGCCCTGTGACAGCGACGGCAGAGGACAAGATCATCACCGAGTTCGAGGTCGAAGAGCAGTCGCCCGCGGTCGAGGCCACGGCCGCCGACGGTGCGGCCGAAGCGCCCCAGGAGAACACCGCGGTCGCCGAGACCGCGGCCGCCATCCGCATCGTCAAGGGCAACCCGTCCGACGAGGAGATCGCGGCTCTCGTCGCCGTGCTCGCCGCTGCCGCTGCGTCGGCGAGCGACGAGGTCGTCGACACCCGGCCGCCCGAGACCTGGGGTGATCCGACGCGGATGCACCGTCGGTGGGCGCCGTTCTCGCCGTATTCGTACCCGAACCGCGGCTGACATGCCCCGGCTCGTTCTGGCCTCGGCTTCACCCGCCCGCCTCGCGGTTCTCCACGCGGCGGGCGTGAAGCCGTTGGTGCAGGTGTCGGAGGTCGACGAGGACGCACTGATCGCGTCCCTCGGGCCCGGCACGCCACCGGCGCAGGTCGTCACCGAGCTCGCCCGAGCCAAGGCCACCGACATCCTGCCCGTCCTGCGCGAGCAGAGGCTGCGCGACGCCGTCGTCATCGGATGCGATTCGATGCTGCTGATCGACGGTGCTCTGCAGGGCAAGCCCGGCACCGTCGAGGCGGCCCGGAAGCGCTGGCGGACGATGGCCGGTCGCAGCGGTGAGCTGCTCACGGGCCACGCCGTGCTCCGCATCCGGGACGACGAGGTCGTCGCGGAGGCCGCCGACCACAGCGGCACCGTCGTGCACTTCGGCACCCCCACCGACGAGGAACTCGAGGCATATCTCGACAGCGGTGAGCCGCTCGAGGTGGCCGGTGCCTTCACGCTCGACGGTCACGGGGGCTGGTTCGTCGAGCGCATCGAGGGCGATCCGTCGTCGGTGATCGGCATCGGGTTGCCGCTGGTGCGGCGCCTCCTCGCCGAGGTCGGCATCTCCGTCGCACGCTTGTGGGCCGAGAACGCCGCGATCCCCCTCGAGTCGCTCGAGAACTGAGCCGGACCGGCGAATCCGGTCGCGCGGGCTCTATCGAGCCGTGCCGCCGTACAGGGTCTTCTGCAACGAGCCCACCATCGCCGCGGCCTTGCTCTTCGCGCGCTCCGCGTCCACGCCGTGGAACATCTCGTCCACGGTCCCGCACCACAACTGCAGCCACCGCTCGAATCGGGCGGGGGTCAGTCCGTGGTGTCCGTGCAGCGCCCGGTGCACCGGCACGAATGCTCCGCGATAGCGGGTCGTGCGGAAGAGGATCTGCTCCCAGAAGTCGCCGACGACCACCAGATGGTCGTCGAGTCCGACCACAGCGAGCACGTCGAAGGCCGGCGCGAGCACGGGATCGTCGAGGGCCCGTTCGTAGAACCGCCGGACCAGCAGGTCGATGTGCTCCCGCGATGCGAGCTCGACCGGGACCGCCCGGTCGCCGTTGGTGTCACTGCGGGTCACGTCCCGTCACGGTACCGCCTAGAATCGACGGCGCACCTGCCACCACAGCCTCAGGAGCCCATGTGCCCGTCGCACCCGATAGCAACCCTTCGTTCGCCGTCTACGCGGATCCCAACCGTCTCGTGTCGACGGAATGGTTGTCCGCTCATCTCGGCCATCCCGAAGTGAAGGTCGTAGAGTCCGACGAGGACGTCCTGCTCTACGACGTGGGGCACATCCCCGGTGCGGTGAAGATCGACTGGCATCTCGATCTCAACGACCCCGTCACCCGCGACTACATCGACGGCGAGCAGTTCGCCGCGCTGATGGACCGCAAGGGCATCCGCCGCACCGACACCGTGATCATCTACGGCGACAAGTCCAACTGGTGGGCCGCCTACGCGCTGTGGGTCTTCACCCTCTTCGGTCACGAGGACGTCCGTCTGCTCGACGGTGGCCGCGACGCGTGGATCTCCGAGAACCGCGACACCACCCTCGACATCCCCGTCGCCACGACGAGCGGCTACCCGGTCGTCGAGCGCAACGACGCGCTGATCCGCGCGTTCAAGGACGACGTCCTCGCGCACCTGGGCAAGGGCCCGCTGGTCGACGTGCGGTCGCCGCAGGAGTACACCGGCGAGCGCACCCACATGCCCGACTACCCGGAGGAGGGCGCCCTGCGCGGCGGCCACATCCCCACCGCGGTGTCGATCCCGTGGGCGAAGGCGGCGGCGCCGGACGGCCGGTTCCGTTCGCGGCCCGAACTCGAGGAGATCTACGGCGACATCGACAAGGATGCCGACGTGATCGCCTACTGCCGGATCGGCGAGCGTTCGAGCCACACCTGGTTCGTGCTCACTTACCTGCTCGGATACTCGAACGTGCGCAACTACGACGGTTCGTGGACCGAGTGGGGCAACGCGGTCCGCGTGCCCATCGTCAAGGGCGAGGAGCCCGGAGAAGCGCCGGCAGCATGAGCATCCCCGCCCCGCTCGCCGAGATCGTCGACGACTTCGCCGCCGTCGAGGGTCAGGACAAGCTGCAGTTGCTACTGGAGTTCAGCCGCGAGCTCCCGCCCCTTCCCGCGGAGCTGGAGGAGGCGGCGATGGAGCCGGTGCCCGAGTGCCAGTCGCCGCTGTTCCTGTCCGTCGACGCATCCGACCGTTCGCGGGTGAAGCTCCACTTCAGCGCCCCCGCGGAAGCGCCGACCACGCGCGGCTTCGCGTCGATCCTGCATCAGGGACTCGATGGTCTGAGCGCGCAGGAGATCCTCGACGTACCCGACGATTTCTACGCGTCGCTCGGGCTCGCCGAGGCGGTCAGCCCGCTGCGGCTGCGAGGAATGAGCGCGATGCTCACGCGTATCAAGCGGCACCTCCGAGCCTGACGCGGTCATGGAGTTCACCGAGCTCGCCGACTACCGGATCCCCCCGGGTGTTCTCACCGAATGGCTGCCGTGCGCGGCCGAGGACGACTGGCGCGAGGACCCCCGCCCCGCCTCGTACATCCACGAGGCGCATCTGAGGCGTACCTCGGGGGTCCGGTACGGCGGGGGCCGCGACTCGTGGCTCGGCACGGCCTTCGAGGTCGCCGGTCCGCTCGACACCGAGCGGTTCCGGCGGGCCCTGCAGCGGTGGATCGACCGGCACGAACCGTTGCGCAGCCACGCGCACCTCGCCGAGGAGCAGAGCGGCGGCGGTCTGGTGCGGCGCACCGCTCCCCCGGGCCGGGTGTCGGTGCGGCCCATCCGGCACGATCCCGCCGATCCCGGCACCATCCACGACCACCTCCTCGGCCTGTTCGACGACTACACGACGCCGCACCTGTGGCCGTCCTACGTCTTCGCGACGCTCGAGCGGACACCGGACGGGAATGCCGACGACGCGGGGAGCGCGAAGGACACCGACGAGCGGTTCACGGTCTTCTTCGGCGCCGACCACTCCATCATCGACGGGTACTCGGTGGTGCTCGTGGCGCACGAGATCTCGGCGCTCTACGAGGAGGAGCGCACCGGTCGCGCCGCCGACCTGTTCCCGGTGGGCAGTTACATCGATTTCGGCGCCGCCGAACGCGACGAGTCCGCGCAGCTCGACGACCACGACGAGGCCGTGCAGATCTGGCGGCGGACCCTCACCGAATGCGGCGGCGAACCGCCCGCCTTCCCCCTTCCGATCGGTCCGCGACCCGCGCACGCCACACCCCAGCAGCGACTCTCGGAACGCTGGTTCGACGACGACGAGGCGAGTGCCTTCGCGGCGTGCTGCCGGCGCGCCGGGACGGGTTTCTTCGCCGGTGTGCTGGCGTGTTTCGGCCGGGCGACGGCCGAGTTCACCGGCGCGGAGCGGTTCCGGACGGTCGCGCCCGCACACACCCGCGCCGGGCCGATCTGGGCGGGTTCGCTCGGTTGGTTCGTCGGCCTGCGCCCGATCGATCTGAAGCTCACGGACACAACGGATTTCGACACTCTGGCGATGCGGGCCGGCGACGAACTGCACCGCACCCGCGCGAGCGCCCGGGTGCCGTTCGTGCGGGTGGGTGAACTCCTCGGCGTGCCCATTCGTCCCCGTTTCGTCGTCTCGTACATGGACGTGCGGTTCGTGCCGATGGCGGCCCAGTGGCCCGAATGGAACGCCCAGGCGCTGCGCAGCCGCAGCTTCACGCACGACGTCTACGTGTGGATCAATCGCACGCCCGAGGGTGTGAACATGTCGGCGCGATTCCCCGACAACACCATCGCGGGCGAGAACGTTCCGAGCCTTCTCACGCGCACTCGCGAACTGATGCACGAGGTCGCGGTGGGTGGGCCGTGGATCGCGCAGCCGGAAACGGCAGCAGTCCCACCTACCGGTGAGTAGCATTGTGCGCTCGAACGGCCGCCGTAATGTATATGGGCATCCGGTTACATCGTCGATCCGATCGCCGCTTAGACTGCCCGTCGACGGAAATAACCTAACGATCGATCAACAGGAGGCTCCGTGCCCAGTCATGCCAGCGCGCAGATCACGAAGGTGCTCGTCGCGAACCGCGGCGAGATCGCTGTGCGGGTCATCCGAGCCGCCAAGGACGCGGGCTACGGCAGTGTCGCCGTCTACGCCGAACCGGACGCAGACGCACAGTTCGTGAAGCTCGCCGACGAGGCGTTCGCGCTGGGCGGCAACACCTCGGCCGAGTCCTACCTGGTGTTCGACAAGATCCTCGACGCCGCCGCCAAGTCCGGCGCCGACGCCATCCACCCCGGCTACGGCTTCCTCTCCGAGAACGCCGACTTCGCCCAGGCCGTGATCGACGCCGGCCTCATCTGGATCGGCCCCTCGCCGCAGTCCATCCGCGACCTCGGCGACAAGGTCACCGCCCGCCACATCGCCGAGCGCGCCAAGGCTCCGATGGCGGCCGGCACCAAGGACCCGGTCAAGAACGCCGACGAGGTCGTCGAGTTCGCGAAGAAGTACGGCGTGCCGGTCGCGATCAAGGCAGCCTTCGGCGGCGGTGGACGCGGCATGAAGGTCGCGCAGACCATCGAGGAGATCCCCGAACTGTTCGAGTCGGCCACTCGTGAGGCCGTCGCCGCCTTCGGTCGCGGCGAGTGCTTCGTCGAGCAGTACCTCGACAAGGCCCGCCACGTCGAGGCCCAGGTCATCGCCGACCAGCACGGCAACGTCATCGTCGCCGGCACCCGCGACTGCTCGCTGCAGCGCCGCTTCCAGAAGCTCGTCGAGGAGGCCCCCGCGCCGTTCCTGACCGACGAGCAGCGCAAGCGCATCCACGAGTCCGCCAAGGCCATCTGCCGCGAGGCCGGTTACTACGGCGCCGGCACGGTCGAGTACCTCGTGCAGGGCGACACCGTCTCCTTCCTCGAGGTCAACACCCGCCTGCAGGTCGAGCACCCGGTCACCGAGGAGACCGCCGGCATCGACCTCGTGCGTCAGCAGTTCCGCATCGCCAACGGCGAGAAGCTCGAGCTCACCGAGGACCCGACCCCGCGCGGCCACTCCTTCGAGTTCCGCATCAACGGTGAGGACGCCGGTCGCGGCTTCCTCCCCGCCCCCGGCCCGATCACCGTCTACAAGGAGCCCACGGGCCCCGGCGTGCGCGTCGACTCGGGTGTCGTCCAGGGCGACGTCATCGGCGGTCAGTTCGACTCGATGCTCGCCAAGCTGATCGTCACCGGTGAGACCCGCGAGCAGGCGCTGCAGCGCGCTGCCCGTGCGCTGGCCGAGTTCGAGGTCGAGGGCCTGGCCACGGTGATCCCGTTCCACCGCCACATCGTCCGGAACCCGGCGTTCGTGGGCGACGGCGAGAAGTTCGACGTCTACACCAAGTGGATCGAGAACGAGTGGGAGAACACCATCGAGCCGTACACCGGTGGTGCCCCGATCGAGGACGAGGACGAGGCCCTGCCGCGTCAGAACGTCGTCGTCGAGGTCGGCGGACGCCGCGTCGAGGTGTCGCTGCCCGGCCAGTTCTCGCTCGGCGGTAACGGCGGCGGTGCCGGCGCGATCCGCAAGAAGCCGAAGCCCCGCAAGCGCGGTGGCGGCGGCGCCGGCAAGGCGTCGGGCGACGCGGTGACCGCACCCATGCAGGGCACGGTCGTCAAGGTCGCGGTCACCGAGGGCCAGGAGGTCGCCGAGGGCGAACTCATCGCCGTGCTCGAGGCCATGAAGATGGAGAACCCGGTCAACGCTCACAAGGCGGGCGTCGTCACCGGCCTGGCGGTCGAGCCGGGTGCCGCGGTCACCCAGGGCACCGTGCTCACCGAGATCAAGTAGGACGCCGCTCGAGCAACGCTCGGGCAACACGGCAGCTCCCGACGAGTCCCCCGCATCGCTCACGATGCGGGGGACTCGTCGTATCGGCCGTGTCGCGGCCCGGCTCCTGCGCGCGAAAAACCACTAGCCTGGAGTCATGGCCGACCGCCCCGACATCCGCATAGGCACCGCCGAGCGTGAAGAAGCCGTCGCGCTGCTCGGCGAGCACTTCGCCGCGGGCCGTCTCAGCCTGGCGGAGTTCGACGAGCGGGTCGCGCTCGCCACGCAGGCCACGGTGCGCGGCGACCTGATCCCCCTCTTCGCCGACCTGCCCTCCGCGCCGGCGGCGATGGCTACGACCGGGCCGCGTGATCTGGTGGAACAGCTGCTCACGCTGGTTCCGTTCATCCTGGTCGCGTTGCTCGTGATCGTCGTCTTCCGGCATCCGATCGCGCTGCTCATCGCCTTCGGCGTGCTGTTCGTCGTCGGTCGCCGGGCCTACCGGCTCCTCGGCGAGGGCCGCGGCCCGTCCTGACCTCGCGGTGCCCGGCCGCGCCTTCCTACTCCGGCGGAGATCCTGTAGCGGGTATCACAGCCTTTCGAGGAGCGCCCGTGGCTGTCGCCGGCCCGACGGCACAGGTTAGTGTGACCGGCATGTCAGAACACCCCGACATCCGGATCGGCAACGCAGAACGCAGTGAGGCGCTCGACCTGCTCGGCGAACACTTCGCACTCGGCCGGCTGACACTGTCGGAGTTCGACGAACGCAGCGCGAAGGCGTCGGCCGCCACGACGCGGGGCGATCTCCAGGTGCTGTTCACCGACCTGCCCGCCAACGTCACGGAGCTGCCCACCACGACCCGCGACGACCTGCCGGTGATCACCCCGAAAAACGATTCCGAGCGCTGGCGCGAGATCGTGATGGGACTGACCCCACTCGTCGCGCTCGTGTTGTTCTTCACGTTCGACACGTGGTTGTTCTTCCTGTTGATCCCCGCGATGGGCATCGTCCTGTTCGCCGGTCGCGACCGGGACGGGCACAGCACCGACAGCGACGCCGACGCCCGGCGGGGCGAGAAGAAGAACGCCTGAACCGTGCCGTCCACGCTCCTCCGGCACCGCACTCTGCCACTGATCGTCGCGGTCGTCGTCATCACCGCGATGCTGCTCTCCCCCGGCGGCACCGTGCCGAGCGGTCCGCCGCACGCCGACAAGGTCACGCACGCACTGATGTTCGTGGCCCTCGCGCTCTGCTCCCGCTACGCACGGATCTCCCCCGTCGTCACGGTGGTGTGGCTGGGCCTCTACGGCGTGCTGACGGAGATCCTCCAGGCCACCGTCGCGGTCCGGCGTTCCGGATCGTTCTGGGACTGGTGCGCCGATCTCGTCGGCGTTGCGATCGGCCTCGCCGTCGCGGCCGTCGTCGGCTCACGTTCTCGCACGCGGTCGAAACCGTAAGCATCAACCCGTGATTCGTCACAAACCCTGACGCTGGTAGCCTCCTCCGCGCCGACAGTCCGACGGGGGATCGGACGGGCTGCTCACGGGGGAACGAATGTCGCAGGAACAGGTCGCGGACGCACTACCGACGGTGCTCCCGCCGTATCTCTACCTACCGTGCGCGGAAGCGGTCTCGGATCCGGCCGATGCCACCGTCGACTATCGATATCTCAGCGACGGCCGCATCGCGCTGCTCGCCTACACGGCACTCGACCGTCTCCACTCCTGTTGCGGCGCCGGGCAACCGTGGCTGGTGCTGCCCACGCACGTGCTCCCGCGACTGCGTGAGGCACAGCCGTGGGATTCGCTGCTGCTCGACGTCCCGATACCCGAAGCGGAACGTCGACACCCGGCCTCCGGAGACGCGAGATGAGCCTGTACGTCGATCCCGACGAACTCGATCGGGCCGCAGGCATCTACACGGGTGCGGCCACGGACACCGCAGATCTCGTCGACACCTGCCCCACAAGCGTGGACGCGGGTCTCGCGACCGGCCCGCTCACCGGCATGCTTGCGCAGATCGTCACCGACCTCGCCGGCATGGTCGAGCTCCTCGGCGGAACGGGTGGCCTGCTGACGACCACAGCGCAGACGTACCGGGACGCCGACGACGAGGCCGCCGCCGCGCTCGTCCGGACCTGGTCGGAGTGACCGTGCCGATCGACACCTTCATCGCCGGCAACCCCACCGACATCCGACGGGTCGAGGACTGGATTCGCACGACGCTGGGCACCACGATCGGGAACGTCGCCGACGCCGCGGCCCGGGCGCGTCGCATCGCCGACGACGCCTGGGACGGCGACGCTTCCGAGACCTACCTCGACAGGTCGAGCGAACACGTCCACGCCATCGACGATTTCCACGAGCGGACATCGAGGACCGCCGATGTCTTCGCGGGCCTGGCGGGCGAACTGTCGCGCGCCCTGTCCGACATGGCCGACATCCGCGCTCGCGCCGCGGCCGCGGGACTGCCGGTGGTGTGCAACACGATCAGCGATCCTCCCCCGGGTGACGACGAAGCCGCTTTCCGAAGGACCTCGGCGTATCAAGAAGCGAGCGCAGCCGCCGAGGCGGTGCACGCTCGATGGTCGGTCGCAATCGCAACTGCCGTGAACACCTGGATCGGACACGTGTGGTCCGCGACTTTTCTGACAACCACCGGGTTCGACTCCGCCGACCTGTACCGGAGTGGTCGGGTGAAGGCATTGCTCGAGCTTCGGGAGAGTCTTCGTAACGCAGCACTCCTGTCGATGGAACGATTTCTCGCACTGCCGGACGGCACACCCTACGGTGAACTGCGACGTCTGTTCGATATCGCTCAGCATCCGCTTCAAGACCTCGCCGACACAGGCAGACACCTCGACGACGCGGTACCGCTGTCCCGAACTGCCGCCAGAGTCGCAGGGGCCGCAAACGCTCTCGGTTTCGTCGCCGGCGTCGGGCTGGACTTTTTCGCCGGCGGCGAGTCGCTCGAACAGGCTGTGGCCTCCAACAGCGCGGGTCTGATGGCATCGATGACGACCGGCGCCGCGGTAGGAGCCGCAGTCGGATCGGTCGTTCCCATTGCCGGCACCGCTGTCGGCACTGTGATCGGTGTGCTGGCGGGAACCGCCGGCGGAATCTTCACATCCGGCATGGTCGACCACATCTACGAGTCGGGCACGAGCTCCGCCTTGGGAACGGTCATGGCCGGGGTGAACGAACTCGGAGGTGCAGCAGACGCTACGGCGGATCTCCTCGACGCGACCGTCGGTGGAGTGACGCGACTGGGACGAGGAGTTCTCGATGCAGTTTTCTGACGGTTCCGACCTCCGCACCTACGGAAATCCGCGGGCACTGTACGTCATCGTGTTCACAGCCGTCGTCGGCCTGTTGTTCCCCGCACTTCTCGTCGGCGTCTTCGTCGAACAGGCAACAGCAGGAATGCCACTCGAAGCACCCACCGGCACGACCTTCCTGTTGGCTCTGGGGGCAACGGTCCTGGTGTATCCGGTGATCGGTTTCCTCATGTACAGCCCACGCACCCGAGCGGAGCACATCGTCGCGGAAACCGAAACCGACTTCCCGGCCTTGGTTCTGCGACAGTCACCTTCGGTCTTCTGGGCCGCTCCCGCTCAGATCGGGATGCTGACGCTGATGTTGCTCGCCGCCGTCTGGACGACCCCGAACGCCGGAGACCGGACGAGCGAGAACGTGATCATGACGATCGTCATCTGCTCGTGGCAGGTCGGTTTCTACTTCTTCGTCGCCCGGCGGACGCTGCGCCCCGGCCGGATCGCACTCTCCGTGGACGGAATCCGCTTCAGCGATCACGCCACCGACACCTGGATACCCTGGAACGCCACGGCATCCGGCGTTCAACCCGATCCCCTGTACGTCGTGCTGGTCGCCCTGCCGCAGTGGGGCGCCGTGACGAGCGCACGAGTTCCGTTGCCGTGGCGGATCATCGACGACCGCAAGGACAGCGACCTACGTCCCTCATCCCGACGCCGCCCCGGTCATACTGCCCGCATCGACCGGCGCCGGTTCGAGATCGCACCCGAACTCCTCGACGCCGTGCTCGACCACTATCTCCGCGACCCCGACGCCCGCGCCGAACTCACCGATCCCGACGCTGTCGCACGCCGAGTCGACGAGCTGCGCTCCTACGCACCCGGACCGCGGTGGCGACGCTACGGTCCGGTCCCCGTGCCGACCCTGAGCACGCCGGCGCCGAGGTGACGGTCAGGCGGTCACGTTCGAATCGACGAGCCGGGTCCGCAGGGCCTGCAGGGTGTCGTCGTCGAGACCGAGTCCGGCGGCGAAGTACTGCTCGATGGTTCCGTAGCGCGACAACGCCTCGTCGATCGCCACCTCGAGGTACTCGCGGCGCACACCGAGCAGGGGCGTGATCAGGTCCGGATCGCCGCCGAGCGATGCGAACCGGGCGAAGAAGTCGTCGAAATGCGGGAGCAGTTCGTCGTTGGTGCGGAGATAGTCGGTGAACACGGCCTCCTGGTCGGCGCCGGCGAACAGGAGCAGCGACGCCGCCGCCCACCCGGTGCGGTCCTTGCCGGCACTGCAGTGC
>Ga0180216_1000651_pt1 | contig 34371 bp, 33 predicted proteins | sample eDN3rd37CBELigMG_FD_128879 | JGI IMG/M metagenome (GOLD analysis project Ga0180216, IMG submission 128879) | Enriched Miracle-Growth compost microbial communities from Emeryville, California, USA - eDNA 3rd pass 37_C BE-Lig MG (version 2)... ... | reverse complement strand
GACGATACCGGGCAGCACATGCAGGCCGCGCGCGTCGAACACGCGGCCGTTGCCGCTCGCCGCGCCGACCGATGCGATCACGCCCTCGCCTTCGTCGATGCCGATGTCGGCCGCGACCAGCTTGCCGTCGATCAGCGCTTGCCCACCTTGAACCCGCATCAGGCCGCTCCGGCAATCGGTTGAGCCGCACCGCTTGCGGCAATTGCCATACGAAACCTCAGCCAATCCGGCATGCCTGCACCAAAACGGCTGGAGGGGAATGAGAACAGAAGATCGTCGGCCATGACCTTGAACACAACATTTTCAAGACAGCTGCATGACATCGGCGCGGAGACTAACTTGCGACGACGAGCTCCACGCGGTCGGCGGAGAACCGCGCCCGCGCCAGCATGATCGGCTCGTCGTCCTCGGTGACGTTGAGCCCTTCGACGATAAGGACAGGGCGATGCACGGACAGCCGCAGCCGGCCCGCGTCCACCGCGTCGGCAAAGCCCGCGCTGATGCGCGTCCATTTGCGCCGATAGCTGGCGACGCCGAAATGCTCGAGCATGCGCGTGATCGAGCGCACGCGGCGGAAGACCTTCGCGGCATCGCCATAGCGCTCCGCCGACAGCCAGGTGGTCGAGACCGAGATCGGCACCTTGTCGGCCGCGCGCAGAATTTCGAGCCGCACCACCTCGTCCCCGGGCTTGAGCCCGAGATCGCGCGCGATGTCCTCGCTCGCCGTCTCGTGGCTATGGCCCTGCAATCGTCCTTCCGCTTCGTGACCGGCCGCGGTCACGATCTCGGAGAACTTCATGCGCCGGCTGATCGGATAGCTCAGCTTGTCGGTTTTGACGAAGGTGCCGCTGCCGCGTTCGGTCTGCACCAGACCGCGCGCGCCGAGCTCCGCCATCGCGCGGCGCACGGTGTGGCGGTTCACCCCGTAGCGCGCGGCGATCTCGCTCTCCGCCGGCAGCTTCGAGCCGTTCTCGTGCTTGCCGATCAGGATCGCCTGCTCGAAATCGTCGGCTATGCAGCGCCAGAGCATGACGCCGCGCTCAAGCAAATGATGCTTGCTCGACTTCTGTCCGCGCGGCGTTTTCGTCAGCATGCGGGCCGTTTGTCATCAGGGCGTCACAGGACGCGATCTAGTACTTGTCTATTAGAGTAGACAACTTCGCGCAAGTCGCTTATCGAGTTGTCTATCGGACTAGACAACTTGGCGAGCGGCCGATGACGATGGAACCCTCTCCCCCCTCTGGCGACGGCGAGCGCCGCCGGGCCATGGCCGTGCTGGCGCAGGCGCGCGCGGACGAGATCGCCGCGGGCCTCGCGCAGATCGGCGCCCTCTCGGATTTCACGGAACTGCGGCCCGCCGAGACCGGCCTTGTCATGCTGCGCGGGCGCATCGGCGGCGACGGCGCGCCGTTCAACGCCGGCGAAGCGACGGTGACGCGCGCCGCGGTGCAGATCGCCTCCGGCGAAAAGGGCTTCTCGTACGTGCTCGGCCGCGACATGCGCAAGGCGCGGCTCGCCGCGTTGTGCGACGCGCTGTGGCAATCGGAAACGCATCGACCGGCCATCGAACAGCATGTGCTGGCGCCGCTCCGCGCGGCCCAGGACGAGCGCCGCGCCTTGCAGCGCGCGCAGACGGCGGCAACGCGCGTCGATTTCTTCACTCTCGTGCGCGGGGAAGACTGATGACCACGGCCACCGCCAATCCCGCTTTTGAAAGCCAGGCCGCGTTCCGCGCCGCGATGGACGCCATGGCGCGGCCCGGCGAGATCAAGACGTTGCGCGGCCCCGCCGCGCCTTCGCCGCTGGCGCCCGCGACGGCCGCGCTGGTGCGTCATCTCGCGGATTACGAGACGCCGATCTGGCTCGACGCGGCGCTGAACACGCCGGCGGTGAAGGAATGGATCCGCTTCCAGGCGGGCGCGCCCGTCACCGAGGACAAAAGCGCAGCCACCTTCGCGCTGATCGCCGATCCGCGCCGTTTGCCGGATCTCATGCAGTTCGCGCTCGGCACCGAAGAGTATCCCGACCGGTCCACCACATTGATCGTGCAGGTCGAACGTTTTGACGGCGCGCCGATTTTCATCGCCGGCCCCGGCATCAAGGACCGCCGCGCCTTCGCCGCCACGCCGCTGCCGGACGATTTCGCGGCGCGCTTGAGCGCTAATCGCGAACTGTTCCCGCGCGGCGTCGACATCATCCTGGTGGCCGGCGACGGCATCATCGGCCTGCCGCGGTCGGTGCGCATCGTAAAGGAGACCTGACGATGTATGTCGCAGTCAAAGGCGGCGAACGCGCCATCGAGAATGCCCACGCTTTGCTCGCCGATGTACGGCGCGGCGACCGCGACGTACCGGAACTGACCCTGGCGCAGATCGACAACCAGTTGGCTTTAGGCGTCGATCGTGTGATGTGCGAGGGCTCGCTTTACGACCGCGAATTGGCCGCGCTCGCCATCAAGCAGGCGCGCGGCGACCTGATTGAAGCCGTGTTCCTGCTGCGCGCCTATCGCACCACGCTGCCGCGCTTCGGCAATTCCGAGCCGATCGAGACGGCGCAGATGGACGTGCGCCGCCGCATCTCCGCGACGTTCAAGGATCTTCCCGGCGGGCAGGTGCTGGGCCCGACTTTCGATTATACGCACCGCCTGCTCGACCACACGCTGGTTACCGAGAGGGACGTGCCGGCCGCGCCCACGGCGCCGGTCGGCGAAACGCGCTTCCGCTCCGTCGCCGAATTGCTCGGCGAGGACGGGCTGATCGAGCGTGAAGAGCCGGCGGGCGACGAGGTCGGCGATCTCACGCGCGAGCCCTTGTCGTTCCCGGCCGGCCGCGATCTGCGGCTGCAGAATCTGGCGCGCGGCGACGAAGGATTCCTTTTGGCGCTCGGCTATTCGACGCAGCGCGGCTACGGCCGCAACCATCCGTTCGCCGGCGAGATCCGGTTCGGCGAGGTCGAGATCGAGTTCTTCGCCGAGGAGGTCGGCTTTGCCGTGCCGCTCGGCGCCATCGCCGTGACGGAATGCCAGATGGTCAACCAGTTCACCGGCGGCGGCGAGGAAGCCCCTCGCTTCACGCGCGGCTATGGCTTTGCTTTCGGCCAGTGCGAACGCAAGACGATGGCGATGGCGCTGGTGGACCGCGCGCTGCGCGCCCGCGAACTCGGCGAAACAACAGGCGCGCCAGCGCAGGACGAGGAATTCGTGCTCAGCCACTCCGACAATGTGCAGGCGACCGGTTTCGTCGAGCATTTGAAGCTGCCGCACTACGTCGACTTCCAGGCCGAACTCGGCCTGTTGCGCAAGCTGCGCGCCGAGTTCTCCGCCAACGCCGAACCGACCGAAGCTCCGGTGCAGGACGCCGCCGAATGACCGCCCCAGCCTACAACTTCGCTTATCTCGATGAGCAGACCAAACGCATGATCCGCCGCGCGATCCTCAAGGCGATCGCGATCCCGGGCTATCAGGTGCCCTTCGCCAGCCGCGAAATGCCGATGCCTTACGGCTGGGGCACCGGCGGCGTGCAGGTGACGGCGTCGATTCTCGGGCCCAACGACGTGCTCAAGGCCATCGATCAGGGATCGGACGATACGACCAACGCCGTCTCGATCCGCAAGTTCTTCGTCAAGACCGCGGGCGTCGAGACGACCACCGCCACACAGGAAGCGACCGTCATCCAGACCCGCCACCGCGTGCCGGAAACGCCGCTCACCGAGAGCCAGGTGCTGGTCTATCAGGTGCCGATCCCGGAGCCGCTGCGCTTCCTCGAGCCGCGCGAGACCGAAACGCGGCGCATGCACGCGCTGTCCGAATACGGACTGATCCACGTCAAACTCTACGAAGACATCGCCCGGCACGGCCACATCTCGACCGCCTATGCCTATCCGGTGCAGGTGGACGCGCGCTACGTGATGGACCCCTCGCCCATTCCGAAGTTCGACAATCCGAAGCTGAGCGATTGTCCCGCCTTGCAGCTCTTCGGCGCCGGCCGCGAGAAGCGCATCTACGCCATCCCGCCCTACACCCAAGTGGTCTCGCTCGATTTCGAGGATCATCCGTTCGAGCCCTACCGGCACGATGCGTCCTGCGAACTGTGCGGGGCGCGCGACAGCTATCTCGACGAGGTGATCACCGACGACCGCGGCACGCGCATGTTCGTTTGTTCCGACAGCGACTATTGCGAGACGCGCCGCGCCGACGGCCACGGCCCATCGGCCGAGGAAGCGAAGGTGGCGTCATGAGTGACAATCCGACCATCCGGCCCGCCACGGCGGCCGATCTGCCCGGCGTGCTGGCGCTTTACGCCCAGCCGGACATGGATGACGGCCGCGTACTGTCGCTCCAAGACGCCGAGGCGCTCTACGCGCGCTTTGCCGCCTATCCCGACTACACGCTCTACGTCGCCGAGAGCGAGCGCCAGATCGTCGGCAGCTTCGCGCTGCTGATCATGGACAATCTCGGCCACCGCGGCGCGCCGTCGGCCGTGGTCGAGGACGTGGTGGTCGCGCCGGCCCGGCACGGGCAAGGCATCGGCCAGCGGATGATGGCCTTCGCCATCGACCGCGCCCGGAAGAAGCGCTGCTACAAGCTCGTGCTGTCCTCGAACGCCAAGCGCGAGCGCGCGCACGCTTTCTACGAGCAACTCGGCTTCGAGCGCCACGGCTACAGCTTCCGCATCCTGTTCGAAGAGGCCATGGCATGAACATCGACGAAACCGAACAGCCTCTGCTGATCGCGGAAGGCCTGACCAAGCATTACGGCCGCCAGCTCGGCTGCCGCGACGCTTCCTTCGAACTCTACGAGGGCGAGGTGATGGCCGTGGTCGGCGAATCCGGCTCCGGCAAATCGACGCTGCTGCAACTGCTGTCCGGCCAGAGCGAGCCGAGCGCGGGCCGCGTGCTCTATCGCATGCGCGACGGATCGCTTGCCGACCTGTGGTCGCTGAGCGAGCCGATGCGGCGCCTGTTGTACCGCACCGATTGGGGCTTCGTGCACCAGGACCCGCAGCTCGGCCTGCGCATGGGCGTCTCGGCCGGCGGCAATGTCGGCGAGCGGCTGATGGCGGTCGGCTGGCGCAACTACGCCGAGATCCGCGGCGTCGCGGCAGACTGGCTCGGCCGCGTCGAAATCCCTCAGGACCGCATCGACGACACGCCGCGCGCCTATTCCGGCGGCATGCGCCAGCGTCTGCAGATCGCGCGCAATCTGGTCACCTCGCCGCGGCTCATCTTCATGGACGAGCCGACGGGCGGCCTCGACGTGTCGGTGCAGGCGCGACTGCTCGACCTCTTGCGCCGCATTGTCTCCGAGATGCGGCTCGCGGCCATCGTCGTGACGCACGATCTTGCTGTCGCGCGGCTGTTATCGAATCGCATCATGGTGATGAAAGGCGGCAAAGTGATCGAATCGGGACTGACCGACCAGGTGCTCGACGACCCGCACGAGCCCTACACGCAATTGCTCGTGTCATCGATCCTGCCGGCGTGAGACTAGGATGCCGCTCTTGAAATGCATTATTCCTCCGGTCGTCCCAGCGAAAGCGGGGACCCAGCGCTGGATTCCCGCTTGCGCGGGAATGAGCGGAGGATGTGGCGCTGCCGGAGATATGTAACCCGATGCCCGCTCTCGAACTGTCCGCCGTAACCAAGACCTTCACCATGCACCTGCAGGGCGGCTTGCGGCTGCCGGTGCTGAACGACGTGAGCTTCACCGTCGCGCCCGGCCAATGCGTCGCGCTCACCGGGCCCTCCGGCACGGGCAAGTCGTCGATCCTCAAGCTGATCTACGGAAACTACAAATGCGACACGGGCCGCATCCTGGTGGATATCGGCGGCCGCGTGGTCGACATCGCCAGCGCCCAGCCGCGCCAGATTCTCACCGTACGCCAGCGCGCGCTCGGTTACGTGACGCAGTTCCTGCGCGCGGTACCGCGTGTCTCGGCGCTCGACATCGTCGCCGAGCCGCTGGTGAGCAAAGGCGTGGCGCGCGAGGAAGCGACCAGCCGCGCCAAGGACATGCTGCGCCGCTTCAACGTTCCGGAACGACTGTGGAGCCTGCCGCCCGCGACCTTCTCCGGCGGCGAGCAGCAGCGCATCAATCTCGCGCGCGGCCTTCTGCCGGAACACCCGATCCTGCTGCTCGACGAACCGACCGCCTCGCTCGATGCACACAATCGTGCGGTCGTCGTCGAGCTGGTGCGCGAGCGCAAGGCCCGAGGCACCGCCATTGTCGCCATCATGCATGACGACGACGTGCGCGACGCCGTCGCCGACATCAATGTCGACGTCACCCGATTTGCCATTGCCGCATGAAACCCATGTCCGAACCCACTTCCTACGTTCTCGACAACGCCCGCATCGTCCTCGCCGACCGCGTCATCGAACGCGGCTATGTCGCGGTTGAAAACGGCCTCATCGCGGAGATCGGCGAAGGGGTCGCGCCCGCGCGCGGCGCCGACTTTTCCGGCGACCTGCTGCTGCCGGGCCTGGTGGAGCTGCACACCGATCATCTCGAGGCGCATTACACGCCGCGGCCGAAGGTGCAGTGGGACCCGCTGACGGCGGTCATATCCTATGACGCGCAGATCGCGACCAGCGGCATCACCACCGTGCTCGACTCGCTGCGCGTCTGGCGCGAGGAAGGCGCGGAAGACGTCGACGGCATGGCCGGCGCGATGGCCGATGCGATCGCCAGGACCCGCGACGCCGGCCTTCTGCGCGTCGAACATTATCTGCACCTGCGCTGCGAAGTGCCGATGCCGAAAGTGGTGGAGGATGCCGCGGCGCTGATCGGGCGGCCGGAGGTGCGGTTGATGTCGCTGATGGACCACACGCCGGGCCAGCGCCAATTCCGCGACGAGCAGAAGCTGCGGGAATATTATCGCGGCAAGAGCGGCGGCATGAGCGATGCCCAGCTCGACGTTCTGTTTGCGCGCCGGCTGGAAAATCATGCACGATACGCGGCGGACAACTACCAGGGCCTGCTGAAGCTTGCCGCTCAATACGGAACGCCGCTCGCGTGCCATGACGACACCACGGCCGAGCATGTCGAACAATCGCTCACCGATCGCGTGGCGGTGGCTGAATTTCCGACCACGGTGGACGCCGCAGCGGCGCTGCATGGCGGCGGCGTGAAGGTGCTGATGGGCGCGCCCAATCTCGTGCGCGGCGGCTCGCATTCCGGCAATGTCGCGACCGCCGACCTCGCGCAAGCCGGGCTGCTCGATATCCTGTCGTCGGACTACGTGCCGTCGAGCCTTTTGCTCGCGGCGCTGCGCCTCCCGGATGCCGCGGCGAACTTCGATCTGCCGGCCGCGATCCGCACCGTCAGCAAGACGCCGGCCGAGGTCGTCGGGCTCACCGACCGCGGCGAGATCGCCGTCGGCAAACGCGCCGATATCATCCGCGTGCATTGCGCGGAGAATGCCGCGGCGGTGCGCGGCGTGTGGAGCGGAGGCCGGCGCGTCGCATGACACTCGCTTCGCCATCGGCCGCGAACGCCCCGTCCATCGGACCGGGACGCCTGCTGCTGGTCGTCGGGCCGAGCGGCGCCGGCAAGGATTCCGTGCTGGCCGGCACGCGGCTGCGCCTCGCCGGCGATCCGACCGTCCACTTCCCGCGCCGGGTCGTCACGCGGCCACTGTCGGAGACGGAAGATCACGACACGGTGGCGAGCGAAGCTTTCGATGCGGCCGCGGGCGATGGCCACTTCGCGCTGTGGTGGTCGGCGCATGGTTTGAAATACGGCATTCCGCGCATCACGGACGATCACATCCGCGCCGGCCACGCGGTCGTCTGCAACGTCTCGCGCGCGATCATTGCCGACGCCCGCGCCCGCTACAGCCACGTTGCGGCGATCCTGATCACGGCCTCCCCCGATATCCTGGCGGCGCGACTGGCCGCCCGCGCGCGCGAAAGCGACGGACGGCTGGAAGACCGCATCAAGCGCAACGACGCTTACACGGACTTCCAGGCCGATCATGTCATCGAGAACGACGGCGACCTCGAGCAGGCTGTACAAGCCTTGCTCGAGATCATCCGCGCGTAAGGGCTACATCCGCTCGAGATTCAGTTCGTCCACCAGCCGCGTCCACTGCGCGATTTCGGTGGCGATGACGTCGCCGAACTTCTCCGGCTCGTCGACGGTCGAGAGCCCGAGCTTTTCCACGAAGGCCATGAAATCCGGCGACTTGGCGATTGTCGCAAGCTCCGCGCGCAGCCGCTTCACGATCGGCTCCGGCGTGTTGGCCGGCGCGGCGAGGCCGTACCAGCTCCAGAAATAGAAGCCGGGGAACCGCTCGCCGACCGCCTGCACGTTCGGCAGCTTGCGCACGCGCTTCGGGCCGTTCGTGAACAGCACCTTCACGGCGCCGGCTTCGACATGCTGGGCGATGTCGGAATAAGGCACGAGGCCGATGTCGATCTGCCCCGCAATGAGATCGTTGGCGATCGGCGCCGACCCCTTGTAGGGCACGACCGTGAAATCGACCTTGGTCGTCTGCATCAGATACTTCATCTGCGGCGGCGACTGGCTGCCACAGCTCACCGAGCCGGGCTTGGCCTTCAGGTGCGCAAGAAACTCGTCGAGATTGTTGATCGGCAGATCCTTGCGCGCGGCGATGACAAGATCGACCGACGCCATATGCGCCAGGGGCTTGAAGTCTTGCAGCAGGTTGAAGCCGGGATTGCGGTAGATGGCCGTGTTCTGCGCCAGCGGCGCCAGCAGCACGATCAGCGTGTAGCCGTCGGCCTCGGCCCTCGCCACGGCCTGCGCCGCGACATTGCCCGACGCGCCGGCCTTGTTCTCGACGATGAAGTTCTGATTGAACGCCTTGGTGAGGCGCTGGGCGGCCGCGCGGCCGATCGTATCGGTGGGCCCGCCGGCCGCGGCCGGCGCGACGATCATGACCGTCCGGCTCGGATAGGGATCGGCCGCCTGGGCCAACCCCGGCAGCATCAGTCCGGCGCCCGCCGCGCCGGCGGCGAGGCCGAACTGGCGGCGCGTCAACGCATGCGTATGAGACAGCCCTTCGGGCACCTCGTGTTTCGGCATTTCCTTCCCCTTGGATCTTTGATTTTTTGCATCGCGTGTTCTGTTGTTATTCAAGTGAAGGCGCGTCGAGGCGCCTTCACTGTGCTTGTCGCTCGCGCTTGCGCGCGGCAGGCGTCAGTCGCGGTAGCTCGGATCGACGCGATCCATCAGCCGCAGGTAAGCCGGCCAGTCCGCCGAGCCGCGGCCGGCGTCGTGCGTTTCGAACTGCGCGGCGGCCTTCTCGCAGATCTCCGGCGGGATCTCGATCGCCTCGCCGCCGGTCGCCTCGATGCGGAGCTGAATTTCGGCCGCGCTCATCAGGTATTTCATCAGCACGAAGGCTTCGCGGGCGTTCTTGCCCACCGTCGTGAAGCCGTGATTGTGCATGATCAACGCGCGGTTCTTGCCGAGATGCTTGAGGAAGCGCGCGCGCTCGCCGAAGTCCTCGGTGATGCCCTCATAGGGGTGATAACCGACGCGGTTATAAAAGCGCAGCGCCTGCTGCGAGATCATGCGCAGGCCGTGCTTGAGCCCGGCGAGCGCCATGCCGCGCTCGGTGTGCACGTGCACGACGCAGTTCACGTCGGGGCGGCCCTGCAGGATGCCGCCATGCAGCGTGAAGCCGGGACGGTTGACGCCGGCGCGCTCATCGAGGTCGGCCGTCATGTCGACCTTGCGCAGGTTGGAGGCGGTGACCTCCTCCCACATCAGCTCATGCTGCTTCATCAACAGCATGTTCGGCTCGCCCGGCACGCGCATCGAGCAGTGATTGTAGATCAGATCGCCCCAACCCCAGTGGTGACAGAGCCGGTAGACGGCGGCGAGGTCGACCCGCGCCTGCCATTCCTGCTCCGACATGCCTGCCGGCGGGTTGCTCGTGTGCTGCGCCTTGATGCTCGGTTCGTGCAGGTTCATGGGCGTTTCCTGATGTTTATGCTTCTGCGATGACTTTGTTTCTCAACGTGCCGACGCCGCTGATCTCGATTTCCACCACGTCGCCGACGTCGATATTGGCCGGCACGCCGTCGGTGCCCATCCACATCACGTCGCCCGGATGAATGGTGCAGTACTGCGACACCAGGCTGATGTAGGTGGGCGCGTCGAAGATCATGTTGTTGGTTTTGAAGGTCTCCGTCACCGCGCCGTTGACGCGGATGCTGGTCTGCATGGCGTCGAGATCGACGTCGGTTTCGATCCACGGCCCCATCGGCTTGAAGGTGTCGGAGTTCTTGGCGCGCCAGAGCGTGCGGTCGCTGGCCTGCCAGCCGCGCTCGGACACGTCGTTGCCGATCGTCCAGCCGAGCACGCAGTCGAGCGCTTCCTCTTTGGAGACGTTGCGCGCCTTCTTGCCGAAGACCGCGACCAGCTCGCCCTCGTACTGAAACTGCGGGCCGGCATCGCGCGGCTTGATGATGTGCTCGTCATGCGCGATCAGCGCATTGTTCGAGCGATAGCCGATGTCCGGCTGTTTGGGGAACTCCGGCTCCTTGCCGCGCTTGGCGGCCATCCGCCGCACGTGATCGGCATAATTGACGCCGACGCAGAAGAAATTCGACGGCACCGTCGGAATATCGAGCTTCACCGTGGAGAGCGGATAGGTGCGCGACGTCTTGGTGTAGGTCTCGAAGGGCGAGCCTTCGACCGCGATCACCGTATCGCCCTCGACGATGCCGAACGACACGCCATTGTCGGCTTTGAACCGGCACCACCGCATGGATGCGCTTCCTTGCCCCCGCCGGCCGAGCTTTCTACGTCCGCCGGGCGATATGATTTCCTACCTAGCTGTAATTATGAATTACGAACCGCGCGCGGGTCAAGGAACCCGGCCCATCATTCGATTCTGCGGTGCAACAGTCAGGAGCCGACGACTTCCATCACGCTGCGCGCGACATGCGCGAGGTGCTCGCGGACAACGGCCTCCGCCTCGTGAGGGGCGCCTTTGGTCAGCGCCGCCATCATGCCGTCGTGCTCGGCCATGAAATTGTCGCGCCAGTTCATCTGTCGCCCGGTGAAATAGCGCGCGCGCTGCAGATGGCCGAGAAGCTGCGCGTGAATGCGGATCATCTCCTCGTTGCCGGTCAATTCCACGAGCCGGCGGTGGAAACCCTGGTTCGTCTCGGAATACTGCTTGCGATTGCGCGCCTTGAAGGCGGCCGTGAGCCGCGCATGGATGGCGGCGAGCTCCGCCAGAGCGGTCGGGTGGCGCCGCTCGCAAAAGACCCGCGCGGCGTGGCCTTCGATCAGCGACACGACTTCGAACTTCTGCATCACCGACGCCGTCGTGAGCTTCGACACCACCGCGCCGCGCCGCGGCTGCAGCACGACCAGCTCCTCCGCCGCGAGCACCTTGAGCGCCTCGCGCAGCGGCGTGCGCGAGATCTTGAACTCCGCGCACAAGGCCGGCTCGTCGATCGGCGCGTCGGGCTTCAATTCGCCGGAAATGATCATGTCGCGCAGCTTCGCCGCTACCTGCTCATGCAGCAGGTGGTGCTGAAACGTGATCACTTGCGGCGCGTTCATCGGCGACGGCCTTTCACGGTGGCGCGTCCGACCATACCGCAGGTCGGGCGCGCTGCAAGCCGGGATCGCGCGGCTCAGAGCGCGGCGAGGAGCCCGGAGGCCTCGACAATGGCCTTCGTGCGCGGGGCCGCCATCAGCGCGATCAAGTCCTTCGCGGCCTGCGGCGCGGCCGATTGCGTGTGCACCGCCGCCGCCAAGGGCACCACGTTCTGCAGCTCCGGCGGAAACGGACCGAGCACGTGCACGCCCTCGACCAGCATCAGCTCCGCCAACTGCTGCACCGCCATGGCGCACTCGCCGCTCGCCACGGCGTGCGCCACCACACCGGCGCGCAAGGTCGTCTTGCGGCTGATCTCATCGGCAATGCCGAGCTGCTTTGTCACCTTGAGAAAATGCGCGGCGCTGGGACTACCGGTGCTCGGATCGGCATGGATGATCGACCTGGCGTCGAGCAGCGCCTGCTTGAACGCGGCCGCTGAGGCGATATCCGGCTTAGGCTCATTGAGGCCCACCGCCAGCCCCATGATCATGCGCGAGACGATCCGGCTCGACGCGCCGTCCACTTTACCTTCTTGCGCAAGATCCTCGATGCCTTCCGGCGTCGAAATCACCACGTCGGCGCCTTCGCCCGCGCGGACCATGTTCACAGCCGCGGACGGCGGGCCGAAGGCCATGACGATGCCATGCCCCGTTTGCTGCGCGAATTCCGGCGCGAGCTTGTCGATTACGCCCTGCATCGCGACCGTTGTGATTACTTTTATGGATTCGGTCATCGGCCTCTCTCCCTAGCGAAAGGCCGGCATACTGCCATCAAGGTCCCGTGCACGCACGCGAAGATCGTCCCCCACAAACGCAAAACGGCGCACCCGTGAGGGCGCGCCGTCGCTAGCTTCAGGCCCGAGCGTCTCCACCCGGCCGATCGATCTGCTTAGAAGTCTTTCCACTCATCTTCGGCGTCGAAAGCCGTCGCCAAGGCGGTGCGCATGTTGCCGACCGGATTGCGGTTGGCGCGCGCCGAGGGCGCGAAGTTCTTGGCTTTGGTCGACGAGACAGGAACGACAGCCGGCTTGGCAGACGCCGCTGTCGTCACCGGCGCGCTGATGACGGCCGCGCGGCCGCCGCCGGCAGCCGCGACCTTGCCGACATATCCGGCCGCTGCTTCGTCCAGCTTGAAGAAGGCGACCTGCTCGTCCATCGACTGCGCCTGCGTCTCGAGCGCCCGGGCGGTCGCGGCATTCTCCTCGACGAGCGCCGCGTTCTGCTGCGTGGCCTCGTCCATCTGCGCCAGCGCCTTGTTGATCTGCTGGAGGCCGGTCGCCTGTTCGGTCGACGCGGTGGCGATATCCGACACGAGCGCCGCGACGTCCTTCACCGACTCGACGATCTTGCCGAGCGCTTCACCGGCGTGATTGACGAGTTCGACGCCCTCCTGCACCTGGCCGTTCGAATTGGTGATGAGCTCCTTGATGTCCTTGGCGGCCTGCGAGGACCGCTGGGCAAGGCTGCGAACCTCGGAAGCGACCACCGCGAAGCCCCGGCCCGCTTCGCCAGCGCGCGCGGCTTCGACCGCGGCGTTGAGCGCCAGCAGGTTGGTCTGCCGGGCAATCTCGTCGATGACGCCGATGATGTCGGAGATCTTGCGCGAGGAGTCCTCGATCTTGGCCATGGCGCTGACGGCCTTGGCGACGACCTGGCCGCCTTCGTTGGCGACATCGCGCGCCTGCGACGCCGAACGGTTGGCCTGGTCGGCGTTTTCGGCGCTCTTTCTCACCGCGGCGGAGATTTCCTCCATCGCGGCGGTCGTCTCTTCCAGCGAAGCAGCCTGCTCTTCGGTGCGCTGCGAGAGATCGGACGTGCTGTGGGAGATTTCGCCGGAGGCATTGTTCACCTCCGTCGCGGCCTGTTTGATCTCGGCGATGGTCTGCCGCACCTGCGCGGCCATGCCGTCGACGGCCTGGGCGATCGCGCCGATCTCGTCGTGGCGATGCTTGCCGGGAACGGCGACCGCGAAGTTGCCGGCCTTGATCTGCTCCAGCGGCCCGACCAGCGCGCCGAGCGGACGGCTGATGTGCATGAGGACGAGGACGCAGGCGCCGAGCGCGATGAGCACCGCGACGGAGATAATCGCGATCTCCATGCTGCGCGACGTCTCGTAGTTCGCTTGGGAGGCTTTGGCCACGGCTTCGGCGCCGGCGGTATTGAGCTTGACCAGCCGCTCGACCGCGTCGCCGGCCTGGGCGAATGCCTGGAGCTGCACGCCGCTGAAGATCGAAGTCGCCTCCGCGTTCTTACCGGCGCGCGACAGGCTCAATATCTCCGGCACGACCGACTGGTGCTTGGCCCATTGCTGTTTGAAGCCTTCGTACTCCGCCCGCTCTTCGGGAGAAGAGATCAGCTTCTCGTACTGCGCTTCAAAGGCGCGAAGCTGCGCTTCGCGGTCCTGCAGCGTCTTTTCGATGCGGTCCATCTCGTCGAAGTCGGTCGAGAGCACCTCGCGCGCGAGAACGTTGCGATAGGCCGACATCGTATAGCCGATCTGGCCGAGCGCGCGCACGGACGGCAGCCAGTTGGTCTGGATATCGACGGTCGAGGCGTTTATCTGCGAAAGCTTGACCACGGACAGCGCGCCCTGGCCGGCAATGACCAAAGCCATGAAGCCGAACAGGCCGAGCAGCATCGACCGGATAGACAGGCGTAGCATAGGGAATCCCCTGAAGTTTCTTCGGATTGTTCTTGGGAGTATGTTGGCAGTTAACTGGCGGGTGGGTGACGGCTCGTCGGGACAGATCGCCTACGCAGCCGCGGAAGCCGGCCGCGCATCGGCGGCGGCACTCGCGTCGCAGGCGAGAAGATTGTCGAGATTGATGATGGCGATCATGCCGCCCTCGGCACTGATGAGGCCCGACAGGAAGCTTGTTTTCGCCGACTGGGCCGCAGCCGGCACCGGCCGGAGCTGTTCGGGGTTGATCGAGACGATGTCGAGCACGCGATCGGCCAACAGGCCGATCGGCTTGTCGTCGATCTGGACGACGATGACGATGTGCATGGGCGTCGCCTGCGTCAGGCCCTGATCGAACCGGCGGCGCAGATCCATGATCGAGATCACCGTGCCGCGCAGGTCGAGAACGCCGCGGATGTAATCCGGCTGCTCCGGCAACGGCGTGATGTCGACCCACCCTCTGATTTCGCGCACCGCCATGATGTCGACGCCGTACTGGTCGTCGCCGATGGCGAAGCTGATCAACTGACCGCCGAGGGATTCGTTGCCGTCTGTCGCAACTCCCGGCTGCGAGGCGTTTCCGTGATACATCGCGTGCGCGCTCTTTCTGTGGTGCGCGAGCATAGTCGGTGGAAATGATTAATGATCATATCCTGACGCAAAGGTTGATTGTTTGACCTTTAAGTACCGCCGATGTGTCGGAGCCCGCCATGCGATGCATATGTCGAGCGCGGGCTTGCCGATCTTAAACTGCAATAACAAAGGGCATTATCGCTGCAGCGGTTACGCGAAGTTTATGCGCGTAACAAGCGCGCGCCTGTTCGATTGCGTGCAGCGCACTTGCGCGCGCACTGGCATTCCGTGACCGAAGCCGTAAAGCGAATGGTCAGCCGGCGGCCCGGTTGAGCAGGCGCCAAAGCTTGTTGGGACTCAGCGGAATCTCACACAGCTCGACCTTCTTCTCCGTGAGAGCGAGCGCGTCTTCGATGGCCTGCGCGAACAGCGGCCCGACCGGAATGGCGCCCGCTTCGCCCGCCCCTTTGATGCCCAGGGGATTGAGCGGCGACGGCGTCACCGTGTGGCCAAGCTCCATGCGCGGCACCTCGAGGGCGGTCGGCAACAGGTAGTCGGCCAGCGATGCGTTGAGGAGCTGCCCCTCCTCATTGAACATCAGCTCTTCATAGTAGGCATTGCCGATGCCCTGCGCGACGCCGCCATGGATCTGGCCGGCGAGGATCAGCGGATTGATCACCGTGCCGCAGTCGTGGACCACGACGTATTTCAATATCTTCAGCGTCAGCGTGTCGAGATCGATCTCGACGAGCATCGCGTGCACGCCGTTCGCGGTGGCGCCTTTCGGCGGACCGAAATACTGCGTCGATTCAAGCCCCGGCTCGGTGCCGGGCTTGACCGCGCCGCGCATCGGATTGGCGCGCATGGCGAGCTCGCCGAGGCGCACCGCCTTGCCCGGCACGCCCACGATCGAGGCCTGTCCGTTGCCCAGCTCGAGGTCTTCCACGGCGCATTCGAAGTACGCGGACGCCTGCTTCAGGATCTTCTCACGGACGACTTTCGAGGCCTCGTTGACGGCATTGCCGGCCACCACCGCGCCGCGGCTGGCGAAGGTACCGGCGCCCCAATAAAACTGGTCGGTGTCGCCTGTCACCACATCGACATCGCGCACGTCGACGCCGAGCTGGTCGGCGACGATCTGCGCGAAGCTGGTGAAGTGCCCTTGCCCCTGCGTGCCGATGCCGGTCGCAAGGCTCACCTTGCCGTTGGCCTGCACCTGAACGCGCGCGCCCTCGTAAGGACCGATGCCGGTGCCTTCCACATAGCATGACACCGCGATACCCACGTGCCGCCCTTCCGCGCGGAGCCTGGGCTGATCCTCCTTGACGAAGCGGTCGTAGTCGATCGCGGCAAGAGCCTTGTCGAGCACGGGCTCGTAATTGCCGCTGTCGTATTCGAGCGGCGCGAAGTCCTGGTAGATGATCTCGTTGTTGTAAGGGAAAGCATCCGCCGGAATGAGATTGCGCCGCCGGATGTCGGCGCGGTCGATGCCGAGGTCGCGCGCGGCGAAGTCCAGCAGCCGCTCGATGACGAAGACGCCGTGCTGGCGCCCCGCGCCGCGATAGGGCGTGACGATCGGCTTGTTGGTGAAGACGGCCGTGAACGTGCTGTCGTAGTTCGGCACGACGTAAGGGCCGAGCAAGGTGCACTGGCTGTTGATCGGCACGGTCAGGCCATAAGGATCGTAGGCGCCGGCGTCGTGCAGGAACACGTCCATGATGCCGAGAATCTTGCCGTCGCGGCTCAGCGCGATCTCGGCGTCATGGATCTGGCCGCGCTCATGCGTCGTCGCGACGAAATGCTCGAGCCGGTCCTCGATCCACTTCACCGGGCGGTTGAGCCCGATGGCGATCCAGGGCAGCAACACTTCTTCCGGATAGAACATCATGATCTTCGGGCCGAAGCCGCCGCCGACGAAGGGTGCGATCACGCGCACCTGGCGCTCGCTCAGGCCCAGCATGGCGGCAAGGCCGTTGCGCACGAAGACCGGCGCCTGCGTCGTGTCCCAGATGGTGAGCTGGCTCGCCCGCGCGTCCCATTGCGCGACGACGCCGCGCGTCTCCATCGGCGACGACATGCCGTGGTCGTAATGGAAACGGCGGCGGATGATGTGGTCCGCCTTGGCCGCGGCCTTGGCATAGTCGCCCTTGCATTGACGCACATGCGCCGAGACGTTGGAGCGCAGGTCGTCGTGGACGAACGCGCCGTCCTTTTCGAGCGCCTTTTCCAGGTTGACGACCGGCGGCAGCTCTTCGAACTCGACCGCGATGTCGGCCAGCGCGTCCTCGGCGATATAGCGGCTCTCGGCGACGACAATGGCGATCGGCTCGCCGACATGGCGCACTTTGTCCTTCGCCAGCGGCACCTGCGTGCGCTGGTTGAAGACGATGCCGGCGATCGGCGGCGGCGGCACCAGCAAGGGCCCCGGCTGCCAATAGCCGCCGAGATCGTCCGCGGTGTAGACGGCGACGACGCCCTTGCGGGCGCGCGCCGCGGACGCGTCGATCGACTTGATGCGCGCATGCGCCACCTGGCTGCGTAGCAGCGCGGCGTGCAGCAGCCCGGGCAGTTCGACGTCGTCGACGAACAGCGCCTGTCCGGTGAGCAGCCGCCGGTCTTCGTTGCGCGTGATCGGCTCGCCGAAGGAGCGCGTCGTCATGCCCCGGCCTCCTTCAGCCGCGCGGCCGCGGCGAGCACCGCGTCGACGATGTGCTGATAGCCGGTGCAGCGGCAGAGATTGCCGGACAGCGCCTCGCGCACCTGGCTCTCGTCGGGATCGGGGCATTCCTCGAGGAACGCGCTCATGGTCATCAGGACGCCCGGCGTGCAGTAGCCGCATTGCAGGCCGTGATGCGCGTGCATCGCCTCCTGCAGCACATGCAGCCGGTCGGCCGCGGGCGCGAGCCCCTCGACCGTCGTGAGCGTCCTGCCGTTCATCTGCACGGCGAACAGCAGGCAGGAGCGCATGGGCACACCGTCGACCTGGATCGTGCATGCGCCGCACACACCGTGCTCGCAGCCGACATGCGTTCCGGCAAGGCGCAGTTCATGGCGCAGGAAATCGCTCAGCAGCAGCCGCGATTCCACACGACGCGCGTAGGCCGTGCCGTTCACCGTCACGGCGATGTCGTGCAAGTCCTCATCCATGACGCGCGCGCTCCACGGCGAGGGTCAGCGCGCGCTTGGCGAGCACGCCGGCAAGATGACGCTGGTATCCGGCATCGGCATGCAGGTTGCCCGGCGGATCGATCGCCTGCTGGACGGCCGACGCCGCGTCGGCGACAGCCGCCGCGAGATCGCCGCGTCCGATCAACGCGCCGGCCGCGTCGCTGACATCGAGGGGCGTGCCGTCGGCGCCGCACAAGGCCGCGCGCACGCGCGTGCAAACGCCCGCGTCATCGACAGCCACGGCGGCGGCGATGCCGAGCATCGCAAAATCGCCCTTGCGGCGCGCGACTTCCATGAAAGAGGAGCCCGTCCGCGCCGGCTGGACCGGCAGTTCGATCTCGGTCAGCATTTCGTCCTTGGCCAGCGCGGTCGTCAGCGGCCCAAGGAAGAAATCCGACGCCGCGATCCAGCGTTCGCCGCGCGCCGATTGGGCGCGCAAGCGCCCCTCCAGCGCCACCACGATGGCCGGCAGCTCCGAGGCCGGATCGGCATGCGAGAGATTGCCGCCGATGGTGCCGCGATTGCGGATCTGCGGATGAGCGATATGCGGCAGCGCCTCCGCGATCAGCGGCACGGCTTCAGCAAGCCGCGCATCGCGCTCGAGCATCCGATAACGCGTCAGAGCGCCGATGCGAATTGCGTGATCGTTCACGCGTGAGAGGCCGGCCAACGTCTCCAGCGGATTGATGTCGATCAGCACGGCCGGCTGCGCGAGACGGAAGTTCATCGTCGGCACGAGACTCTGTCCGCCGGCAAGGAAACGCGCCTCGTCGCCATACTCGGCCTTCGCGGCCAAGGCATGCGCGAGCGATTGAGCGGCAATGTATTTGAAAGGCGCGGGCTTCATGACACGCGTCATCGATGTGCCGTGCGGCACGGTGTCATCACTATGCGAAACATGAGCGGCGAAAGTCAAAAGCGAAGCGCCGAACGCGCAATCGGCGAAAGCGATAACGACATTCCGCCCGCCGATGCCCATTTAGCCCATGTTTTGAGTAAATATTGGGCGCGGCCGTCTAAACTATGTGCGCGCAAACCGCACGCCGCTTTGCAACGATTGCACATCGTATGAATTCGCCGGATCATGAACAGAAGGATCAGCGTCATGCGCTTGAAAGTCGCGTCGTTGCTAGGGGTTGCGGCCCTTGCCGGGATCACGGTGGCGCATGCCGCCGGCTTCACTTTGTCGGCGCCGCCGAAGATCGCTTTCCTGTACTTCTCTGAAAAGAACGACGGCGGCTGGACGCAGGCGTTCGACGAGGCACGGCCGAAGATCGAGGCAGCGGTCGGTATGAAAATCCCCTTCGTCGAGAACGTGCCGGAGGTCGCCGGCAAGATTAAGCCGGCCGCCGAAGGGTTTATCGCGCGCGGCTACAACGTGATCATCGGCACAGCCTTCGGATATTCCGATACGTTCAAGGAGCTGGCGGAGAAATACCCGAAGGTCGCCTTCCTCAACGGCTCCGGCACGACCAACGGCACGAACCTCGAATCGTTCTACGGTCGCACCTATGAGAGCCAGTATCTCTGCGGCATGATTGCCGGCGGCGTGTCGAAGACGGGCAAGCTCGGCTTCGTCGCGGCCCATCCGATCGGCCCGGTGAACTGGACCATCAACGCCTATGAACTCGGCGCCAAAACGATGAACCCGAACGCCACCGTGACGGTGATCTTCACCGGCGCCTGGAACGATCCCGTGAAGGAACGCGCCGCCGCCTCCGCGCTGGCGGATCAGGGCATCGATGTCATCGGCCAGCATGTCGACACGCCGACGCCGCAGATCGTCGCGCAGGAGCGCGGCATCTACGGCACGGGCCACCATCGCGACCTGCGCGAATTCGCGCCGAAGGCGACGTTGTGCTCGTCGGCCTGGACCTGGGACAAGTTCCTCGCGCCCGAACTGAAAAAGGTGATGGCCGGCAACTGGGAAGCCCAGCCCTTCGGCGCCTTCCCCGGCATCAAGGACGGCGGCACCGACATCGCGTGCTGCGGGTCGTCCGTGCCGAAGGAGGTCGTCGACAAGGTGATGAAGGAACGCGACGCCATCATCGCCGGCAAGCAGATCTTCACCGGCCCGATGTCCGACACCACCGGCAAGGAGAGGCTCGCCGCCGGCAAGGCGATCGACGATGCCGGTCTCTGGAAAATGGATTGGTACGTCCCGGGCGTCATCACGCAGAAGTAAGGGGAGCGACACGCAGGCATGACCGCGGCCCTGGCCCTCGAGGGAATCAGAAAGTCCTTTGACGGGGCCGTGGTCCTCGACGATGCCGCTTTCAGCGCCAAGACCGGGGAGGTCCATGCCCTCCTCGGGGAGAACGGCGCCGGCAAGTCTTCGCTGATGAATGTCGCCGCCGGGCTTTATGCCCCGGAGGCCGGCAGCATCCTCATCGACGGCCAGCCGGTCGCGCTCAGCGGCCCGGCCGATGCCCGGGCGCGCGGCATCGGCATGGTGCACCAGCACTTCAAGCTGGTGATGCCCTTCACCGTCGCCGAGAACATCCTGCTCGCCAATCAGCGGCCGCGCTACCGCACGGGCATCAAGGATGTCCGCGCCGCGATCACAGCGCAGGCGCGCGCGCTCGGTTTTGCCATCGATCCCGACCGGCGGGTGAACACGCTCACCGTCGCGGAACAGCAGCAGGTCGAGATCGTCAAGGTGCTGGTCGGCGGCGCGCGCATCCTGGTGCTCGACGAGCCGACGGCAGTGCTCACGGACGCCGAAGCCGATCAGCTTCTCAAGACGGTGCAGGCGCTGGCCCGTGCGGGCGCCGCCGTCGTCCTGGTCACGCACAAGCTGCACGAGGTGAAGCGCTACGCCGACAAGGTCACGATCATGCGGCGTGGCAAGGCCGTGGCGACGCTCGATCCGTCGCAAGCGACGGCGGCGGAGCTGACGCAGCTGACCGTCGGCGATACGCAGCCTTTATCGCCGCATGTCAGCAATGCCGACGGCGCCCCGACGCGGCTCAATGTCGGCCAGCTCCGCTGCCTGCGCGCCGACGGGCGCACGGCGCTGGAGAACGCGACATTCTTCGTGCGCGCGGGCGAGATCTACGGCATCGCCGGCGTCAGCGGCAACGGCCAGGCCGAACTGGCCGAGGCGCTGATCGGCGCGCGCCAGCCGGCCGAGGGCGAGCTGTTCATCGACGGCCTCGGCAACGTCGCGCAGCAGCCGATGACGGGCGCGCGCATTGCGGCCGTCGCGGCCATTCCGGCCGACCGTTACGCTTTTGCCCTCGCCGGCACCTTGTCGATCGCCGACAATTTCGCCGTCGCCAGTATCGGCTCGGGCCGTTACGGCTCGATCGGCTGGATCAACCGCGGCGCGCTGCGGCGCGACGCCGCCCAAGCCGTCGCCGATTACGACGTGCAGGGCGTGCGCAGCATCGATCAACGCGCCGCGCTCCTTTCCGGCGGCAACGCCCAGAAGCTGGTGATCGCCCGCGAATTCAGCCGCGAGCCGGCCATCGTCGTCGCGCACAGCCCAAGCCGCGGCCTCGACGCCCGCGCCTGCAACGCCGTGCACCAGCGGCTGCTTGCGGCGCGCGACCGCGGCGCCGCCGTCGTCCTTATCAGTGAGGATCTCGACGAAGTCATGAGCCTGTCCGACCGCATCGGCGTGATGACGCGCGGGCGCATCGTCGCCGAGTTCAACCGTCCCGCCGACCGTCAGGCCATCGGCCGCGCCATGGTGGATCATGCTTGACGTCTCCGCCATGAAGCCCGCCGCGCGGGAAGCCGCACGGCCCGCCCCGCGCGCGCGCATCGTCCTCGACATGCGCCAGAGCCTGCCGGCCTGGAAGCAGGGCCTGTTCCTCGGCGGCTCGCTGCTGGTGGGGCTGGCGATTTCGGTCGCCATCCTCGCGGCCGCCGGCATCACGCCGCTGCAGCTCGCCGCTGAATTGGCCGGCGCGATCAATGCTGAAAGCTTGCGCAACATCCTGATCCAGACGGCGCCGTTGATCCTGGTCGGACTGGCCGCGAGCCTTGCCTTCCGCATGGGCTTTTGGAATCTCGGGCTCGAAGGGCAGATGCTGTTCGGCGGCATCTTCGCCACCGCCGTGTCGATCTATGAGATCGGCCCCGCTTCGATCCGCCTCGTCCTCATGCTCTGCGCGGCGGCGCTCGGCGGCGGCCTGTGGTGCCTGCTCGCCGCGTTCCTGAAGATGCGCTTCCGCGTCAACGAGATCATCGCCACGCTGCTGCTGAACTATGTGGCGATGTATTTCCTGTTCCACCTGCTCTACGGCGCCTGGCAGGACGCGCGCTCGGCCTTCCCGCAATCGACGCCGTATAAGCCGTTTGAGCGCCTCACCGAGATCGGCTTCGGCATCAACAGCGGCCTTCTCATCGCGCTCGCGGTCGTCATCGCCGCCGGCTGGCTCATCCATTTCAGCCGCGTCGGCTTCTACATGCGCTTCATCAGCGCCAATCCGAGCATGGCCAAGGTCGTCGGCATTCCGATCAAGCCGATCACCATCTGGATCGTCGCCATCGCGGGCGCCTGCGCGGGACTGGCCGGCTTCGTCAACGTCGCGAGCCAGGAAGGGCGTCTGACCCAATCCTTCGCCGACGGCTACGTGTTCTCCGGCGTGCTGATCGCGTTCCTCTCGCGCAACGATCCGATCGTCGTCGCGATCGTCGGCTTTCTCATTGCCGTGCTTTTCATCGTCGGCCAGTCGCTGCAGATCTTCTATCAGATCCCGTTCACGATGGTGCAGCTGATCGAGGCCATCATCGTCATGGCGGTGGCCTCGTCCGAATTCCTGATCCGCCACCGCATCCGCTGGATCCGTTAGAGCATGATCCGTTCAAACAGAAGCGACCCAGTTCTCCGCTCGCCCCCGCGAAAGCGGGGACCCAGTGCCGAACGAGCCATTATCTCGAAGGCTGCGCTGGATTCCCGCTTGCGCGGGAATGAGCGGAGAGTGGATCAGCTTGCCAGCAAACAGCGTTAAAGGCGCGCCGTGCTCGATTTCATCGTCAACTGGCTCGCCAACACGCCGCAGACCGCGGTGCCCTACGCGCTCGCCGCGCTCGGCCTCATCATCTCCGAACGCGCGGGCGTGCTCAATCTCACCGCAGAGGGCCTGATGCTGGTCGGCGCGCTCACCGGCGCCGGCATCTGCCTCACGCTCGGCGGCTACCCCGCCGTGGCTCTCATCGGCGCCATGCTGGTGGCCAGCCTCGTATCGCTGCTGTTCGCCGGGCTGGCCGTCGTGCTGCGCATCAACCAGGTGATCGCCGGTCTCTCCATCGTGTTCTTCTGCCAGGGACTCACCGGCCTCATCGGCACGCTCGCCAACTGGCAGAACAAGCAGCTCCCCGGGCTCGGCCGGCTGGTGATCTGGCCGTTATCGGAAATCCCGGTCATCGGCCGCGTCCTGTTCATGCAGGACGCCGTCGTCTATCTGACCGTCCTCATCTTCGTCGCCGTCAATTACTGGCTCTTCTCGACCATGATGGGCCTGCGCATCCGCGCGGTCGGCGAGAACCCCGCCGCGGCCGACGCCGCCGGCATCAGCGTCAGCCTCAACCGCATCCTCGCCATCGTCATCGGCTCGTCGCTGATCGGCCTTGCCGGCGCTTATATCTCCGTCGTCAACGTGAAACTGTGGGTCACCGGCATGACCGGCGGCCGCGGCTGGATCGCCGTGGCGCTCGTCGTGTTCGCGCGCTGGGCGCCATGGCCGGCGCTCGCCGGCGCGCTGCTGTTCGGCTGCATCGAGGCGGTGGTCCCGCACATCGCCGCCGCCGGCATCCGCGTGCCGCAATATCTCATGCTGATGACGCCCTATCTCGCGACCATCGCCGTGATGATCTGGGTCGGCGCGCGCCAACGCGTCGCCACCGCCGAACCCGGCTCGCTGGGGCAACCGCATGTGCGCGAGGAGAGAAGGTAAGAGACCGTCATTCCGGGCGCGCCACCGATCTCGGGGCGACCCGAGATCGGCTGCCAGCCCAAGTCGGCTTTAGCCGACTTGGGTGGCGCGAAGCCGATATCCAGAAACACGTTCAGTCTTTATGGCTGGATTCCGGGTCCGCTTGCTGCGCTCGCGTCCCGGAATGACCGTGAAAGGAAAGCGTCATGCGCATCCACGTCTACGGCAAACCGCAGGACACCGGCGACGCCTTCGACGACTATCTCGATCCAGCCAAGACCGCGATCGTGTCGGTCGACATGCATCGCGGCCATCTCGACGAGTCGCCGGACTGTCCGTGCCCGGCGCCGCGGGCGCGCGAGATCGTCAAACCGATCGACGCCTTCCATGACGCGGCGCGGGCGCTGGGCGTGCCGATCATCCATGTGCGCTCCGTGCTGCGCAAAAGCGGGGTCGACGACCTCAAGGGCATACCCGCCGCCTGGCGGCGCACGTTCCCTCTGCATGTCGGTCCCATTCCGGGCAGCGAGCGGCACGCCATCGAAGGTTCGGAATGGACCGAATTCGTCACCAAGGTGATGCCGGAGGACCAGATCGTCGAGACCAAGCGGCGCCTGTCCGCCTTCTATCCGACCGATCTCGACTTCCTGTTGCGCAACATGCGCGTGGAAACGGTCGTGTTCGATGGCGGCTTTGCCGACTGCTGCGTGCTCAACAGCGCGTTCGATGCCAACAACCACAATTACCGCGTGGTGGTGGCGCGCGACCTCGTGCGCGGCACCGACGACCATCTCGAGCAGGCCGCGCTCGCCATGGTGTCGCTGCACCTCGGTCTGGTGGCGGATGCGGCGGATATCCTCGCCGAGTGGAAGGCGCGCAAGACGAAGCGCGATGCGGCTTAACGTTCCGTCATTCCGGGGCGCGCGCGTTAGCGCGAACCCGGAATCCAGAGGCAAGCTCGGTCGTCCTGACTCGATTCCGGGTTCGCTCGCTTCGCGAGCGCCCCGGAATGACGGAGGAGCTAGATCCCCACGCTCTCCAGCGCGTCGCTGAGCATGCGCGGCGTCAGCGGCACATGGCGCAGCTTGATGTCGCCGAGCGCCTTGAGCGCGTCCTCGACACCCGACGCCACCACCGCGCCGACGGCGATGCAGCCGGCTTCGCCGACGCCCTTCACACCCAACGGATTGAGCGGCGACGGCGTCTCCAGATGCAGGACCTCGACCGGCGGAATCTCGGTCGCGTAGGGCACCAGGAAGTCCATCAGGCTGGCGTTCGACAAGGTGCCGTCGGGCATGTAGTCGAGCCGCTCATAGAGGGCGCCGCCGATGCCCTGCGCGATGCCGCCCATGACCTGCCCCTCGACGATGGTCGGGTTGATCAGGTTGCCGCAGTCGTGGATGCAGACATACTTCTTGATCTTGACGGTGCACAGCGCCGGATCGACCTCGACGATGGCCGCGTGCACGCCATAGGCCCAGGTGGATTGCGAGGGGCTGTAGTAATCGGTCGCCTCGATGCCCGGCGCCTGCCCTTCCGCGAGCGGCGGGCCGTCGTGCTTGCTCGCCGGCGCGAACTGCGTCGCCGCCTGCGCCGCTTCGTTGAAGGCATAGCGTAACGGGTTGCTCGCCGTGGCGATCGCCGCCAGCGACACGTGACGGTTGGAGTTCTTCACCCACGCGGCGGAATCGCGCAGCTCGATGTCGTCCATGTCGACCTCGAGCATGTTGGCCGCCGCCTGCAAGATCTTGCCGCGCACGGTGACGGCCGTCTTGTGAATGGCATTGCCGCTCACCACGGCGGCACGGCTGGCGAAGGTCGCGACGCCCCAGTCGAAGGCCTTGGTGTCGCCCTCGACCACGATCACGTCCTGCGGCGTCACGCCGAGCTGGTCGGCGACGATCTGCGCAAACACCGTGTCGTGGCCCTGGCCTTGCGTCGACAGGCCCGTATTGACGTAGACCTTGCCGGTGATCGGATGAACGCGGATATGCCCGCCTTCGTAGGGACCGAGACCGGTGCCCTCGACATAGCAGGCAAGGCCGAGGCCGAGATATTTGCCGTCGGCGCGGAGCCTCGCCTGCTCGTCCGCGAAGTCGGCGGCGCCCAATTGCGTGGCGGCGAGCGAGAGCGCCTTGGCGTATTGGCCGCTGTCGAGCGTCACCTTCAGCCCGTCGGCGAACAGCAGGCCCTCGCGCTCATAGGGAAATTCCGTCTCGGCGATGAAGTTGCGGCGCCGGATCTCGAAGCGGTCGATGCCGAGCTCTTCCGCTAGTTGATCCATGGCCCGCTCGAGCGCGAAGCAGGCCTGCGGGCGGCCGCAGCCGCGATAAGGCGTCACCTGCACCGTCGGCGTATAGACCGCTTTGAACTCGACCCAGATGTTCGGGATGCGATAAGGGCCCGCAATCGAGGTCGAGGCCACCTGGGCCACCGCGATGCCGTAGGGAATGAAGGCGCCGGTGTCGTGCAGGAAGCTGTCGCGCAGGCCGATCACCTCGCCCGACTTCATCGCCGCGAGCTCGATGGTGTGGATTTGCGTGCGCTCCTGCGACGAGCCCAAAAAGTTCTCGCGCCGGTCCTCGATATATTTGACCGGGCGACCGAGTTGCATCGCCGCCATCGGCACCAGCAGTTCATCCGGATAGAACAGCAGCACCTTCTGGCCGAAGCCGCCGCCCACATCCGGCGCGATGACGCGCACCTTGTCCTCGTCCAGCTCCAAGATCGAGGCGAGGCCGCCGCGCACCGAGATCGGCGCCTGCATGCCGTCCCACACCGTGAGTTCGCCGGACACCTCGTCCCAACGCGCCGCCACCGCGCGGCACTCCATCGGCGCGGCGGTCGAGCGATCGACCTGCACGGTGATGCGCGTGACGTGCTCGGCGCGGGCGAATGCGCCATCGGGATCGCCGGAGGCCTGCACGAACGCGGCCGCGATGTTGTTGGGCACATCGGCATGCACGAGCGGCGCGCCGTCGGCGATCGCCTTCGCCATGTCCATTTCGACCGGCAACGGCTCGATCTCGAGTTCGATCAAGGCCGCTGCATCCTCCGCCACATAGCGGTCGACCGCGACCACCATCGCGATGGTCTGCCCGACATAGAACACCTCGCCGCGCGCCAAGGGCCGCTGCGTCTTGGGGTTCTTCATCGAGGGATGCGGGATCAGCAGCGGCATCGGCCGATCGAGCGGCCCGATGTCGGCATGAGTGTAGACCGCGGCAACGCCAGGATAGGCACGCGCGGCGGCAACATCGATACGCGCGATCCGGCCGCGCGCCACCGGGCTGCGCAGGAACGCCGCGTGCAAAGGGTTGGTCAGAGGAATGTCATCGACATAGGCGCCCTCACCGCGCAGCAGCTTGGGGTCGATGTTGCGCTCGACGCGCTGGCCGAAGTAGCGGGTGGACATATCAATTACCCCGGCCGTCCCCGCGATAGCGGAGAGCCAGTGAGCGAGTCGCCGGCAACTGTCTTGCGCTGGCTTGCCGCTCGCGCGGGAAAGAGCGGAGAACGGGACTCGGCCACCGCACGATCATGTTCGGCCCATCAGTTCGGCGGCGCGCCGCACCGCGGTGACGATATTGAGATAGCCCGTGCAGCGGCACAGATTGCCCGAAAGCATGTCGCGGATGCCCTCTTCCGAGAGATCGAGCGTGCCCGGCTCCTCGAAACGGCTGAGCACGTTCATCACCATGCCCGGCGTGCAGTAGCCGCATTGCAGCGCGTGGCACTCCTTGAACGCCTGCTGCACCGGATGCAGCGCACCGTCGCCGGCGGCGACCGACTCGATCGTGCGCAGATCGCAACCGTTGGCCTGCACCGCCAGCGTCAGGCAGGAGCGCGCCGCCTTGCCGTCGATATGCACCGTGCAGCAGCCGCAGACGCCATGCTCGCAGCCGACATGCGTGCCGGTGAGGCCGAGCTCGTGCCGCAGGAAGTCGCTGAGCAGCATGCGCACGCTGACCTCGCGCACGACCGGCTCGCCATTGACCGTGAGCGCGACGTCGACGCGCGGATCCTCCGATCGCTCGGGCAAAGCCGGCTTGATCTTGCCGCGCATCACGCATGCTCCTTGTTTCGGGCGCGCGCGGCGGCCTTCGCCACCAGCCGGCGGATGAGCGCGCCGAGCGCGCGGCGGCGGAACGCGGCCGAGGTGTTCATGTCGTCCGGCGTCGTGACGGCATCGGCGGAAGCGGCCGCGGCCTTGTCGAGATCGGCGGGTGTCAATGCCGTGCCCAGCAAGGCCGCCTCCGCCGCCTTGAGCCGCACCGGCTTGTCGGCGATGCCGCAGGCGGCGAGCCGGATCGTCGCGACCGTTCCATCGGCGGCGAACGTCAATACGCAGCCGAGGCCGACCAGCGCGTAATCGCCGTGCCGCCTTGTGACTTCATCGAACGCCCAGCCAGCGGCGGCGGGCAAAACCGGCAGGCGCGCTTCGGTGACGATCTCGTTATGCGCGCGCGCCGTGGTGAGGAACGCCGTGAAGAAGTCCTCCGCCGCGATGGTGCGCGCGCCGGCCGGCCCGCGTGCGACCATGCTGCCGCCGAGCAGCACGAACAGCAGCGGCATCTCCGCCGACGGGTCCGCGTGGCACAGGCTGCCGACGACCGTGCCGCGATTGCGGATCGGCACATGGGCCACATGCTGCAGCGTCTCGGCGACCAAAGGATTGGCGCGCAGCACGGCAGGGTCGAGTTCGAGTTCGCGATGTCGCACCATCGCTTTGACGACGATCTCGCCGGCCTCTATCGAAATGCCCTTGAGGCCTTGCACATGCTGGATATCGACCAGCGCCGAGGGATTGGCGACGCGGAAGTTCATCGCCGGCAAGAGACTCTGCCCGCCGGCAAGCACGGCCGCGTCCGGGTCGGCGGCGAGCAGCGCCACCGCTTCGTCGATCGTGGTCGGCGCCTTGTAGTCGAAGAGCGACGGTTTCACAGCCGCCTCGCATGCGTCCGAGCCACGTCGATCAATGTCTCGGTCAACAGGTCCGGCATCGAGAGCTGCGGCGCATGATCGCTGTCGAGCGCATAGACGGCGTCGCAGGTCGTGATCTCCTGCATCTTGCGCTGCAGCGGCAGATGCACGCTGCGATCCTGCAGCGCCTCGATGTAGACGCGCGGAATAATGCCGTAGCGCTCGGGCGTCAGGCTGAGCTTGGAGCCGCGCGCCCCCTCGGGCTGCGGCGTCAGGCGCTTGGCCGCGGCTTCGGCAAGGCTGCGATCGGCGAGATTGAAGAACACATCGACGGCGGACACCGGATCGATCATGGAGCGCAGCCCCTCGGCGTCATGCGTGACGCGCCTGTGCGCGCCCTGCATCCATGGCTCGAGATGCAGGCCGTAGAACTCGAGCACCGACATGTCGTTCGGCAGCATGAAGGCACAGAGATAGATCGCGAGCGCGACCCGCTCCGGCCGCAGTTCGGAAGTCTGCGAGACGGTGGCGCCGCCCATGCTGTGACCGACCAGAACGATCGGGCCCTCGACGCCGTCGATGATCCTCGCCACGTGATCGGCATAGCGAGCCACCGACACCTCCTGCGGCGGCGTATCGTCGAAGCCATTGCCGGGCAGATCGACGGCGATGGCGTCATGCCCCGCCGCCTTCAGGCGCGGCACGATGGTGTCCCAGGCCCAGGCCCCTTGCCAGGCGCCGTGTACGAGAATGAACGTGAAGCGCTCCCCCACGGCCGCCTACTTGTAAGTTCGCTTGTACATCTCGCGCATATGCGCCTCGACCGTGATCGGCGGATATTTCGGCGCCTCGCCGGGCGCCAGACAGGTCGGAATGCACTCGACCGTGTGCGCGTAATTGCCGGTGTAGAAGAACGGCACCGAATAGCGCTCGCGGCCCGACATGTTGACCACGCGGTGCACGGTCGAGCGATAGCGGTCGTTGGTCCAGCGCGCGATCATGTCGCCGAGATTGACCACATAGGTTTGCGGCACCGGATCGGCGTGGATCCAGCCGTCGGACGCCTGATCCCACACCTGGAGGCCGCCGACATCGTCCTGGCGCAGCAACGTCAAACCGCCGAAATCGGTGTGCGCGCCCGCGCCTTTCTGGTTCGGCCGCGCTTGCGCCGGCTGCGGCGGATAATGCAGCAGACGCACGGTCGCCATCGGATCGCGATTGTAGCCGTCGAAGTAATCCTCCGGCAGATCGAGCGACAGCGCGATGCCGCCCATCATGCGCGCCGACAGCGCCATCAACTCGTTGAGATAGGCCTGCATCACCGGCTTGAAGTTGGGCCGCTGCGCGGGCCACTGATTGGGCCCGTGATTGAACATGCCGGCGAGGACGCGCGGATCGTCCGGCGCATGATCGGGCCCAACGTAATAGCCTTCCTTCAGATCGGGCGGGGCGCCGGCCTCGAGCGTCTGACCCTGCAACGGCTCGTAGCCACGATTGCACGTCGATCTGGCCTTGTTGACCTCGTCCTTCTGCTCGGGCGGCAGCGCAAAGAAGGCGGCGGCTTCGCTGAACACATCGGAGATCAAGTCTTCCGATACGCCATGGTTCTTGATGTAGAAGAACCCCTTGTCGAGACAAGCGGCGCGCAAGGCGGCGCCGACGGCCTTGCGATCGGCCATGTCCGCGCTGCTCAATCCGGATATGTCGATGATCGGCAGTGTAGCGACGGAAACGCGCGCAGCTTCGAGGGCGTTGGTCATCGGCGTTGCTCCGGCAGGTCAACCCGCGTCATCCATCAGGATGACGCCGACGGCGCCGAAGCCCAAGCCTCAATGTCGGTCAGCGCTGACCAATTTCGGAGCAAACAAGCCTTCGGACATCGGGAAGGCTCCATCGGCTTTGCCGATATCCTCACACCTGCGGCAGGCCGATGGGATGCATCGCTTGGATGAGCTTGGCCAGCGACAGGATGCGCGGCTCCTCGAAGCGGGCGCCGACGATCTGCAGGCCGACAGGCAGACCCTCGCTGGTCTTGCCCGCCGGCACGCTGCCGGCCGGCAGGCTCATCAAGGTGATGAGGAACGAGCCCGCGATCCAGTCGGTGTAATTGGCGAGCTTCTTGCCGTTGATCTCCGTCGGGAAGTTCTGCGTCACCGGATATTGCTTCACTGGCGAAGCGGGCGTCAGCAGCAGATCGAAGCGTTCGAAGAAGTCGCGGAAGCGCAGGAAAAGCTTGGCGCGGGCCTGCTCGGCCTTGGCGAAATCGAGCGGCGTCACCTTCAGGCCGGCCTTCACGTTGCCCTGCAGGTTCGGCCCGAATTCCTCGAGATGATCGAGGTTGGCGTATTGCTGCCCCACCATCCATAGGCCGCGCCAGGCCTGATAGGGCTCGCGGCCCGCGGACAGATCGAAGCCGATCTCCTCGACGCTCGCGCCGGCCTCCTTCAAGGACAGCGCCGTGTTGCGGCAGATCGCATCGATCTCATTGTCGACGCCGATGCCCGCAATGTCGGAGACATAGGCAATGCGCAGGCCGCGCGCGTCCCCGCATGCGGCCACCTCGGCGAGCGCGCTCTTCCACGGCGGCGCCACCGAGATCGGCGAAAGGCGGCTGAAGCCGACCAGCGCATCCAGCGTTCGCGCGGCGTCCTCGGCCGTGCGCGCGAGCGGGCCGTGCACCTGGCCCGGGTCCCACGCCAGCGGCATCGGATAATTGGGCGTCAGGCCCGGCGTCGGGCGGATGCCGACGATGCCGCAGAACGCCGCCGGCATGCGGATGGAGCAGCCGAAATCCGTGCCCTGCGCGACCGGCAACATGCCGGTCGCCACCGCAACGGCGGAACCGCCGGACGAGCCGGCGGGGCTCAATTCCGGATTCCAAGGATTACGCGTGGCGCCGAACACGGGATTGACGGTGTTGGCGCCCGCGGCGAACTCCGGCGTATTGGTCTTGGCGAGCACGATCGCGCCGGCCGCCTTCAGGCGCCGCACCGCCTCGGCGTCTTCCGCGGGCACATGGTCCTGATAGAGCGGCGAGCCATAGGTCGTGCGGATGCCGGCTGTCGGCGTGACGTCCTTGATGCCGATGGGCAGGCCGTGGAGCGGCCCCGTCGCCTCGCCGCGCATCACCGCATCGCCGGCCCGCAGCGCAGCCTCGCGCGCCTGTTCCGCCGCCAGCGTGACGATGGCGTTGAGCTTCGGATTGACGCGCGCGATGACCGCAAGATGAGCATCGAGAACTTCGACCGGCGTGATTTCGCGGGCCTTGATCAGCGAAACCAACTCGCCCGCGGTCTTCTGCGTCAGACTTTCGTTCGCCATCAAAGCTCCTCCCTTATGGCCGCGCATCGCCCATCGAACGCGGGCGTGGACGTTTATATGTCCCGGCCACTTTTGCCCTGTGTTGTGCGTTTATTCTAAAGGCGTGTGTGCCGTCGAAATGCCGGCACCGGACGATCGACGGGCATCGATGGTCATTTCCCGGACCAGTGCACAAAGCGCCGCTCAATCAGCAGGAACAGCAGATTGAGGCCATAGCCCAGCGCGCCCGCGGCGAAGATGGCGGCATACATGCGCGGCATCTCGAACAGCTGCTGCGCCTCGAACACGCTGTGGCCGAGGCCGTCCTGCGAACCGATGAACATCTCGGCGACGACGATGATGACCAGCGCGAGCGACACGCCGTTGCGCAGCCCGACGAAAGTTTGCGGCAGCGATTCGAGCAGCATCACGTCGAACAGCACCCGCAGGCGCGAGGCGCCCATGACCTTGGCCGCGAGCAGGCGCGTCTTGCGGGCGTTCATCACGCCATAGGCGACGTTGAAGAGGATCACCAGCACGGCGCCGAACGCCGCGACCGAGATCTTGGTCTTGTCGCCGACCCCGAACAGCACGAGGAACAGCGGAAACATCGCCGAGGCAGGCGTCGAGCGGAAGAAGTCGATGACGAACTCGAGCGAGCGGTAAAGCCGTTCGTTGGAGCCGAGCACGATGCCGAGCGGGATCGCGATCACCGCGGCGATCAAGGTCGACCAGACGGTGCGCTCGACGGTGCGCACGAAGTCGACCCAGAGCACGCCGCCGTTCATGCCCTTCCACAGCGCGTTGAAGGCATCCTTGGGCGGCGGCAGCAGCACGGGATCGACGAAGCCGCCGTGCACGGCGACGGCCCAGATGATCAGCAGGCCGATGACGCCGAGGATGGGCAGGAAGGGCTCGAGGCGGCGTGTCATGACCGGCGAACCTCGCGCTGGAAGATATCGAGGCAATGCGCCTTGAGGCGCACGAATTCGGGATCCGACAAGGTGGCGTCGTTGCGCGGGCGCGGGCAATCGACGAACGTGAAATCCGCGACGCGGGCCGGATGGCGCGACAACAGCAACACGCGGTCGGCGAGATAGACCGCCTCTTCCAGGTCGTGCGAGACGAGGACCATGGTGGTGCCGCTTTCCATGAACAGCTTCTGCAGCTGCTCGCGCATGAACAGAGTCATCTCGTAGTCGAGCGCGGAGAAGGGCTCGTCGAGGAACAGGATTTCCGGCTCGACCACCAGGGCCCGCATGATCGACACGAGCTGCTGCTGCCCGCCCGACATCTGGTAGGGGAAGAGATTGAGGTCGAGCTTGATGCCGAGATGGGCGACGAGCTTTTCGACGCGCGCGCGGCGCTCCCGCGTCGACACCTTCATCATCTTGAGCGGATAGGCGATGTTGTCGAAGGCGCGCATCCAGGGAAACAGCGCCTCGCGATAGTTCTGGAACACATAGCCGAACTTGATCTCGTCGAGCACCATGCCGTCGAACAGGATCTGCCCGGCGTCGACCGGAATGAGGCCGGCGATCATGTTGATCAGCGTGCTCTTGCCGCAGCCGTTCGGGCCGAACACCGAGATCAATTTGCCGCGCGGCAGATCGAGATCGAAGTTGTCGTAGATGACCGTGCTGCCGAACCTCTTGCTCAGGCCGCGAATGGTGACATGCGGGCGGCTCGCCACCGGCCGCGCCGTAGGTGCCTCGGCCATCGGCTCAATACGAAAGGCGGGCTGAGCGGTCATGTCTGGCAGCTCCCAAAAACCCAGTCATGCCGGCCACGCGACAGAGCGCGTGAACCGGCATCCAGCAGCATGCTTTGCGCCGGGCGCTGGATTCCGGATCGCCACCGCGCGGCGTCCGGAATGCCCCGTGCCCCGCATCGATCAGTACGACTTCAGAAACTTCTTCACGTCCACCTTCTCCGGCACGACGCCGATGTCAGTGCCGAAGTCGGCGAATTTCTGCAGATAGCCGAGCTGCGCCGGCGTGAAGTTCCCGACCATCTCGTAGCCCAGCATCGGCACGGTATCGACGAGGTCGTCCGGCGTCATCGTGTTCTTGGCGAGATATTTGCGGGCGTCTTCCGGGTTCTTCTTGATGTAGTCGACCGCCTTCGCCCAGCCCTGCGCGAAGCGCTTAGCGACGTCCGGGCGCTTTTCGATGAACTCGGACGAGAAGGCGCAGCCGGCGGCGAAGGCATCCGCCTTCTCGTCGCCGAGGACATATTTGGAGATGACGCCCGCCTCG
>Ga0180216_1000650_pt1 | contig 34376 bp, 31 predicted proteins | sample eDN3rd37CBELigMG_FD_128879 | JGI IMG/M metagenome (GOLD analysis project Ga0180216, IMG submission 128879) | Enriched Miracle-Growth compost microbial communities from Emeryville, California, USA - eDNA 3rd pass 37_C BE-Lig MG (version 2)... ... | reverse complement strand
CCCCCAGGATCAACGTCGCCGCCAACCCCATCATCACGGCCTTGAATTTTCCGCCCGCCATGCGCGCGTCCCCGGGATTACGTGGTTGGTGTTCGTCGATCGCCACCCGCCCAACTTCTCAGCTCGCGAGTCGGATTGCGACTCTTGTTTCGATAGTCTCGACATTCTTGTCTGAAAATTCGGAAATTGCAACCCGTAGGTTGAGCGACGTTGAAACCCGCCGCGCTGGGGGTGGTTGAACCATCCAGGGAGGAGCTTTCCGTTAAACCACGTTCAGAAGGAGGACCGGAGTTGGAGGCCATCGGTGACGTCGGTTTTTCGCCCCGAGGGGCGGGAGTTAACAGCCGGGGGCGCCGGCCCGTGGGCGGGAAGGGCCCTCCATTCATCTCTTCAAAGGCCCCGATGGAGAGATGGAGACTCTGGCTGGAATGGGGTTTTTGTTGTTCCTCCGGCGTCCTCGAAGGGTTTGTCCGATTGCCTCGGGGCTTCAGGGGCCACCGCTCCTCCGGGGCTTTCCAGCGAGGGCACCAGCTTCGGTGTTCCATCCGAACGCGGTTCAAAGGCGAACGAATCGCCCCGTTGAATGTTTCAGGTATCGCCGGAGGGCGGCGAGATTTCAAGGATCAAGGTCGACAAGCGGGGATTTAACGCTACAACACGGCCATGGGATGAACTCACCTTTTGATCATGGAGGATCAAAATGGCGATCCGTTCGTCGAACGCCGGGGAAACCGCGCTCCGCGAGGCCGAGCCGGGCGCGCGGGGGGGCGGGGTCTTCCGACCGCGCGAACTTCTGTTGATGGGCGTCTGGTTTGGACTCGCGACCGGCTTGATGGAGCTGGCGGGGAACCTCTTCTGGATCAAAGGGCTGGGCTGGATCAGCTACGACACGCTTCGAACCAACTGGCATTACGTTTGGCTGACGCCGCTATCGAACCTCGTCTTGTTTGTGGTCGCCGCGTCGGCGATCGCCTTCGCGTCGATCTGGATTGAGAGATTGCGAAGAGGTCGGCTGGCGTTTTTTCTTCTCGGTCTCATGGCCGCCTGGTCGTTTGTTTTGGCGGTCTCCGGCCTCGATGAGGTCGCCCGGTTGGTCCTCGCGCTGGGCGCGGCGAGCGTTTTGGTTCGCTGGTTCGCGGGTCGGGAGCGCTCCTTTCTTCGGCTCGCGCGGTGGACCGCTCCGGCCGGTTTGGCGTTGGTCGCGGCGCTGATGGCGGGGAGCCTGGCGCAAACGGCCTGGCGGCAACGCGCGGGAAACTCGCCCGCTGGCGAAGACGCCGCGCCGAACGTGTTGTTGATCGTGCTGGACACGGTGCGAGCCGATTCGCTGTCACCCTACGGCTACGAGCGCGACACAACGCCGAACCTGGCCCGGTTCGCCGCGAAGGGGACGTTGTTTGAGGAGGCTCGGTCGACGGCGCCCTGGACTTTGCCCTCGCACGCCTCGCTCTTTACGGGGCGATGGCCGTTTGAGATGTCGGTCGACGTTGGGCGCCCGCTCGATGGGACGTTCCCCACGCTGGCCGAGCGGCTCTCGGCGCGCGGGTACGCGACGGGAGGGTTCGTTGCCAACCTCGAAAACTGCAACGCCTGGTACGGCCTTTCTCGCGGCTTCCACCATTATGAGGACTATTACGAGAACGCCGTCGTGAGTCCCCTGGAGGTGCTGCGATGTTCGCGGCTGGGGCGGTTCGCGGCCACGTCGAAGCTCGGCTGGTCGCTCGTCAAAATGGTCGCGAAGCCCGAGAGCTACCGCTATCGCAAGACCGCCGCGATGATCAACCGCGACGCTCTGGCGTGGGTTTCGGAGCAAGGGGACCGGCCGTTCTTCCTGTTCCTGAACTACTTCGACGTCCACGACCCCTACGTCCCGCCCGCCGGCGCCGAGCGGCGGTTCTCGACCCGGAGCCCCGACGAGGCGGCCTCTCCCGAAGACAAGGCGCGCGACGCCTATGACGATTGCCTGGCGTACCTGGACGATCAGGTCGGTCGGCTGCTGGATGAGTTGGAGCGGCGGGGGACGTTGCGGAACACGCTGGTGGTCATCACCGCCGATCATGGCGAGGCGTTTGGCGAACACGGGCTCTCCGGCCACGGAGTGAGCCTCTACGGCCCGGAGACGCGCATCCCGATGATCGTTGTTTATCCGTCCCAGGCGCCGGCCGGGCGAAGGGTCGCCCACCCGGTGAGCCTCCGCGACGTGCCCGCGACCGTGCTTGATCTGTTGGGAGGCGAAGACGCGACGGCGCCTTTCCCCGGCGCGTCGCTCGCCTCGGCCTGGAGCGCGGACCCCATTTCCGCCGACGCCGCCGAACCGGTGCTCGTCGAGGTGGATCGGGCCGACCGCGTCCCCCCGGAGGTTGAGGACGCCCCCGCCCGACTCGGCCTAATGCGGTCGGTGGTCGCCCCGGGGCGGGCCTACATCGTCAACGGCGACGGCCGCGAAGAATTGTACGACCTGGACGCCGACCCCGAGGAACTCCACGATCTGGCCGACTCTCCCGACTCGGAGGACGAACTGGAGCGGTTCCGGGCGGAGCTTCAGCGGATCACGAGGCTGGAACCGCCCTCGGACGGTGGCGATCAGCCGTATACGCGCGCGTTGCGTTGAGCCACGAAGAAGAGGACGCCGATGATCCCGGTCAGGAACGAGGCCAGCGCCAGCACCACGAACGCGCCGTTCCAGCCATGCCCGGCGACGATCCGGGCGATCGGCTGGCCCGCAAGGATCGCGCCTCCCAGGTAGCCGACGGCGTCAATGAAGCCCGAGGCGGTCGCCGAGCCCTTCTTGCCGCCAAGATCCAGCGCGATCGCCCCGGCCAGGAACGAGTACGGGCCGGTCAACAAAAAGCCGATCAGGGCCGTCACAGCCACCGGGCCGAACCGCGTGCCGTGGGGAATCTCCATCGCCAGGAAGGCCATGGCGACCGCGGCGCCCATCAGGCCGAGGACCAGAATCGAGGCCCGTCCCAGCTTGCCCAGCCGGTCGCTCAAGACGCCGACGACCAGGACCGAGATCCCGCCAAAGAGGGGAAACAACGCGCTCTTGTCGGCCGCGTCCGCCGGCGTGAGCCCCAGCGACTCGTTGAAGTACGTCGGGATCCACGCCAAAAGGGTCTCGCGCAGAAACGTCAGACCCAGCGAGAGCAGGCAGGCGTACCAGAAGATCCGCCGACTCAGCAGCGGGCCGAAGAGGTTGCCCAGTCCCCTCGGGGTTGTCTCGGCGCCCTCCTCGCCGTAGAGGTTCTCCGGGTTCGGGGCGGGCTCCGGCTCGCCGACCTCGCCGGGACTTTCGCGGAGCAGCCAAAGGTTGAGCAGGAAGACGACCGCCAGAACCCCGGCGCACGAGTAGAACACCTGCCGCCAGGTGAAGTCATAGCGCAGCAAGAGCATCATGAATTTGCGCGAGAGCGCGTCGCCGAAGAGGAAGCTGAGGCTGATGATCCCCATCACGGTCCCGAACGCCGTGTGGGGAAACCAGCGCGAGACGATCCGGACGATCCCCAGCCATCCGAACGACTGCGTGAACCGATTGCCGATCCAGGCGATCGTGAAGATCGGCAGCGCTCCCCCCATGGCGAACATGATCGTGAAGAGGATCGACCCCACCATCCCCCCCAGGTAGCTTCGCCGGCCTCCGAAAAACTCGGTCAGACCTCCGCCCAGGATCTTGCCGACCGCGTAGGCCAGGGCGCTCAGCGACACGATTGTCCCGAGGTGAATCCTCGCCTGGGCCGCCGTCATCCCTTGAAGCGCCAACTCGTCGCGGATCAAGGGCGTGCAGACGGCCAGATTCGACCGGCAGAAATAATAGCCGGTGTAGCCGGTGACCAGCAGCGCGACGGTCGCCGCCTGGTGAAGCGAACGTCGCGACGATCCGGGCGGGTTCGCAATGGATGAGTTCATGTGGAGCTCGATACACAAATGGAGGGTGGGGTCGAGCCGAAAATCGAGCGCCGTGGCTCAAGCATCCATCGAGAAGGTTCGCCCTTCGAGCTCCTCGATGGCCCGGCGAGCCGGGTCCGGAACCAGCCGAGGCTTGTTGTTCCTGTAGTCGAAGACGACCAGCGTCGCCCGGCCTTCGGCGGCGATGGCCCCCTGCTCCCGGCTGACGAGCTTGTGCTCCATCGTCAGGCTGGTCCGGCCGATCCGGATGACGCGGACGGCGCTGAACACCTCGTCGGGATACCGGAGTTGGCGGCGGTAATCGCAGGTTACGGAGGCCAGGATCGAACCGATCCCCTGGTTCTTGTGAAGGTCCATCAAGCCGACCCGCTCGGCGTAGGCGATCCGCGCGGTCTCGTACCACCGAAAATAGACGGCGTGGTTGACGTGCCCGAACGCGTCTTGCTCTCCCCACTGCACCGCGCGCGATTCGACGACGGGGAAGCCTTCCAGAAGGGTCTCGATGGGTGCGGGCTCGCTCATCGGGCGGCAAACCTCTTGAAGAGTGGCGCGTCGGCGGGTCGAAGGCCGCGGCGCTTCAAGCATCTCGGAAGAACGAGGCTCCCGCCGAGATGGGACCACGAGTCGACTCGGCGGGAGCCTCGCCCTTCCACGCAAACATTATGCTGGGCGCTTCCAGATCAGGGTCCAGTGGCGATCCGAAGTCATCGAAACGGAATCGGCGGGGAGGCCCACCCCGGCGGCGACCGCGCGGATTTCGGACAACGTCAGGGCGGCGTGAAGCGAGTCGTGAAACAGGGCGCGCGAGCGGGGTGATTCCTCGCCGGCGTACCGTTCGACCAGCGCTCCCAGCGTCTTCTCGTCGTCGGGTCGCGCCAGGTCTCGAATCATCAGGGTTCCTCCGGGCTCGACGCAATCCACCATGTCGGCCAGCGCGGGCTTGGGATCGGCGAGGTGGTGGATGATCGAGTTGGAGATGACCGCCTCAAACCGAAGCGCGTCCAGCATCGTCTTCAGCGTCTTCGCGTCGGCCAGGAGGCAGCGGACGCGATCGGAAAGGCCCGCTTCGTTCACGTTGCGCTCGGCCCGTTCGATCATCGCCGGGGCCAGGTCCACGGCGGTGATCCGGGCCTTCGGGTCGGTCCCGGCCAGGGCGATCGGAATCCGCGCCGTGCCCGCGCCAACGTCGAGGATCTCGCCCCCGCGACAGGCCCCGTGAGCGGCCAGGAAATCGGCGACGAACCGGGCGTTCACCTCGCGATGGTCCATCGCGTCATATTCTTCGACGTCCTCGGCGGTGTTCATCGACTCGGGTTCAAGCACTCGGGGGAGCATCGCGCGAGTCCTCTGAAGGAAACGAGAGCCACGGGCGTCCGACGGCCGCGTCGCGCCCTTGCGCCATGGGGAGGCGAAAAGCAAAAAACGGGCCATCGGACGCGGGCGGGCTCAGCCGACGGCTTCGAAGACGCGGCGGACCTCCTCAAGGCAGGCCCGGATGTCGTCGACCGGGTTCTCCTCGCTCTCCTCGTACTCGATCGCCACGAGCCCGTCGTAGCCGTTGGCGATGAGGGTCCGGAAAAGGCCCGGCGTGTTGAGGTCGCCCTGGCCGAGGATCGTGAAATGCTCGGCGTCCTTGACGTCCTTCAGATGAACGCCGAACACGCGCTTGCCGAAGACCTCGGCGGCGCGGACGGGGTCTTCCTTCGAACGCAGGAAGTGCCCCGTGTCGACGCAGCAGCCGATCTTGGGGTGATGGTCCTTGATCGCCTTCTCGATGACGTCGATCCGGGCGTAGCGGTGGCCGGGGCCGTGGTTGTGAATGCCGACGGCCACGTCGAACTCCTCGACCAGCTTGTCGAGATCGTCGAAGCTGTCGGGATCAGGGTCGGCCGAGAGGTACGAAAACTTCATCGCCTTGGCGAATTCAAACGCCTTGCGGTTGTTCGGATCGCCCTTCTTGAAGGGGATCACGCCATAGCCGATCACGCCGACCTCGGCGCCGCGAAGCTCCTCCTTCATCCGGCGCATCTCGTCGGCGTCATCGGTCATCGGGATGTGGTCGGGGTACGCCTCCCAGAAGCTGACGCCGAGCTGGTTGGTCACCGCCAGGGCCCGCGCGCGGTTGGGCTTTCCCCCCTCCTTGTAGCCGCGGAGCGAGTAGCTTTGCAGCCCGATCCGCAGCGGGGCGTCTTTGGCGATGAGGCGGGAGGCCGCCGATAGGGGGCGCGTGGCCAGCAGGGCGCCGGCGGCGAGCCCGCCGGTGAGCAGGTCGCGCCGGTTGATCGAGCCACGACTTCTAGAAGACGACATGGGAGTGTCCCTCCTTTCGCTCCGACCGATCAGAGGTCGGCGGCGGGAATTTTGTGGGGGGGGTGTCACGGGCCGGGCCCGTCGTACCGTAATCATGGGATGCGAGGGTAACTCACCCCGGAGCCGGTCGCCAGAGGCCACCCCTCCCGAACGGAAGGGCTCTGGGCCGCTTGAGCGCCATGAAGGCGGTTGGTTATGATACCCTTTTGTTCTCATGAACTTGCGTTAAGGACGAGCCGAACCGCCGGCGCGGCTCGACCTCGGCTTTATTCCAGCGGGCCGGCGACCGTCGCGTCGAGCGTTCGGGCCATGACGACCGTTCGAGGAGGTATCGATGGGATCCTCGCGTGAGCGTGGAGAGTATGGGATCCTGCTGCCCGTCGGCGGCGGCGACCCGATCCCCTTGTTGAAATCCGAGCTGGTCGTCGGGAGACGTCCCAAGTGCGACATCCGGCTCGATTTTGAAAACGTCTCGGGCAAGCACGCCGTGCTCGCCCTGCACAACGGACTATGGACCGTGCGCGACCTGGGCAGCACCAACGGCACCTCGGTCAACGGGACCCGGCTGACCAGCACCCACACCATCATGCCGGAGGACGAGTTGAAGTTCGCCGATCACCTCTACACGATCGACTACGAGCCGAGCGGTCCCGAGGCCCTGCTCTCGGATCACAACGCGCTGCTCGACGACGACGTGTTCAGCGAGCGGAAGCGGCATTCACTCATGGAGCTCGCCGGCCTCGTCTCCGGCGCCGACGCCGACGTCCCCTCGACCGCGGGCCGAGCCAGGCCGACGCCGGCGCCGGTCAACCAGCGCGCCGACGCCGCCGACGACGACGACGACAAATTCGACGCGGTGCCCAGGAACTTCAAGCCCGCCGAAGCCGCCAAGAAGCAAGACGAGGCCGTCGACGACTTTCTCAAGTTGATCGACGACGAGGTGAACAAGGACGCCTAAGCGCGTCTCCGGACGCCGACGATCAAAATCAAACCCTCGGCGCGGAAAAGAAGGGGCCGGTTTCCCGTGGTTGTCGCCTTATCCCAGTGTGAGAGGGAATGCCAATCACCATGAGGGTTTCCGGTCGCGCCCGGCGCGACGGCGGGCGCGGACGCCCGCCGCCGCGAGAGGGGCCGATCTCCTTCACCTTGTCAAGGGGTTGTTCACGATGAAGATGGTGTTCAAGTCGGTCGCGGCCTTCGGGCTCGCGGGTCTGATGGCTCTTCCGGTCATGGCCCAGCAGCAGAGGCGCGGCGGCGGCGGCCCCGGCGGCGGCTTCGGCTTCGGCCGGACGGTCTCCCTGGGCATGCTCCTGTCCAACAAGAGCGTTCAGGACGAACTGAAGCTCGACGACGCGCAGAAGGAGAAGGCCCGCGAGCTCGCCGAGAAGGCCCGCGAGAAGTTCCGATCGGCCGGCGACAGCCTCCGCAACCTCGACCAGGCCGAGCGGGGCAAGAAGATCCAGGAGCTGACCCGAGAGGCCAACCGCGAAGCCTTCCAGGCCGTCGGTGAATTCCTCAAGCCCGAACAGCGGACGCGGCTTCGCGAGATCTCCCTTCAGACCAACGGCGCCTCCGCCTTCGAGCATCCGTACTTCCAGAACCGCTTGAAGCTCACCGACGAGCAGAAGTCCGAGATCGCCACGATCATCGAAGACTCCAACAAGGAGCTCCGCGACCTGTTCCAGAGCGGCGATCGGCAAAACGCATTCGCCAAGGTCCGCGAGCATCGCCAGGCGACCCTTGAGAAGATCAAGGGCAAGCTCACCGACGAGCAGAAGTCCGAGTACTCCAAGCTCCTCGGCTCGCCCTTCGAGCTGAAATTCGAGGGTGGACCCGGCGGTCGCGGCCCCCGCGGCGGCCGTTGAGCCCGGCCCGGGTTCCAACAACCTGAATGCCGCGCGCGGGCGTCGGGAGGGTCTTATCGGCCCCCTCGGTGCCCGTGTTGTCGTTCCTCCGCCCGCCGCGGCTCGAAGACCGACTCCGCCTGGTCCAGGCGGCCCCGTCGGCGCGGTGGATTTCCGGATTTCCCGGCGGAAACTCCGATTGACACGGATGGCGATCCGGCCGATACTCACCCCCGCGATGGACCGGGGGGTTTTGATCTGAATCACCCGCCCCGTCCCGCGAACGGACATTGTTTCGCAACCCACTGACTGAGCCCGCATGGATGGGGGCCGGCTCGCGACGCGCGCCTCTCACATCCAGCCGGCCGCGTGGAATGGACCAGACTCTCCGAGCCGCGACGCGCCCGGCGCGTCAACAACACCAAGGACGGATACACCCATGCGCATCCTCGTCACCGGCGGAGCCGGTTATGTCGGCTCCACGACCGTCCCGATGCTCCTGGAGAAGGGGCACAAGGTCCGGGTCCTCGACAATCTCAGGTTCGGCGGCCAGGGTCTTCTTCCCTGCTGCCAGAACCGCAACTTCGAGCTGATGCACGGCGACGTCTGCGACCCGGCGGCGGTGAAGAAGGCCGTCGAGGGCGTCGACGCGATCATCCACCTGGCGGCCATCGTCGGTTATCCGGCCTGCAAGAAGGAGCCCCAGCTCGCCCAGAACATCAACGTCGAGGGCACCCGCCTGCTTCTGGCCAGCCGCCACCCCGACACCCGGTTCCTCTTCGCCTCGACGGGAAGCATCTACGGGTCCATCCCCGATTACGTCTGCAACGAAGACACCCCCCGCGCTCCGATCACCCTCTACGGCGAGACCAAGGCCACGGCCGAGCAGATGGTCATCGACGCCGGCAACGGCATTGCCTACCGCTACGCCACCGCCTTCGGCGTCAGCAACCGGATGCGGCTCGACCTGATGCCCAACGACTTCACCTATCAGGCCGTCAAGAACCGCAACCTCATCGTCTACGAGGGCGGCTTCAAGCGGACCTTCGTCCACGTCCGCGACATGGCCCGCTCGTTCCTCTTCGCCCTGGAGCGGTGGGATGACGTGAAGGACGATGTTTACAACGTCGGTCACGAGAGCATGAACTTCACCAAGGAGGACGTGGCGCGCAAGATCCTTGAGCACACCGACTACTACCTCCACTTCGCCGAGGTCGGCTCCGACGCCGATCAGCGCAACTACGAGGTCTCCTACGAGAAGATCCGCCGCAAGGGCTTCGAGACCACCATCGACCTGGATCGGGGCATCGCCGAACTGGTCCGCGCCGCTCAGTTGATCTCGTTCCAGAACCCGTTCGCCAACGTCTAGGCGACGATCCAGGAACCGCCCCGCGCTTAAGGGTTCGCCGCGCCGTTTGCCGCGGCCTTGTTTCGGCCCGCCCGGCGAGCCCTTCCCAACCTCCTCGTCTTGGCTTCCTTGAACCTCCCTCTGGCGGGCCGCGACGGTCCGGGTGGACGACGACACCATGGTGAACCGGAAACTCTGGTTTCGCGGCGGCCCGGAGCGGCCCCGCCCCGCGCTGGCGGAAGCGCCCGATTTCTCCGCCCCGAGCAATGGCGACGACTCGCCCTCCTCGATCTCGGGCAAGCGGCTTCTGTTCATCAACCAATATTACTGGCCCGACCACGCATCCACGGCCCAGCACCTCACGGACCTCGCCGAGTCGCTGGCCGCCCGCGGCTTCGAGTGCCACGTCCTCTGCGCCCAGAGCCGCTACAAGCCCGGCGACCCCGCGCCGCCTCGGTTCGAGATTCACAAGGGCGTCCACATCCATCGGGTGCCGGCGACCTCGCTGGGGCGCAAGAGCACCCTCCGTCGGATGGTGGATTATTTAAGCTTTTACGGCCGCGCCGTCCTCAAGGCGCTCCGACTCCCCCGGTTCGACGCGGTGGCGACGCTGACGACGCCGCCGATCATTGGCTTGGTGGGGACGCTGCTCCGTCGGATCAAGGGGACGCCCCACGTCTGCTGGAGCATGGACCTGCATCCCGACGCCAGCCTGGCCCTGCGCCGGATGTCGCCGCGGAACCCGGTGGTTCGAGGGCTCGCCTGGCTGAGTGATCAGGTGTTGCGCCGGGCCGATCGGGTGGTGGTGCTCGGCCCGTACATGGCCGACCGTATCTTGCTGAAAAAGGTTCGGCCCGACCGCGTGACGACGATCCCCGTTTGGAGCCGTCGCGACGAGGTTTACCCGGTGGCCCACGCGGCCAACGCCCTGCGGAGGCGGTTGGGGCTGGGCGACGAACTGGTCGCCATGTATTCGGGGAACCTCGGGCTCGCCCATGTCTTCGACGAGTTCATCGAGGCCGCCCGGCGGCTTCGGGAGCGGTCGGACGTCGTCTTCCTGTACGTTGGCGGCGGGCCGCGGCTCGCCGAGGTCGTCGCGGCGAAGGAGCGCGAGGGTCTCGACAACATTCGGATCCTCGATTACGTGCCGCGCGAGGAGCTGCGCCTGTCGCTTTCGGCGGCCGACGTTCACCTGATCTCGATGCGCCCGGAAATGACGGGCATCGTCGTCCCGGGGAAGCTCTACGGGATCATGGCGGCGGCCCGCCCCGCCCTTTTCGTGGGCCCCTCGCATTGCGAGTCGGCCGATTTGATCCGCCGCGCGGGGTGCGGGTTCGTCGTCAATCCGGGAGACGCCGACGGCGTCGTCGCGGCGCTGGAGCGGCTTCGCGAGAATCGCAACCTGGCCCGCCAGATGGGCGAAAAGGGGCGACAGGTTTTTCTGTCCACGCACGAGATGGGGCCGTGCTGCCATCAGTGGTTTGAGCTGATGCGCGGGATCGTCGGTCATCCGCGCGGCGTCGAGGCGCCCGCGGTGGCCGCGGGACGGATTCCCGCGGTCGCGTCGCCGGCCCGCTGACCGCCCGCCGTCGGAATCAAGCATCGGAGAGTCAACCGTCCATCTGGAGGATCGCGCCGTGGCGTTGGGAAATATTCGTCTCGTCCTGGGGTTGATCGTCACGCTCGCCGCGGGCGCCTCGGCTCAGAGCGCCGCGCCGGAGAGCGTCGCGGAGATTCAGAATCGGCATGACCGCGCGTTCGTCCGCGAGTTGAGCGAATACCTGATCCGAAACCCCAAGGCCGAGGATCGCGAGCAAGCGCACGCGGCCCTCTTCAACAAGGCCATCGAGCACGACTGGTTCGCCGAGCACGAGGAGGCGGCCAACCGCTACTTGAGGGACGAGCCCGACGGGCCGGTCAGGGCCCTGGCGCAGATCATCGCCGTGATGGCGCGGGCCGAGGCCGGCAAGTACCCCGAGGCCCTGACCCGCTTCAAGGAGCTTATGCTCGGCCTGGGCTCCAGCGACCAGGAGGAGTTCGCCCTGAGCTTCGCCGAGACGTTCGCCGCCTCCGCCGTGACGGCCGGCGAGATCGACGCGGCCCGCCAGACGTACCAGACGCTCGCCGAGGCGTTCCCCAACTCCGGCGATTTGGGCGAGCGGGTCAAGGCGGAACTGGGCCGCCTCGACCGAGTGGGCAAGCCGGTCGCCAACGTGGAGGCCCAGGATCTGGGCGGCAAGACCATCCGCCTGGACGGGCTGAAGGGCAAGTACGTCCTGGTCGACTTTTGGGCCACCTGGTGCGGCCCTTGCCTCGTCGAGTTGCCGCGGCTTCAGGAAGCCTACCGCAAGCTCCACGACTCGGGCCTGGAGATCGTCAGCGTCAGCCTGGACGAAACCCGTTCGGCGGTCGTCGATTTCGTGAAGGTCCGCCAGTTGCCCTGGATCCAGTTCCACAACGGCACCGCCGGCGCCGATCTGGTCGAGGCGTTCGGCGTCACCTCGATTCCCGCCTCGTACCTGATCGACCCGGAGGGAACGATCATTCGGCTGGACCTCCGGGGGCCCGCCCTCGACTCCGTTCTCGCCAAGCTGATCAAGCCCGAGGGTTGATCCAACGAAATCGATCGAGAATTCCCTCGATCGAAAGCGCCGGGCCTTGTTAGACTCGTCTCGAGAGCGGGGGCGAGCTCGCGCGCCGGCCGCGGTGGCATTGGAACGGCAAGCGCGGGATGGGGACGCCGAAGATCGTGAACCAAGTCTCCGACATGACGGTCAACGCGCCGGGGGGACGGATGCTTCAGGTTCGCTGCTGGCTCGGCTCCAGCCCCCGAGGCGTCCTGTTGATCTCGCACGGTTTCGGCGAACACGGCGGCTCGTATCGCCACGTCGCCGAGGCGCTCGGTCCCGCGCTGGGCGTCGACGTGGCGGCGCACGACTTCCACGGCCACGGCCGGAGCACCGGCCGCCGGGGCGTGGTGCGCCGGTATGAGGACCTCGTCGACGACCTCCGCGCGGTCGTCGCCTGGGCGCGCGGGCGATGGGCCGGTCTCCCGCTCTTTTTGTTCGGGCACTCCAACGGCGGCCAGGTCGTCCTTCGGTACGCGGTCGATCGAGGGGAGGGGAACGGGATCGCGGGCGTGATCGTCTCGAATCCCTCGTTGCGAATCGCCATGCCGGTGCCGGCGTTGAAGCTGGCGCTGGGCCGGCTTTTGCTGCGGGTGGCTCCCTGGGCGACGCTCAGGGCGTTTGAGTCCGCGGAGGGGTTGACCCGCGACCCGATTCTCTGGAAGGCTCAGGCCCGCGACCCGCTGCGGCACAACCGGATCAGCCCGCCGTTCTTCTTCGGCATGGTGGCCGGGGGCGCGATGCTCCTCGCCCGCGCCGAGGAGATGCGGTCGCCGCTCTTGCTAATACTGGGCGGCCGTGATCCCGTGGTCGACGGCTCGGCGGCGCGCGAATTCTTCGAGCGCGCGTCGAGCCGGGACAAGACCCTGCTGGTCTATCCCGAGATGCAGCACGAACCGCTCAACGAGATCGGGCGGGAGCGGGTGCTCGACGACATCGCCGGTTGGCTCGGGGCCCGTCTCGGCGCTCCGCCGGAATCGTCGAACGGCCCCGCGGCGGTTGAGCCGGTCAGGCCCGAACGAACTGATGTCCCGGAAGGCGCTTGACCATCCGCTTCAACTCCAGGACGCTCAGGGTGGCCATGACCTGCGAGGCGGTGAGCCGGGTGCGGGCGATCAGGGCGTCGACGTCGCTTGGGGTGTCGTCGAGGCAGCCCAGAAGCGACCGCTCCTGATCGGTCAACGCCAGCTCGGCCGGATGGCGCACCGGGGGCTCGTCGGGCGCGGGGCGGATTTCATGCGCCAAGGGCCCAAGTTCCTCCAGAACATCGTCGACGGTTTCGACCAGTCGGGCGCCGTCGCGAATGAGTCGGTGACATCCTCGGCTCGCCAGGCTGTCAACCGGCCCCGGCACGGCGAAGACCTCGCGGTTCTGCTCCATCGCGTGATTGGCCGTTGAGAGCGACCCGCTGCGCGGGGCCGCCTCCACCACGATGACGCCCAGACAAAGGCCCGAGATGATCCGGTTCCGCTGGGGAAACAACCCCGCCAGCGGCCCCTGCGTCATCGGCAACTCGCTCACCACCGCGCCGCGGCCGGCGGCGATCTCGGCGGCCAGGTCCTCGTGCTCGGCGGGGTAAATGTTCGCCAACCCGTTGCCCAGGACGGCGATGGTGCGCCCCCCCGCCTTCAGCGCCCCGCGGTGGGCGGCGGCGTCGATGCCCCGGGCCAGCCCAGAGACGATCGTGAAGCCGGTGCGCGCCAGCGCCGAGGCCAACCGCTCGGCGACTCGGATCCCGTAGGGCGTGCATCGACGCGAACCGACGATCGCGATGGCGAGCTGGTCGCGCGGCTCCAGCGCTCCCCGCACGTACAGCAAGGCCGGCGGGTCGGGGATGTTCTCCAGGAGGGGCGGGTAGCGATCGTCGCCGCGGGGAAGCAATTCGACGCCGAGTCGGCGGCAGGTGGCGAGCTCGCTCTCCGGGTCGATCTCGGATCGAGCTTTGCTGATCCGCTCCGCGAGCTTGGGGCCGACGCCGGGCGCCTCCTTGAGCCGGCCGATGGAGGCGTCGAGCGCGGCTCCGGCGGTCTGGAAGTGGTCCAGGAGGGCGCGGCAGGTCAACGGCCCGACGCCGGAAACCATGGTCAGCGTGATCAGGTCTTTAAGCGTCGAATCGGCCGGGCGCGCGTCCAACGGAGGGTTCCTCGAATCAGGACGAAGTGGAGCGGCAAAGGTCTCGAAGCAGGTCGCGGAGTTGATCGGCCGTCGCCTCGTCGGTCAGTTCGACCCGGCCGATGCTCCGGGGCAAGACCAGGCGGATCCGCCCCCCCTGGTTCTTCTTGTCGCGGCTCATGGCGTCGAGCAGGGAGTCGGGTTCGAGCCCCGAAAGCGTCGTCGGCAGGCCGAACCGATCGAGCAGCCGGATGAGTCGTTCGGTTGACTCGGCGTCGATCCAGCCCAGCCGCTCGGCCAGGCGGCTTTCGGCGACCATGCCGACGGCGACGGCCTCGCCGTGCTCGAAGTCGCCCCCGTAGCCGGCGACCGCCTCGACGGCGTGACCGATGGTGTGCCCGAAATTGAGCACGGCGCGTAGGCCGGTCTCCTCGCGCTCGTCCTTCGTGACGACCTCCGCCTTCAGCTCGCAACTGCGGACGACGATTCGTTGCAGGGCCGCGGGAGCGCGCTTGAGGATCGCCTCGGCGTTCGTCTCCAACTCGGAGAAGAAGGCCGCGTCGAGGATCGCGCCGTACTTGACGACCTCGGCCAGCCCGCACCGCAACTCGCGATCCGGCAGGGTGTTGAGGGTCTCGGTGTCGATCCAGACGCCGATCGGCTGATGGAAAGCGCCGACGATGTTCTTGGCCTGGGGAAGATTGACGCCCACCTTGCCGCCGACGGAGCTGTCAACCTGGGCCAGCAGCGTCGTGGGAACCATCCAGAGCGGCAGCCCCCGGGCGAACGTCGCGGCGATGAAGCCTCCCAGGTCGCCGATCACCCCGCCTCCCACCGCGACGATCAGCGTGTGGCGGTCGGCCCTCATGGCGATCAGGCGATCATAGAGTCCGGCGGCCGTGGCGAGCCCCTTGCTCGCCTCGCCGCTGGGGACCTCGGCGATCTCGGCCTCGATCCCGAGCGAGCCGAGCGACTCGCGGACCAGCCTCGGATACGGCAGGGCCGAAACGTGGTCGTCGGTCACGATCAGGGCCTTGCGGCACGATCGGCCGGCCCACGAACCATCAAGCGCGGCGCGGAGCCGCCCGGCCAGGCCCGACCAGGCGCCGCGGCCCACGTCGATCCGATAGGCGCGGTCGCCGAGGTTCACCGTCACGGTCTTCAGCGCGTCGTCGTCGTCGAAACGTTGCATGTCCTCGGCTCGCGAGCGGGGGGAGAGAATCGGCAATTCCGGACGGGAATCAGTCTATCATAGTTTGTGTTGGGTTCCGCGGCGCTGGCGCCTCGCGCCGTCGATTCAGTTACGATGGGAGCTCGAGGCGCGGGATTTGCAGCCGTCGTATTCGTTGCCGGTACTTGCCCCGATTGATACAGTGAATCAGAGGGGTCCTTCCTCCGTCTCGGAACTTCGTGATCGGGAACCCATTTCGAGCGGCCGATACATGAGCGATCTGCTGACCTGGTCGCCGATTCCCCTGGGGCGGTGGTTTGGGACGACGGTCAGAATACATGTTTTGCTAATTCTGTTCGTGGCGACCCGACTGCTTACAGCCCCCTTCGGGGCCGAGGGGCTCGCGGCGACGGCCGCGGCGCTGGTTCTGCTGCTTTTGGCGCTGGCTCTGCATGAGCTGGCTCACGCGGCGACGGCCTCGATGCTTGACTGCGATCAAGAGGACGCGAACGTCTGGCCCCTGGGGAGCCTGGTGGGGCCCTCGCCGGCCCAGCGCGGGGCCGACTACATGCTGGTGGCGATCTCCGGGCCGGTGGTCAGCGGCGGCCTCGCCCTGGGGCTGGCCGCGGGGATCGGGATCTTCGGCAACGCCCAGTTCGTTTGGAACCCGCTGGGCAACGACGTCGACGCCGGCGCTCCCTGGATCGGCGACGCGAAGGCCGCGCCGCTGTCGGCGGTCTGGTTGGCGGGTTGGTTCGGCCATCTCAATTACGTCCTCTTCCTGGCGAACCTGCTCCCGGCCCTCCCCTTCGACGGCGGGCGGTTGTTCCGGGCGTTCCTGGCGAACACCTCGCTGGGCGCTGGTCGCGACGGGATGATCGCCCCCTGGACCGCCCGAACGACCGCGGCGATCTTGTTTTTGATCGGCGTCGTGCGACTGCTGGTGGGCGGCCATTGGGATGGGCTGACCATCATCGCGCTGGCCGTCTTGATCGAGTTGTTCGTGCGATCCGAGTCGCGGGTGCTCGAAGACGGCGGCTACTTCGACGAAGGCGTCTTCGGCTACGACTTCTCCGAGGGCTACACCAGCCTGGAGCGGAGCAGCTCGCCGACGGTTCGTCCCAGCCGCGAAAGCGCGCTGAGGCGGTGGCGGCGACGGCGCTCCGAGAAGCGCCGGCAACGGCGGATGATGCAACAACTCGCCGAGGAGCGCCGGATGGACCAGATCCTCGACAAGCTGTATCGCGAGGGCCGCGCGTCGCTCAGCAACGAGGAGAACCGGTTCCTCGTTCGCGTCAGCGCCCGCTACCGCAATCGGCAGAACACCAAGGACTGAACCGAGCAAGGCCGCGACGCGGCAAGCCGGCCCCGCCGGGGGCTTGTCCGCGGCCGCGCCGTGGTTTATGTTCACCTATGGCGGCAGCGCGGGCGCGACGTTGGATCGAGACCAGGATACCGGATTCGCCGATGGCCATTCGATCCAACCATTACGAGGCGGCGTTCGAGGCGTATGTCCGCGCCTTGCGCATCCCCTGCGTGGCGGTCGACGAGGCGAAGCGGGCGATTTTCGGCGACGAGGGGGTGAAAAACCCCGACTTTTTGCTGTATCCTCGATTCGCGGACAACCTCGTTGTCGAAGTGAAGGGAAAACGGGGCCGGAACCGCCGCGGGCGGCGCGACTGGGAGAACTGGGTGACCACCGACGACCTCGAGGGTCTGGTCCGCTGGCGGACAATGTTCGGCCCCGGCTTCCAGGCGATCTTGGCGTTCGTGTACGCCGAGTCCCCGGGCGTCTTCCCCCTCCCCAAGGACAACGGGGCCTTCGCCTTCCGCGGCCTCGAATACCGCTTCTGGGCGGTGGGGCTCGACGACTACATCGCGAACCTGCGGTCGCGGGGGCCGGCCTGGAAGGCCGTCGCCATGGCCCGCAAGGCGTTTCGGCGCCGCGTCCGACCGCTCCGCGAATGGCTCCCCATGATCCCCGAGGCCCCGAAACGTCCCAAACCCGTCAAGGAACGCGAACGATGAAAACGATGAAACGACGAGGGGCGGCCCGCTTCGCGACGGCCTTTCTGGCGCTGGGGTTGGCCTTGTCGGTCTGCCCGACGACGGCCCAGGCCCAGGAGGAGCCCGCGGGCGAATCGTCCGGAAGGCCGCTCGACGGCTACTTCGGCACGGCGACGCTGGCCTTTTTGGCCCTGTTCATCGTGGGCAAGAGCGCCCGTCGCTGAATCGGCCCGAGGGACGACCGAGCGTCGGGGCGGGCGGCCTCGCGGAGCATCGAAGGGATCATCATGTCTTTGGCATCCAGCCAGGCCAACCCGTTTCGAACGGCCGTCTTCACCGGGACTTTCGATCCGATCTCGCTCGGTCATCTCGACGTGATCCGCCGGGGTCGGCTGCTGTTCGAGCATCTGGTCGTCGGCATCGGCGTCCATCCCAGCAAGACGTCGCTCTTCTCGATCGAGGAGCGCGTGGCCCTGGCCAAGAAGGTCGTCGCTCCGTTTCCCAACGTCTCGGTCGAGGCGTTCGGAGACCTGACCGTGCAGTACGTTCGGCGGATCGGCGCCCGGGTGATCCTCCGCGGGTTGCGGACCCTCACCGACATGGAATACGAGTTCGGCATGACGCTGACGAACCAGAAGCTCGACCCGGAAATCGAGACCGTCTTCTTGATGGCCGACGGCCAATTCTCCCACGTCTCCAGCTCGCTCATCCGGCAGGTGGCCAACTTCGGCGGCCCTGAATCGCTGCGGCCGTTCGTGCCCGAGGCCATCATCGAGCCGATCCTGGCGAAGGTCCGGCTCAATCTCTCCGCCGAGCCGTACGTCGACTACGACAAGCGCGGCGCGACGGAGACTCACCCCCCGCTCTAGCTCCACCGCGCCGCCGTCCCGACTCGAGAAGAGCTCGTTCTTCCGCTAGGCCGCGCGAGACAATCGGAATGTCTCGACGGCCCTCGCGATGTCCTGGGTCAGATTCTCGGCGCATTCCGATGTCAGGCCACCCACAATGATGACGCCGTGGCTTTCGCCGTCGCCGCGAACTTTCAGCGCGTAGCTTCTGGCGGCTTGCCTCATCCCCATGCCCCGGCCAATCATCGTGGATATCGGAACCCCCCGAGGGCCGGGAATGACCGGTTCGGCGAGCCGGATGCCCTCGTACGCCACCGATAGGTCCGCGACGCGGTCGATCGGGAGTTGAGTTTGATCAAACTCGACGCCTCGCGACGACACGAAAATTTCGACCGGCCTGCGGTGGCGGGCTCCGGGAAGCACGAAAATTCCGACCATAGTGACGTAAATCGCGAAAGCCAGACCGCAAGCCATTGATGGACTCACGCCGGAACTCGCCATGAGCAACGCCCCCGCCGGCACCAGCGGCGACAACACGAGCAACGGCAGGCGCGTCGCGCGAGCGGGACGCACCGCGAAACGATAACCGCCCAACCCGGGAGCGTCGGCGCGCTCGAAATCCGACCTCGATCGATTACCCCAGGTCTTCAACACGTTGCCACCCCCCAGGCACAAGAAACCCGCGAGCGACGCGCAGACGAGGATTGGAAACGCCGACACGATCGATTGCGCTAGGAGAAGCGGAATGAACAACACAAAGCTGACCAGGACCTGGGCGAGCAAGACCCCCAGGACGACTCTGACCCAGAGCGGACGCGCCTTCATCCTTCCCCAACCGCGATTGGCTACATCGCCAAATACCGACATGGACACCTCCTGGCCGATGCTCCGGCCGATCCACGCCCAAGCTCTGTGGAACGCGGTTCGCCGGATGACTTTTCCCGCTCCGCGCGAACGGCGGTCGAAGGACCAACTACTCGAAGTCCTGTTTTCGACATCAGAAAAGGCGCGGCTTTAGCGCAAATCCCATGCGATCGCGTCTTTCATCATAAACGCGCGCTTGACGGACGAAGCGCGATGCGCTTCCTGGCGCATTTTATTACGGTTGATCCTCATTAAAAGCGAAGTTGCGTGAGAGGATACCGTCGTCGCGTGAGAAGCCATCCGGGAAGTTCATCTTTCGCCCAGAAGGGGCGGGGGAGATTAGCCGGAGACGCCAACCCTTGGACATGCAGAGCGCCGTCTCCCTTCTCGTTATCAAACCCCGAAAGTGTGACGAAAACCAAGTCTGCAAAGGAGCTTATGTCGCATCTCCGGCCCCCCCGAGAGATTGCCCGCCAGCCTTGGGACTCCAGGGACTCGCGCTCCCGGCTGGTGACCATCGCCCCTTCGGGGTTTTACCGGATGGCCTCCCCTTCGGTTGCGGCTCTCTGGGGACGATGAGAGGCGCGCCGTCAGAAAAACATCCGAGACCCGCGTCGGCGTTGGATGTTTTTGGTCGCTGGTTGTGAGTCGCGGCGGAGCCGGCTTGCTCCGCGGCGGGATCAGCCCCAGTTTCGGGGGATGAAGAGGTCGCGCGACCATTGGCGGATGCCGAGTCCGCGGGCGTTGAGGGCCTTCCTTACTTGCTGGACGCTTCCCCAGGCTTTGTCGAAGCTCGGATAGGCGAGCCAGCCGGTGAAGGCGTCGTCCTGGACGTGGTGTTGCGAGTTGGCCGCTCGGGTCGCGGTCGCGAGTTTATCGAACGGGTCGTCCAGGGCGGCGAGAATCTCGGCGCGCTCGGCCTCGGGAACGTCAATCCGGCCGGCGGCGGGGTCGGGCCAGGCGACGTTGAGGCTGCAACTGAGGAAGCGGTCGTCGTCGGAGCTCTTCTGGTCGAGCCAAAGATAGGCGGCCTGGTCCCAGAGGTAGCGGACGCAGAGCAGTTCAACGGCGATCAGGCGATGAGGCGGAACATTCTTGTCGATTAGTCCGGCGTGCGTCGTTTCGGTTTTCGGGTGGCGCTTGGGGCGGTCGGAGCGAGCCGGTTCGGGGCGCGGCTCGCTCGGCGGGGCCGTCCGCTCGGCGCGGGTGGCGCGCATCACTCGGGCGGTGCATAGAAGCTCGTAGGCCTGGCTTAGGACGCGGAAGGTCCAGTCTTCGCCGCCGACGTCGGGGTGGTACTTCTTGCTCTTGGCCCGGTAGGCGTCGCGGATCTGCTCCAGCGAGGCGTCGCCCGGAACGCCGAGGACCGCGTGGGGATCAATCTCAAAGCTGAAGGAGGACAAGGCGGCGATCCTCTGGGGAGGGTGAAACATCATCGGCTGAATCCGCGCTGGCGTCAGTCCTCCAGCACGGATTCGCCGCTAATTTTGCTCTTCGGGCTGGCCGTTGGTCAGCCGGCTTCGCAGGTACGAGGCGCGGGCCACGTTCCGCTCCTCGACACCCAATTCCGAGCCGCGGAGCTTTTGCAGGAACGCGGGCTGGGTTTGGATGAAAAGCTCGTTGACGGTGGCGATGGAGAGGTCGTCGATGAGGCCGAGATTGATTCCCATCCGGACGCTGGAGAGCAACAGCATGGTCTCCTCGCTGGAGATTGTCTGGGCCGTCTTCAGAACGCCGTAGGCCCGGCTAACCTGGTCGTGCAGGTGCTGGCGGCGGCCGGTGAGCAGCTCTTGGCGGGCCGTCCGCTCGTACTGGAGCACCTGGGGCACGACGTCGGTGAGGATCTTGATGATCTCCTCCTCGCTCTTGCCCAGGGTTTGCTGGTTGGAGACCTGGTAGAAGTCGCCGAACGCCTGGCTCCCCTCGCCGTAGAGGCCCCGAACCGCCAGGTTGATCTTTTGGAGGGCTCGGAAGACCTTGTCGATCTGCTTGTTGGCCACCAGCCCCGGCAGGTGGAGCATCACCCCGACGCGGATCCCGGTGCCGACGTTGGTGGGACAGGCCGTCAGGTAGCCGAGCGACGGGCTGTAGGCGTAGGCGATGTCGTCTTCGAGCTGGTCGTCGAGGGCGTTGATCTTCTCCCAGACCTCCGGCAGTCGGAAGCCGGAAAGCATGTACTGGATGCGGAGATGATCCTCCTCGTTGACCATGATCGAGATGTTCTCCTCGGGGGTGACCACCACGCCGCGGGGCCCCTCGCCGTTGGCCATCTCGCTGGAGATCATCTGCCGCTCGACCAGGAACTGGCGGTCGAGGTTGGACAGGCCGTTGATGTCGAAGAAGGCGGAGTCGAGCTTGGAGGCGTCGACGGCCGCGCGGACCTGGGCTTCAATGTCGGCCTTCTCGTTCCGGCTGGCCCGGTTGGTGAAGGGGAAGTCGGCGAGGTTCCGAGCGAGCCGGATGCGCGAGCACATCACGATGTCGCTTTCCGGGCCGGTGCCGCGCAGCCATTCGCCGGAGGTCTTCGTCAGGTCGTCCAGTGTCATGCGTGTTGGTCCTTGAGGCGAAGCCGGTCGCGCAGCCTCGCGGCCTCCTCGTAATCCTCGAGGGCGACGGCCTCGCGGAGCCGGGAACGAAGGCGGAGGCGCTGGGCCGCCTCGGGCCGAGGCCGCGCCCGCTTGCCGACGTGGCGCGTGGCGCCGTGAAAACGCTGAAGCAGCGGGAGCAGGCCGCGGCTGAATACCTTGTAATCGTTCGGGCAGCCGAGCCGGCCGCCGACGCGAAAGTCCATGTACCGCACGCCGCAATCGGGGCAGGAAAGCTCGGCCAGCTCGCCCACGAGCTCGCCGACGTGCTTGGAGATCAGGCTCTGGACCACCGAGTCCAGCCCGAGGTCCGGCGGCGTTTCCGGCAGGACGAGCCCGGCCTTCCGGGCGCAGGCGACGCAGAGGTGCAGTTCGCGCCTTCGGCCGTCGACCCGCTCGGTCAGATGGACCGACGCCTCATTTTGGCATCGTTGACAAATCATGCGCGGGCCACTCCGAAGGGCCCCGGGGCCGCGGCCCGCGACGCGGCCGTTGCGCGGCCGGGACGGTCAAGTCTGGTCCTGTTCGATGTCTTTGATCTTGTCGCGAAGCTTGGCCGCGGCCTCGTAATCCTCGGCCGCCACGGCCCGCTTCAGCTCATTGCGCAGTTGGATCAAGGCCGTCTGCTGCTGGGTGTTGCGCGGCGCCCGCTTGGGGACCTTGCCGGAATGCCTCGTCTCGCCGTGGATGCTTTCCAGCAAGGGCATCAACTCGTCCCGGAACACCTCGTAGTCGTGCGGACAACCGAGTCGTCCCGAGTTGCGGAACTCCAGGAACGTGATCTGACAAACCGGGCAAACCTGCTTGTCGGCCGGCGACGGCTCGCGCGTCATTCCCGGCGCGCTGACGGCCAGCTTCTTGGCCAGCTCGCCGATCGGCGGCGTCTCGATCGCCTCTTCGGGGGGCGCGAGATGCTGCCTGGCGTGCTCGTCACAAAAATGAAATTCCTGGTGCCTTCCTTTTTCGATGATGTCCGTGATGTGGAACGTCGCGGGCTTCGCGCATTTTTGGCATTTCATAACGTCTCTCCGCCGTCTCGCGCGAGGCCGGCGACAATCCCCGCCCCAAGGAAACCCCGACGCGCGAGATCCAGCTTCGAGTGGACGCCAATCGTGGGACCGCCTCGCCTTCGGCCGCTCTTCATTGATTCTAATTTCCCCCCGCGGAGTGTCAAGAAACCGCAACGGCTCCAGGGCCCCGCGACCTCGACCCACCCCCCCGAACCTTATCTCCCGCGATCCCTCCACCACTTTAGAATATCAGAAAGTCCGCCGCTCGGCTCGGGAGCCCCCAATCTTGTCCCGCCGCGGGCGGCCTGCTAACGTACCACCATTCCTCTTGGTCCGGGGCCCCGCTTTCGCGATTGAAATCCCAATGAGCACTCATCGACCCTCGTTTGAAGAATTCGCGGCGCGCGCCGGCGCGTCGGCCCGCGTTCCGGTCCATCGCCAGCTCACCGGCGACGGCCTGACCCCCGTCTCGGCCTTCGAGCGAATCGCGCGGTCGGCCCCGTCGTTCCTCTTCGAGAGCGTCGTCGGCGGCGAGAAGGTCGGCCGGTACAGCTTCCTCGGCTCCGAGCCCTTCCTGCGCTTCGAGGCCTGGGGACGGAAGATCGTCGTCACCGAGCCGGACCGCCCCGGCGCGGCGGTCAGCTACGAGGCCGACGATCCGCTGGCGGAACTTCAAAAGCTGGTCGAGCGCCATCGGGCGGCGCACGCGCCGGGCCTTCCCCGGTTCACCGGCGGCGCGGTCGGATACGCCGCGTACGACTCGGTTCGGTACACCGAGAACCTGCCCAACGTCCCCAACGACGATCGGGGACTCCCCGACCTCTCCTTCGCCTTCTTCGACCGCATGGTCCTCTTCGACCATATCCGCAAGACGATCCTGGTCGTCGTCCAGGCCCACCTGGAGCCCGGCGGCGATCCGAAGGAGGCGTACCAAGCGGCTTGCCGGCGCGTCGACGAGTTGGTCGATCGCCTGCGAACGCCGTCGGCCGAGATCCCCCCGACCGACATCGACACCGATGGCCCCGTCACGCTTCAGCCCCGCTCGAACTTCACCCGCGAAGCCTACGAAGAGGTCGTCCGCCGCTGTCAGGAGTACATCAAGGCCGGCGACATCTTCCAGGTCGTCCCAAGCCAACGGTTCGAGCTGAAGACGACGGCCCGCCCGTTCAACATCTATCGGGTGCTCCGGGTGGTGAACCCGAGCCCCTTCCTCTTCTATTTGACGTTCGACGATTTTCAGCTCATCGGCAGCTCTCCCGAGATCCTGGTGCGGGTGGAGGACGGCCTGGTGACGATCCGTCCGCTCGCCGGCACTCGGAAGCGTGGCAAGGACGAGGCCGAGGACCGGGCGCTGGCCGAGGAGCTCTTGGCCGACCCCAAGGAGCGGGCCGAGCACATCATGCTCGTCGACCTGGGACGCAACGACGTGGGCCGGGTCGCCGAATACGATTCGGTGACAATCTCCGACGTGATGAAGGTCGAGCGCTACTCCCACGTCATGCACATCACCTCCAACGTCACCGGCAAGCTGCGCGAGGGGATGACGGCCTTTGACGCCCTCCGCGCCGGCCTGCCCGCCGGCACCGTCTCGGGCGCGCCGAAGGTCCGCGCGATGGAGATCATCGACGAGATGGAGCCCACCAAGCGCGGGCCCTACGCCGGCGCGGTGGGGTACATCGACTTCACCGGCAACATGGATACCTGCATCGCCCTGCGGACCCTGGTGCTTCAGGGAGACACCGCCTACATCCAGGCCGGCGGCGGCGTTGTCTTCGACAGCGTGCCGGCCCATGAGTACGAGGAGACGGTCAACAAGGCGCGCGGGATCCTCAAGGCCATCGAGATCGCCGAGACGCAGCTCTAGAGCGACGGACGATCGCGTGGCGATGTTTCGGGGCGAGGGATGGAACTTGTCGGGGCGGTCGCCCGTGGCCGCCCTCGGGGCATGGCGCGCTCGCCCACGCCCATCGAATCGTCGACCGCGCGGCGAGGCATGGCGCGCCTGCTCACGCCGATCGCCGGAGGGCGCTCCTCATCACCGCGACGGCGCGACAATTTCTCACTTACCTGGGCTTGGTGAACTGGATGTCCAGGGTTCTTAGATAGGTGTGCAGGCCGGCGTCCTGGATCGGCAGCAGCAAGGCCGGAGCGCCCGATTCATTGTAGTGGGCGTGCCAGAGGTCGGGAGGGGTGACGAAGGCCGAGGCCGGCCGCCAGTCCATCCGGTCGGGGCTGACGATTTGGCCTTGGTCGTCGAGCTTCGCGCCGACGAGCGTGTAACAGCCGGGCTGGCAGTCGATGATCAAATCGAGCGCGACCGATTTGTGCTTGTGCGGCAACTGGGTGGCGTCGACCGGCAGGATGCCGAACATCGCCCAGAGCGTCGGCGTGATGGTCAGGGTCTTGTCGCAGGCGCGGTTGGCCAGCAGAACGCTGACGCGGCTTCGGTGCTTGGCCCGGGGATCGGCGGCGGCTTTGTCGAGCTCGGCGCGGGCGTCCTCGGCCCGGTGGAGGGTGGGCCGGAAGGTCGGCGCGTCGGCCCGGGCGCCGAGGTAGCGGAGCATCGGCTCGTCATGCACCCAGTAAAATGCCGAGTCCTCGACGGCCTCGTGAACCGCCTCGTCGCCGGCGGGCAGCGTGAGGAAGTCGCCCCGGCGCCACGGAATGGTCAAATCGCCGAAGCGGGTCCGTCCTTCGCCGCGGATCACGTAATAAAGCTGCGACGACGCATTGGGGCGGAGCCGAATCGTTTCGCCCGGCAAAATGTGAATGAAGCTGGCGAGCAGACTTGGGCTGGAGGCGGGACCGGCGCAGCCCAGCTTGCCGCTCAGATCCAGGGGAACGGCCCTTGTCGGCCCCTCCTGGTGGAGCGAGGCGGGAAATTCGGCGTAGGGAATTGGCGGGATCGCCCCCGAGCCGATGGGGTCGGCGGCCTTGCTGTATTCGAAGTACAGACCGTCCCGGGTGAACTCCTCAAGCTCGGCGGCGGTCGCTTCGCGAGGCTCCGTTGTCGCCATGTTGGGTACTCCTCGTTGGATTTCCCGCCAGCCGGCGGCCGAGCGCCGCGGCCTCGTCCGGAAATCAAGAGTTGCCGAGGGGTCCGGCCCCGTCGGCGTCCTCATCCTCAAGCATACGGCCTCGCCCTCCCGACGCAAGATGCGGTCGGCGGGTCGGGAAGGGGACGAACGGTCCCGCGCGGCGCCCCAGTCGCGAGGCGGAAGGGCCTCAGCCCCAGGTCCAGGACCATCGCCCCTCGCCGGCCGGCAGCGAGACCGACCAGGCGAGCCGTCCGGCCGTCGCCTCGAACTTGGGAGGGGGCGAGGGGGGGATCGATTGCCAGGGGCCCAACTCGCCCAGTCCGGGGCATGTCACCGAAACATCCAGGTCGACCGGCTCGCGAAGCCTCGCCTCGACCGTGAGCCGATGCACCGTGCCGCCAAGCGGCCGTTCGAGCCGATATGAGACGTCGCCGCAGGGAAACGCGCGCGAGGCTCCGGTGTGGGGCCACGAGCCGGGGAGGATCGGCTGGATTGAGAGCCGGCGCTCGGCCGCGTCGAACTCCAGGCCCGCCAGGTCGAGCATCGTCTCCATGAGCATCGCGTGCAGGCCCCAGGCGATCCCCCCGGGGCTGGCCGCGACCCGGGCGGACTCGGCGGCCCGTCCCTCGGCGCGAAGCTGAAGGCCCAGGGGGCCCAGGCGCGCCAGGATCGCGTCGGCCATGGTGACGGCTCGCGTCCAGTGACGGCCCTGCCCCGTTTCGCGGCCCAGCTGGATCAGGTGGCGAATCATCCAGAAGGTGGCCAGGCTGGAGACCTCGGGATGCTCGCCCACATGCCCGGCGCGGCGCCGACGGGCGGGAGGGTACGACATCCGCGCCATGACGTTCGGATCGCCGCTAACCGCCGCGTTGACCCGAAGCATCGCCTCGACATTTTTCTGTAAATGGGGATCGGCGGCCGGGAGCAGACCGAAGGGCGACGCCAGCGCCAGGACGTTGACGTCCATCGCCGTCGACCGATCCGCCACGTATTCGGGCGCCTGCGTCCAAAGGCCGCGGAGCATCGAGATTCGTCGGCCGCTGAGGAAGCGGTCGCTCTCGGTGTCGATCAAACCGGGTAGGCCCTCGCGCTCGGGCGAGGTTTGCTTGAGGATCCCCTCGAACCAGATCCGATCGGCCAGCGCGTTCCAGGAGGCGGCGGATTTCGTCCGATCAAGCCGCAGGGCGAGCCGGGCCGCGGCGCGAAGTCCGGCCACGACCGCCGCGTTGGAGTACAAGAACGCGCCGAAGTGCTGGTCACCCATCCCGGCCGAGCTGATCAGGTTGAGCGACTCGTCGAAGAAGAGGCCGGGGTGCCCCCCCGAGTCGCCGCCGCAGACCCGCGCGGCCTGCTCAACCATCGGCCAAACGGAGGCGACGAACTCAAGGTCGCCCGTGGCGTGGTGATAGCGCTCCAGCCCCCAGGGGATCACGGCCGTTTGGTCGATGGCCGGCGTCTCCCACTCCGGCACCCCGTCCATCGAGTATTTCTGGAACCAGTAGAGGAACGGCCGGCTGCGGGCCCGCGCGCGGTCAAGCCATCGAACGACCCCCTTGAGGAAGTCGGGATGGCCGATGCGGGCCAAGGCGACGCCGACCCAAACGGCGTCGCGGGGCCAGCAGTAGGCCGAGAGGCCGCGGTCGAGCCCACCGACCACCGCGCCGGTTTCGGCGTCGGCGTGCAGCGCCGCGGCCAGCGCCGAGCGGCGCAGGCTCACCGCGTAGGAGGCCCGGGGCAGGTGGAGCGTCGGGATCGGCTCGATGAAGGTGTCCCATTCAAGCGCGGCGTTCTGCTCGACGGCGTCCAGGTCGGTTGAGCGGAACCAACTCAGCGCCGGGCGGAGCCAGTGGGTGAAGGTCCCTTGATCGCCCCGCCAGCCGGTGAAGGCCCCGCTGACCAACAGGTCGACCGTCACCGACTCTCCGGCCGGAAGGTCGATCCAGCGGTAGAGGATCGCCTCGTTCGGGCCGGTCGGCTCGCAATCGACGTCCCCGCGCGGGTCGAGCGCCAGGGCGAACTCGACGGTCGAGTCGCGGGCGAGCTTCCGGTTTGAGTGCCCATGCCCGCGGTTGATCGCCAGTAGAGCCCGCTCCTGGTCGTGCCAGCTCAGCCCCAGGTCGCCGACGCCGCCGTTGACCTCGGCCTGAACATAAACGCCGAAGATCGCCAGGCGCGGCTCGGTCCCCTCGTTGCGGATTCGGAACCGCTTGATGTATTGCCCCGGCGATCTCTCGCCCCCCTCGTTGCGGGGGAGCGAGTCGCCCATCGCCACGAAATCGGTGATGAGGACGCGGATTGGCCCGTTCCGCCAGGTCAGGTCGGTGGTCAACAGGTTCGTCGCGCCGGAGTAGTTCTGGAAGGCGTCCCACGCGGCGTGCTCGGTGAACCAGTCGAGCCGGCGGCCCACGGCCAGGCCGCCGACGATCGCCCGAAAGTGCGAGCGGCTTTGCGGCAGGTCGCCCTCCCTGGGCCGGACATTCGAATGAAGGCCGACGGTTGGGAAGTAGATGTCGTAGGTGGCGCCGCGACCGTCCACCCGGGCGGTCATGGTCCGGTTGCCCACCAGGCCCTCGACGGCCGGGCTCAGCAGGTCGGCCGACTCGGTGCGATCCGGAAGGTTGGGCCGAACGATCGAATCTTGATAGGCGCTGAAGACCGGGGGAGAGCCGTCGCGCTCGGCGACCGACCTGTAGTGAAGACGGACGCCGACGGCCTGCGGCGGGATCGGGGCGTGCCAGTAGCTGTTGCCCCCCTGGTTCTCGATCCAGAAGGTCGGAATGCGGCCCAGTTCCAGGTCGTCGGCGTGGAGTTCCAGCCAGACCCTCTGATTCGCCTCGATCGGGTGGGTGCCGACGACCGCCGCCGACCACATCCCCGCGCGGATCGGTCCCGCGCTTCGACCCTTCGCAGCCGTCTCGATCCAAGTCGCCAACATCGCCTGGTGCCTCTCATCGTCGTCCGCGGCGTCGCTTCCGACGCGCGATCCGACGCGAGACGCCGCCGCGGCTCCGGGCGATGTCGCGCGTCGCTCGTTTTCGGTAAATTCTGGGGCATCAAGGCCCCCGCGCCAAGGGGATGGCCCGCGTCTCCCCTGGTTGATCTAGACCTAAATAAGCGGTTCCGCCGAAAATACGGGGACCGACCCGATCGTTTGACGCTTATCCTTCCGTAGGGTAGTCAGGTGGTGGGAGCGGTCGGCGGGTCGGTCCGCTTCGTCATTCGCCGGATGATCTCGGAGCCCAACGTGTACGGATGCTGGAACGCTCGGGCCGCGGGGCTCGATCAAACGGCCGAGGACGCGATCGAAACCGCGGCGAGGGCCGAGTTTGACGGCGTCGACCTGCTGGTCCGCGACATCCTTGAATCCGGCGTCAACGTCGGCGATCTTCGTCTTCGAATGGACGATCTCGGGCTTCGCGGCGGCGCCTGGCCGCTTCCGGTCAACTGGAGAAACGACGTCGAGACGTTTGAGGCCGACCTGGCCCGACTCCCCCTCCTCGCGGCGACCGCGGCCCGTCTGGGCCTATTCATAACCGGAACCTGGGTCCGCTTCGAATCCGAACCGGTCGATGACGCGACCCTTGAGAACGAGGCGTCGCGCGAGCGCGTGGTCGAACGTGAGACGGCGCGACAAATCGACCGTCTGGACCGAGTCGCTCGGATTCTCAACGATCACGGGAGCCGATTGGCGCTGGAGATCATCGGCCCGCGCTCCGAACGAACCGGCGGGGGCGTTCCGCTGGTCGGCACCCACGCGGAACTCGCTCGACGATTCGCCCCGCTGCGGGACGCGCGTCCCAACGTTGGCGTGTTGGTCGATTCCTTCCACCTGTTCGCGGCGGGCGAGGAACTCGAGAACGCCTTGGTCTGGGGGCCGTCGTCTGTCGTCTGGGTTCACTTGGCCGACCCAGCTCGCGGCGACCGCCAAACCCTGCGCGACGTGGAGCGCTCGTTGCCCGGAGAATTCTCGTCAACCCGCGTGAGATCGATCCTCGCCGCGCTGGCGCGGCACGGATACGACGGGCCGGTCACGGTCGAGCCGCTGAGTCGATGTCGGTCGCTTGAGGGATTGGACCCGCTTCAACGGGCGCGAAAGGTTCGCGAGGCGCTACGGCGGGTTTGGCCCCCCGCGCCGCCTTGAAAGGAGAGCGAATCGGGCCCTATCCTTAGACGCCGACCGTCTCGACGGCCGCGCCGCCGGCGCGCTGAGGGGCGATCTCCTCGCGGTACACCGGAACGTCATGAGGAGCTTCGATTCCGATCCGAATCTGGCTGCGGTCGATCTTGACCACCGTCACCACGATGTTGTCGCCAATGACGATTTTTTCGCCCAGCTTCCTGCTTAGAACCAGCATGGGAATCTCCCGGATGTTGTATTGAGGAGTCTGGAAAAGCCTCCGGTCGCCCGGAATGTCGTTCGCATGAGAGCAGATTGCGCGCCAAACCCAAGACGAAGGTGAATGGTGTGATCGCAAGTTGTGCCCACCAAATGCTTTATAAAAGTATTTGCTTTCCTCGCTCGGCAAGGGCCTCGCGCGGGCCTGCCAACCTCGCCACCCCTTCCGACAGCCGTCTTGTAAAAACGGGAAGTCAAATTGCCACTTATCGCGGTGCGACGCGGAGGGGCCGGAAGCCGATGGCGTCGGCGGCGACGCATTGATACCAAACGGAGCCCCGGCGGCCTTGGACGGCCGTGGTCCACTGGCTCTCGGTGTGGAGGTGCCCGTATAAGCAGGCGGTGACGCCTCGCACTTCGAAGACCTCGACCCAGGGTCCGGGACGCCCGTAAGCGTCGAACGGGGGGAAGTGCCAGAGAACGAAAAGGGGTTGTTCGGCGTCGGTTCGGACGGCGTCGGCGGCGTCGAGCGCGGCGTTGAGTTGGTCGAGGGAGCGCGCCGCCTGGGCGCGGGAGGGATCGGCCGGATCATCGGATCTGGGGACGGCGGAGGAACGCGAGCCGGCGACGATGACGCCGCCCAAGCTCAGCGCGTCGCCGTCGACGGCGCGGAGCGAAGGGCGGAGCATGGGGCGAATCTTCGCGACGTCGTTCCACCAGCGGTCGTGGTTGCCTGGGGCCAGGACCTTGGTTCCGGGAAGCGCTTCGAGCCACCGGAGGTCGGGTTGCAGGTCTCGATGGCCCCTGGCCATCGAGATGTCGCCGGGCAGAAGGACGAGGTCGTCGGCCGCCACGGTCTCGCGCCAGTTCTTGGCCAGGCGCTCGGCGTGGCCGCGCCAGCGCTCGGCGTACCGCTCGCGGCGGTCGACGCCCGCGAGGGAGAGGTGAAGGTCGGAGATTGCCCAGACGGTCATTGGTTCAGGATGTCCGGCGTGCCCGGCGGGTTCGGCCGCGCCAGGTAGTCGCGCACGAACGGATTGGACCGCCTCTCCGCGCCGATGGTGGTTTCCGGCCCGTGTCCGGGGTGGATCCGAACGTCGTCGGGGAGCGACAGGAGCTTGGCGACGATCCCCTCCATGAGTTGGTTGTAATCGCCCTCGGCAAGGTCGGTTCGGCCGATCGAGCCGGCGAAGAGCACGTCGCCGCCGAGAATGAACGGGGGCTGAAAGTCCTCGCAAAGGTAGATGACCGAGCCGGGACTATGGCCGGGAATCTCGCGCGTCTGGAAGGTGAAGCCGGCGTATTCGAAGGTCTCGCCGTCGTCGACGAGTCGGTCGGCGGGGGGGCTGGCGACGGGGACGCCGAACGGCGCGCTGAGGTTGCGATCCGGATCGGCGAGCAGGGGCGCTTCGTTGCGGCCGATGACAAGAGGGGCGTCGGGATGAGCCTCCTTCAAGGCCGCGTTGCCCGCGATGTGATCGACGTGGCCGTGCGTGTTGAGGATCGCCGCGAGCGATCGGCCGTCGCTCTTGAGGAGTTCGAGGATTGTCCGGACGTCGAAGCCGGGGTCGACGACAACCGCGTCGGTTCGCTCGGGCCGCCAGAGCACATAAGCCATCTGAGCGAACGGAGCCGATTCGATAACGTCGATGTTGTACTCTTGCACGGAGGAGCGCTCCCGAGTGTCGCTTGGTTCGTTCCGCTTTGACCGAGGTTCGCATTCCCCGCGTTGAGGCGTTCCTCGCGAGGAGGGACGGCGCGAGAGGAGCGGTGCCGGTCAAGGGCCGCTCCGACCTCGAAAAATAACGAAATAGAGACGCGGCCCGCGAGTTGCGTGATACAATACGATGAGGTCTTCCGTCCAGTCTTCTCGCGAAGCGCGTTCGCGAATTTCTCGGATCGCTTCAACCGTCGGCGACAATGCCTCAATACTCGCGTCGCGGCGACTTCGCCGGCCGCTCGTTCGGTCGTGGAGTTCGCCGCCCCATCTCGTGGACCGGCGGCCGTCGACGCCGCTCCAAGCATTATTCCGAACCAGGCCGGGGAAACGCGAAATCATGCTTCCCACTCGATCCCAAAAGTTGGCGGCCGCGGTCGCGCCTCCCATCCCGAAGCCCTCCCGCGTTCGAATCGTCGCGGCGACATCGCTCTTGATTCCGCTGTTTCTAGCGGCTGGAGCGCCCGACGGACCAACCGACGCGAAACAGACTAAGACCACCTCCAAACGGGTCGAAATTCAAGACGAACGGGCGACAACCGAGGCGAATCGCGACGCCGCCGAAGGCGACGCGGACCGCGTGGCGCTTTCCACCGCCAACGCCGCCAACCGAACGGCCCTGAAGCCCGATTTCGTGGCCAAGGCGAACCAGCCCACCCTGGCCGACGCCTCGCCCGATCCGATCGCCCGGGCGATCCAGGAACTCGCCGAATGCCGGACCCGGTTTGAAAAAGTGAAAGATTACACTTGCACTTTTTACAAACGCGAGCGAATCGACGGAGTACTCTCACCGCTTCACGTCATGGACATGAAGATGCGGACGGATCCCCAGAGCATCTATCTGAAGTTCCATCAGCCCAATCGGGGGCGCGAGGCGATCTACGTCGCCGGCCGCAACAACGGGCTCGTCCTGGCTCACGACGTCGGCTTCACGAAGCTCCTGGCCGGGACCATGAAGCTCGACCCCCTCGGCGCGCGGGCGATGGAGGGGAACCGACACCCGATCACCAAGGCCGGCATCGGGGCCCTGATCGAAACCATCGCGTCCCGATGGACCGAGGAACTCCACTCCAGCGAGTCGGTCGTGGTGTTCGACTCGCGGTTGAAGCTCGGCTCGGCCCGCTGCCTCCTCATCGAGACGATCCACCCGGAGAAGCGGCCCAACTTCGTCTTCCACAAGGTGCGCCTCTTCATCAACACCGACCTGGGATTCCCGGTGCGGTTCGAGGGTTACGATTGGCCCAAATCGCCGAACGACGCGCCCGAACTGGTCGAGGAATACGTCTACGACAACATCAAACTCAACGTCGGCCTCGACGACTCCGACTTCGACGTCGCCAACGAACTCTATTCCTTCGGCCGATTTTGACCCGCCCTCGCCGCGCGTCCACGCCCCTGCCCCCGCCGCCCGCTCCCGGGCGCGCGGGTTTTTTAATTAAACCGTTTCGCCAAATGAGGCGGTTCGCATTCGACGGGGGATTGGCCCCTCCAATCTTCAACGATCGACCGTTGGACCGCCGATAAGACTACCGTGAGGGACGAGACTTCGAGGACCGGGGCTCCGGCTCCCGCTCCTGTTTCGGAACGGTTGAACCGGCTAAAAAACGAGACCGTGCAAACGGTCTTGGCGTGAAGAGGGCCGTCCGCTAGAATCCGCCCCGCGTCGAGAACGCCGCGCTTGGGCGTCGGCCAAACTCTCGTCTTCACGTCTCGGCCACGGCGTTTCCCGTTCCGCCCATCTTTTCGAACGCCCTGACCGGATAATTTTTAATATCGCGTGATGTCGACACGTTCCAGGGCCGGAACGAGTCTGAGGTCTTCGATCCATGGAAGGAGGCTCGATGAGCACGATTCCGTCCTCTCCGGCGCAGTCTCGCGTGCACGTTCGCTGGATGATCCGCCGCGACATGCCCGAAGTCCTCGGCATCGAGAACGCGAGTTTCGAACATCCCTGGCGCGAGGAGGATTTTCTCCGGGTCCTCCGCCAGCGCAACTGCATCGGCATGGTGGCCGAACAGGCCGACCGGATCGTCGGCTACATGATCTACGAGTTGCACCGCAACCGGATCCATGTGCTGGATTTCGCCACCCATCCGGATTTCCGCCGTCGGGGGATCGGCCGGCAGATGATCGCCAAGCTGGCGGGCAAACTCTCCCACCAGCGGCGGAACCGGATCGCCCTCTTGGTCCGCGAGACCAACGTGCCGGCCCAGTTCTTCTTCAAGGCCACCGGCTTCCGCGCGGTGGAGGTCGTCCGCGAGCATTTCGCCGACACGGGCGAGGACGCCTACGGGATGCTCCACCATATCAACGAGTCGATCCTCCACCCCCCGATCCCGGCGAACCGCATCGCCCGCCAACTCGGCAACTAACGCCACCGCGGCGACGATCGAGCGCAAGAAGGGACCGCGACGCCGAGCCTCCGAGGCCGCCGTCGCGGTCTCTTCTTTTGGCTCGACCGCCGGCCGATCCAGCGATTCCGGGACGCGAGGTTGGTATGGTGGCGGCGAAAAGGGAATAATGAAGGGACGGCGATTTTAAGATCGGACCCTCGGATCACTTGCGCATGGTTGATGATTTGCCGGGCGCCTCGGATGCGACAACCAACACGATCTCCGTCCGGTCCTGGTTCGACCGGGCGGCGACGTGGATT
>Ga0180216_1000648_pt1 | contig 34488 bp, 33 predicted proteins | sample eDN3rd37CBELigMG_FD_128879 | JGI IMG/M metagenome (GOLD analysis project Ga0180216, IMG submission 128879) | Enriched Miracle-Growth compost microbial communities from Emeryville, California, USA - eDNA 3rd pass 37_C BE-Lig MG (version 2)... ... | reverse complement strand
TGTCAACGAAGCAGGGGCCAGCGTTTATTCTGCCTCCAAACTTGCTGGTGAAGAATTCCCCGATTTGGACGTGGCCGAGCGAAGCGCAGTGTCGATTGCTCGACGTTTGCAGGATCCGCTAGCTGAACTCGTGAAGATTGACCCGAAATCAATCGGTGTCGGGCAGTACCAGCATGATGTTAGCCAACCCCGTTTAGCCGAAAGCTTACAGTTTGTCGTTGAGTCTGCGGTAAACTACGTTGGGGTAGATGTGAATACTGCATCGTCTTCCCTTCTGCAATATGTATCGGGTATTTCCAAGCAGGTGGCCAAAAACATTGTGAAGCAACGCGATGATTTGGGGAAATTCGTCAACCGCGCGCAGCTCAAGAAGGTTCCGCGTTTGGGAGAAAAAACCTACGAGCAGTGTATTGGATTTCTGCGAATCGTGGATGGAGGGAATCCACTCGATAAGACCCCGATTCACCCTGAATCTTATGACAAGGTTGCCGAGCTGTTAACCCTAATTGAGCTCGATCCGAGTGAACTGGGGACAGATCAAGCAAAGGAAAAGCTGCAAACGGTTGTGATTGGGGATATGGCTGCAAAGCTCGGGATCGGCGAACCGACATTGCAGGATATTGTAGACAGCCTTCTGCGCCCGGGACGTGACCCGCGTGATGAATTACCAAAGCCTTTATTAATGAAGGACGTACTTTCTATTGAAGACCTGAAACTTGGGATGGAGCTACAGGGAACCGTCCGTAATGTTGTAGACTTTGGCGCTTTCGTTGACATTGGTTTGAAAAATGACGGACTTGTGCATATCTCTAAAATGAGCAATAAATTCGTCAAACACCCTCTTGATGTGGTTTCCGTCGGGCAAATTGTCACGGTATGGGTAACAGAGGTCGATGTGAAAAAAGGCCGTGTGGGATTGTCAATGATCCCCTAAACACAAAAGAAGCAGCGCGAACAGCAGCTGCTTCTTCTTTTCGAAAAGCAGGGAAACTAAGAAATATTTCTCCCGCCATTTTTCTGTTTATAGATAAACCAACAATCATTCAGTAGTCGGATTTGTCTGCGATCTTTACCGAGAAAGGCACGCATCAGTTGTTTTCGCAGCCATTCAGGCATCGTGCTGTCCCTCCTCCCCCTTCGCTCCATCAGATGTACTGTGTTCTAATAGGATATTCAGGAGGAGGAGGAGGGTGAACTAAAACTTACTCTAATTCCTCTGCAAGATACTCTAATTGAGCCTGGAAGGCTCGTATTTCGGTTAAGAGGGAAATTAATGGATAGTTCTCCTCTGGAATTTCCGCAAAACTACTTTCAAGACGATTAATATATTGAAGTCCCGGAATGATTGGACAGTCCGTAGAGTGGATTTCCAAATCACTGCATTCTGCCAGGACAACAGGAATGGAAGGCTTGCTTTTAGCAGTCAGTTTGTCTATCTCTTTATGAAGTCTGCGAATTAAAGCGATTAATTGGTACATATGGTCAGCTGGAATTGCTACGAATTCTAACTGGTCCTGATCACGAAGCAAACAATAGCGCATGATAAATCCCCCATCTTTGCAAGTATCTTCTCAAAGTGTACTTCAATTGTTGGCAGATTATCAAGTTCTTTCGTTTTATTGCAGGGGGAAATGGTGAAAGCTATAATAACTAGGAAATGGATGTAAGCTAGGAGTGGCAAATTTTGAATATAGAAAGTAAAAATTATCTGTTCCCCTCCAATTCCCCGGAGCAAACCCAGCAGTTTGCGGAACGATTAGCCAAACTGTTAGGGCCGGGCGATGTGATTGCCCTTGAAGGGGATCTTGGGGCAGGGAAAACCACGTTTACTCAGGGGCTTGCCAAAGGTCTTGGCATCAAGACAGTAGTAAACAGTCCGACGTTTACCATAATTAAGGAATACCAAGGAACCCTTCCTCTTTATCATATGGATGTGTACCGCGTGGAAGATGAATTTGAGGAACTAGGTTTTGATGAGTATTTTTATGGAGAAGGGATCACCGTTGTGGAGTGGGCAAGTATGATCCGCTCTGTACTCCCCCCTGTTCTGCTGGAAATTTACATCAAAAGGGCAGAAGGTGACTCGCGCGAGATTCAGATAGCAGCATATGGTAATCACTTTATTTCTGTTTGTGAGGAGCTGATCGGATGAAGGTACTAGGAATCGATACCTCTAGCCTGGTCATGAGTATTGCGGTTGTGGAAAATAATCGACTCCTTGGGGAGTACACCACCAATCTAAAGAAAAACCACTCCATTCGTCTCATGCCGGCGATATCCAGGCTGCTTGAAGAATTAGGGATGGAACCGGAAGAATTAGGAGGGGTTGCCGTGGCCCAGGGACCTGGATCTTATACGGGGGTTCGGATTGGTTTGTCAACAGCGAAGGCGCTGGCGTGGTCTTTGGGAATTCCGTTAGCTGGGGTATCAAGTCTGGAGGCGATCGCGGCAAATGCCTCTTTTGCCAAAGAAAAAATTTGTCCGCTGATTGATGCTAGAAGGGGACAAGTCTATACCGCCTTGTTTTCTGGAAGGAATCGGTTGCATCAAGACCAAATCCGTTTGCTTGATGAATGGTTGCCAGAGTTAAAGTTGGCGGAAGAACGCATTTTGTTTTTAGGCGACGATGTTAGCCTGCATCAGGAGAAGATTGAACAGGGTTTAGGGGATATGGCATTGTTCGGCCCAGCCGAATGGAATCTTCCGCGCGCATCCTTTATTGCCCGCAAAGGTGCGGAGCTGATTGAAGAGGGACAGTATGCGCAGATTCATTCCTTTGCTCCCCATTACCTTCAATTGGCCGAGGCAGAGGCCAACTGGCTTGCTGCGCAAAAGAGTGTTTCGAAGTAAGCCCTAAAGGACAACCTATGGCTTTTTTTGCAGGAAGAGAATTCGACGTAGGAAAAAAGCCGATAGAAGAAGAGGAAAGGGATCGGAACGATGGAGGAAACATACATAATACGGCGGATGACCCTCGATGATTTGGATGGGATTTCGCGGATCGAACAGTCTTCATTTACAGTCCCCTGGTCGTATGAATCCTTTCGTAATGAGCTAACTCAGAACCATTTCGCTTATTATCTAGTGTTGGAAATCAACGGGGTGCTAGCAGGTTATGGGGGAATGTGGATTATTGTTGATGAAGCACATATTACCAATATTGCAATTTCCCCCGAATATCGCGGGCAACGCTGGGGAGAAAAGCTGTTAGCTGCGATGAAACTTCATGCCTATCGGCAAGGGGCGAAAGCGATGACGCTGGAAGTCAGGGTGAGCAATACGATTGCCCAGCGTTTATATTACAAATTTGGCTTTAAAAAAACAGGCATCCGTCCAAACTATTATTCCGATAATGGAGAGGATGCGATGATTATGTGGGTGAATTTTGCAGATGAAGCAAACGAGCAGATGGGCACAAATTGCTCATGAACGTTATAGAAAAGATAGGGAGAGCGGAAACCCTTGTTATCTGCTAGGGATTGAAACAAGCTGTGATGAAACATCAGCAGCGGTCATCCGTGATGGCAGGGAAATTCTCTCCAACATTATTTCCTCGCAGGTGGATATTCACAAACGGTTTGGCGGGGTCGTACCGGAGGTAGCTTCAAGGAAGCATGTGGAGGATATAACGCTGATCATTCAGCAGGCCCTTGAGGAAGCAAAAATTGGGCTTGACGATTTATCTGGTATTGCTGTAACGGCAGGGCCTGGGCTTGTAGGCGCGCTGTTAATCGGCGTTTCCGCAGCGAAGACAATCGCCTTTGCGAAAGGACTTCCTTTACTTCCTGTACACCATATTGCGGGTCATATCTATGCCAACCGTTTTGTCAAAGAGATGGAATTTCCGCTGATTTGCTTAGTGGTTTCAGGAGGCCATACCGAGCTTGTCTATATGAAGGAGCATGGGTCTTTTGAGATCCTTGGACAGACAAGGGATGATGCAGCAGGAGAAGCCTATGATAAGGTTGCCCGTTCACTTTCTCTGCCGTATCCGGGTGGACCGCACATCGATCGGTTGGCACACGAGGGGGAACCTACCATATCCCTCCCACGATCCTGGTTAGAAGCAGGGTCCTATGATTTTAGTTTTAGCGGACTTAAATCTGCTGTACTGAATGTGCTTCATAATGCGAAACAGCGGGGGGAAACAATTAAACCGGAGGATTTGGCAGCGAGCTTTCAAGATGCAGTGATCGAGGTCCTTGTGGAAAAAGCTTTTCGGGCTGTGAATCAATATGGGGTGAACCAGCTTCTTCTTGCAGGAGGTGTTGCGGCAAACCGCGGGCTACGTAATCGCTTGACCGTGAGGAGCAAAGAGGAGGGGATTGATTTAGTGATTCCACCACTCTCGCTTTGTACAGATAATGCGGCTATGATTGCAGCTGCTGGTTACATTCAATATCAAAAAGGGGTCTTTGCAAATCTGGATTTAAACGCAAATCCGGGTTTACCATTAGGATAAAACGGCAACTATGTGAATAGTTGCTTTTTTCTTTTCCCTGTTGAAAAGTTATACTCATTAGTTTGTGGATAATGTGAATAACCTTGTGAATAAGAGTTTTGTCGGGATTTTGTCGAATGTGTAAAAGTGAGCAAGTTTGTGTTAAAAATTTTGTCGAATATGTGGAAAAACTGCCTGATCCTTTATTTATAAGGTAATTGGGTTGTGCATAAGTGTGTGGATATTGTGGAAAAGGGGGTATTTTTCTGTTTAAGATTGTTTTATCCACAGTTCTTTTCAGTTTATGGATGATGATTTTCCCCCATTCAGCTCCCGTTCAAGCTGAAAATGACAAGAAAGTGTTAATTGTTCTTGCCAACCAAGTCTCTCTGGATGATCTGCGGCAAATGCAATTCCTCCAAGCAGGGGATTGGACCCAAAAAGGCTCGCTTGCGGCAATGAATATCAAAACAGCGGGGTCAATGACAGATATCAACAACTTGGTCACATTGGGGAGTGGAACACGGGCGGTTGGCTCGGAAAAGGCGTTAGCTTCTTATACTGGTGGAGAAGATGTGGATGGTCTTCCGGCTTTTCAACTTTATCAACAGGTCACTGGATATCATGGATCTTCGGAAGGGATATACGTACCTGGGATCCCTTATCTGATTCGCGGCAATGAGGATCAGCCTTACCCGATTATTCCCGGCCTTTTAGGCAGAGAACTGCATAAAAATGGATTAAAAACAGCAGTCCTTGGCAACTCCGATAAGGGATTGGAGGATTGGACCAGATTTGCTCCTTTATTTGTCATGGATGAGAAAGGGAAAGTCGATTACGGTGATGTTTCCAAAGCGACTTTGCGCAAAAGTATTGATTTCCCATATAGTGTACAGACTGATCAGCAAAAGCTGTTGGAGCAAACCTTGCTGCTTAAGGAAAAAGCTGATGTGATCGTGCTTGAACTTGGTGATCTTTATCGATTGTACTCCATGAAGCAGGCAATTTTAGAAGAGCATTTTGAGGTTACGAAAACAGAGGTATTGCAAGGAATCAATGAGTTGATGACAAGCTTGGTAGAAGTGCAAAAAGAGGGAGAGCTGATCCTTTTTGTTTCCCCGATGGTCAATGAGGATGCAGTCAATGAAAAATCCCTAATGGCACCTTTGCTTTTCATCACCCCAGGACAGCAACAGAGTGTCTTAACTAGCACGACGACAAGGCAGGCAGGAATTGTGGGCAATGTGGATGTAGCCCCAACGATTCTGGCTTGGTTTGGACTCCCAAGTCCACCGGAAATGATGGGAAGACCCATTTGGAGTGCAGTTGAGAAATCCTCTTTTTGGTCGGAATGGGAGCGAATCAAGCATATTTATGCTACACGTTCTCAAGTCCTGTATGGTTACATCTCTTATCAAGTCGCTGTGCTGATTGTTGCCACCGCCCTTTGGCTGTTTGCCAAACCACAATCCGCGTTGTACCAATACGCGAATGAAGGAACGCGTTTCCTTTTATTAGTGTTGACGCTTACCCCATTCTTGCTGTTGATATTGCCATGGTTTTCTACAATTCAGGATGTCAATCTGACGATCCTCTTTTTATGGATTTTAGGGACGGCCATTTCTGCAGCACTGATCCGTTTGCCTTTCGCCTGGGTATTTCTATTAATCAGTCTGATAAACTGGGTCCCGATCCTGGTTGATGGCATCTTCCTCAAGTCGATGCTGATGAAGCGATCCTATCTTGGTTATGACCCGATTATCGGGGCTAGGTATTATGGAATTGGTAACGAGTATATGGGTGTTGTGATTGGAAGCTCGATCCTCAGCCTTGCGATGTTGTTGGAAATTACGAAAAGAAAGTTAAATCTTTTAAAAGGTTTATCTGTATCTGTATTTGGTTTATATCTCATATTCTTTGCTTTACCGAAGTGGGGAACGAATGCAGGGGGAGCTCTAACAGCGATCGCGGCGTATTGTACATCTTTCTTTAGACTATTTGACATACAGTTAAATCGAAAATATGTCTTTTGGGGTGGACTTGCTGTAGTCATTTCCTTCGTCACGTTGTTTGCAGTCAATCTGGTCGGGGATGATCAGAGCAAATCGCATATCGGAAGGGCAATGGTGAAACTATTTTCCGGCGATTTCCAGGAAATATCTTATATTATTAAACGAAAACTGGAAATGAACGTCAAACTAATCCAGGTATCCTCCTGGAGCAAGGTGTTCATAACCTCGTTGTTTGTGCTTGGGGTTTTATGTTACCGTCCAGCTGGAGTACTTGGCCACCTGTCCGAGCGATATCCTTATGCTGTGAGAGGATTCTTTGGAATCATTGTGGGGGCATTTACCGCTCTTGCTGTGAATGATTCGGGAATTGTTGCTGCTGCGACGACGATCATTTTTATGGTGGTTCCGTTGCTTTACTTGGGGTTGCAGGAGAAGACGAGAGGTTAAGCGTGGGGATTTTGGTTTGCTATTCAGAATCCAGGCCTAATTCTGTCCTCTTTTAGATTAAAGGAGACGAGAGTAAATAAAATGACTGAAATCCCCCTTGGACTGTGGAGGACCCAGTGGACCTTATTTGGGTGAATCCCCTCTTTCTTGAGGGGAGTAGGACCCAAAAGATCTTATTTGCTTCAAAACCTTGAACAATTGATGCTTAACAGCGAAATAGGGGCTATTGGGTCCGGATCTCCTCCAATTTTGGGCGTTTTGTAAGAATTAGCGGCTATACAGTCCGCCTTATTTTGGGGAGACCTTATCCCGAGGAAAATCCACCATTATTGGCTGCTCTCTTCCTCCTGCAGTTGCTCCCATTCTTCCATAAGAGCTTCCAGCTTCTCATTCTTTTTCGTCAGCTGATCATTCAACTCAATAGACTTCATCGGATCCTCGAAGACCTCGGGCAGACAAAGCTGTTCTTCTAGTGAAGCAATCTCCTCTTCAATAATCTCGATTTTCCCTTCCAGCTCTTCAATTTTCCGCATCCGTTGACGCTCGCGTCTCTGCTGTTCTTTGTCCTGTAGATAATTCTCTTTGTCCGTAGGACGGCGTTCCTCCTGGGCTGAGGAAGTCTCCTTTGTTGCCGGGGAGTTCAGGGCCAATTCCTCTTGCTCTATTTTCTTTTCCCGATAATAGTTGTAATCCCCTAAATAGCTCTCACACCCATCCGATCCTAGTTCAATGACACGCGTCGCCATTTTGTTTAAAAAGTACCGGTCGTGCGAAACAAACAGGATCGTGCCGGGGTAATCATACAGAGCGTTCTCCAGGACTTCTTTACTGAAGATATCCAGATGGTTTGTGGGCTCGTCCAAAATTAAGAAATTGGCATTTTGCAGCATCAGTTTGGCCAAGCTCACACGGGCTTTTTCCCCACCACTTAAGGTGGAAATCTTCTTCAAAACATCGTCTCCACTGAAAAGAAAATTGCCAAGAACAGTTCGCACATCTTGTTCTAACATTTGCGGGTATTCATCCCATAGTTCATGAAGAACTTGAACTTGCGGATGCAACCCCGTTTGTTCCTGATCATAATACCCAATGGTTACATTACTTCCCAAGGTGATCGTACCGGCAAGTGGTGTCAGTTGGCCGATAATCGTCTTCAATAGGCTGGATTTACCAATCCCGTTCGGTCCGAGAAGAGCTACCCTTTCCCCTCGTTCCAGTTGAAAGGAGATTCCGGAAGATAAGACATGGTCACTGTACCCGACAGTCAGATCCTTCACTTTTAACACTTCATTACCACTGGTCCGATCTATATCGAAAGAAAAAGAGACTTTTCTATCAGCGGTTATAGGTCGATCAATGCGGGTGATTTTATCGAGCATCTTTCGGCGGCTTTGCGCCCTCTTCGTTGTCGAGGCACGGGCGATATTGCGGGCGATAAAATCCTCCAACTTAGAAATCTCTTTTTCCTGTTTTTCATAGGATGCCAGTTGGCGTTCGATATCTTCTGCCTTCAGATCGAGATAATTGGAATAGTTCCCAACATACCGTTTACATTGTGTCCGCTCAATTTCATAGATGACTGTGACAAGTGCATCCAAAAAGTAGCGGTCATGGGATACGACAAGGATCGCCCCAGGGTAGCTATTTAGATATTTTTCCAGCCAAGTTAGCGTCTCAATATCCAAGTAGTTCGTCGGCTCATCCAAAACAAGAATGTCCGGATTTGTCAGCAACAATTTACATAGGGCAAGGCGGGTTTTTTGTCCGCCGCTCAACGAAGAAATAGGCTTTTGATAGTCTTCTTCGTAGAACCGCATCCCATGTAAGACATTTCGAATGTTGGCCTCATATTGAAAGCCGCCTTTATCCTTAAATTCCTCTGAGAGAATGGAATATTGCTCTAGTAACTGTTCGTGCTGTTTTTCCGACATCGGTTCGCCCATCTGCTGTTCAAGCAGACGAAGCTGTTTTTCCCGCGCGCGAAGATCGTCAAATACCGTGATCATCTCATCCCAAATGATATTCTCTGATTGAAGTCCACTATTCTGCGCCAAATAACCAACTTGGACCTGCTTTCCCTTGCGAATTTCTCCGGAATCAGGGAACATTTGCCCTGTTAATATTTTTAGAAAGGTCGATTTTCCAACACCGTTTACTCCAACTAAACCAATGCGCTCTCCAGACTGGATTTGTAGATTGATTCCAGATAGAATCGGTTCAGCGGCAAAAGATTTGGAAATATCGATCGCTTGTAATAAAATCATGGTGGTCACCTCATATTGAAATACCCCTATAGTTTACCATAAGCTGATGCTTGTTTTGAAATTATTAAGGGGTAAGACTCGGTCTAAATTGGTCGAATATAAAAAAGAAGTCATCCTTATAACTTTTAAAATTCCATCAGGCAAATTCGACGAATTTCGACCGAGGTCTTACCCCATATCGAGAGGGACAGCAATGGATAAAAAACGAATACGCAAAGAAATGACAGCGAAACGAAACAACCTAAATCCCGCAGTGAGAGCGGAAAAATCCCGTTTGATTCATCAGCATTTACTCACCCTAGAACCATTTCAAAAAGCGCAAGTGATTTTCACCTTTATTCCATTTGGCAGTGAGGTTGATCTTTGTCCAATCATTCAAGAGGTTAGCAAAAAGTGGCTAGTACCCAAAACGATCGTGGAAAAAAGAAGAATGGATACCTATCTTTTTCCAGGATGGGATGAGCTTTCCGTAGGTACCTATGGGATTCGTGAACCCGATCCAGTAACAGCGATTCCCGTTCATCCAAAAGAGATTGAATTCGTTCTGGTGCCGGGCCTTGCTTTTGATCAAAAAGGAGGTAGACTAGGGTATGGCGGTGGATATTACGACCGATTTCTGGCCCAATTTTCTAAACGTCCCCCGTTGGCAGGAATATGCTTTTCCGAACAAATCGTTCCGAATTTGCCGGTAGAAGAGCATGATATTCGGATGGATTATCTGATCTCTGACAAAGGGATCGTCGTCATTTCAAATTAATAGAAGAAATTCTTTGTGAAATCATGTACAATTGAAGATGGTGTTTTATTTCTTTTGGAGGGGATCTTCTTGTCACACTACAAAATTGCAGTAATTACTTCGAGCAACTCCATTTTTCGCGGAGAACGACATAATGATAGCTTAGACAAACTAATGGAACTGTTAAAAAGGGACTTGGATAGTGAAGTAAGCATCCAACGGGTTGTCCCAGACCATATTGAATCGATCAAAGAAGCGATGATTGAATTAATCGATAGAGAAAGAGTAGACCTACTAATCAGTGTTGGTGGCACTGGATTAAGTCCGGAGGATGTTACCCCTGAGGCGACAGAACTGGTTATTGACCGGCAGATTCCTGGATTGGCTGAAGAAATGAGAAGGGCTTCCTTGAGAAATTCTCGCCGAGCTATGTTAACGCGTGCTGTGACTGGAACACGGGGAAATACACTGGTGATTAACTTTCCAGGGAATCCAAAAGGGGTTGAGGAATGCTTTACCGCTATCTCTGACCAAATTCCACATGCCTTGAACATTATTCAAGGAAAAGTTGGAGAGGGATCTATTACAAGGGAGGAAACATGGTGAAATCATCGTTTATGCGTGAAGTCCGCGTCGAAGATGCGGTCGGGATGCAGCTAGGACATGATTTAACACAGATTATTCCCGGTCAGTTCAAAGGTAGATTGTTCAAGGCAGGTCATGTGATCACCGAAGAGGATATCCCCCGTTTATTGGATATTGGAAAAAGACATATTTATGTAATGGAGATCCCGGCCGGTTTTCTGCATGAAAATGAAGCAGCAGAAAGAATGGCAAATGCCCTGGCAGGAAATCAGTATATCGAAAAAACCGAGCCATATGAAGGTAAGGTCACACTCAAATCGACAATCCATGGCTTGTTGAAGGTGGATCCGACACTGGTGCATAGGGTCAATCAGATTGAAGGCTTGGCCCTAGCCACCCTTACTTCAAATCAAGTGGTTCGCCCAGGACAGGCACTGGCAGGTGTTCGCCCGATTCCTTTAATTATTGAAGAGGAAAAGATTGCCGCTGTAGAAAAACTTCCACATCTCCCGGCAATTACTGTCAAACCTTTTTTGAAGAAAAGAGTCGGCGTTGTGACAACCGGCAGTGAGGTATTGACGGGAAGGATTAAGGATAAGTTTGGCCCCGCTGTACGCGAGAAACTGGAGCAATTTGGCTCTGAAATTGTGGAACAAAGGTTAGTGAACGACGATATGGAAAGCATCGTTCAGGACATCCGCTATTTTCTTGAGTGCAAAGTCGATATGATCCTGGTAACGGGGGGCATGTCCGTTGATCCGGACGACCGAACACCTGGCGCGATTAAGGCATCCGGTGCCCGCATTGTTCGTTATGGTACACCCATGCTGCCAGGTTCTATGCTGCTTATTGCCTATCATGGAGCGACTCCGATTTTGGGGCTTCCGGGCTGTGTGATGCACGATCCTTTCACCTCCTTTGATGTGTTCTTACCGAGAATCCTGGCAGGTGAAAGCATTGAAGAAGCCGATATTACCATGATCGGTTATGGCGGATATTACACTTGCTAGAGAGTAGGTGGAAAGAAATGGATACGATCATTCCAAAGGTAACGGCAAAAAGATTGCCTCTCTACTATCGATACCTTGAAAAATTGGCTTCTGCGGGTATTCCTCGGGTTTCCTCAAAAGAGCTCAGTCGTTCGCTGAATATTGATCCGGCAACGATTCGCAGGGATCTTTCCTATTTGGGAGCTTTGGGGCGAAAAGGTTATGGATATGATGTTGAGTATCTGATCCAATTTTTAAAACAGTTTTTAAAACAGGATGAGGTCACCCATTGTATTTTAATAGGTGTCGGAAATTTGGGGACAGCGCTTCTTCAATACGATTTTTTAAAAAACAATGCAATGATTGTTGCGGCTTTTGATATCGATCCGAAGAAAAAGGGAAAAACCATTAATTCCATTCCCGTGTATTCTTTGCGGTCTTTGGAGAAATTTATGGCTGAGGAGGAACCATTAGTGGCGATCCTAACGGTTCCTGTTCAGGCAGCCCAGGAAGTAACGGATCGTCTGGTGAATTCTGGGATTAAGGGTATCCTGAATTTTACCCCGACAACCCTTCAGGTGCCTGATGAGGTGAAGATTCATTATATTGATCTTAGTGTCGAGCTGCAGTCCTTAATTTATTTCTTGAAAAAAAGCGAACCGGTGGGTCTAAACGAAGATGACAGATAAAGAGATGACTTGGGTTGAACACCTGGGTGAAGTAAGAAAACGATTGATTTGGATTATTCTGGGGTTTGTTGCCTCTATGGTGCTTGGGTTATTTCTAGCCAGACCGGTTATCGAACACTTGAAAAACGATCCGGCAGCCATCAACATTTCCTGGCATGTCTTTGGCATATCAGACGCCCTGAGGATTTACATGCAAGTGTCCTTTACGGTTGCATTATTGTTTACCTTGCCGTTGATCCTCTATCATGCCTGGGCATTTGTTTCTCCCGGACTTTTGATGACCGAACGCAGGGCAATCGGATTGTACATACCCTTTGCTTTTTTGTTATTTCTGCTTGGTATTGGGTTTGGCTATTATGGACTTTTTCCAATGATTATTAAATTCATGGAGGGGTTTACGACAGCCGTTGGGGCCGAAGAGACCTTTGGCATGACCCAATACTTTCAGTTCATGTTTAATTTGATCGTGCCAATCGCAGTGATATTTGAATTGCCCATTGTTATTCTGTTTCTAACCACACTTCGTCTAATCACACCTAGCTTTCTCGTGAAAAATCGCAAATATGCCATATTTATTTCTGTCGTCATTGCGGCGATGATCTCGCCTCCTGATTATGTCTCCCACATCTTGACGGCGATTCCCATTATCCTCCTCTATGAATTCAGTATCTTGTTGTCGAAAATAGTTTATCGCAGACAGCAAAAGCGCGATCGGTTGGCGGTTGAGGAGGAGGAAGAAGAGGAGTTTGCGACAATTATTACGGATGATGATTAGAGGGAGGGGGCGGTTTTAGGCAGCCCCCGTCTGATTGCCATCTAATCAGGTGGGATAAAAAAGGGGGGCTAGCGTTACTGTTATGGAATAACGGAACTTTTTTCCGTTATTTATTATTTTCCGCCCCATTTAGGTTGAATAACGGAACAAGTTTCCGCTATTGCTCCAAGAAGAGGTATAAAAGCGCCTTAATTCATTCAATAACGGAAAAACTTTCCGTTATTGAGCAGTTTCTTCTTAAAACTCGAAAGATAGCGAAAAAAATTCCGCTATTTTAGTCCTGTACATACTTCTCATACCACTTTTTCCATTCTTCCATCCGCCGATCCACGCCCATCATTAGAACTACAACTACATTTTCAAAAAGGGCAAGATAACCATTATTCTTTTTTATTTAAACCTCTTTCCATTTTTTTGTTTCCAGGTCATCCCTTAATCGAAATTTGCCGAATCGAATCGGATTTCCCCTATTTGCATAAACTTCATCACTTTGTCTGTATTCGACAAATTCGACAAGGATCCGACCCCACTGTAAAATCCTTTACCTGTATGAACTTCCATTCCCAAGGTTACAATGGAAAGGTCTGAAAAAAAATGTAAATAAGGGCTTGCAAAGTGAAGAATAAATGACTATTATATTAATTGTTAGCACTCGTAATCATTGAGTGCTAACAACAACAAATTCCTAAAATGCGATAGTCCTTAAGGAGGGTGTTTCAAGTGTTAAAACCATTAGGTGACCGTGTGGTTATCGAAGCAATTGCTAAAGAAGAAACTACTGCAAGCGGGATTGTACTACCTGATACAGCAAAGGAAAAGCCTCAAGAAGGGCGCATTGTGGCTGTAGGTACTGGTCGCTATGAAAATGGAGAAAGAGTTGCCTTAGAAGTTAAAGAAGGCGACAAAGTTATCTTCTCTAAATATGCTGGAACTGAAGTAAAGTATGGTGACAAAGAATTATTAATCATGCGTGAAAGTGATATTCTCGCTGTTATTGAATAATAGATAGTTTCCCAAGAAAGAAACTACATAAAATCAAAAGGAGGCACTATCAATGGCTAAAGAAATTATGTTTAGTGAAGACGCGCGTCGTGCGATGCTTCGTGGTGTAGATGCTCTTGCTAATGCTGTAAAAGTAACCCTAGGACCAAAAGGTCGCAACGTTGTTCTTGAAAAGAAATTTGGTTCCCCTTTAATTACTAACGATGGTGTAACTATTGCGAAAGAAATCGAATTAGAAGATGCTTTCGAAAACATGGGTGCACAATTGGTTAAAGAAGTAGCAACTAAAACTAACGATGTAGCTGGTGACGGAACAACCACTGCAACCGTTCTTGCTCAAGCAATGATTCGTGAAGGATTGAAGAACGTAACGGCTGGGGCTAACCCAATGGTAATCCGTAGAGGGATCGAAAAGGCTGTTCGTGCAGCTGTAGAAGAAATCCAAGCGATTTCCAAAACAGTAGAAACGAAAGAATCTATTGCACAAGTAGCTGCTATCTCCGCTGCTGACGACGAGATCGGACAATTGATCGCTGAAGCAATGGAGAAAGTAGGAAAAGAGGGCGTAATCACAGTAGAAGAATCCAAAGGATTTTCCACTGAACTTGACGTAGTAGAAGGTATGCAGTTTGACCGCGGTTATGTATCTCCTTACATGATCACGGATACAGATAAAATGGAAGCTGTTCTTGAAAATCCATATATCTTAATCACCGACAAGAAGATCTCCAACATTCAAGAAATCCTTCCTGTTCTTGAGAAGGTTGTTCAGCAAGGTAAATCCCTGTTGATTATTGCTGAAGATCTTGAAGGGGAAGCATTGGCAACTCTAGTAGTGAACAGACTTCGCGGAACCTTTACTGCAGTAGCAGTTAAAGCACCAGGATTTGGTGATCGTCGTAAAGCTATGCTTGAAGATATCGCTATCTTGACTGGTGGTCAGGTAATTACCGAAGATCTTGGTCTTGACCTGAAAGCCGCTAACATCCAACATCTTGGAACTGCAGGACGGGTTGTTGTTACGAAAGAAAATACAACAATCGTTGAAGGTGCCGGAGAGAAAGCTAACATCGATGCTCGCGTGAAGCAAATCCGTTCCCAAATCGAAACGACTACTTCCGAATTCGATAAGGAAAAACTTCAAGAGCGCCTAGCTAAGTTAGCTGGTGGAGTAGCTGTAATCAAAGTTGGTGCTGCTACTGAAACCGAATTGAAAGAAAAGAAACTTCGCATTGAGGATGCTTTAAACGCTACTCGTGCTGCTGTTGAAGAAGGAATCGTATCTGGTGGAGGAACTGCACTTGTTAATGTATTCTCCGCAGTATCTGCTGTAACCGCAGAAGGCGATGAAAAGACTGGTGTGAACATCGTATTGCGTGCTCTTGAAGAGCCAGTACGTATTATCGCTAGTAACGCAGGTTTGGAAGGATCCGTTATTGTTGAGCGCCTGAAAGGCGAAGCAGTAGGTACTGGATTCAACGCTGCTACTGGTGAATGGGTGAACATGATTGAAGCAGGTATTGTAGACCCTGCAAAAGTTACTCGTTCCGCACTTCAAAACGCAGCATCTGTTGCAGCTATGTTCTTAACTACTGAGGCAGTTGTTGCAGATAAGCCTGAAGAAAATAAAGGTGGCGCCGGAATGCCTGACATGGGCGGAATGGGCGGCATGGGAATGATGTAAGAGCTTCTTGTAAGCTTTTGAAAAACCGATCTCTTTATGGAGATCGGTTTTTCTGTTCTTGTCGTTTGTCTCTTGAAATAATAGAATGAAGATAAATGTTTTTAGCAAGGGGGAGAAAAATGGCCAGCAATATAGCGGAAGTACAAGATTTGAACGAAACGATTAAACTTGTTATATTTCGGGTGAATGACGAGGAATATGGAGTTGACGTCTCTCTTATTAAATCGATAGAAAGAATGATGCAAATCACCCGTGTTCCAAATGTCCAAGAATACATAATGGGTGTCATGAATCTTCGAGGGTCTGTAATACCTGTTGTGGATTTGCGTGTAAGATTTGGCTTTCCCGCAACCGAAATAAAGGAAGAGACAAGAATTATCGTCCTTAGCATTGATGAACTGGAAGTAGGAATCATCGTTGACAGCTGCAGTGACGTGACGGACATCAAACGGGAAAATATCGAACCCCCACCAAGTGTCGTGGGTGCAATCGAATCTACCTTTATTCAGGGAGTTACAAAAATCGATCGTAGGTTGGTCATCCTCCTTGATATGGAACAGACACTGAAAATGAAGTAGTATTTAGGGGCTTGGGGTACGGATGTACCCCTTTTTAATGCCGGAAACAGCATCCGTTATTAGGAAATCATTATCATTTTTTACTTTTTAAAACTTTTTCCGCTCCCACTGCGTCTAGTTATTATAGAACTTAATCAATTCGGAGGTATGGAGGTCATGAAATTGAAACGCGACACGGTAAAAGGGATCGTCCTAGGGTCCGTACTTACTTTAGGGTTAACAGCATCAATGGGAAGTCTATCAGCAGCGGGGATTTATAAAAAACTAGAAGCAGCTTTTAATGATATTAAGGTAAATATTCAGGGGGAAAACGTTGAACTAACCGATGCCAAAGGCCAAAAAGTTGAACCCTTCATTGTAGATGGAACCACCTATTTGCCCGTTCGCGCGATTGCGGAAGTATTGGGTCAGCCGGTGGAATGGGACGCAAAAAACAACACGGTGTATATAGCTAAACCACAGGACAAAGCCCACAACGAAGATGTAGCAGTGGTGACTGCACAAGAAATTAAGATGGAGGATGATAGACTCCACGCCAATATCCAGGTCCCAGCCATCGTCAACCTCAAGGATCGGGATTTCCAAAACACTTTAAACCAGAGGTTCCTCAAAGATGCTGAAGATGCCTTTCAGAAATTTAAAGAAGAAATAAAAGATATGAACGATGCCCCCTTGGCGATCGACAGTGGTTATAAAGTGGTCACAGATACTGATCAACTTCTCAGCATTCAGCGATATACTGTGAAGACAGGAGCTTCAGGTTATGAAACCATTCAATATGACACGATCGACAAGAAAAGCAATGAATGGATCACCCTGCGCAGTTTATTTAAAGACGACCAATTTCTTACCGTAATTAGTGAAAATATCAAACAGCAAATGAGAACGCAAATGAAAGAGGATGCGGGAAAAGTCTACTGGGTTCGTGGAAGTGATCAGCCGGATGAAAATTTAGTGGATCCCTTTGAAACGATTACAGGGGTCCAGCCCTTTTACATTAACAACAATGGTAAGCTCGTCATCTCTTTCAACGAATACGATGTTGCTCCGGGGTATATGGGGACTGTTGAATTTGTAATTCCAACCGTGGCAATTGAGGAGCTATTAGTGAGCCATCAGTATATCAAATAGGTTTATTTATAAAAACGCTATCTTTTAGAAAACAGACTGAAAAAAGGTAGCGTTTTTGGGGGGAGGAGTGTGCACGGGTGTCTCCAGTTAGTTAAACGAATAATGAATTTAAGAGGGTTAAAGGAGAGATGGAATTTGGATAATCAATTTTTCGTTGGATGGGGCACCTTGGCACTTATTAATGCAGCGTTAGCGCAAGGCAAAAACAGAACAGGATTAAACTGGTTTTTACTATCCATATTCCTTGGACCGTTGGCAACCTTTATCTTACTTTTTGTAGAAAAAAGATAGGAATAAGGATGCAGCAAATTTCCACATACTAACAGTAAAATTAATAAGGATTTTGCAAATGGCACAGCTAAAATTTGTGATTCTATGGTTTTTTGTTTTAAATCTGTTGCATGATGCATTTAGCATGTACGGAATGAACCAGGCACATATAACAACTTCCGAGAACCCGGCCCTTTTCCTAGCTTTTTTAGTTGTTATCGTTTTCGTATTGCCAACCCTTATTACCTGGATGCTGGGGAATAAATACGTGTTTTTTGTTGCAGGGCCGATAGCAATCATTGCCATTGAGCTTACACTACAAAAAGCGGGAGCTATTAAACACCATAGTGTTTCAATATGGGATTTATTTATCTTTTGGTACTTCGTTTTTCTCGTGGTATGTACATTTTATCTATGCCTTCTGCAAGTATTGAAAGGAAGATAATTTCTTGCTCATATTGCCTATCCAATTTGATGCCAATGAATGGTTTGTCCTCATAGTCCTTATTTTTTTACTGTCAGCTTTTATTTTTTTACCTAAGATTCTTCCACATTCCATAACGATAGCTCTTCTACTTTTCTTTGCCGCGATAGGAAAATGGACTGATTATGTTTTAGGGATCAAGTACCAGCTTTATATTGGTATCGATACTTATCAGCAGGAATTGTTCGACTGGCTTTGTCTTGGGGTAGCTTATCCGTTGTTCGGCTATTTTTATGTCTACTTTATGATGAAATGGAAACTAAAAGGGGTCATCGTTGCCCCCTATATATTGGTTTGGGCTGCTCTCATTTGGTTTTTGGAATGGGTTTCCACCTTGTTTAAGGTATTTACCTATAACGAATGGAGACTTACTTACTCTTTTTTTGTTTATCTAACCCTACTCATTACAGCCTTTTTTTATGTAAAAGTAATTTTTCGTTTCTACAGCGAGGAAAAAGATCAAGATAGACAGATATTAGACCCGTTTGGTAAACTGTGAAAAAACGAGGAGAATAACGATGTGGAACGAATTTAAGAAATTTGCCTTAAAGGGCAATGTGCTTGATCTTGCCGTCGGGGTAATTATTGGGGCAGCTTTCGGGAAAATTGTTAGTTCATTGGTTGACGATATTCTTATGCCACTTTTTGGTCTTATTTTAGGGGGGATAGATTTTTCGCAGCTTGAATTGCCACTTGGAGATGCAGTGTTGAAATACGGGTCATTCCTTCAAACAGTGGTAGACTTCTTGATTGTTGCTTTTTCCATTTTCCTGTTTATTAAAGGAATAAACAGATTTAAACGCAAGGAAGAAGAGAAACCAGCAGCACCACCTGCACCATCGAGGGAAGAAGAATTGCTTGCTGAAATTCGCGATCTATTGAAAAATCGTAGTTGAAAGGGAGCCGATCGGCCCCCTTAAAATTCGTAAGTCACTTGTACTTGTCTAGAGAATTTCAATTCTCCCTGGTTAATTGTTGTTGATTGTTCCTGCGCTATTGATTTGGCATTCATCATTTCCGCTGCTTCGCGATATAACACAGGTGGGGCTGATGTCCCTGATTCTTGAATCACAATGACTCCCTTTACCGTTTTACCTGCTTTCACAGCCAAGGCACTAGCCTTCTCGCTCGCATTATCCACGGCTTTTTCGAGAGCCTGAATTTCATACTCTTCCTCTTTTTCAGTCCCGAAACGGACATTATCGATCCGATTAACACCTTCCTTAGATACTGCGTCGAGTAGAGCGCCAATTGCGTCCATTTTTCGATAGGTGACCTCCACCATATGTTCCGAACGATACCCCTTTAAGACATTCTTATCCTTTTCCCATTGATAATCAGGCTGAGTATAGTAACGAACGGTTTTAATATCGGCTTTTTGAACCCCCTGTTTTTCTATCGCGTCTTGAATCTTGGAAAATAACTCTGCGTTTTTTTGCTGGGCTTCTTGTGCAGACTTTCCTTCCGTATTCAGGCCAAATTGAATGTACGCTACATCGGGAGTAATCGTGACCACACCTTTTCCAGAAACGGTAATCGTGTTGATTTGTTCTACACCTGCTGCTTGGACATCCGGGGTGGAAAATTGGGCAAAAACCAGTCCACATCCAAACATCAACACCAGTGCAATGGGTACTGCGAATAGCTTGAGCCACTTCATTGCGTTCAACTCCTTGTGATTTTACTAACTACTAGACGATGGGATTTGTGGAAAGGTTTCACTAGGGTGGGGCTTGTTTAGAATTGATAAAGAGGGGTAGGTTTCCCGATATGAAGGGCAAAACTGGTGGGAATCATGCAATATGCTTCCATAAAGACAGGATCGGGGAGGAAAAGCGAAACCCAGTCGCGAATCGGGTAGATTTGCGACTGGATCTGGGGAAAAGATGAAACCCTGTCGCGAATCAGACAGATTCTGAACAAGACCCGTGTCGAAAGCTCATGAGGTATAACCATAGCGTTCCTTACTGGACCGCAAAAACGTGATTTCCAATCATCGCTGTTCTCTGTAAGCGATCCATCCAATTGCTACGGGATATTTTGGGATTATAAAAGTAAAGCGCACCGTTCGTAGGATCGCTGCCTTCAAGGGCTTTCTTTGCCGCAGCAACGGATTCTTGGTCCGGTTGGGTATTTATAGAGCCGTTCGCGACCGGTTGAAATTGGTAACGGCCATTTCGGCTTTGGTGGATTACATCATAAATCTGACCAGGGAATTCCTTGTTTTCGGTCCGGTTGATGATCACGGCACCGACCGCGACTTTCCCTTTAAATGGTTCACCCTTCGCCTCCGCGTGGATGATTCTTGAAAGCCACTGTAGATCCCGTTGTGAATAGCTGCGGTTAATTTGTGCTGCACTACGGCTAGGCAGTTTTACCTGTTTTTTAGAAGAAGGATTCTTTTGGGCTAAATGAATTTTCTTCTTTTGCTTTAACACTTTTTCAACGTGATTAACTCTTTCCACTTGAATCTTTTTCCGTACGATGGCATCGTTTTGAAAAGGGTTATTCATTATTTTCTTTGTGACTCCAGGAGAAACTGGCTGTATGTTTGCCTGATCCGTTTCCTTGGCATAAGCAATGGAGTGAGAAAGGATACCGATGGATCCCACAAAGAAAAGAAGAATAGCTATAATTCTTAACCGTATTTTGTACATAAGTTTTCCTCGCTTTTCTACCCGCAGCGTTTTGCTTGTGTAGTACAGCGAATAATCAACTTTCTAAAAATAAGTTTGTAACATCGTAACACAATTTCAACCCTCTGAGGCACGCAAAATTCTGGTAACTTGCATAATACTGGACGCGGTGGACATACTAGGTGTACAAACCAATTAATGGGCTGTAGCCAAGCGGTAAGGCAACGGACTTTGACTCCGTCATGCCCTGGTTCGAATCCAGGCAGCCCAGCCAATACCACCTCTTCCATTCAAATCCTTCTTATACACGCCGAGAAAATGAGCGGAGCCTATGTCAGGCAAGATTATCAAACGGATCTCCCGTCTCCCAACAACTGTCTCAAGTATTACTATTCAAAAACCGGGCTTATGCCCGGTTTTCCTATTTTCTCTGAACGCTTACCCCTTTTCCCAATCCGAAACTGGATTTCCAAGGTTTTAGCTGTTTTCACTTGATTCCATATACAGTAAAATGAAAGTGGTGATAAATAGTTTTAGGGGGTTCAAATGATCGATATAGAGAAAACCCAAACCATTGATCGGATTTTAAAAAACGTAGAGAAAGTTGTGATCGGGAAACGCAAAACGATCCTTAAAATCCTCGCTGCCCTTTTTGCTAAAGGTCATATCCTGCTTGAAGATGTTCCAGGGGTTGGGAAGACCTTAATGGTCAAAGCCCTGGCGAAATCGATTGGCGGTACGTTTAGACGTGTTCAGTTTACACCGGATTTGCTTCCAACAGATATTTTGGGGCTGTCTATATATAATCAAAAAACGATGGAATTTGAGTTTCGTCCGGGTCCGATTGTGACACATATATTGCTTGCTGACGAAATCAATCGGACCTCCCCAAAAACTCAGTCAGCTCTTCTAGAGGCTATGGGGGAAAGGGCCATTACTGTTGATGGAAAAACTTACACACTTGAAAAACCGTTTCTGGTTATGGCTACACAAAATCCAGTTGAATATGAAGGGACGTTCGTACTCCCGGAAGCGCAAATGGATCGTTTTATGATCAAAATCAATTTGGGATACCCAGATCGTGAAAGTGAACTGGTGATTCTGGATCGGATCAACGAGGTACAGGAGGCCTCATCCCTTCAGACCGTTTGCACCATCCAGGACATCGTTGAAATCCAGGAAGTAGTAAGTCAGGTCTATGTGGATGACGTAGTAAAAGCCTATATTGTGGACCTTTGCCGGAAAACAAGGGAACATGAGCAAATTCTACTCGGTGTAAGTCCGCGAGGGTCCGTGTCATTGTATCGAGCTGTGCAAGCTTGGGCTTTTTTAAATGGCCGAGATTATGTTACACCGGACGATGTGAAGGAAATGATTCATGATGTCTTAAATCACCGTATCCTGCTTACTCCAGATGCTAAAATCGAAGGACTCGAAGCGAAAGAAGTAATCGCCGGGATCGTTCGGGAAGTTGCCGTTCCAATTACAGCGGGCTTTGTCCCGGAAAAAAGAAGGAGCTTCTAAGTGCAAGCGAGAGGAAATCTTATCCTATTGGCCGCTGTAACGATTGGCGCCTTTTTTTATAAGGAATGGCATCCGGGCTTTACGAGCAGTTTTATTTTTTATCTGCTTTTTCTCCTGAATGGATATGAATGGACTGTATTGTTCTTGATGTTTAAAAAACTGCAAGTCAAAAGAGTGATCCGAAAAAAAAGAATCCGCGCCAATGGGAATCAACAAATAACGATCCTTCTGAAGCGCAGTCACCGCTTTCCAATTGCCTGGTATGCTGCGTATGAAGGGGAGCGATCTCGGGGATACATTGTTTTTCCCTGGTTTCGTAAAGAGGTTCAGATCACTTATGAAGAAACCCATTTGCCCCGCGGATTCTATGAATTAAGTGAAATCACCCTTTTGTCTGGCGATTTGTTTGGTCTCGTGAAACGAAAAAAAACCTTTGATCTCCACGATACCTTCCTTGTCCATCCAGAGTATTCGGTGTCCAAGGATTGGATCCCAAAGGATAATGTAAAAGGTGGAGATCTCGCTTCCTCGCGAAACACTTCACAGGACTCCACATCAGTTGTGGGAGTGAGGGAATATCAGCAGGGTGATCGGCTAAGCCAAATCCACTGGAAGGCCTCTGCGAGGAATGGAGCTCTTCGTACGAAGGAATTTGAAAATTACCTTTCCCATGATTTACTTGTCCTTTTAGATACCCATCCGAAAGCCTATAAAACGGGAAAATCCTTCGAAAAGGCTATCTCTCTAACGGCAAGTATCATATATTCAAGTCATTTGCAGCAGAATCAATATACGTTTTTGACCCAGGCCCAGGCTCTCTTCCAACAACAAGGAACAACAATTTCTAAGGGAAAGCGCGGCGAAGAATTTCAACAAATGCTGGATTTACTGGCTCGTATAAAATGCGATGGGGAGCCGGGGTTTCCTGAATTTATCGCGAAAACAATTACTCAGTACCCGCACGCATCCCGAATAATCCTGATCACATCACAGCTTGATCAATCTATGTTCGTTGTATTAAGTGAGCTCGTTCGCAAAAAGAAAAGAATAGAGCTCTTTTATTTAGCAGAGAAAAAGGAAGGCTTGGAATGGATCCAAAAGCTTAAGAGAATGGGGGTGATCTGCCACCATGAAAATGGTTAAGGGAATACTGATCTTTCTTGTATTATGTGAATGGTTACGCCCTTTGCCAGCACTTGCACATTTTGAAAACATGCCTGCATTTATTGGTTTGATGGCCATCTTCTGCCTTTTGGAAGTAAGCGACAAATTGCCCCTCTTGTTAAAATGGATGGTGAAAGCTTCAGCGGCAGGCGGTGCCATCTATTTTTTGTTTCACGGAAAATGGCAGTTGGCTGTGGAGAACACAAGTTGGATTCAATATGTAAAATTGGAATGGCTCTATAATTATCAGCAGATGAGTCTTGGAGATTGGAACAGCACAACAGCCTTGTTTCGAACGGTGTTGTTTATCCTGATTCTTTGGCTGGCAGTCAGCATTGTTTATGAGGCCGTCCTGCGCAAAAAACAGGGAATGGGCTTTGCTTTTATCACAATGTGCTATTTTGTTTTATTGGATGTGACAACGGAAATTGAATTAAAGGCACTCCTTTTTCAAACGGTCCTTTTGCTGCTTGCCTTATTATCCATGATCCAATTGAAATTTGTGGAACGGCAAGGAATCCAGATGCTGGACGGCTTGCTACGCTCGCGCACGTATTGGGTGCTATCAACCATCCTGCTGGTAGGAGTGCTTGTCCTTTTTTCCTATCAACTACCGAAACCAGGAGAATCGGCAGCGGAGGATCTTCTGTGGAATTTCACCTCTCAGCCTAAAAAGGTAGGTTATGAAAGCTGGGATCATCGACTTGGGGGACCGTTTCATGAGGACCGGACGATCGTATTTTATGCGGAAACTGAAAGTGAGCATTACTGGCGCGGGGAATCGAGGGATCTCTACACAGGCCATGAGTGGAAGAATACACCTAGGGAAAGGCAGTTAACTAGGCAAAATAATGCAATGCTTGGACAACCCTTGTTTCCTAATATCAATACAAAGGATATTGAGACGAAGGTCAGGTATATTGATCAGAAGCATAACCTAATTTTTTCCACGGGTCAGGTTAAGCAGCTTAACGTGTTAGAACCAGAGCGGGGGATTTTGTATACGGAAGGAAACCATGATATTCAGGTTCATTACCCAATAGCTGGAGAGTTTATCAAGCATTACGAAATAACCGAGCAGCTGCCACTGATCAATGAACAAGAACTAAGAAATTCATCCACCAATTATCCAGAAGTGATTAAAGCAAAGGATTTACAGTTGCCTGCGGGCTTGCCCGAACGGGTCAAGGAGTTGGCAAAGGAGTTGACAGTCAATTCTTCTGATCCTTATCAAAAAGCGGTTGATATCGAACAATATCTTCGCTTGCAAGGGGGGTATCTCTATGAACAACAGGATATACCTTACGTATCAGAGGATCAGGACTTTGTTGATCAATTTCTATTTGAAACGAAAAAAGGCTACTGTGATCATTTTTCCTCCTCGATGGTTGTTCTTTTGCGAGCTGCCGGGGTCCCCGCACGTTACGTTAAAGGGTTCTCGACGGGGGACGTCAAACATAGCACAGATGGGCTATTAGAAGTAACCGTTCGCAATAAAAATGCGCATTCGTGGGCGGAAGTCTATTTTGAAGGATATGGTTGGGTGGCCTTTGAGCCTACACCAGGCTTTCATTATCCGACGAAAAGGGAGATGGATAATGAATCTATAAAAAACCAGCAGAATATGCCGGTTCCTCCTCCGCCACTACCAGAGGACGACGATAAAGAGGAGCAAAAGAAGGTTGATCAACATTCAACAGAAAATCATGCGATAAACCAACTTGCTGCAGTTTTTCTCATCCTATTTCTTGCGGGAGCATCCCTTATCACATATTGGAAAAGGAAGCATTTGCATCTAAAATGGCTTTATCGAAAAGGGATGAAGGCGGCCTCCGGTGAGGAGCTGGCAAGCGTTTATCTATCCCTTCTAAGCGCATTTGGCAGATGGGTTTCGAAAAGACAATTAAACGAATCACTCAGCGAATATATTGACCGTATTCAGGTGAAACAGGAAATGAAAGAGGAGCTGAAAAAGCTCAATCATTGGTATGAACAAAGGTTATATGGTAAGAAGAAGGATAGTTCCTCCGAGATTGCCGAATTTCAAGAGACATTTGAAAAAATTATTCACCATTTCCAATCTTGAGCTTTTAGCAAGACTTTGGTAGAATGATGTCGTTAAAAGTCGAACGTTGACTCTAAAAACGGGTGGAATGTCTGGGAATGGGCAGTGGATCGGAATGTAAGGTAAAGGTACTAATTCTGATCAAATCAAGCCGAATCCTCTTTTATATAGAAAATAAGAGGGTTCGGCTTCATGTTTTTCTTTATAAAAGGTGAAGATACTAGAGAAAACACTGAAGTCTCAAATCCGCATCTGACAATTACATACTCGAATGATAATGAGGAGGATTTTTCATGCAGCGACCGAATGAACTAGTGATCGTTTTGGATTTTGGAGGTCAATATAACCAGTTGATTGCACGCAGAGTGCGGGACTTGGGAGTATATAGTGAACTAATGCCCTTTAATACACCTGTTGAAAAAATCAGAGAACTGCAGCCGAAAGGAATTATCTTTTCGGGCGGACCAGCAAGTGTATATGAAGAGAATTCTCCGTTAGTAAATGAAGACATTTATGATTTAGGGATTCCGATTTTAGGGATTTGTTACGGGATGCAGATGATGACCCATCATCTAAAAGGAAAAGTGGAAAGAGCCGGAAAACGAGAATATGGAAAAGCGGCGATCTCCGTCACAGGAGAAAGTCCCCTTTTCAATCAATTGAACAACCAGCAAAATGTCTGGATGAGCCATGGTGATCTGGTTGTGGAGGCGCCGCAAGGATTTGGTATTGATGCAAGCAGCGAGCACTGCCCCATCGCGGCCATGAGCAACCCGGAAAAAAAGTTCTACGCGGTACAATTCCATCCGGAAGTGCGACATTCGGAATACGGCAATGAAATGATTAAAAACTTCCTTTACGAGGTTTGTCAATGTGAAGGAAACTGGTCAATGGAAAACTTTATTGAGCAAATGATCGCAGAAATCCAAGAAACCGTAGGCGACAAAAAGGTGTTATGTGCGTTGAGCGGCGGGGTTGATTCCTCGGTTGTTGCCGTATTAATCCATCGAGCGATTGGCGATCAGCTGACCTGTATGTTTATCGATCATGGCCTGCTCCGCAAAGGGGAAGCAGAAAGTGTAATGGAAACCTTCGGAAGAGACTTCCACATGAATTTGGTTAAAATTGATGCGAAGGACCGTTTCTTATCGAAGCTAAAAGGAGTTTCCGATCCGGAAAAAAAGCGCAAAATTATCGGGAATGAATTTATTTACGTATTTGAAGAGGAGTCAGGCAAATTAGAGGGCATGGACTTTTTAGCTCAAGGCACTTTATATACTGATATCGTTGAGAGCGGAACAGCCACAGCGCAAACCATTAAATCTCACCATAATGTAGGCGGCTTGCCGGAAGATATGAAGATGAAGCTGATTGAGCCACTGAAAGCCCTGTTTAAGGATGAAGTACGTAAAGTGGGCGAAGAGCTTGGCATTCCACATGAAATCGTTTGGCGTCAGCCTTTCCCAGGTCCTGGTTTGGGAATTCGTGTAATCGGCGAGATCACTGAGGAGAAATTAGAAATTGTTCGTGAGTCGGATTATATTTTACGCGAGGAAATCAAGAATGCTGGATTAGAACGTGAGATTTGGCAGTACTTCACAGCCCTTCCTGACATGAAAAGCGTAGGGGTCATGGGGGATGCCAGAACCTATTCCTATACCGTAGGAATTCGCGCGGTTACATCAATCGATGGAATGACGGCCGATTGGGCCCGAATTCCGTATGATATTCTGGAGAAAATCTCAGTTAGAATTGTTAATGAAGTAGAGAACGTCAATCGTGTCGTTTACGATATTACTTCAAAGCCACCAGCAACAATTGAGTGGGAATAGATAGGTAACCGTACATTTTACAAAAATTAAATAAAAACGTTCGTTTTTGTTATTGATTTTAGATTGCATCCCTGATACAATAACCTTACCGAACGAAATAACGTAAATTCAACTTAATATTCGCATTAAGTTTCGTATAATCTCAAGGATATGGCTTGAAAGTTTCTACCGGGCTACCGTAAATAGCCTGACTACGAAATAGCGGGTGAGTTTATGAACCAATAAGCTCATGAATCAATGCTATTTTGTTGATACTAAAGCCTAAGTAGAAATTTCCTACTTAGGCTTTTGTTTTTCGCGTAGGGGATAAATTAATAAAAAGGAGAATTGGGGAAAATGGTGAATCAACAAACTTCAGCACGGACAGAGATTTTTGCTGGGATTACCACTTTTGTAACAATGGCTTACATCCTGTTTGTCAACCCAATGATTTTATCCGGAACAGGTATGGATACGAATGCTGTGTTTCTGGCTACCTGTTTAGGCGCGGGGATTGTTTCGATTTTAATGGGGCTAATTGTCAAAGCTCCGATTGCTTTAGCACCAGGGATGGGGCTGAATGCTTATTTTGCGGTTGTCGCTTCTTCCACGGGCGGAATTATGCCATGGCAAACTGCATTAGCAGCTGTATTTATTTCCGGTATTATCTTTCTCATTTTAACTTTAACAGGTTTCAGGCAAGCACTTGTTGATGCTGTTCCTGATGGATTAAAGCACGGGATTACCGTAGGGATTGGGTTGTTTATTGCTCTTTTAGGATTCAAGCTTTCCGAACTGATTAAAATTCAGGCGATTCCGATCCCTCCGACAATGGAAAGTTTGGCTAAAGGACCGACAGATCTAATGTCCTTTGAGTGGAATCTACACTTAGCGGACTTCAGCCACTTCACAGGAAATTCCGGGATGCTTGCTTTTATTGGTTTAGTGATTACAAGTTTAATGGTAGTACGAGGAATCAAAGGCGGTATTCTGATTGGGATTCTTATTACGACCATTATTGGGATCCCAATGGGGGTTACGGATATCTCAAGTCTTCAGGGTGCAAAATGGTTCCCTGACTTTTCTACAAACAACTTCTTTGCTTTAGATCTAAAAGGGATTTTGGGGATTGGTATTTTAGAAGCAATCTTCGTCTTTACTTTTGTAGAATTGTTCGACACCTTTGGAACAATGGTTGGGACAATGGATCGTGCTGGAATTCTAAATAAGCCAGATGGCCGGAAAAAATTATCTAAGGCAATGATGGTTGATGCATCAGGGGTTTCCATCGGTGCACTTTTGGGTACTAGTACCATTACTGCATTCGTAGAAAGTGCTTCCGGGATTGAAGCTGGTGGTCGCCGTGGGTTAACTGCCATTACAGTAGGGGTATTATTCTTCTTAGCTTTATTCATTGCACCGATTGCAGGGATCGTTCCTAGTGCGGCAACAGCACCTGCCCTTATCATCGTTGGGGTCTTGATGGTGCAAAATATTTTAAAAATTGATTTCCATAATATGTTGGAAGCTATTCCTGCCTTTTTAACCATCATTTTAATGCCTTTAACGCAAAGCATTGCGAACGGGATTTCAGCAGGTATTTTATTCTTTACGCTGTTATCGGTCTCCCTTGGTAAAAAGGTCCATCCAATTATGTGGGTGTTGACAATTTTAGTGATTGTTCGATACATCTTCATCGGTGGGGAATAAAAAGCTGCCTAAAAAGGATAAAATCGCTTTCTTTCGGTTATCTTTAGCTGAAAGGGCGATTTCTTTTTTGGGAACGGGTTGAGTAAAACACGAACATTAATTATGTCTATTCAACTAATAATACGTAAATAGGGTTGAGAAATTGGTCGGATTGTGGTTTACTAAGAATGTATTATTCGTCCGTAAGCCCGAAAGGGCAGTTGAAATGGAAAAGTGTAAGAGGAGGTTCTTGGATGACAGCAGCTAAGGTCGGAGTCATAATGGGCAGTACTTCGGATTGGGAAACGATGAAAGAGGCTTGTGCCATATTAGAAGAATTAAATATTCCTTATGAAAAGAAGGTTGTTTCTGCACATCGTACGCCGGATTATATGTTCGAATATGCAGAGCAAGCACCTGAACGAGGAATTGATGTGATTATTGCTGGGGCTGGGGGTGCTGCACATCTTCCAGGAATGGTTGCAGCCAAAACGGTTCTGCCAGTGATTGGGGTTCCGATTCAATCGGCCGCATTAAAAGGGATGGACTCGCTGTTATCGATTGTTCAGATGCCAGGTGGTGTGCCAGTAGCGACCGTAGCCATTGGCAGAGCGGGGGCGATCAATGCGGGATTGTTAGCGGCACAGATTTTGGGAGTTCAAGATAAAGGGATTAGGGAGCGCCTTGCGGCTCGTAGAGAACAAATGCGAAAAAAGGTTATGGAGGAGAGTGATCTCGGGTGAAGGTAATCAAACCAGGATCAACAATCGGAATCTTAGGCGGCGGACAATTAGGCAGGATGATGACTTTGGCCGGGCGGAATATGGGATATCGATTCGTGACTTTGGATCCCACTCCTGATTGCCCTTGTGGACAAGTTGCCGAACAGATCGTGGCTTCCTATTCCGATTTGGATGCGGCAGTGAAATTAGCAAAGAAAAGCGATGTCGTCACTTATGAATTTGAAAATGTGGATGCCGCGGTAGCTGCTGGCTTGGAGGAATTCTCTTATGTTCCACAAGGCAGTGAGTTGCTTCGGACCACCCAGAATCGAATTCGAGAGAAGACGACGCTTTCCTCTATTGGGGTTCCAGTTGCTCCTTTCGAAGTTGTCCGAGCCGGTGAAGATCTGCAACAGGCTATCATCAAACTCGGAACACCCTGTGTGGTCAAGACGGCAACAGGTGGATATGACGGAAAAGGGCAATGGGTGATCAGGGAAGAACAGCAGATCACCTCTGTTGTCGAGACGCTTCGCGCTTTTGAAGGGGATCTGGTTGTTGAGCGGTTTATCCCTTTTCATAAAGAACTTTCCGTCATTGCTGCACGAAGCACAAATGGGGAGATCAAAACCTTCCCTGTTGCAGAAAATATTCACAGAGAAAATATTCTCCACCAATCGATTGTACCGGCAAGGATTTCCGAGAAAACTACCAAAGAAGCAGAGGGGATTGCGGTTAATATTGCCAAGTCGATGGATGTTGTCGGCTTGATTGCCGTCGAGATGTTCCTGACCCAAGAGGGGGACTTGATGGTAAATGAATTGGCGCCACGTCCTCATAACTCGGGCCATTATACAATGGATGCCTGTATTACCTCTCAATTTGAACAGCATATCCGCGCAGTTTGCGGACTGCCATTGGGAGATGTTACCTTGTTAAGCCCAGTGGTAATGGTCAATATTTTGGGAGAGCATCAAGAAGCAGTGATAAATAAATTTGAGCAGCTTCCTATAACGGCAAAACTTCACTTATACGGGAAAGCCGAAGCAAAACCAAAACGTAAGATGGGACACATTAATTTTCTTGCTTCAAATACGGATAAAGCCTTGGAGCAGATTAATCAGTTAGATATTTGGAAAACGGAGGTCGTTTTATGATTCAGCGATATTCACGCCCGGAAATGGCAGCGATTTGGACAGAAGAAAATAAATTTAAGGCTTGGTTGGAAGTGGAAATTCTAGCCTGTGAGGCATGGTCTGAGCTTGGACATATCCCACAAGAGGACGTGAAGAAACTCCGGGAAAAAGCTGGATTTAATATCGATCGGATCTATGAAATTGAACAAGAAACAAGACATGACGTTGTAGCTTTCACTCGAGCAGTTTCAGAAACGCTAGGCGAGGAAAAGAAATGGGTGCATTACGGACTGACTTCCACAGATGTGGTGGATACTGCATTATCCTATCTGTTATTGCAAGCCAATCAAATCATCCGCAAGGATCTAGAAAACTTTATTGAAATTCTTTCGAACAAAGCAAAAGAACACAAATACACGGTGATGATGGGCCGTACACATGGTGTCCATGCGGAACCGACTACATTTGGTTTGAAACTAGCCTTATGGCGTGAGGAAATGAAGCGGAACCTGGAACGTTTTGAACAAGCAGCGAAAGGTCTTGCTTTTGGGAAGATCTCCGGGGCAGTCGGGACCTATGCCAATATTGATCCTTTCGTAGAAAGCTATGTTTGTGAAAAGCTTGGCTTGAAGGCTGCTCCTGTTTCCACACAAACCCTGCAGCGTGACCGTCATGCAGATTACATGGCTACGTTGGCTTTGATTGCAACTTCTTTGGATAAGTTTGCAACCGAAGTGCGCGGCCTGCAAAAAAGTGAAACGAGAGAAGTGGAAGAGGCCTTTGCCAAAGGGCAAAAAGGATCTTCAGCAATGCCGCATAAACGGAATCCGATCGGAAGTGAAAACATCTCCGGTTTAGCGCGGGTCATTCGCGGGCATATGGTTTCCGCTTATGAAAATGTTCCGCTTTGGCATGAAAGAGATATCTCCCATTCTTCTGTAGAACGTGTGATTTTGCCGGATGCGACGATCCTTCTCAACTACATGCTGAATCGTTTTGGCAATATCATTAAAAACTTGACCGTATTCCCTGAGAATATGAAGCGTAATATGGACCGGACCTTCGGGCTGATCTATTCTCAGCGTGTGTTGCTGAAGCTGATTGATAAAGGTTTAAGCCGTGAAGAAGCTTATGATACGGTTCAACCTCGAGCTATGCAGGCATGGGAAGAACAGCGCTCTTTCCGTGCGATTTTGGAAGAAGATCCAAAGGTACAGGCATCGTTAACCAAGGAAGAAATGGATGACTGTTTTAATTACAACTGGCATTTGAAGCATGTGGATACGATTTTTGAACGGGTTGGGCTGTAAGTCAGGGGATTGGCGGAAGATAAGGGGAGTTTTCACCTCTATTTTTAAATTTGGGACCAGTAATAGGCGAAATAAGGGCAAAATTTACCCTTATCTCGCTAAAAAGGCGTCAAAAATTAGATTTTTGGCCCCATAAGGGGAATTTCTCCCCTTATTTGACCCGACTTTTTCCAATTTCTCATGAATAGGGGTAATTTTTACCCCTAAGCCCTAAAGGACAACTAAATTGCTTCAGAGCGAGAAGTTAAATCGACGTAGTTCAGAAGCGGCAGAAGAAGGAGGCGCACCCATGGAGAAGCTAGACTTACTATACGAAGGAAAAGCCAAACGAGTATACAAAACATCCGAAGAAGACCTCTACTGGATCGAATATAAAGATGACGCAACCGCCTTTAATGGTGAAAAGAAGGCGCAAATTGCCGGAAAAGGTGTTCTCAATAATGAGATCAGCTCGATCTTTCTTACCTTATTAAAGGAAAAGGGGATCGAAAATCATTTAGTGAAGAAGTTGTCCAAAACGGAACAACTGGTTCGCCAGGTGAAGATCATACCGATTGAGGTGGTTGTACGCAATCGAGCCGCTGGTTCTTTTTCCAAAAGGTTAGGGATCGAGGAAGGGAACGTTCTTCCTAAGCCGATTGTTGAATTCTACTATAAGGACGACGCGCTTGGTGATCCATTCATCAACGATGACCATATCGCCATTCTACAATTGGCTTCGCCAGAGGAATTAGACACGATTAGAGAAACAGCCCTCAAAATTAATGATATTTTAACAGCACATCTAAAAGATCGCGAAATCATCCTTGTGGATTTCAAGTTGGAATTTGGCAAGACAAAAGACGGAAAAGTCATTCTGGCTGATGAGATTTCACCAGATACTTGCCGCTTCTGGGATGCAAAAACAAATGAGAAATTAGACAAAGATCGCTTCCGTCGGGATCTTGGCAATCTTATTGAAGCTTATCAGGAAATAGCGAAAAGATTAGGAGGAGAGATTCATGTTTAAAGCAACCGTTTTTGTAACATTAAGGGAAAGTGTCTTAGATCCTCAAGGAAGTGCGGTTCGTGGTTCATTGCATACCCTTGGTTTTGATGAAGTAGGGGAAGTGCGGATTGGAAAGTATATGCAGTTGGAGATTAATCTAAACGATCGTGCTGCTGCTGAAGAACGTGTCAAAGAAATGTGCGAAAAGCTGTTAGCCAATACGGTAATCGAGGATTATCGTTGTGAACTGCAGGAGGTTTAAACATGAATTTTGCAGTAATCGTATTTCCTGGTTCCAATTGTGACGTGGATATGTATAAGGCTGTAGAGGATTGTCTTGGACAGCCTGTTGATTATGTTTGGTATACCCAAACCGATCTTTCGAAGTATGATGCGATTTTGATTCCTGGCGGTTTTTCTTACGGGGATTATCTTCGTACCGGTGCGATGGCCAGTCTTGCACCAGCTATGGAATCTGTAAAAAAAGCAGCAGCGGAAGGAAAGCTCGTGCTCGGGGTCTGCAATGGATTTCAGATTCTAACGGAAGCTGGACTGCTCCCTGGGGCTTTGCGTCGAAATCAATCGCTGAAATTCCACTGTAAATATGTAGATCTAAAAGTAGAATCCAATTCCACTCCATTTACCCTTGATTATCAAGAAGGAGAAATCATTAAAATTCCAATCGCACATGGCGAAGGGAATTACTATTGTGATCCGGAAACCCTGAATAAATTGCAGGAGAACAACCAGGTCGTCTTTCGTTATGAGGGCCTCAATCCGAATGGGTCTGTTGATGAGATTGCTGGGATTATCAATGAACAGGGAAATGTCCTTGGCATGATGCCGCATCCAGAACGCGCTGTGCATGAATGGTTAGGTTCTGAGGATGGAAAACGGATGTTTACTTCGATTCTAAAGTATTGGAGGGAACGTAACGGTGCAGCATAAAGAACCTACTCCTACTGAAATCCAGGAACAAAAGGTCTACCGTGAAATGGGTTTAACCGACGAAGAATATGAAAAAGTATTAGAAATTATGGGCAGAAAGCCTAACTATACAGAAATCGGAATTTTTAGCGTCATGTGGTCTGAGCACTGTAGCTACAAAAATTCCAAGCCCGTGCTTCGTAAATTCCCGACAAAGGGTCCACGCGTTCTGCAAGGTCCTGGTGAAGGGGCCGGGATCGTTGATATTGGCGATAATCAGGCTGTTGTCTTTAAAATGGAAAGTCATAACCACCCTTCTGCGATCGAGCCTTATCAAGGCGCAGCGACAGGTGTGGGCGGGATTATCCGTGACGTATTTTCCATGGGGGCTAGACCAATCGCGATGCTCAATTCCCTTCGATTTGGAGA